>Ga0187892_10001566_pt1 | contig 51548 bp, 47 predicted proteins | sample MA1701073metaG_FD_139345 | JGI IMG/M metagenome (GOLD analysis project Ga0187892, IMG submission 139345) | Bio-ooze microbial communities from a basaltic lava cave in the Kipuka Kanohina Cave System on the Island of Hawaii, USA - MA170107-3 metaG ...
GGCCGGTTCGGGTTCTTGATCCCCGCGCGGGAGCGGCGGATCGCGCGGCTGACCCCCTCGATCGCCTCGTGCTGCCCCACCACCCGCTTGCCCAACTCCTGCTCCATCCGGATCAGCTTGGCCGATTCTTCTTCTTCGATCTGATGGAGCGGGATGCCGGTCCACTTGGAGACGATGTAGGCGATCTCCTCGGCGGTGACCACCGTCCGTTCCTTCGCCCTCGACTCCTTCCACCGGTTCTTTTTCTCCTCGAGGTCGGCGCGGAGCTTGCGCTCCGAGTCGCGCAGCCTCGCGGCGACCTCGAAGGCCTGGGTCCGGATGGCATCCTCTTTCTGGCTCCGGAGGCGCTCGACCTCGTTTTCCATCTCCCGGAGCTCCTGAGGGAGCATCAGGGTCTTAAGCCGCGCCCTCGAGCCGGCCTCGTCGATGACGTCGATGGCCTTGTCGGGCAGGAACCGATCGGCGATGTAGCGCTGGGACAACCGGGCGGCCGCGGTCACCGCCTCATCGGTGATCACGGCGGAGTGGTGGGCTTCGTACCGGTCCTTGATCTCCCGGAGGATCCGAATGGTCTCGTCCACGCTGGGGGGCCCGACCTGGATCGCCTGGAACCGCCGCTCCAGGGCCCGGTCCTTCTCGATATGGCGCCGGTACTCGTCCAGGGTGGTCGCGCCGATACACTGGAGCTCGCCGCGGGCCAGCGCCGGCTTCAGCATGTTCGACGCGTCGATCGCCCCTTCAGCCGCGCCGGCCCCGACCAGGGTATGCAGCTCGTCGATGAACAGGATGATCGTCTGAGACTGCTGGATCTCCTTGATGACGGCCTTCAGCCGCTCCTCGAACTGGCCGCGATATTTGGTCCCGGCCACCATCCCGGCCAGATCGAGCTGCACCACCCGCTTCCTGAGCAGGGTCTCCGGCACGTTGCTCGCCACGATCCGCTGCGCGAGGCCCTCGACGATGGCGGTCTTCCCGACGCCGGCCTCCCCGATCAGGACCGGGTTGTTCTTCGTCCGACGCGATAGAATCTGGATCACCCGCTCGATCTCGGTCTCCCGCCCGATGACCGGATCCAGCTTGTCCTGTCGCGCCATCGCGGTCAGATCGACCCCGAACTCATCGAGCGCCGGGGTCCTGGTCGAGCTGGGAGACTTCGAGGCCTGTTCGCCCAACAACTCCTGGGCCTGGGCCTTGGCCGCGGCGACGCTGACGCCGAAGTCCCGCAGGACCAGCGAGGCGATCCCTTCGGCCTCCCGGATCAGGCCGAGCAGCAGGTGCTCGGTCCCGATATAGTTATGCCCAAGCGACCGGGCCTCGGAGATGGCATACTCCAACACCTTCTTGGCTTGCGGCGTGAAGGGGATCTCGCCGGCGGGGCTGAACTCCGAGCCGGCCGAGACGATCTTCTCGATCTCGGACTTCACGGAGCCGATGTTCACATTCAGCTTCTTGAGGATGGCGACCGCCAGCCCATCCCCCTCACGGATCAGTCCGAGCAGGAGATGCTCGGTCCCGACGAAGTTGTGCCCGAGGCGGATAGCCTCCTCTCGGGCCAGAATGATCACCTTTCGGGCTCGCTCCGTGAATCGTTCGAACATCGGTCTCCTCCCCCTTTGCGTTGAGGGTTGTGTCAGTAGAGCGCGGTCCCTGCGCCTAGTGCCGTTCCAATCAACTTCGCCTAGCGGTGTTACTGGCCCCCTGGGCACTCCCTGCGACGTACCTCATCACGTACGCCTCGGTCGGCCCAGGGGTCCGCGCCTTGCTATGCTCGTTTCTTGGCCCGGCACAGTGCGCGCCAATTCATGCCGAAGCAGTTGAAACAGCACTAGTATACTGGTTTGCGACAAAATTTCAAGCCCCGTCTACGATCCGACCGTCCAGCATTGGGACGATCCGGTCCGACCTACGGGCCAGCCCCTCATTGTGCGTCACCATGACCAGCGTCAGGCCCCGCTCTCGATTGAGCCGCCGCAGCAGCTCATAGGCCGCCTCGCCCGTCTTCGTGTCGAGGTTCCCGGTCGGCTCATCGGCCAGCAGCACCTTGGGGGAAGCCGCAAGCGCCCGGGCGATGGCGACCCGCTGCTGCTCCCCCCCGGACAGCTCGGCGGGCCGGTGCTCCAGCCTCTGTTCCAGTCCCACCTCCCTGAGAAGCGAGGCGGCCACCTCCCGCGCCTGTGTCCGATGTCTGCGCCCCACCAGAAGGGGCATCATGACATTCTCGACGGCGGTGAACTCGGGCAGCAGGTGATGAAACTGGAAAATGAATCCGACGGTCTGATTGCGAAAATGGGCCAGTTGCCCGTTATCCAGCCGCCCCAGATCGAGATCCTCGTAGAGGACCTCGCCGGCCGTGGGACGGTCCAGGGCCCCCAGGAGATGCAAGAGCGTGCTCTTGCCGACCCCGGAAGGCCCGACGATCGCGACGAACTCCCCCTTCTCGATGCTGAGGTTGACGCCCTTCAGGACCTCAAGCGCGCCGCCGCCGATCTGGAACGACTTGAAGACCTCGCGCGCCCTGATGAAGTCACTCATAGCGGATCGCGACGACCGGGTCGAGCTTGGACGCCTGCCAGGAGGGGTAGAGCGTGGCGAGGAAGCTGAGGGCAAGCGCCGAGGAGGCGATCAACGACAGGTCGGTCCCCTTCATCAAGATCGGGAGGGCGTCGAGCAGGTAGACGTCGCCCCGGATCCTGACGATTTTGTAGGTCGCCTGCAGGTGGCAGATGAGGGCCCCGGCGGCGGTCCCCAACACAGTCCCGACGAGCCCGATCACGACCCCCTCCGCCATGAAGATCGACATGATGCTCCTCGAGGTGGCGCCGATCGATTTCAGGATGCCGATCTCCGCCCCCTTATCCATCACCATCATGATCAGCGTGCTCACGATGTTGAACGCGGCGACGAGGATGATCATGGCCAGGATGACGAACATGGCGATCTTCTCGAGCTTCAACGCCGCGAACAGGTTCCGATGCATCTGCATCCAGTCCCTCGTGAAGTAGGGGAACCCAAGCCGCTGCTGGATCTCCGCGCCCACCTCTTTGGCCCGGTACAGATCGTCCAGTTTCACCTCGATCCCGGTCACCGCCGTCCCCATCCGGAACAACTGCTGGGCGGCCGGGATCGTGATGTACGCGAGGGAGCTGTCGTACTCATACATCCCGACCTCGAAGATCCCGGCCACGGTGAACCCCTTCATTCGGGGCGCCATACCGAACGGCGTCAGCACGTTCCCGAAGGGGGAGATCACGTTCACCCTGGCGCCGAGGCCGATCCCCAGGTTCCCGGCCAGGGCGCGTCCGATGATGATCCCGTCCTGGTCGAGACGCCACCCCTGCCCGTCGGCCGGCCGTTTCAGCAGCCCCGGGTTCACGTCGGTGAAGCTTCGCGTCAAGGCCGTCACCTCCTGCGCGGAGTCCAGCTGCAGCCCGCGAAGGACCGCCCCGCTCGCGCCGCGGTCGGTGCTCAGCATCACCTGATGGTACGTGAACGGCGAGACAGCCACGACGTGGGGGACGCTCCGGACCTGCTCCTGCGTTCGGTCGGCGGCCTCCATCCCCCGATCTCCGTACCTGAGCACCCAGAGGTGCGCGTTCGTCCCCAGGATCTTCGCTCGCAGATCGTGTTCGAACCCGCTCATCACCGCCAGAACGACGATCAGCGCCATCACCCCAAGGGCCACCCCGCCGATCGAGATCAGGGTGATCAGAGAGATGAAGGTCTGCTTCCGCCTGGCCTTCAGGTAGCGGAGCGCCACGAACAGTTCAAACGGCATCGGCAGCGTCCTCCTGGCCGTGAAGCGGCTTGAGCAGGGGGAAGAGGATGACGTCCCGGATCGACGGCGAGTCGGTGAAGAGCATCGCCAGCCGATCGATGCCGATCCCCTCTCCGGCAGCGGGCGGCATCCCGTATTCCAGGGCGCGCAGGAAATCCTCGTCGAGGGTGTGGGCCTCCAGATCACCCGCCTCCCGCCGCCGCGACTGCTCCAGAAAGCGCGCGCGCTGCTCCCGCGGATCGTTCAGCTCGGAATAGGCGTTCGCGATCTCCATCCCGCCCGCGTACAGCTCGAAGCGCTGCACGACGTCGGGCTCCCCGGGTTTGGCCTTGGCCAGGGGCGACAGCTCGGCCGGGAAATCGACGATGAACGTGGGCTGGAACAGCTTCGGTCCCACGAGCGCATCAAACAGCTCGCCCACCACCTTCCCCTTCCCCCAACCAGGCGCCACAGCGACCCGGTGGCGGGCGGCCGTCTCCCGCGCCCCCGTATCCGTCTTGAGCGCGTTGGCATCGAGACCGGCGCGTTCCACCAGGGCGTCCTCCAGGCTCAGTCGCGGCCAGGGCGGCGCGAAGGAGATCCGCTGCCCCTGATAGGTCACGTCCAGATCTCCCGTGATCCCTTTCGCCAACTGGGGGAGGAGCTCCTCTGTCAGCGCCATCAGGTCCCGGTAATCGGCGTAGGCCTGGTAGAACTCCAGCATCGTGAACTCCGGATTGTGCTGCGTGGAGATCCCTTCGTTGCGAAAGCTTCGGTTGATCTCGTAGACCCGGTCGAACCCGCCGGCCAGCAGGCGTTTCAAATAGAGCTCGGGTGCGATCCGCAGGTACAGGGTGAGATGGAGGGCGTTGTGGTGCGTGATGAATGGACGCGCCATCGCTCCGCCCGCGATCGGCTGCATCATGGGGGTCTCGACCTCGAGGAAGCCCCTCGTGTCGAAGAACCGGCGCATCTCGGCGATCAACCGGCTGCGCGTCTTGAACGTCTCCGCCACCTGAACATTCGCGATGAGATCGAGGTAACGCTGGCGGTAGCGGGTCTCCACGTCGGTCAGGCCATGCCACTTCTCCGGGAGCGGCCGGAGCGACTTGGAGAGGAGCTGGAAGGTTCGGGCGCGCACCGTCAGCTCCCCCGTCCTCGTGCGGAAGAGCGAGCCCTCGACCCCCACGTGATCGCCGATGTCGAGCTCCCTCCAACGGTCGAAGCGCTCCGGACCGACCGTGTCACGGGACAGGTAGACCTGGATCTTGCCGGACGAGTCCTGAAGATGGGCGAAGGACACCTTTCCGTGGTCCCGCAGGGAGGTTACCCGCCCCGCGATCGCCACCGGGGCGCCGCTCCCCCCCTCTTCAGAGAGGACGGCGGCCTCTCGGTGGAGGTCGGCGGCGAGGTGGCGGACATCGAATCGCGCGGGGTACGGATCGACGCCCGCCGACTCAAGCTCCGCCAGTTTACGCAACCGCTCGCGCATTAAGACGTGTTGCGGATCCACCGACCCTCCGACTGTCCAATTCGGCCGATTATAGGAACGGGTTCCGAGGCTGTCAAGGCCGCCTCTGCGCGCGCGGACTCGCCCGCCCGGGCGCGTTGCGCCTGCCGTCGGCTGCAGCGGCAGGCTCGCCGAGGCCTCCCCGTATGGCCGCAATGCCTGCCGGTCGCTAGAAGCGCCGCCGCGGGCCTCCTCGTCCTCCTCCGCTCGAACGGCGGTCCGGGCGAGGGCGCGCCTCATTTACGTCCAGCACGCGCCCCTTCAACTCCTTCCTGTTGAGGCCAGTGATCGCGGCCTGGGCTTCGGCCCGCGAGGGCATCTCCACAAATCCGAATCCCCTCGGTTGGCCGCTGAACTTATCCTTCATGACATTGACGGACGCGACTTCCCCAAAGGCCTCGAAAGCCTGGCGCAAATCGTCTTCAGTCACGTCACGCGACAAGTTTCCTACGTAGATATTCATTCAGGCCTCCTTTGACCTTGAGGGTTCCTGCCGACACTTCGCCTCACGTCGCGGCCAGGCCGCGCCTCGGGGCATTCCGGACTCCTCCCCGCTCCAGTCTCCGGCGTCGGCTCAAGCCGGAGGTCAACCGGACTTCGGTTGGGCGATCGGCTTCGGAAGCGCCGATAACTCTGACCGTAGGACGGCATGTGCCGATTCTAAGGATCGGAATTCAACCGCACTCGATACCTCCGAGCGTCACTTCGGGGTGCGGGAGGCGGGGTGGCCCTTCAACAGGAACTCGTCGATGAAGGGGTCGAGGTCCCCGTCGAGCACCTTCTCGACGTTGGCGGTCTCCAGACCGGTCCGGTGATCCTTCGCAAGCCGATAGGGGGCCAGGACGTACGACCGGATCTGGCTCCCCCAGGCGATATCCTTCTTCTCCCCCTCGAGCTTCGCCATCTGTTTCTCCTGCTCCCGCCGATAGTGATCGTACAGCCTCGCCCGCAGCACCTTCATCGCCATGGCCCGGTTCTTGTGCTGTGACCGCTCGTTCTGGCAGGAGACGATAATACCTGTCGGAAGATGGGTCATCCGGACCGCCGAATCGGTGACGTTGACATGCTGCCCGCCGGCGCCGCTGGAGCGGAAGGTGTCGATTCGCAGATCCTTCTCGTCGATCTGGACCTCGATCGTGTCATCGATCTCGGGATAGACGAAGACCGACGCAAAGGAGGTGTGGCGACGATGGCTGGCGTCGAACGGCGAGATCCGAACCAGCCGGTGGACCCCGGTCTCGGCCTTCAGGCGGCCATATGCATAGGCCCCGGTGACCGTGACGGTGGCGCTCTTGATCCCGGCCTCCTCGGCGGGGAGGAGATCGATCACCTCTGTCCTGTAGCCCTTCGCCTCCGCCCAGCGCATGTACATCCGAAGCAGCATCTGTGCCCAATCCTGCGACTCCGTGCCGCCGGCGCCCGGATTGATGGAGAGGATGGCGTTGCCACGATCGTACTCGCCTGCCAGGACGGTCGCCAACTCAAGCGCGGCGATCCGGCTCTCCAGCCCTCGGAGCGAACTCGCCATCTCCTGGAGTGAGCCCTCGTCCTCCTCGCCCCGGAGAAGCTCGAGCAGCACACCGACATCATCGACCTCGCGCTGTAACGTCTCGAGCTGCTCTACAACCTCCTTGAGGGCGCGTTGCTCCTTCAGGATCTTCTGGGCGCGTGAGGGGTCGGCCCAAAGGTCGTGAGCGTGAAGAAGCTGTTCGATCGCTCGAAGGCGTGACTGCTTCCCATCCAGGTCAAAGATAGACCCGGAGGCCCTCGAGCGTCCCCTTCAGGCCATCGAGCGTGCGTGCGAGATCAGCGATCATGGCATCCTCCTCTGTGAAACTGTCGCCGGGGCCGACGAGACTCTGGCGCCACTTCTGGCGCGCTCTGCGATCCACACCGCGACGACGAAGACGACACACATCCAGGCGAACAGATCGCCATACCGGGTGTAGAACGCTTGGTCTTTCACCGGCCGGATCCGGCCGGCGATGACCGCGGGCTCGAAGATCCTTGAGGCTTCGACGATCCTCCCCTCGGGATCAACGATGGCGGAAATGCCGGTATTGGCCGCACGGATCAGGTAGCGACGGTTCTCTGCGGCTCGAAGCGCGGCCATTGCCAAGTGCTGGGCCGGAGCGGCCGACCGGCCGAACCACGCGTCGTTCGTGATATTCACGAGAAAGTCCGCTCCCTCCTTGACATAGCGTCGGACCTGATCCGGAAAGATCACCTCATAGCAGATCGTCACGCCGAAGCGACCGGCCGGCAGCTGAAAGATCGTATACGTGCGGCCCGGTTCGAAGTCGCCGATCCCGTAGGCCAGCTTCTCGACGAAGAACAGGATCGACTTCAGCGGGACGTACTCCCCGAAGGGGACCATGTGAATCTTGTCGTACTTGTTCAGGAGCCTTCCATCCGGGGAGAGGAGGAAGGCGCTGTTGGAGTAGCGCTCGCCTCCCGCCGCGCCCCAGACGCGCTCCCTATCGGGGCTTCCCACCAGGAGATGGCTCCCCGTTTCCGCGGCGATATCGAGCACGCGCCCCCGCAGCGCGTGATCGTACCGAAGGAAGAAGGGAGCGGCGGTCTCGGGCCAGACGATCAGGGCCGGGGACCGCGCGGCCGCCTCCAGACTGAGACGGCGGTACTCCTCGATCGTCGCCACCTGCATCGCCGGATTCCACTTCAGGGCCTGATCGATGTTCCCCTGAACGAGCGCGATATCGATCTCCTGCGCCCGATCGGAAGGCCCTGAGGAGGGGGAGAGAAGCGCAGAGGCCCAGAGCATGATGAGCGCGACCGCTACGGCCACAAGGCCACCCCGCAGGCCATCCTTCGGTGCTGAGGCCAGCCGTGCGAGCGCGACATTGGCGAGCACGACCAGAAACGACAGACCGTAGACGCCCGCGAAGGACGCGACCGGCAGGAGTGACGGGGTGCGGTACTGTGTGTAGCCGAGCAACGCCCAGGGGAATCCCGTCAGCGCGTACGTGCGAAGGTATTCCAGGGCGACCCAAAGGGCCGGCAAGGCCAGCAGCTCGATCGGCCAGGCGGCGCCAGCGATGAGAGAGGCGCCGAAACAGAACACCCCGAAGTAGAGCGCAAGAACCGACGCCAGGGCCAGCAGGACGAGCATGCTCAGGGGACGCGACATGCCGCCGTAGTTCGTCATCGTATTGGTGACCCACGCGATGCTCCCCAGATAGAAGACGAGGCCTGCCAGACTTCCCCACCAGAACGCCCGACCCGGGGGCTCGCCGCGGATCGCGACAAGCAGTGGGGCCAGGGCGATGAACCCGAGCGCCCCGATATCGGGCGTCGGGAATGCAAGGATCAGGAGGCCTGCGGACGCGATGGCTAGTAGGGCCGGCCGCAGGTTTCGGGAGGATCCCTCCCGCCAGCGCCCCATGGTCCACCGATCGAGGCCGCTCACACCAACCCCGCCAGGATCGCTAGATAGAGTACCGGTCCGGTGAATTGCACGCTATCCACTCGATCGAGTACGCCCCCGTGACCCGGGATCAGATCACCGGCGTCTTTGACCCCGAAACTCCGCTTCAGCATCGATTCGCACAGGTCGCCGACCTGGCCCACCACGCCCAGACCAAGCCCCAGGGCCAGGCACTGAACGAAGCCAAGTCTGTCCCAGAACCAGACCTTGGCGAGACAGGATGCGAGGACCGAGCAGAGCAATCCGCCGAGCCCCCCCTCGACCGTCTTTCCGGCGCTGATGGAAGGAGAGAGCCGATGCTTTCCGAGCATCGTGCCGACATAGAAGGCTCCGATGTCCCCCGCCCAGGTGACCAGCGCCAGGTAGAACACGTAGGTCCTCCCCTGGTTCATGGCCCGAAGCAAGGCGGGAAAGCTCAAGAGCCCGGCGACGTAGACCACGCCGAGCAGGGTGATCGAGAGTCGTACTGCGGCCCCCTTCGGATCCTTCCCTCCGACCAGGAGGCCGACAAAGAGCGCCATGACGAGCCCCGCCAGCGCCGATGCCAGCCACGGCCCCGACGACGCCTTGAAGAACATGACGCCGCTCAGGGACAGGCCAGCCGCGATTCCGAGAGGCCGCAGTGCCTCCATCCCGCCCGCCCTCGCCATCGCGTAGAACTCGATCAGCCCCACGAAGATCGCGACCAACACGAGTAGGAAAAATTGGAAGGGCGTTCCGAGGTGAACCAGCAGGACAAACGGCGGAAGGAGGACGGCGGCGCTGAGGATCCTTCGTCGATGCATGGACCGAGCTTGAACGCCCGTGCTCGTCCTCCGTCTCTCTCTGCCGCCCCGGGGGCGACAGCATCACTCGATCATGGCCTCCCCAGCAGAGTGCTCGCCGCCGGGGCGGACCGGACCAGTCCGGCCCTAGAACTGCATGATCTCCTTTTCCTTCTTGGCGAGATGGTCCTCCACCTCTTTGATGAAGCGATCGGTCAGGCCCTGAATGATATCCAGGCCCTTCTTGACGTCGTCTGCGGAGGCTTCCTTTTCCCGTTCCTTGCGCTTCAGCCACTCGTTGGCATCCCGGCGAGCGTTCCGCACCGCCACCCGGCCGTCCTCGCCGATCTTCCGTACCACCTTTACGAGGTCCTTCCGGCGCTCCTCGGTCAAGGGGGGGAACGGGACGCGAACGACCTTCGCATCTCGTACCGGCGTCACCCCCAAATCCGACTTCTGGATCGCCTTCTCGATGGCAGGCAGCAGCGAACTATCCCATGGCTGAATCGTGATGAGCCGCGTCTCGGGGACCGCGAGGCTGGCCACCTGCGCGACGGGCACGACCTGGCCATAGGCGTCCACCATCACGCCGTCCAGTAACGCAACGGAGGCCCGTCCGGTCCGGACGCCGTTGAACCCCTTGAGCGTCGCCTCGATGGCCTTCTTCATCTCCTTCTCGGCCCGGGCCTGGACCTCCTTCAGCACTGATCATCTCCCCCGAACGATGGTCCCGACCTTTTGGCCGAGGACAAGCTGTCGGAGGATCCCGGGCTCCCGCAGATTGAAGACGACGATCGGAAAGAGGTTGTCCATACAGAGCGAGATTGCGGTCGAATCCATCACCTTCAACTGACGGTTCAGCACGTCGATGTAAGACAGTTCGTCGAATTTCTTCGCGCTCGGATCCAGGATGGGGTCCGCCGTATACACCCCGTCCACCTTCGTGGCCTTCAAGACGACCTCGGCCCCGACCTCCATCGCCCGCAACGCCGCCGCCGTATCGGTGCTGAAGAATGGATTGCCGGTCCCTCCCACGAAGATCACTACCCGGCCCTTCTCCAGGTGCCGGATCGCCCGACGCCGGATGAAGGGCTCGGCCACCTCGCGCATCTCGATCGCTGTCTGCACCCGGGTATCGATCCCGATCTGTTCCAGTGCGTCCTGCAGGGCCAGGCCGTTCATGACGGTGGCCAGCATCCCGATGTAGTCGGCCGCGGAGCGATCCATCCCCTCGGTGCTTGCGGCGATCCCTCGGAGGAAATTGCCCCCGCCGACCACCACCGCGATCTGGAGTCCAAGCTGGTGGACCTCTCGGATCTCGGTGGCGAGGAAATTCAACATCCGCGGGCTGATGCCGAAGCCTTCGTCACCGGCCAGCGCCTCGCCGCTCACCTTCAGCATGATCCGCCTGTACTTCATGGCGTCCATGGCATCGCCCCCCAAGGGGCCAGGCCGGGATCGAGGTCAGGTCTTCGCGGGCTGGACCGGCCGCTCGACCCCCTCGCCCAACTGGAATCGGCAGAATCGGCGAACGACGACGTTCTCCCCCACCTTTGCAATCAGCCCTTTGATCCGATCCTCGATCGTCACCTCAGGATTCTTGATGAAGGGCTGATCCAACAGGCAGACCTCGCTGAAGAACTTGTCCAGGCGTCCCTGGACGATCCGATCGATGACCCCGTCTGGCTTCCCCTCCGATCGTGCCTGCGCCCGCAGGATGGCGCGTTCCCTGTCGAGGACCTCTTCGGGAACCTCCGCCCGGTGGACATACGATGGATTCGCGGCCGCCACCTGCATCGCCATGTCTCGGGCGAGCGACGAGAATTCCTCGGTCTTGGCCACGAAATCGGTCTCGCAGTTCAACTCCAGCAACACCCCGATCTTGCCTCCCGCGTGGACGTACGAGACGACCTGTCCCTCGGAGGCGACCCGCCCTATTTTCTTGGAAGCCGAGGCGAGGCCTTTTTCGCGAAGCAGGATGACCGCTTTGTCGATATCCCCATTGGCCTCGACCAACGCCGCCTTGCACTCCATGAACCCGACGCCCGTCTTCTCACGCAAGGTTTTCACTTGAGTTGCCGAGATCGTCGCCGACATCGTCCTCGTTCCCCTCTCCTCGTTGTCGTCGTCAGGCCTGCTGGAGGGCCTCGACCTGCGGCTCGACAGTTTCCACCGTTTCTGATACCGCGGCGGCTTCCGGCGCCGCGGGTTCGGCGTCCTCCGCCACCTTGATCCGCATCGCTCGGCCCTCAAGGATCGCGTCGGCCATCCCCGAGGCCATCAACCGGATCGCCCGAATCGCATCATCATTGCCGGGGATCGGGTAGTCGATCTCGTCAGGGTCGCAATTCGTATCTACGACCGCCACCAGCGGAATCCCAAGGCGCCTGGCCTCGCGGACAGCGATTCGCTCCTTCTTGGTGTCGATCACGAAGATCGCCCCTGGAAGCCGGTCCATCCCTTTGATCCCTTCGAGGGCCTGGTCCAGCTTCTGGCGCTCGCGCCTCAGCTTCGTCGCTTCTTTTTTCGTGTGCTGCTCGATGCCCCCCTTGGTCTCAAGGTCCTCGATCCGGCGGAGCCGACTAACGCTCTTGCGGATCGTCTGAAAATTGGTGAGCGTCCCGCCCAACCAGCGCCGGCTCACAAAGAATTGCTCACAACGCCGCGCTTCCTCCTCGATCACGTCAGCCGCCTGTTTTTTTGTTCCGACGAATATGACCGGCAGCCCCTCGAGTGCGACACGCCTCATAAACTCCGCAGCCTCTTGAAATTTCTTCAAGGTTTTCTGAAGGTCAATGATGTAAATCCCGTTCCGTTCACCGAAGAGATACTTCTTCATCTTCGGATTCCACCGCTTGGTCTGGTGGCCGAAGTGCACGCCCGCCTCCAACAGCTCTTTAATGGTCACCGTCGTCACGCTGTTCCTCCGTCTGGCTAAGCCCACGGCTCAGCCCGCTGGTTGCGCCCGCCGCCCCCTTCATCCCCTCGCGAAGTCGTCGCCCTGCCTTCAGGCGACGACACCTTCGCGGCGGTCTGGAGGCGTGTGAAATTAGTTAAACGCTAATTTATACCACGTCGGCGAAGAAAAGGACAGGGAAAAGCCCCCCACGGCAAAGCCTTCTCCCTACAGGGGGGCCTGCGACGACCCCTCGGCCTGAGCTCGGGACGAAGGCTCAGTCGAGCGAAGGGGAGGTTGACGGGGAGCTTTTGTCTCACGTTCGATAGCTGGCGTTGATCTTGACGTAATCGTAGGTCAGGTCGGTGGTCAAAATCGCCGACCCGCTGTCGCCCATGTGGAGATCGATGCTCAGCGTGAATTCCGGCCGGCGCATCCTCTGCTCCGCCTGTCGCTCCTTCGCCTTCCCCATGCCGACCCCCCGCCGCACAACCTGTACGCCATCCAGCGCGATGTCGGTGCGAAGAGGGTCGAACCGGATCCCGGACGCCCCAAGCGCAGCCATGACCCGGCCCCAGTTGCAGTCCTCGCCGAAAAAGGCGGTCTTCACGAGAGGAGAGTTGGCCACCGCCATCGCCGCGATCCTGCCATCGGCTTCGGTCCGTGTCCCCTTGACTTCAACTCGAACGAGCTTGGAGGCACCCTCGCCATCCTTTGCAATCATCTCGGCGAGGCGCCACAGCACCCTGCGAAGGGCCTCTTCGAAGAGGCCCACGCCTCTGCCGCCCGCCCGCAGTCGAGGCGCATTGGACGCCCCGGTGGCAAACAGCAGGACCATGTCGTTGGTGCTCATACAGCCATCCACCGTGATGGCGTTGAAGCTCTGCGTGACCGCCCGGCCCAGGCTGCGGCGCAGAAGCGACGCCGACGCCGCGACATCGGTCGCCACAAAGCAGAGCATCGTCGCAAGCTGCGGCGCGATCATCCCGGACCCTTTGGCAATCCCCCCGATTGCGACCTGCGCGCCGTCGAGCTTAAAACTGACGGCCGCTTCCTTGGGGTGGGTGTCGGTCGTCATGATCGCCCGGGCGGCAGCCTCGCCGCCCTTCTCAGAGAGATGACGGCACGCCTCCCGAATGCCGACCCGAACCTTCGCCATCGGAAGCGGCCTCCCGATCACCCCAGTCGAGGCGACGTAGACCTCGCCCGCAGGACGGTCCAGGAGACGGGAGACCTCGTCCCGCATGGCCGTCGCGTCCCGACCCCCTCGCGCCCCGGTGCACGCATTCGCGTTCCCGCTGTTGACGACGGCGGCGGAGAACTTTCCGCCGCGAAGCTGGCGCTCGCACAGGAGCACCGGGGCGGCCTTGGCGCGGTTACGCGTGGTCATCCCGGCCACGGTCGCCGTCCGGTGAGACACGATGAGCGCAAGGTCCGGCTTGGCCCGCTTGATGCCGCAGAACACCCCAGCGGCCCTGACACCCTTCGCCGCAGTGATCCCTCCGGGGATGTCGCGAATCGCTGATGTCGTCACGATACGGGGAGGCGGGACCGGGTCAGGGGAAGATGGCGGGGGCTTCAAGTGCCGTCCGTTCGTCAAGGCCAAACATCAGATTCATCGCCTGGACCGCCTGGCCCGACGCGCCCTTCACCAGATTATCGATGGCCACGACAATGATGCAGCGACGCGTCCTCCCATCGACGGCGACGCCGATGTCACAAAAGTTCGAGCCGTAGACCTGTTTCGTTTCGGGAAACTGGCCTTCTCGCAGGACCCTGACGAACGGCTCGCGCCGGTACACGTCGCGGTAGACTCCAAGGAACTCCTCGGTCCCCCGAGAGACCACAAGGGTCGCAGTGATGGTGGCGAGGATCCCGCGAATCGCCGGCGCCAGATGCGGGGTGAACGTGAGCGCGACCTCCCGCCCCAGCCAGCGACTGACCTCCTGCTCGATCTCCGGCGTGTGACGGTGGCGAGCCACACTGTAGGCCCTGATGTTCTCCTGCAACTCCGAGAAGTGGAGCGGCAGCTCCACCTTCCGCCCCGCGCCCGAGGCCCCGGAAATCGCATCGATCACAATCGTGTCCGGGTCGATCAACTCCCGCTTGACCAGCGGAAGCAGCCCGAGCAAGGCGGCGGTCGGGTAGCACCCGGGCACCGCGGCCAGGCGCGCCGCGGCCAGCGGGCGACGATAGACTTCTGGAAGCGCGTAGACAGCCTCCCCTAGCAGATCCGGCGCGATATGATCGACGCCGTACCAGTGGCGATAGACGCGGGGGTCGCGCAACCGAAAGTCGGCGCTGAGGTCGATGACCTTCTTGCCCCAGGGGAGTAACTGCACCGCAGCGCCCATGGCGGTCTTATGTGGCAAGGCCAGAAAGATCAGGTCGGCCGCCTTCGCCACCTCTTCCGGGTCGAACTTCTTGCAGGTCAGATCGACCACGCCGGAGAGGCTCGGGAAGACCTCCCCGATCGACGAATCGACATAACTCTCGGAGGTGACCACCGTGAGCTGGACCCCCGGATGCCGACTGAGGAGCCGGATCAGCTCGACGCCGGTATAGCCGGTCGCCCCGACCACCGCAACGCGAATCTTCTCTCCTGTATTCCCGGTACGCTGCATCTCAGTACGAGAGCCGCCAGTCCTCAACCCTCATAGGAAACAAAAAAGGAAGGTCAAGGCGGACCCTCCTCTGCTCGGCGCGACCAACCGACTAACGCTTGGAGAACTGGAAGCGGGCTCGTGCTCCTTTCTGACCATACTTCTTCCGCTCCTTGGCTCGCGGATCCCGGGTCAAGAACCCGGCCTTCCGAAGTGTCGGCCGCCACGTGGTATCGATCCCCAGGAGGGCCCGGGCCACCCCGAGTCGGACGGCGCCGGCCTGTCCGCTCATGCCCCCGCCGGCGACGTTGGCGAACAGGTCAACCTTCCCTTCCATCCCGAGTGTCTTGAGCGGCTGTACCACGAGGATTTGATGAACGGCCCGGCTGAAATACTCCTGGAGCGGCCGCTTGTTGACGACGATCTTCCCCTCGCCGGGCTTCAGCCACACCCTGGCAACCGAACTCTTTCGCCGTCCCGTCCCGTACACCGCCCCTTCCGCCGGCATGACGGTTCCCTATCCTTCCTTGACGGCCGCGCCGCCGAATGGTGCCGGCCGCTGCGACGCATGCGGATGAGCGGCGCCGGCGTACACCTTCAGCTTACGAAACAGGGCGTTCCCCAGCTTGGTTCTCGGCAACATCCCACGGACTGCCTTCTCCAGCACTCTGGTCGGATGAGTCTTCAGCATCTTCTCAGCCGTCGTGCTCTTGATACCTCCCGGGTAGCCGGTGTGGCGATAATATACCTTATCCTTGAGCTTGTTTCCAGTCAGCACCACCTTCTCGGCATTGACCACCACCACAAAGTCCCCGGTATCGAGGTGAGGGCTGAAGATCGGCTTGTGCTTGCCGCGAAGCAACACCGCCACTTCGGTGGCCAGCCTGCCGAGTATCCGCCCCGATGCGTCGATCAGGTGCCATCGCCGGTCGATCTCATCGACCGGACAGTGAATGGTCTTCGTCATCAAGTGATGTCTCCATGGAGGATCTCAGTCCCAAAACAGAGATAGACGCTAATGACCGGGCCACAATTTGTCAAGGGAAAAATCACTCGGTGAGCTACAGGACAGGCGTCACGGGGCGTTCAAATGAGCCAGGCCACGGCGCCACGGCTCAGAGATTTCGCTCGTAGATGATTCGGAGACCGGTCAGCGTGAGCAGCGGATCGACGTGGTGGACGCTCCGCGACTCGGCCAGGATCAGGTGCGACAGGCCCCCGGTGGCGACCACGACCGGGTCCCCTCCCATCTCGTCCCGCATCCGGGTCACGATCCCTTCCACGAGCCCGAGATAGCCGAAAAACAGGCCCGCTTGCATGCTGGCGACCGTGTTCTTGCCCACGACAGACTTGGGCCTGGCGATGTCGATGCGTGGAAGCTTGGCCGTCCGCTCGAAGAGCGCCTCCGCGGCGATCCCGATGCCGGGAGCGATGATCCCTCCGAGGTACTCCCCCTTGGCCGAGACCGAGTCGAAGGTCGTGGCCGTCCCGAAATCGACCACGATCGCCGGGCCGCCGTACGCCTCGAAGGCGGCCACCGCATTCACGATCCGGTCGGCCCCCACCTCGCGCGGGCTGTCGTACAGGATCGGCATCCCGGTCTTGATCCCCGGTCCGACGACGAGGGGGACGATCCCGAAATACCGATGGGCCATCTCTTCGAGCGAGGACTGAAGCGGCGGGACCACCGAGGCGATGATGACGGCGGAGATCGTGTCGAGCGTGAGCCCCGCGAGGTCCAGGAGGCTCTTGATCAGGATCCCGTACTCGTCGCTGGTCCCATCGCGGCGGGTGGCGAGGCGCCAGTGCACCCGCAGCTCCTTCCCTTCAAAGACCCCGACGACGGTATTGGTGTTTCCAACGTCCAGGGCGAGCAACATGCTGACTACCCCGTGAGCGTGACGTCGCCGGCGAAGAGGCGACGGAGTTGACCTTTCACGTCCCTGATGACCAGGGCCCCCGCGTCGTCGATCTCGACGGCGAGGCCGCCCAGCTCCTCGTCCCCCGATCGGCCCACAACCTGGCGACCCAACGTCAGACACCGTTCCCGGACGCGCTCCAGGATCGGGCCGATGCCATCCGACAGGAAACGCTCATACCAGGAGTCGAGAATCTCACAGAGCGATCGAATCATCGCTATCCGGTCAATGAAGCGCCCGGACTCGATCCGGAGCGACGTCGCGGTGGTTCGCAGGCGCCCTTCGAAGTCGGCTTCGGTCTGATTGACATTCAGTCCGATCCCAAGGATGACATGCTGCAGAGACGCCCCTTCGACGGCCGCCTCGCCCAAGACGCCGCCCACCTTTCGCTCTCGAACGATGAGATCGTTGGGCCACTTGATCCCCGTAGCGAGACCGGTTGCCCGGTCGATCGCTTCCGCCGCCGCCGCCGCCCCGAGAAGGGCCAGAGCCGGCGCCCGCTGCGCCGGGATCGGCGGCCTGAGGATGACTGAGAAATAGATACCGAGCCCGGCAGGCGATGCCCACTGGCGGCCCATCCGGCCCCGACCTCGACGCTGAGCGTGGGCGATGACCACCGTCCCTTCCGATGCTCCGCGCTCAGCCAGGAGCGCCGCCTGTTCGCTTGTGGAATCGATATCCTGGAAGAGATGCAGAGCTGCGCCGATCCGCCTCGTGACCAAACCGGATCGGATGTCCAACTCGCTGAAGCCCTCCACCACGCCCTTTGAGACTCCGTCCATCGATTCGCCTGCCCTCTCTCGTGCCATCAGTCGAGTCGCCCCAGGTTCTGGAGAACCTTCGTTTTCGCGTCCAGCAGCCTTGCATGACTGTCCTGCTCTTTAGCGACCACCTCCTCCGGTGCTTTCGAAAGGAAGCCCGGGTCGCGCAACTTCTTGCTGGCCCTTGCCAGCTCTTGATCGAGCCTTTCCAGCTCGCGCTCCAGCTTTCGCCGTCTCGAGGCGATACCCGACGGGTCATCCACCGGCATGTGTACCTCGATGGCACCGACGAATGCCACGGCAGCGGGTGACGGACGATCGAGCTGCTGGCCGTACGTCACGTCCGATGCTCGTGCCAGCGAGGCCAGATAAGCCAGGATCAGCGCCACCGACCGGTCTTCATCATCGGATGAGGTCCGAAGGATCAGCCTGACCGACTGTTGGGGGGCGACGTCGAGGTCGGACCGAAGATCGCGGGCCGCGCGGGTCAGCTCCATCATGAGGCCCATCGACGCCTCGGCCCCGGGGGCGCGCAAGGCCGGGTCGGCCTTCGGCCAATCGGTCACCATCAGCCTTGTCTCACGATCGGAGATGCGTTGCCAGATCTCTTCGGTGATAAACGGCATGAACGGATGGAGCAGGCGGAGCGAGGTTTCCAGCCCATGCAGCAGCAGGGTGACCCCGGCTCGCTGCTGCTCCTCTGTTGCGCCTGAGTTGAGCCGCGCCTTGACGATCTCGAGGTACCAGTCACAATACTCGTGCCAGAGGAACTGGTAGAGGGCCGAGGCGCCCTCGTTGAACCGATAGGTCTCGAGTCCCTCGGTCACCGCCTCGATCACCCCCTGGAGACGGCTGAGGAGCCAGCGGTCGGCGAGGTCGAGAGAGAGGGAGCCGAGGGGCGGCGAATCCTTCCGGAGGAGACCGACATGTCGCGAGAGGAACTGATACGCGTTCCAGATCTTATTGCAGAAGTGGCGATAGCCCTCGATCCGCTCCTCCGAGAGCTTCACATCTCGCCCCTGGGCAGCCAGCGCGCCCAGCGTGAAACGGAGCGCATCGGCCCCATACTGGTCGATGACCTCCATCGGGTCGATCACGTTCCCCTTCGACTTCGACATCTTCTGCCCCTCGGCGTCACGCACCAGGGCATGAATGTAGACCTCCCGGAACGGGACGTCTCCCATGAACTTGAGTCCCATCATGATCATTCTGGCGACCCAGAAGAAGATGATGTCGAAGCTGGTGACCAACGTCGAAGTCGGGTAGAAGCATGCGAGCGACCGGGTCTGCTCCGGCCACCCCAGCGTCGAGAACGGCCAGAGGGCCGACGAAAACCAGGTGTCGAGGACGTCGGGTTCCTGGATCAGGTCGTCGCCGCGACAGCGAGGACAGCTCGGTGGCTTTTCCAAAGCCACGATCGGCCGCGCGTCCTCGGTGATGACAACCCAGTAGCGGCGCGGGGTTTCGCTGTCGCTCCATGCATTCTCGATAACGCTATCCCGATCACAATCCCGGCAATACCAGGCTGGGATCTGATGGCCCCACCAGAGCTGCCGTGAGATGCACCAGTCTTTGATATCCCGCATCCAAGCGAAGTAGGTGTTCTCCCAATGCTTCGGGACGAAACGGACCTGGCCCTCCTCCACCGAACGAATGGCCGGCTCCGCCAGCGGTCGAGTTTTCACGAACCACTGCGGTGAGAGAAATGGCTCGACGATGGTCTTGCAACGATAACACTTGCCGAGGGCATGTTGGTGCTCCTCGATCTTGACCAGGAATCCTCGCTCTTGCAACCACCGCACGACCGTCTCCCTAGCCTTCGCCACGTCGGCGCCCGCGATCTGACTGTAGAGCGCGGGATCGATCTTCGCTTCTCCGTCGGGATCCGAGATCGTTGCCCGCCTGTCCAAGATGCTGATCCGAGGCAGCCCATGTCGCGTGCCGGCGTCGAAGTCGTGAAAGTCGTGTGCCGGGGTGACCTTCACGGCGCCGGTGCCGAACTCTTGATCGACGAGGATCGAGTCGCCCACCACAGGAATGGTTCGAGCGGTCAACGGAACTTGAGCGCGGCGCCCGATGACATGGTTGTATCGAGGGTCGTCCGGATGCACGGCGACAGCGGTGTCGGCGAGCATCGTTTCCGGTCTGGTCGTTGCCACGATCAGCGAGACCGAGGGGTCGTCGGTTAGCGGATACTGGATGTGATAGAGCACCCCTTTCGTCTCTTCGTGCTCCACCTCGATGTCTGACAGTGCCGTCAGGCAGCGAGGGCACCAGTTGATCAGCCGTTCGTCGCGGTAGATGAGCCCGTCCTGGTGCAGCCTGACAAAGGCCTCGCGCACTGCGCGTTGCCGAGGCTCGTCCATCGTGAACACTTCTCTCGCCCAGTCGCATGAGGCCCCGAGCCGCTTGAGTTGACGGATGATCGTTCCGCCCGATTCCTCTTTCCACTCCCAGACTCGCCTCACGAATTCGTCTCGGCCCACCTGCTCGCGGCGAAGTCCCCGCTCGAGCAGTTGGCGCTCGACGACGTTCTGGGTGGCGATGCCGGCATGGTCGGTCCCGGGGACCCAGACGGCGTTGTACCCCTGCATCCGTCGCCATCGGATCAGAATATCTTGAAGCGTATTATTGAGGGCGTGACCCAGGTGGAGGAAGCCGGTGATGTTCGGCGGGGGGATGACGATCACGTAGGGTGGTTTCGGCGAGGATTCATCGGCATGGCTGTACCCTGCCTCCTCCCACGCCGCCATCCAGCGCTCCTCGACTCCTCGAGGATCGTATCCTGCCTTCTTGGGCTCCGGCATTTCAGGGCTCCCGTCCGGCCCGCTGGCCTCGAAAATTGCCTAAAACTAGCGCCTTACGCGAGTCATGTCAAGCGACATCGCCTTGAAAACTGTTGACTTTTGGGCGGATTCCCGCTACGTTGAGCCCGAATTTCCCTGATGGTGTGAAGGAGAAGGCCGCATGACGCACGCCTATTTCAAAGGTCACTTCGTTCCGGTCGATCAGGCCAAGATCAGCATCCAGAACAACACGTTCCAGTATGGGACGGGGATATTCGAAGGGATCCGGGCCTACTGGAATGGCCAAAACAAACAACTCTACGTCTTTCGTTTGCGGGAGCACTTCGTCCGAATGCTCAGGAACTGCCGGGTCCTGAAGCTCACGATCGGCAAAGATGAGAAGGAGCTGTCCGAGATCACCGTTGAACTGCTCAAGAAGAACCGCCCTGAGACCGACACCTATATCCGGCCGATTGCGTATGTCGATTCCGATGGGATCGGCCCGAAGTTCATCGGCTATCCTACCGGATTCGCGATGTATACGATACCGCTCGGAGACTACATCGACGTCACGAACGGCATCAAGGTCGGCTTCTCGTCATGGCGCCGGATCAACGACAACACGATCCCGGCCCGCTGCAAGGTCACCGGCGGCTACGTCAACTCCGCCCTGGCCAAGACCGAGGCGCTGGAGCACGGCTACGATGAGGCGATCTTCCTGACCGACGACGGCTTTATCTCTGAAGGGTCAGCAGAGAACATCTTCCTGATCAGAGGTGGACAGTTGATCACCCCTTCGCTCTCAGAAGATATCCTGGAAGGGATCACGCGAGAGACGGTGATCGAGCTTGCCAGGGAGGAACTGGGAATCGACACGGTCGAACGACCGATCGGCCGGACGGAGCTCTATGTGGCCGATGAAGCGTTCCTGTGCGGGACTGGGGCGCAGGTCTCGCCCATCACCGAGGTGGACAAGCGGCCGCTTGGCACCGGCCGGGTCGGCCCGATCACCTCGAAGATCCAAAGCCTCTACTTCGACGTCGTCAAGGGAAACGAAAAGAAATACTTCCACTGGCTGACCTCAGTCTATTAGCTCCCCCTCACCCTCTCCCCTCTCCCCGGTGGGGAGAGGACAAAGGTGAGGGGAAGTCATCAGGGTTCGCAGTCCCATGCCAGAAAAGGACACAGAGCTGGCAAGCCTGGACGAACGGCTCGCGCGGCTCGAATCGGCCATCGCACGCTTGCTGGAGCGGATCGATCGCCAGGAGCTCGACGTCGGGCAGGCGACCGACCGGATCAAAGAGTGGGTGACCCAGTTCGTCGCGATGCGCTTGCAACAACTCGTTCCGGAAGGTTGCGAGCATCCTCCGGGACCGGAGGCAGGGGGGCCTTTCCTGGATGGCACGATGGTTCCATGCACCGATGAGGTAGCCCACCGAGTCGCCAGAATTCCAATCCCCTTCGTCCGGCGAATGGTCGCCAGAAAGGTCGCCGACTCAGCCCGCCTGGACCAGATCAGCCGGGTCGATATCGCCTACTTCGAGAAGGCCGCCACGTTCTGACAGTGCAAGCTATCAGGGGAGGATCTCCTGAGCTGGCAGCACTGGGAACAGCACCTCCTCGAAGGACCTCCCCTCAACCTCCCCTTCTCCCCTCAGGGGAGAAGGCTGGGATGAGGGCTCAGGGTTTGCGGCCGCGAACGCAGAAGTAGCCGCGGCTCGCAAAGAACCGCCCCTCGCGACCCTTCTGTTCGAGATCGGCCCGCCACGCTTCTGCTTCCTTCTCCGATACCACGCCTGTCTTGACGGCTACGCTGCTCAAACGATCCGCCATCCGCTGCCAGTGGGGGCCGAACTCTGTCGAGGTGTGGGTCAGCGGAAGGATCCGGATCTGCTCCAGGGCAGCCTGCCGGAACATGGCGTACAGCTCACGCCCGGCCCACCCACTGGTGAAGTAACGATCGCAGTAGGCGTGGACGATTCGGCGCGTGAGGTCACGGTCGGCGGAGTTGATCACGATCATGTCGATGTCGTGATCGAACACGAGGACCGTCCCTCCAGGCCGGGCCACCCGGACCATCTCCGACAGCACCTCCATCGCATTCGGGATGTGGCCGAACAGGGCCGAGGCGATCACCAGGTCGAAGCTCCCGCCGGAGAAAGGAAGGGCGGCTCCGTCGGCGGAACGAAACTCGACCCGCCCGCTCAGGCCCCGTTCCCTGGCCCGGCGGACGGCCTCGTCGATGAGTCGCCTGCTCGCATCGACCCCCACGACCCTTCCCGTCTCGCCGACCCGCTTCGCCAGATCTCGGGTGACAACCCCGGTGCCACACCCGACGTCGAGAATCGCTTGCCCCGGCCCGGCGCCTGCGAAATCCAGCCACTGCTGGCGCAGCTCGGGCCATCCTGGGGTTGCATCGGCGTCCTCCAGAACCTGAATGAGGCGATCGGCCTCCCCCGAGGCATCGACCCGATGCCAGGGATCGGGGAGGCGCTCGATCTTCCCTCCTGAATCGCCGCTCTTACTCATTCCTTCACGTTCCAGTCGCTGCTGTCCCCCTCATCCCAGCCTTCTCCCCCACCGGGGGAGAAGGGGATGAAAACAGGCCTCCTCTCCCCTCGTGGGGGAGAGGATCGAGGTGAGGGGGGAAAGCGAAAATGAAAAGCGGCTCCCGACAGCGGAAGCCGCTTTTCCGGATGCCTTTTCCTCGGCTAGTGGGCCTTTGTGGCCTCAGCCTTGAGTGCCCCCGCAGGCTCTTCCTGGACGATCGAGCCTCGTTTGCTGAAGGCGACGGACAGACCCAGGATGATCACGCAGGCGAGAAAGATCATGAATCGTGTGCCCCCTCCGATGTCACGGATGGCAAGCGGCGCAATCAGGATCGCGACCAGGTTGATCACCTTGATCATCGGGTTAATCGCCGGACCGGCGGTGTCCTTGAACGGGTCGCCAACCGTATCGCCGATCACGGCGGCCTTGTGGGCATCGGTCCCCTTCCCGCCGAAGAGCCCCTCCTCGATCTTCTTCTTGGCGTTGTCCCACGCTCCGCCAGTATTCGACAGGAACACCGCCATCAGTTGGCCGGTCAGGATCGCGCCGGCAAGGAACCCCCCCAGCGCCGGCGCGCCGAACGCGAAGGCCACCAGGATCGGGCTCACGATCGAGAGGATAGCCGGCCCCAACAGCTCCTTCTGCGCCGCGGCAGTCACGATCGCCACACACCGCCCGTAGTCCGGCTTCTCCTTGAACTCCATGATCCCCGGCTTCTCTCGGAACTGGCGCCGAACCTCTTCGACAAGGAGAAAGGCCGCCCGGCTAACCGCCTGGATCGCAAAGGAGGAGAAAAGGAATGGGACCGCGCCGCCGATCAGGAAGCCGATGAAGACCTCCGGCAGGTTCACCTGGATTCCCATCTGGGTCAGGTGGGCCTCGTCAATGAACGAGCGGAAGAGAGCGACGGCCGCGAGGACTGCGGTGGCGATCGCCAGCCCCTTGGTCAGGGCCTTGGTGGTGTTCCCGACCGCGTCGAGCTTCGCCACGATCCGATGGGCCTCGATACCGGAGGCGGTCTTCGGGTTATCCTTGAGGGCGCCCGACATCTCGAAGATACCGTTGGCGTTGTCGGAGATGGGACCGAACGTATCCTCCGCCAGGATGAAGCCGGTCGTCGCCAGCAACCCCAAGCCGGCCAAGGCGATCCCGTACGCCGAGAGCGAAAAGCTCCCGCCGAAGATGCTGTACGAGCCATAGATGGTGGCGGCGATGGCGAGGATCGCCCAGACGCTCGATTCCAGACCCGAAGCGAAACCGGAAAGGATCAGCGTGGCCGGGCCGGTCCGGCTGGCGTACGCGATCTCGGTCACCGGCTTCTTATCGACTGCGGTGAAGTATCCCGTCAGCCACTCGATGACCAACGCCAGGGCGATCCCCATGACGTTCGCCAGGAAAACCCGCCACCAGAGGGTACCGTACTTCGGGCTCACGATATCGCCAAGGTAATAGTAGCTGACGAGCCAGAACCCAACGATCGAACTGATCGCCGCCATCCAGAACCCGAAGGTGATCGGCTTCATCGGGTTCATCGCCGGGTCGTCCTTGCCCCGGACACACCAGGTCCCGAAGATGGAGCCGAAGACCCCGACCGCGCGGATTAACAGCGGGTAGATCACCAGTGCTAGGACCACTTTAGAGGCGTTGGCGGCTCCGCCGAATGACTCGACGAAGTCTTTGTCCAGCATCGCCCCGGCCCCCAGGATGATCGCAGCGACCAGTGTCACCTCGTACGACTCGAACACGTCGGCCGCCATCCCGGCGCAGTCGCCGACGTTGTCGCCCACATTGTCGGCGATCGTGGCGGGGTTGCGCGGGTCGTCTTCCGGGATCCCTTTCTCGATCTTGCCGACCAAATCAGCGCCGACGTCGGCCGCCTTGGTGAAGATGCCGCCCCCCATGCGCATGAACAGGGCGGCCAGCGACCCGCCGAATCCGAACCCGATCAGGATCTTCATTGCGTTTTCTCTGAACAGGAGAAAGATAATGGTCGCGCCCAACAGTCCGAGGCCGACCGTGAACATCCCCGACACGGTGCCGGCCCTGAAGGCAATCTCTAGTGCGCTCTTGAAACTATGCAGCGCCGCAGCCGCCGTCCGGACATTCCCCTTCACCGCCAGCCACATCCCGACATAGCCGGCGCCGTAGGAGGCAGCCACCCCCATAAAGAACGCAAGCGACACGCCGAGCGGCAGCAGCATCCCCTCGTAGATGCCCCGATACATGAAGAAGAGACCGATGGTGATAGCGATGACAAACCAGATCATCGTCTTGACCTGGCGCGCCAGATAGGCGAACGCCCCCTCCTCGATCGCCAGGGCAACGTCCTGCATCGCCTGGCTGCCAGGGTCCTCAGCGATGGTCTTCTTCGCCAGATACACGCCGTACCCCAGCGCGATGAAGGACGAGACGAGGACGAACCAGAGGATCTTCCATTCTTGCGGGCCGAAAGTCGGCAGGACGATACTGGCTTCGCTCATGAGGTGAGTCTCCTCTCCGGGGCGCTCAATTGTCGCCGGTCAGGCTCGGGCTGATCGACTCTGTCCATGAAGACGATGTTGCGAATCGGAGCGATGCAGAGGCAGGACCTCGTAGTGATGGAAGGCCCTTCTTACGCGTTGAAGAGGCGGAGCTGGCTCTGATCCTCATCGCCGAACGGGATCGGGTAGCGACCGGTAAAGCAGGCGTCGCAAAACCCCGTTCCGCCCTGGGCTTCCTTGCCGGCCGCCCGGTGCAACCCCTCCAGGCTCAGGTAGCCGAGGCTGTCGGCGCGGATGTACCGGCGGATCTCCTCCACCTCGTGCGTGGAGGCGATCAGCTCCTTGCGGGTCGGCGTGTCGATCCCGTAGTAGCAGGGCGAGATGGTCGGGGGCGAGCTGATCCGCAGATGGACCTCCTGGGCCCCCGCGCCTCGGATCATCGTCACGATCTTCCGGCAGGTGGTTCCCCGGACGATCGAGTCGTCCACCACGACCACCCGTCTCCCTTCCAACACCTCCCGGACGGCGTTGAGCTTGATCTTGACCCCGAAGTGCCGGATCGCCTGCTTGGGCTCGATGAAGGTCCGGCCGACGTAGTGATTCCGGATCAGGCCATGCTCGAACGGCAAGCCAGACTCGCGCGCAAAGCCAAGCGCCGCCGGCACCCCGGAGTCGGGGACGGGGACCACGATGTCCGCTTCCACCGGGTGCTCACGCGCCAACTGCCGGCCGAGCTCCTTGCGGACACCCGCGACCGATCGCCCGAACAGCAGGCTATCCGGCCTGGAGAAGTAGACATACTCGAAGATGCACTCGGCCTTCGGCGCCGGCGGGAAGGGGCGGTACGTGTGGAGGCCGTGTCCGTCGATCCGCAGGAATTCGCCCGGCTCCAGGTCCCGAACGAACTTCGCCTCGATCAGATCGAAGGCGCAGCTCTCCGACGCCAGGACCCAGGCATCCCCCAATTTGCCCAGGGAGAGAGGCCTGAAACCGTACGGATCGCGGATCCCCAGCAACTCGGTCTCATTCATGATCACCAGCGAATAGGCGCCGCGCACCTGGCTGAGCGCGTCGATCGATGCCTCCAGGAGATTGAGCTCCTTGGAACGGGCGATCAGGTGCACGATCACCTCGCTGTCGGTCGTCGAGCTGAAGATGGAGCCTTCCGCCTCCAGGTCGCGGCGGATCTTCTCGGCGTTGGTCAGGTTGCCGTTGTGCGCGAGGGCGATCTGGCCGCGCAGGTACCCGGCCATGAGAGGCTGGGCGTTCTTCAGTTGCGAGGTCCCGGTGGTGGAGTAGCGGACGTGCCCGATGGCAAGGGGGCCTTTGAGACGCCGAAGACGCGTCTCGGAGAAGATATCGGCCACCAGACCCATCGCCTTTTCGAGGTGCAGCGACTTGCCGTCCGACGCGACGATGCCGGCGCTCTCCTGCCCCCGGTGCTGTAACGCGTAGAGCCCGAGGTACGCGAGGTTGGCCGCCTCGGGGTGGCCATAGATACCCACGATCCCGCACTCTTCGCGAAACTTATCGAGCCGTAGCTCACCCATCTCTTGCACTCACACTGCCCCCCTCAACCCCCCTTCTGGCCCCTCTCTGAATCTCCCCTCTCCCGAACGGGGAGAGGGCCAGGGTGAGGGGGAGGAAGGGATGAGGGAAGCGATTTACAGGACTCGCTTGATCCCCTGGATGGCCTGGCGGGTGCGATGCTCGTTCTCCACCAGCGCGAACCGGATATACTCGTCCCCATGCGGTCCGAATCCGATCCCCGGCGAGACGGCGACCTTGGCCTTCTCGATGAGGAACTTGGAGAACTCCAGGGACCCCATCATCCGGTAGGAGTCCGGGATCTTCGCCCAGACGAACATGGTCCCCTTCGGCTTCGGGATGCTCCACCCGATCCGATTCAGGCCGTCCACCAGGACGTCGCGCCTGACCCTGTAGGTCTCCACCGTTTCCTGCACGCACTCCTGCGGCCCGTTCAGCGCGATGATCGCCGCGATCTGGATCGGCTGGAACATGCCGTAGTCGAGATAACTCTTGATGCGCGTAAGCGCCCCGATGATCTGCGGGTTCCCGACGGCGAATCCGACCCGCCAGCCGGGCATGTTGTAGCTCTTCGAGAGCGTGAAGAACTCGACCCCGATCTCCTTTGCCCCCGGGACCTGCAAGAGGCTCGGCGCCCGATATCCGTCGAAGGTCAAATCGGCGTAGGCGAAGTCGTGGATCAGGATCAGGCGGTGCTCCCGGGCGAATGCGACAACCTTCTCGAAAAACGGGAGGTCAACGGTGGTGGTGGTGGGGTTGTGAGGGAAGCTCAGGATCAGGAGCTTCGGCGGCGGCCAGCTCTCCCGGTAGGCGGAGACGAGCGCCCCGTAGAAATCGGTCCCCTCTTCAAGGCGGACGCTTCGGACGTCCCCCCCGGCGATGATGACGGAGTAAGGGTGAATCGGATAGGTCGGGCTCGGCGCCAGCGCGACATCACCGGGCTCGACGATCGCCAGGGCCAGGTGCGAGATCCCCTCCTTGGCGCCGATCGTCGCGATCGCCTCCTGCTCAGGATCGATCTCGACGCCATGCCGCCGGCGATACCAGTCGGCGATGGCCACGCGGAGCTTCGTGATCCCGCGTGAGGCGGAGTACCGATGATTGCGCGGGTTCTTCACCGCCTCACACAGCTTTTCGACGATGTGGGGGGGCGTCGGGAGGTCCGGATTCCCCATCCCGAAGTCGATGATGTCCTCGCCCCTGCCGCGGGCCTTGACCTTCAACCCGTTGACGATATTGAAGACGTACGGCGGCAGCCGCTTGATTCGCCGGAACTCCTCCATCCGCGCTCCTTTCAGTGTCCTACAGCCGGCTCCCGCCGGCACGCTACGCCCAGAGGAACGCTAACAAAAGGGGCCCGCACTGTCAATGAGAAAGAGGTTTGGGTAGTGTTGTAATTTGAATTCTCGGGCGCGCCGACCTTCCCTCCCCCCACGCGAGAGCGCGGATGAAGCGATGCGACAGTTTGCGGGGCATGTCCTTGTCTATTCAGGAATTACGGCGCGCAGCCTAACCGAGCGTTAACGTCTTGTAAAGGGCTCTGACCCCTTATTCCTCTCGGCGCGCAGGCAGCCTAAACCGCAGAGCCCCACTTAACCGAGCGCGATTCGCTGTTCAAATTTGTGGAGCCACTTCTATTTTCCCCCGCCATCGGGCTTCAGGGCTTCAGAATACATTCTAAAGTCCAGTAGGGGAGGTTCTTGCAGCTGATGATGTCCCGGTGTACTTTGTACTTATAGGTGAATCCGCCCGAATAAGAGGCGCCTTCGATCTCGTACCTGTAGTCGCACCTGAGGACCTGTCCGGAACGTTTGATCCCGGAGTCAATTTTACCCCGCGCAGTAGGGCTCCTCCAGGTGGAACCTCCTCCATCGATATCGAACTTAGGATGATCCGATATCTGGTTCGGCCAATTAAGGGTCAATTTGGCGTCTATACCGACCGTACCCGGACATCGGAAACGGTAAATCACGTTGCCCTCGGGCGTCTTCCCGACCTCTTCTGCCATGACGTTGCCATGCGCGAAGAAGAGGATGACAACAACAATCAAGAACTGCCAGAACAGCATGCGCATCTTGTCGAACATGAACCTCTCCTTAAAGTGGTTTAGGTTAGGTAACACAGTATTTAGCTGTCCTTAATTGCTAAGTTTTTTTCCCAACTTTCAATAAAGGGAGGCTGTAGGCGACATACACGGCATCCTCGGACGGCTCGGGAGCCAGGGCCAGGCCCTGTCGAACACTACAGTTTGTCCGGAACCCGGGCATAGCAAGATTCTACAATCAAGAGTAGCGAGCGGCGACAAGTCACCGCACTCCAAAAGGTGCCAGCTAAGGCGGAGGGACGGCGCCGCCGGGAACCGTTTGTCCGGTGTCGAGGATGATCCCGATCGCTTGATTGTCGACGATCTTACCGTTGATCGGGCTCCAGATGTTGAAGAGCATCTGGCGGCTGCCTTGGTTGCCGTCGCGGGGGATGATCGGGATCTCGATCGTCTTGGACTTCGTCCCGCTGGGAATGAGCAGCTCGCCGGTGGCCGCCTGATAGTCGATCCCGGCTTTGGCGGTGCCGTCGGCGGTGCCGAATTTCACCTTGACGTTCCTTGCGCTGTGGTTCGAGAGGATGACCGTGAAGACCAGTTTGTTGGGCCTTAGCGAAGGGTGCCTGGACTGCGACATCGCCTTTTCCGTGGCGACGGTGCCGGCGACTCTTATGGTGGGCCACATGAGCGCGCAGACCTCGCGGGGGAAGTTGGCCTGGATCGCCCTTTTCGCAGCCTCGGCTTCGTCCGGTCCGGAGATATGCGGAATGTCGGCGATAGAGGTGACGGCCAGACAGGAAAACTCCTGTAGCCCGGCAGTTGCGCACGCTCTGTCGGCGGTGATCTGGCCCCATCGGAACTTGCCTCGCGCCGAGCCATCCTGGGTGTAGAGGATGGCGCCGGTCAGGCCGTTCCTCTCCCGGATCCGGACGTCGAACTTGGCGTACATGAACTGCTCGTCTGCGCCGAGGAGCGTAACGGTTCTGACTTTGAGCTCTTTCTCGTTTTGGGAGAGGCTCGTGCCGACAAGCGTTCTGTACTTGTCGACCATGCTGTTAAGCTCGGCTACAAGCTCTTGCTGGAGGAAGACGTTGGGGCTGGCGGCTGCAGAGTTTTTGGCGCTGTGGATTGTGACCCCGACGGTGGCGAGCATGGCGAGGAGAGCGCCCGCTCCTCTACCGAACTTCCGCGTTTGCATTCCTAACCTGCCTCTGGATCGGTATTCGGGAAATGAGGACTCGAATCCTGCTATTTCCTCTTCAAGTTCATCTATGCACCCTTTGAGCACGAGGGTTGCAACTCACCTAACCGTCAGGTGCGGTCCGAGGCTGAGCGACATAAAGGGCATTTTCGGACCGGCGGGCACGGGGGGCCCGACCCGAGGCGATGCTACAGCGCGGATGAAGAGCCTGTCAGTCTATTTGCTCCTAAACGGTAGGGGCCGGAACAGTATGGGGCTTTGAGCATTGACGCCGTTGCCATTGGCACCGATGATGATACAGGCGCCCAGGGTGCCCGGCCTGCGGATCTCGAAGGTGGTTGACCGCGTGCCCTCGGGTATCGTCACGGAGGCCGGCACGATCGCGAGATTAGGGTGACTGCTCGTCAGCGTGACCGGAATGCCGCTCGCAGGCGCGGGGCTCGAGATCGTGAGCGTGCCAAACGCGCTCGTGGTGTATTTCGTCCAGTCCACGATGCTCAACGACAGGGTCAGCGCGGGACCACCCGGTCTCTCGACGAGCAGCTCGAGGTGGTGCAGGCGATCACCCGGGAATCCGACATCAAAGCTCGTGCACCCGACGTTACCGATGGCGATCTCATTGTTAAATGAATTGCTGCTGCCTTCGAATGCGTCCGGGTATACGGTCGCGGCAATCGACGGGCTGTTGTTGCGCACAGGTATGCGATAGGAGCCGAGCGGCACGCTCGAAAGGCGCACTGTCATCAACGGATTGCCTCGGACACGCGCGATCGACCTTAAAATATTGCCGGGCATGAGGAAATGGGCGCTCGTCGGCCGCAGCGGGCTGGACGGGATGTCGCAGGCCAGGCGCAGTTGATCGACGAAGGTCCCGGCGCGGCCGAGCAATCCGCGGCCAGGCTTCCCGTCCACGCAGTCGAACGGGCCGAACGCATTTCCGCCGGAGCTGCCGGCCTGGCCGGCGAGCACGCTGCCGATAGAGGCCAGTCTCGGCCCGGCCGTGAGCGGTCCACACTTGATGCGCAACTGGTCGATCAACGAGCCTGCCTTGCCCTGGATGCCGCTGACCGCCTGATCGCGCGGGCACGTCAGCTTGAAAGCCGTGCCTCCGCCACCACCGGCGATGCTGCCAGCCACGATGCTGTCAAGATAGCTGCTGCCGACCCAGCGACCCAGGGGGTCCACCTGGGCGCACAGCGGCTGGACGCTGTCGACCAATGAGCTGGCCTTGCCGCCGATGCCGACCAACACCTGGTCACTTGCGCAACGCAGCGCAAAAGAATTGCCACCTCCGCTGCCCGCCGCGGCGGTGAGGTACTCCGCCGCGTCAGAGACTTGCGGTTGCGCCCACAATGCCAGGATGCACGGAACCGCAAGGAGCCAATACAGGATTGGTAGGCGTCGTTGGACCGTCATGTCGGTCACCTCCTCTAGATCGGCCATGGGAGAAGACGATCCACCCAGACCGACTGGCGTCACCCTCGACTGGTCTGAGAGTGTGATCTAAAGGCGTGGAAAAGCCGACGGATGAAGCGATGCTACAGAGCGAATGAAGAGCCTGTCAAGGCAAAAACTGGGCCTTGGAGCACATTCGTCTGCGAGGGGTGGGGCCGGTATGTAGTTGCCTACATCCGTTCCGGGGCGGAGACGCCCAGCAGGCCGAGGGCGTTGCTGATCACGACCCGGCAGGCGGCGACGAGCGCCAACCGAGCGCGGCTGACGGCCCGGTCAGCCGAGATGATCCGATGGCGGCTGTAGTACCCGTGAAACCGAGAGGCTAGGTCGTGCAGATAAGTCGTCAGACGGTGCGGCTCCAGTGCCTGGGCCGCCGCGACCACCAGCTCCGGATAGACCGCCAGTTGCTTGATCAACCCCATCTCGTCGGCGAGATCGAGCGCCTCGGCATCGTCCGATGGCGATGGGGCCGCGAAGCCCGCCTTTGCGGCTTCCCGGAGGATGCCGGCGAAACGGGTGTGGGCGTACTGGACATAGTAGACCGGGTTCTCGTCCGACGCCGCCTTGGCCAGCTCCAGGTCGAAGTCCAGATGGCTGTCGCATCGCCGCGTAAGGAAAATGAAGCGCGCCGCGTCGCGTCCCACCTCCTCCACCAGCTCGTCCATTGTGACGAACTGCCCGGTCCGCTTCGACATCCGGACCTGCTCGCTTCCACGCATCAGACGGACGAGCTGCACGATCAGGATCCGCAGCGAGTCAGGCGGATGGCCGAGCGCGTGCATGGCGGCCTGCATCCGTGGGACGTAGCCATGATGATCGGGACCCCAGAGGTCGATCACCTGCTCGAAGCCGCGGGCATACTTGTCCTCGTGATAGGCGATGTCCGGAAGAAAGTACGTGACTTCCCCGTCGCTCTTCACCAGGACCCGATCCTTGTCATCCCCGAAGGCCGTCGAGCGAAACCAGAGCGCGCCATCCTGTTCGTACAGGTGTCCTCGCTCTCTCAGCCCTTCGAGCGTCCGTTGCGGATCGCCGCGATCCCGAAGGGCCCGCTCACTAAACCAGTTGTCGAAGGTGACGCCGTACGCCTCGAGGGCGGCCCGCTGCCAGGCAAGGATTCGCTCGACCGCGAATCGGCCCAGTCGATCGCGACGCTCCGCCTCCGGCGCGCTCAGCGGCTCGCGCCCATTCCGATCGAGAAACTCGCGCGCGATCCCGATCACGTACTCGCCGGGATACGCCCCATCCGGCAAGGCGCACTCCTCGCCGAGGAGCTGACGGCAGCGCACCTCCATGGACAACGCCAGGCTCTGGAACTGGTTCCCCGCGTCGTTGACATAGTACTCCCGGTAGGGACGGCAGCCGACGGCCTGGAGGAGTCGAACGATGGCATCTCCGACCGCGGCGGCCCTGGCATTGACGACGACCAGCGGGCCGGTCGGATTCGCGCTGACGAACTCCACGATGACCCGACGCTCATTGCCCACATCGGACACCCCGTACGCGGCTCCCGCTGTGAGAATCTCCCCCACCATCGCCCGCCAGACGCGCTTTGCGACGAAGAAGTTCAGGTACCCGGCGCCGGCCACTTCGACTCGATCAACCAGGGCGTCCCAGCGCTCCAGCGCGCCGGCGATCCGCTCCGCCAGATCTCGCGGCTTGCGCCTGAGAGTCTTCGCCAGTGTGAAGGCAATGGTCGTGGAAAGATCGCCGAACGCCGGATCGCCCGGGTATTCCCACGGGACATCCGCCGCGCTCACGACAGGGTCGGGGGCCAGGCCGGCCCGATCTACTGCCCCGAGTAGAGCCGTGGCCAGCTCGAGTTTCAGGCGCGCTACCATAAGAAGATTTTCCTTGCTTTTCGTGCTCAACCGCCTATAATGCCCGCTCGAACGTCCTCAAGAGATGTTCTCGTGGAGGGGCGGATGCGCGAGAAAGATCGCGAGCTCAGTCGGAGGCGAAAACGGCGTAAGGAGTCCCGCAGGGCGAAGCTCAAGGCTGCGCTGGCCTCTCGCCCTGCCCGGCCACCTTCGCCGGAGAAGCCAAAGCCCAAAAAGCGAACAGAGCCGCCCACAGCGGAGAAGCGACCCAAAGCCAAGCCTGACACCCCTGCCACAAAACCTGTGACTGCCCCGCCCGCGGAAAAGGCTCCCCCCGCCCCGGAATAGGTCGGTCCGCGCCCGTTCACGCGTCACACGTCCTCTCGCAGGCCACGAACATACGCCTTCGCCCAGTCGAGCAACCGAGAGACTTGATCATCGGTCGGCGCCTCCGCGTACAGGCGAAGCACCGGCTCGGTCCCTGACGGGCGAATCAACAGCCAGCTCCCATCCTCCCCGATCATTTTTACGCCGTCCAGGCTCTGCACTTCCGCGATGCGCCATCGATCGATGCTGGCCGGTACGTTACCAAGAATGCGCCGTTCAAGCTCCTGTCGATCGCCCCAGCCCGGCGCCGGCAGGTCCAAGCGTCTATAGCGATGGCGTCCGACCTCCGCCTCCAGTCGATCGATCAACGCGCCAAGCGGCTTGCCTTCGACCGCGAGGCACTCCAGGAGCAGCAGTGCGCTCAGGATGCCATCCCGTTCGGGAATGTGGCCTGCCACCCCGATCCCGCCGCTCTCCTCTCCTCCCATCAGGACCGGCTCGCGCCTGATGACCTCGGCAACGTGTTTGAACCCGATCGGGGTCACGGCCAGTCGCAGACCGTAGCTCGTGGCCAATCGGTCGATCATCATGGTGGTGGAAACGGTCTTGACCACCGTCCCGGAGAACCCACGCCTCGTGACCAGGTGCTGAAGGAGCAGCGCGAAGATCTGATGCGGGCTCACGTATGATCCGCCCTCATCGATCGCCGCCAACCGATCGCCATCACCATCGAGGGCCAGCCCGATCCTCCATCGAGCGCTCAGGCCCCTGACCCGCTCGGCCAGCTCCCCGAGATGGTCGGGCAGCGGCTCGGGCGGGAGACCCCCGAACCACGGGTTCGCCTCGCCACGGATCTCGTGGGTCTCGACGCCTCGCTCCTGAAGCAGCCCCGCCAGCAGCCCGCGGCTCGCCCCGTACATCGGATCGACCACGACGTGGATCCGCGAGCGACCGATTCGGTCCAGATCGACCAGCGAGCCCAGCCGCTGTCGATAGCGTGGAAGCGGATCGAACAACTCGATCCTGCCCGCGGCCGCGTGTTCTACAGGGGCCGGAGGAATGGGGTCATGGCGGACATTGCGTCGATCTGCAAGGCGCTCCACCTCGGCCTCGATCTGTGCGGTCAAGGCGGGACTCGCCGGGCCACCATCGGCGGCGCGCACCTTCAACCCGTTATAGCTCGGGGGGTTGTGACTTGCAGTGATGATGATCCCGCCCTGAGCGCCCAGCAGCGTGACGGCCCAAGCCAGGGCCGGGGTGGGAAGGAATGAGGTCGTTAAGCGGACATCAACGTGTTCGGTGCTGAGGGCGTCGGCCACGGCCTGAGCAAACCGTGCCGACAGGAATCGGGTATCGTAGCCGACTGCGACCAGCAGGCGTTCCCGGCCGGCACGCGTCGTCCCCAATGCCCGGGCGACGGCCCGTGCCGCCAGCCGAACGCGATCAAATGTGAAATCCCGTGCGATGACACCCCGCCAGCCGTCCGTCCCGAATCGTAGCGGCGGTAACAGGGCCATCAGCCCGTCCGGAGAAGCGATACCCGATGGCCAGGCATCGCTACGTCAGCGGATAGCCTTGCCTCCCCCATGCAACGGTGCCGCCCTCCAGGTTGTACAACTGCTTCTTGCCGATGGCGGCGGCCACCTCGCAGGCAACAGCACTCCGCACACCCTCGGCGCACACGAAGATGATGTTGTCCTGCTTCAGCAACTCGCGGGGACGGTTCAGAAGCTCGCCAAGCGGAATGTGGAGCGCGTCGGGGATGTGACCACGATCCCACTCCGCCTGTTCGCGGACATCGACCACGAGGACGCCGCCCTTCTCGATCATCTGCTTAGCGGTTTCCGCGCCGATCCGCTCGTAGGGATCTCGGATGTCATCTTGCTTGGATGCCATTCCTCTCCTCCCGTACACCACTCGTTTCAGAGTCCGCCGAACCCGCTGTAGGGGATCCGGCGTGAATCACAAGTACTCGGAGGTTGATGATACCCCATGCGATGCGCCGTCTTCAAGGACGATCTGCCCTGAGTCAAAAAAAGCGCAAGCCCTCCCGGACTTCCACGTGAGTCATCGGGAGGGCTTTCGTGGCTCTAGACGAATACGAGTGCGCTGAATCCTGTGACCGAGTGCCTAGGCCCGTCGCCGCACCTTCTGCTGCTGCTGGGCTTTCTGGGTGTCGGCGATCCACCGCTCGAGCGCCTCTTTCTTGAAGCGCCAGACGTTGCCCAGTTTCCAGGCCGGAAGTGTCCCGTCTCGGGCCATTCGATAGACGGTTGATTTATTGATCCTGAGATACTTCGACACCTCCTCGAGGGTCATGACTGTCGGTCGCCGGTCGTGAATCGGGGAAGCCATCTGGGGTCCTCCATGGTTCGAATCTGACGGTCTCTCTGCTCGCTGCCGCAGGGAAACCGCCCAGGAAGTTCTCAACTGGCCGGTTGTCTACTTCAATAACTCACTATCTAATAGAGTATCGCACTGTAGCTAACTCTACTCAATCTTGTCAAGGATTTTTTTCGGGGCGATTCGAGGACTGGGGCGGACAACGCCGGAGGAAGAAACAGGTTGCTCTGACCCGACTGGGCGCGTCAGAAGGAAGGGGTGCGGATCAAGACGTAGGACGGTGGGCTATTTGACGACCACGTTAGTGGTTGTGCGGAGGACCCCGGAGACTCCCTGGATCTTTGACACGATAGTCGTCCCCAAGGCGTTGATATCGGCGGCCTCGACGAACGCGATGACATCGTGCGGGCCCGTGACAGCATAAGACAGCTTGACCCCGGAGATCTTTGCAACCTGCTTGGCCACATCCTTGGCCCGGCCTGCGGCACACTCCAGAAAGATGAAGGCAGAGACAGTCACGCTTATGACCTCCCTAGAATGGGACGACGGGCATCATGCCCTCGCCCGAACACACAGTACAGGCGCAGATTCCTAAGCCGCCGCAATTCATGCACCCGCGCGCGGACCGTGGTTCCATGTCGCTCCGTATCAACCCGCCACCCCCGCACGTTGGACACCCGATCTTCTTGAACCCTTTGCAAAACGGACACTCTACCATCCCACCCTGCATTACCCTCACCCCCGTATTTCCTACAAGATATAGGTCGTGTGTCTACCACCTCTTGAGAGAAACTGCAAGAAAAAAATGAACGCCGGACGACAGGGCGCCTCTCGGGACGCGTGCCGCCCGGAAATATGGTGTCAAACGGCGTCGATCCAGGTTTCCGCTGCTGCGCGGAGGATGAACGGTGATCACGAACTGAAGGACAGGAGAAGAACAGGCAGGAAGGCTGGGTCTGTTGACGGGGCGCTAGCGGCCACCGGCCAGGACGCCAGGCGGATGTGCTCTGGCAGGCTTGACCTCTTCATTCGAAGGCCCCATCTGCGTGCTCGTCGCCCCGTGAGGGGGATGGGCGACAGCTCGCGGCGGCGACGCTACGTGAAACGGCCGGGCTTCTCGCGCGCCGGACACTTGCATGGGCACGCCCGACCTGCTCAATCCCGACGCCGGAGCAATCGAGGCACCCCGGCTTCCGACGGCTGGGCGCGACGGACCGCCTGCGGGCGCGGCCGGCACCGGAAGCGCAGGAGCGACACGTCTGCCCATCACCGCCGTTGGGACTTTCTGGAACGGACCGCTCGATGCCGAACTTCTGGCGGGAGTGTCCGGGCGGGTGACACCGGGTGGAGTAACGCGGTGATGGCTGGAGCGAATCGGGCCAGCGACAGCCTGTCTGGAGCCGAATTCTCCCACACCGTGCCCGATCGCGACTGGCCTCGCCTCGCGCATCCTGACCGGATGTGACGGTAAGGGCGCGGGCCTCGACGGCGCAGCCCCCGGCGGCGGCCCGAAAGCCGCCCGAGCGCCGGCTGTAAAGAGACCCGGGAACTCGGCAGACGATGCTGAGCCTCGCCCACCCGCATGGAAGGTCCCTTTCTTTGCAACCACCCACGCGTTTCTAGCCTTGGCGTTCACGAAGGTCTTCGTGATGTGCACATGGGTCACATGGACGTATGTCGTGCTCGGATGGTAGATTTCCCCTGGTGCAAGCGGCACCCAGGCCACGAACTCGGGGCCATGCAGCCAGGCGACGGCGCCCGGACTCCAGATCAGCTCAGGTTCGACCGGCGGCACCCAGACCCAGCCGATCCCCGGTGCGAACCACCAGCGACCGTGATGGTAGGGCGCCCACCCCCACGGCTCATCGGAGACCCAGGTAAGCTCGTCTTGCCACCGGACCCACCGTCCATCCCGGAACGGCGTCCATCCCGTTTCGACGAAGGGGGCCCAGACATGCCCGTAGCTCGGGACCTTCACCCAGCGTCCGTGCGTACCAAACTCGGGACCGTAGGCTGCAAGTTCCGGCGGAATGTGAGCAGTACCTGCGACGCGCGAAAGCTCACGATCCCTCAAGTTGCTCCACCGGTCGAAGTCATCGCCCTCAACCAAAGCATAGAGGTGTGGTCGAAGGTCAGGGTCGAATCGCAGGAAGTCGCCGGTACGCACCCCGATCGAGCCCTCCGCCGTCTCCACCAGCACCTCTCCCGAGCGGACCGACACCTGGAACGAGCCATCCGGGAGCAGATCGGATCGGAACGTGGAGATGGCCGAGGCGCGCAACGAAGCCTGGGGGAGATCAACCTGAAAGAGGCCGCCCTGCGCACGGATCCGACGAACAGAGAAAATGGCCGTCCCGCGTTCGACCCCGATTCGCCCACCGAGTGGTCCGCGGACCGAGGGACCTCCGAGCTCGATACTCGTATCGCGATTGAGGCGCACAATGGCCCCATCGGCGAACCGGACCTCCGCCCTTCCGCCGCCGGTCACCCACACCCGATCGCCGGGACCCAGCGGGAAGTTGACCGAGGCGACGATCCACTCGCGCGATCCCACCCCCTGAACCAGGACCTCGCCCTCGGCGACGCTCAGGCGCGCCGGCATCGCCGGCCACGTCTCTGCACCGGCCTGGCCCACCATGGCAGCGACAACCAAGATCGAGGCAATCGCAAGAACCGTTCTCATCAGAACTCCCTCGCAATCCAAAACCCTCACGACTCATACTCTACTACGGCCCCCACGGGACCAGGGTTACGCCAGAAAGGAACGAACCCCTACGACACGAACCGGCGCTCCAGGTCTCGATACCTCGCAAGGCCGATTACCTTCTCGAACTCCTTGAACGACAGGAGAGTCGGTGCACCACTGGTGGTCCCCTTCTCTCGTAACGTTCGAAGCGTCTCCAGGGTGGCCTTGGCCGCGCTGAACAACGCCGAGAGGGGATACACGACCATCTTGTAGCCCAGTTGCTCCAGCTCCTTGGCGCTCAGAAACGGCGTCTTTCCCCCTTCGATCATATTGGCAAACAGGTGGGCGTCCGGGATCGCTCGCGCGATCTGCTCCAGCTCCTCCACCGAGCGAGGCGCCTCAATGAAGATGACGTCGGCGCCGGCATCGCGAAAGGCGCGGCCGCGACGGATCGCCTCATCCAGCCCAAGCGGCTCACGCGCATCGGTGCGGGCGATGAGTATCAGGTCGTCCTTGCTGCGCGCGTGCACCGCCGCCTTCAGCTTCTGCACATGATCCTCGAGCGGGATCACCCGCTTCCCCTCCATGTGCCCGCATTTCTTCGGCCATTCCTGATCCTCCAGGATGATCCCCGCAACCCCCAGTCCCAGACACTCCTCGACCGTCCGTATCACGTTCAGCGGGTTCCCATACCCGGTGTCCATATCGGCGACCACCGGCACATCGACCGCACGCACCATATGGCGCACCCGGTCCAGCGACTCCGTCATCGTCATGAGCCCCAGGTCCGGGAGCCCAAGCGCCGAGGCCGCCAGCCCGAAGCCGGAGGTGAAGACGACCTCGAACCCGCACTGCGCCGCGATGCGCGCCGAGAGCGCATCGTACGCCCCGGGCAACACCAAGATGCCGGGCTGATCCAACACCCGGCGAAGCCGCTTCGCGTTACTCATACGCCTCCCCTTCACAAAGGTGTCACGGGCCCAATCCGCCTCTGACCTGCCGATCAAGTCAGTGGCCGGAACCTTATCACACGGCCATCCCCGCATGTCAAGGCGGCGTCGCTGAATCGTTGCTTGGTGGGAAATGATCCGGAGAACGGGTCGTAAATTGGACGACCACAATTGGATCGACCCCATCAGTAGGCAATTGCACCGTTGTCGAGTATAATGCCGGTGATCAACAACGCCTCGCACACATGGAGTGAAGGGGCCTCGCACATGATTCTCCAGTGTGATTGTATTGTGCGTCGCGATGACCGACCCAACAGCAGCGGAGGTTCAGATGGCGCTACATCGATTATCGCTCCCAAGTGGCTTGCTCGCAGCGTGGCTGGCGGCTGCCGCGCTCATGGTGACCAGCGGCAGCCCTGTGCGCGCCGCAACGAGTTACGTCCTGTCGTGCCGGGGCGGGGGCAACATGACAATTGAACTCCATTCCGGTGGCGACGGGAGCGGCATGTGGATTGTGTTCCACAGGGGGAATTACGCGGGCAGTGTACAGCCGGTGCGATCAGGTGACTGCACGTGGATTGACCGTGGCATGTTAGAGAGCGAGCCGACACGGCTGTTAGTGAACGTCAATGATGCCTTTGTGAGCGCCGTCATCAGGGCGAATGGCACCGTTGAACGATTCAACTACTCGTATAAAGAAAGGGCACGAAGCATTGAGAATCTTCGCTACGTGATCGACTCCGTGTTACAGGACCGGCCATTTCAGGTTCACGCCTATGCAGTCAAGCATGCCCGAGGGGACTACTTGAAGGCCACCCGAATCGGTCCCTAACCCGGCCCGATCAGGCGCCGACGCCGGGGCGTGAGAGATTTTTCTTAGCACTCAACCAGTACGACAACTGATAAGCGATGGGGAGGTTGAGCGATGTCGATCGTGTACGTCTTGATGATTGTGATTGGGGCGGCAGGTGCCATCTTCGCCATTCAGAACATCGATCCGGTCGTGATTCGCTTCCTGGCCTGGCGGATCGAAGGCGCGCCGCTCGCGATGGTGATCATCCTGTCCATCGCGATCGGGGTAGTGTTTACCTCGCTGGTGGGTCTTGTCCAACAGCTCAAGCTGAGATCCAGGATTCGCCGGCTTGAAGCCGACCTGGCCCGGGCCTCCGTCGCGGCGGAGCGCCAACAGCCTGACCCGCTGACCCAATAAGCTTGGGGCAGGTGGCGCTGCTGCGGCACGATTCGAGTCAGGAGGGACGGAACAGATCGGGGGTCTGGAGTTGACGCGCCCTGGTCAGCGCGTTGGGCGAGTTGTCGGAGAAGATCCGGTAGAGATGTTCGGCAGTCAGCGCCTGGGGAATCAACACATAGTCCGCGCCCGCCGCGTAGAGTTGCTTTGCGCCCTCCAGAGTGTCGGCAGTCAGCACGACCTTTGCTGAGCGGGTCAGCCCCCGAACCTCGTGGAGGAGCTGGAGATTGCTGGTTCCCTTGAGGAACCAGTCAGAGATGCCCGAGATCACGATGGAAGCCCGCTCGATTCCCGCGTGACGCAGACTTTCCACATTCGAGATGTCCCCGTAGTAGTGCTCCACACCGTGCCGCTCGAGGATCTCGAGCGTCTCCGGATTGAAATCGACCGCGACGATCCGCTGCTTCATCGCCGGCGCGTGGCGGTCAAAATGCTCGATCAGCGCCAGTCCTTCCCGCGAGACCCCCAAGAGAAAGAGATCGCGCACCGTGTCTCGGCCATGCGACGGCCGTTCCTCTTGCTGCGCCGCCGCGCCGCCCAGCCAGCGGGGAAGGCCCATGCGTTCCATCAATCCGGCGAGCCAACTGGCCAGCGCGTGGTTGCGCAGGATCCCGTAGGTGGACAACACCGACGTGACGAGGAGCGTGTACAGGACCAACGACGCGGCGGTGCGACTTACATGGCCAAGGCCAACCCCCAGCGAAAAGATCACAAGTGAGAATTCGCTGATTTGCCCGAGGTTGATTGCGACGACGCCGGCGGTCCGCGTGTCGAGCCCGAGAAACGCGAAGATCGGGTACATGGCGGCGAAGCGACTCAGGATCACGAACGCCGCCCCGCCCAGTGCCATGAGCAGCAGCGGCAGAGATGGCTCGGGAATCTTGAGGCCCAGGGCGACGAAAAAGAGCGTAATGAAGAAGTCCCGCACGCCGGAGACCCGCGAGACCACTTCAATGCTGTATGGGAACGATGCGATGACGACGCCCGCGATCAGCGCGCCCATCGCCGCAGACAGCCCCGCTCGCGCCGCGACAGCGGCGACGAGAAAGCACCACGCCATCGAACTGACCAGCATCAATTCAGGGGAGGTCGCCATAAACCGAAACAAGCCGGGCAGCACGAACCGAGCCAGCAGCGCCGCGGCGGCCAAGAGCCCCAGCCCCGCTGCAAGCGAGCGAATCAGCAGGGCGGGCTGCAGGTTCTGGAGATTGGGTTGCAGCGAGATGAAGGCAATGGCCCAGAGATCCTGGAAGACCAGAATCCCGAGGGTGACTCGCCCTCCGAACGTGCCCAGCTCGAACTTGTCGGACAGGAGCTTCACCACGATCAACGTGGAGGACATGCTCGTGGCGACTGCCAGGTACAGCCGGTCGAACGCTCCCCCAGCAGTGGCAGCAACCCCTCCCAGCGCCAGCCACGCCAGCCCGGCGCAGATCGGGACCTGAAGCAGACCACTGACCGTGATGCTTCGACCGGCCTGGAGCAATCGCGGCAGGTTGATCTCCAAGCCGATGATGAACAGCAGGAGGATCAGCCCGATCTCGGAGATCAGCTCGATGCTGGTCTCGTCGGTGATCACGCCCAGCCCGACGTGAGGCCCCAGCAACGCCCCGCTTACGATATACCCCAGGATGAGCGGTTGAGCGAGGCGCCGCGCGATCAGGGCCAGCACAGCGGCGGCGACGATACTGATGCTGATGGCGCCAAGGAGGGTCATTGCGAAAGGGCACTTTTCAGATCGAGATGCTCCAGCATGCCGATATACACAGATGGTGGCCCCAACGGGACTCGAACCCGTGTTTCGGCCTTGAGAGGGCCGCGTCCTAGGCCACTAGACGATGGGGCCACTGTTTGGCGAGGTGGGAAGGTTTCGAGGACCGGCCTACTATACCGGAAGCGCCGATCAGCCCGCAACCGAAATTCAGCCGGGGCGAGATACCCGACAAAAAGGAATCGCCTGTCTCCCCTGATTTGACGCGCTCGAAGGAGACAGGCGATTCAACGATCGTAAGGCAGATGAAACGACGAGCTAGACGGGTTTGCCCTGCAGGTAGGACCGGAGCATCCAGCTCATCTTCTCATGCTTTTCCATCAGCCCCGTGAGGAAGTCGGTCGTGCCGGCGTCGTGATGCTTCTCCGTGCAGGTCTCGAGGTCGATCCGCAGGCTGCCGATGACCGCTTCGTGATCGCCCAGCAAGTTGGAAATCATGTCCCTGGCAGCCGGGTATTCGCCTGGATGTTCCTTTAACCTGGAGCGCTTCAAGAATTCCGCAAGCGTCGCGACGGACCATCCGCCGAGAGACCGCGCGCGCTCCGCGACCTCGTCAACGACGTCGTTCAGCGCCTCATACTGTGCCTCGAAGAACTTGTGGAGGTCGTTGAACTGGGGCCCGACGACATTCCAATGGTAGTTTCTGGTCTTCGTGTAGAGCACATACTCATCGGCCAGCAGGGTGTTCAGGATCTGTACGACCCCTTCCCGCTGTTTATCCGTCAAACCGATATTCGGCCTCATCTGCTCCTCCTTGGTCTTCCGAAAGTTCATCTGGCACACTAACAACCGCGCTCGAATTTTACCATTCGATCTCTTTCCTGTCACGGAAAAACCGGCCGCTCGGACCGCGATCCGCGAGCATGGCAAGCCAGACGGCTGTGTCGGCTCCGTCTTCGACCGATCGGTCTGCGCCGGGCCCACCCATGTCGGTCCGGACCCACCCGGGGCACACCGAGTTCACCAGGATATTGGTCCCCTTCAACTCGTCCGCGAGGATGCGAGTGAGCGCATTCAGGAAGGCTTTGGACAGCCGATATGACGGGTATCCGCCACCCATGTCGCTCAGAGCCCCGAGTCCGCTGGAGACATTCACGATCCTCCCATACTTGTGCCGCAGCATGATCGGGATCAGGGCTTGAGACAACAAGAGCGGCCCGAATGCATTGGTTTCCATCGTCTTGCGCACAACCTCGAAGTCAACATCGATCCCCCGCTTGTCCCGGTCGATGAAGACCCCGGCGTTGTTGACCAGAATATCCGATCGTCCATGCTCATTTTCCACGTATCGTGCAAACCGCTCGATGCTTCCGTGACTGGTGACATCGAGAGAATGAAACTGGACTGCGAGCCCTTCCTCTTGTAACCGTTGGCAGGCTTCCTTCCCCTTTACCTCCTCTCGTGCCGTGAGGATTACGTTGACTCCTTGTCGCGCGAGTTGCCGGCAGACCTCGAAGCCTATCCCTCTATTTGCGCCGGTGACGACGGCGATCCTGCAATCTTTCGGCATGCTCAGCCGTTAACCACGTGCATCATCGATTCGGGGTAGCGAGCGCCCGGGGCAACTCCACGAGGCGCAACCCAGGAGGCTCAGAGGTAGGTCTGGTCGATGTAACACCAGCGCCAGTCTTTTTTGGCCTGATAGGGTTCGATCAGCGGGTGGCGAGTCGCCTGGAAGTGTTTCGTCGCGTGCCTGTTCTTGGAGGAATCGCAACAGCCGATGTGGGCGCAGGCGAGGCAGATGCGTAGCGCGACCCATGCATCGCCGGTTTGCAGGCACTCCTCACACCCCTCGGCGCTGGATGTGACCTCTCTGATCTGGTCGAGATGCGTGCACTTGGCCATCAAGTAGCCCTCCCTCTTTTGCCCCCTCACCTTGCTCCTCTCCCCCAAATGGGGCGAGGAGATTTGCGACGGTTCAGGGCCTCCACTTATGGGATCAGGACGATCTTGCCGTAGGCTCCCGGTTCCATAACGGCGTGGTGTGCGCGCGGCGCATCGGCGAGTGGCAGCTCTTGCCCGACAACAGGAGAGAGCGTGCCGTTCTCAAGCCCGGCGACGAGGGCTGCGTGAGCGCTCGCCCTCTCACGATCGGGGATGTTGAACAGAGACATGCCCAGAATGCTGGCATCCCTGCCCATCGTCTCCCGAGGATCGATCTCAACAGTCCCGCGACTGCCGATGACTACTACGCGCCCACGGAGCGCCAACACCCTCAAGTCCTTGCCCAGGTTGACATTGGCCAGCATTTCCAGGATCAGGTCCACACCACGCCCGCCGGTCAGGTCGAGAACGCGCTCCAGGTAATCGGGCGCGTGATGATCGACAACATGGTGCGCGCCCTGTGCAGCGACAAGCTTCCTGCCCTTGTCGGTCCCGGCTGTGCCGATGATGATCATGCCGGCTGCCCGCGCCAACTGGAGCGCCGCGATGCCGACGCCACCGCTCGCACCATGCACTAGGACCCACTCCCCGGGAAGCGCATGAGCGATCTGGAAGTAGGCGCGATAGGCGGTCGCGTACGGGACGTTGACCGCCGCGCCCTGCGCGAATGAGACGTGCTGCGGCAACGGATGTACCTGGGACTCGTGGCAGAGCGCCTCCTCCGCATATGAGCCGGTGATCGTGCCAGCCGTGTACACCCTGTCGCCGGCGGCGACACGCGTCACACCCTCCCCGACCGACTCGATGGTGCCGGCGCCGTCCGCGCCTGGGGTGTAGGGCAAGGCCGGCTTCCTGGGATAGGTGCCGGACCTGATATAGGTATCGACAGGGTTGACGCCGGCAGCCTTTATCCGGACCACGACCTGTCCGGGACCGGGTCGAAGGTCGGCAACCTTTTCCAGGCGCATCACCTCAGGAGGACCAAAATTGTGAACTCGAATAGCGTTCATGGGTTTCCTCCCTGTGAATGCCTTCAGCCTCGCTCCATCAATTCGTGATCACGGCGCGGAAACGCACCTTGCCGTCCGCAACCCGGTCATATGCCCGAACGATCTGGTCGAAGGGATACGTCTCGGTGACCACCTTGACCTTGCCCGTCGCAGCGTACGCCAGCGCCTCGTGGAGATATTCGGGGTGGTTCTGCTGGCTGCCGAGCAGGCGAAGGCGCCGTATGATGAAGTCACCCGGAGAGATCTGGAGTGGCTTGGCCTCGAAGCCCATCAGGACGAAGCGTCCATCGGGGCGCAGGCCCTGGATGCTGTCGGCCATGGCGTCGTTGGAATTGCTGGTGCCGAGGATCACATCGGCGCCGCCGGCAGCCGCCAGGCCGCGGCCATCGCGCACGACCTCGTCGGCGCCCAACTCGCGGATCGCCTTGTCCTTGTCGGCCGAGCGGGACACGGCGATCGTGTGGAATCCGGCGGCCTTCGCGTACTGCACCGCAAGGTGACCAAGCCCGCCGATCCCGACGACGGCGATCCGCTCATAGGGCATGGGATCGGCCCAACGCAATCCGCTCCAGACCGTATAGCCGGCGCAGAAGATCGGGGCCGCCTGCTCATACGACAGCCCGTCGGGGAGGAGCATCGTGGCGTCGGCGTGGGTGAGCATATACTCCGCGTGGCCGCCTGGCGCCGCGCCGCCGGTCCCGACCTGCTCGGCACAGAACAGCCGCTTGCCGCGCTGACACCACTCGCACCGGCCGCACGTGGTCTGGATCCAGGGCACGCCGACCCGGTCACCCGCCTTGCGGGTCTGCACGCCGGCACCAACGGCGACGATCTCACCAACCGGCTCGTGCCCCAGGACTCGGGGGAACGAGCCAGGAAGCTCTCCCCTGGTCTGGTGGACATCGGTAAAACAGATCCCGCTGACCCGGATCTTGATGAGCACCTGGTTCGGACCAGGCTCCGGGGTCGGGACCTCTCTGATCTCCCATTTGCCATGCGCTGCCGGAACCACTGCCGCTCGCATACGCTCGACTCCTCTCACTCGTTCTCTACCGTCCTGGGTTTCGATTCCTCCGGGGTGATCCCCACAGAGAGCTTTTCCGCGCGCCGGATGACGGTCAGCACCGATCGCACGCCGACCTGGGCCTCCGTCAACAGCCGGTGCAGGTCATCGATGCCGCCTACCGGATGGCTGTCATACCCGACGATGACATCGCCTTCCTGGAGGCCGGCCCTCTGCGCTGGGCTGTCCGGCTCGACAGAGAGAACCAGGATGCCGCTCTCGACCGGCACCTGGTGGAAGCGGACCAGCCGCCGCAGGAGAGGCGCGGTCTGTCCACCCACCCCGATGTAGCTGCGTCGAATCTTTCCTTCTTTGATGAGCCGCCCGGCGACGAACTTGGCCGTGTTGATCCCGATGGCAAAGCAGATCCCCTGGGCGGGTAGGATCACCGCCGTGTTCACCCCGATCACATCGCCCCCGGAGGTCACCAGGGGCCCGCCGGAGTTGCCCGGGTTCAGCGCGGCGTCGGTCTGGATGACATTATCGATGAGCCTGCCGGAGCGGGACCGCAGCGACCGGCCGAGCGCGCTCACCACGCCTGCGGTCACCGTGCACTGAAAGCCGTACGGATTGCCGACGGCGATCACGACCTGCCCGACATGAATCGTCTGGGAGTCGCCCAGCGAGACCGGCACGAGGCCTGGCGCATTGATCCGGACCACCGCCAGATCGCTCTCGGGGTCATCCCCCACCAAGTCAGCCTGGAAGCGTCGCCCATCCACCAGGGCCACCTCGATCCTGGCGGCGCGGTGCACGACGTGGCTGTTCGTCAGGATGAAGCCGTCCGGCGTGAAGACGAACCCGGATCCGCTGCCCCGTGTCTCCTGAGGGAGGCGTGGATCGGCACCGGGGCGCGTCTTGATCTCCTGGCGCACCTCGATGTTGACGACGGACGGACTGACCTTTTCCGCCGCGCTGATGACCGCCCGCGAATAGGCATCCAACAGCACATCATCGGATGCCTCGGCGGTCTCAACCTGCGAGTTCCCTGCGATCCCGGAACCGTTCTGTGAGACAGAGTGCAGCAGTTGCTTCATGACCATCACCCCTCGCTTGACTTCGCAACATTTTCCGATGTCACTGTTGCACTATCGTAACAGATTACAATCACTTCGGAAAGTAGACACTTTTAGGTAGTATACACACCAAAAGGTATGTTAAGATCGCCACGTCGCCAGGATGGCGGCAACGCCGATCGAGAAGACACGCAAGGGAATTCAGGGGTGCGCCGATGCGCCACAAACCGAACGTGTTCAGCGAGCAGTGCGGATCGCAACAGGTCCTGGGCCTGATCGCCAACAAGTGGACCACCCTCGTCATCTACGCGCTTGCGCAGGGCACCAGGCGATACAGCGAGCTCCAGCGGGAGATCGGAGGAGTGTCCCAGAAGATGCTGACCCAGACGTTGCGCAACCTGGAGCGGGACGGGCTCGTGCAGCGCCGCCTGTACCCGGTCGTTCCGCCAAAGGTTGAGTACTCACTCACCCCGCTCGGCAGGACACTCATCGATCCGCTGCGGGCGATCTGCAGGTGGGCGGAACAGCACCTCCACAAACTCCAGGCAGCACGAGCCAGCCACGTGGATGGCCGGGGAAGGTAGCTCGACGACAGTCTGACCCGACCCTCCTCCCATTCCCTCTCTCCAACTTGACGGCGATCACCCTGTCGGAGCATGCTTTCCTCCGAGCACACGGGATTTCGCGTCGTGGCCCGGCTTCGAGCAGCGCGCGCGCGTAGCATGTGCGCCGCCTGGTGCGTGCGCTGTTAGCCGGCGGCCGTCCGACGAATTCGGCTGACATCTCTGTGCCGGAAGCAATCGACCGTGTGATCGTTCACCATGCCCACCGCTTGCATGAACGCGTAGCAAATCGTGGAGCCGACGAACTTGAACCCTCGGCGGAGCAGATCGCGACTCAGGGCGTCTGACTCCGGAGTGCGCGCGGGGACCTGTCGGAGCGAACGCCAGTGGTTCACTAGAGGCGCTCCGCCAACAAAGCGCCACACATAGGCATCGAAACTTCCGAACTCACGCTGCACGGCAAGGAACGCCCTCGCGTTGCGCACCGTACTCTCGATCTTGAGGCGGTTACGAACAATGCCTGGATCCCGGAGGAGACGTTCGACCCGTGCCGGCGTAAAGCCTGCCACTCGCGCAGGATCGAACCAGGCGAATGCGCTGCGGTAGGCATCCCTCTTCTTGAGGATCGTCTCCCAGCTCAAGCCGGCCTGCGCGCCCTCGAGTGTGATGAACTCGAAGTGGATCGCGTCGTCGTGGACCGGTACACCCCACTCGGTATCGTGATACGCGATGCCGAGCGGCGTTCGAGCCCAGGCACAGCGCTTCTGAGGACTCATGGCTCTCTTCGACGGTCGGCCTTACGCCGGATACTTGATCACGCTTGCCGCCGTCCAACGGCCGCGGTCACCGGCGCGCCGCAATCGCGGCGGGACTCTTGCGCAAGCGATTGGTCCGACGGGCGGGCGCGCTCCTGCGCCGTGCGTTGTCAGGAACTGCATCTTTTGGGCGCCAACGAAATCGCGACAGAGAAAGACGACCTTTCACGTCGAAGACGACCCCTTCCCTCTCCAACAAGATACGTTGAAGGTCCTCGAACCCGGACACCGACCGCTGACTGATCTCGCCTTTCGCGTTGACCACCCGATGCCATGGAACAGCATGGTGGTCGCGCAGCGCAGCGAGAGCGTACCCTATTTGACGAGGTTGCCGAGGAATGCCGGCAAGGCGAGCGATTTGACCATACGTCGCGACGCGACCTTTTGGGATACGACGCACCATGCTGTAAATGTGATCATACGTGATGCCGCTATTCGAGTGCTCCCACATTCTTCCTTTCGCCACCTTTGGGCTTGATGGAATTCCAGAGGTAGAGCGTCGCCACCGTGCGCAGGGGGCGCCACGTTTCACCCAAGGCGTCAAGCTGTCTTGGCGTGGGAATGTCCTTCATCCCGTGCAGGTCCGCGATGCTCTTTCTGAGTGCGTAGTCATCGATGGGAAAGACATCCTTGCGTCCCAGGTTGAAGATGAGCAGCATCTCGACCGTCCACCGCCCCACGCCGAAGATTGTGGTGAGCCGTCGCGTGATCTCGTCATCGCTGAGTGCGGCGATCTTCTCCGACGACGGCACGGTTCCGTCCAACGTCTTTGCCGCCAGGTCTTTCAGGGATGCAGTCTTGGCTCTTGACAAGCCCGCGCCTCTCAGTGACCGGTCGGGAGTTTTCAGCAAATCGCGAGGCTCTGGAATCGTCGATCCAGGATACATGCCTTTCACCCTGCCCAGGATGGTTGTCGCTGCCTTTGGCGACAATTGCTGATGAACGACGGCTTCGAGCAGGGTTGCGTAGGGGGATTGGTTCGGCTTCAGGTTGAACTCCATCGGCTTGGCCATGCAGCGGGCCAGCCGTCGGTCACTGGCTCCAAGGAGTCTCACCGCGCGCCGGAGGTCCCTCTGCGATTTGATGGTTGGAGGTGGCCCGAACGTGACACCTTCGATGGCCAGCATCCTCGCCTTGGTCGCTCGTCCGCCGTGAGCGGAAAATCCTCCGGGTTTACCGCCGGCGGCCACAACCCGATGGCAGGGGATGATGAGTCCGATCGGATTCCTTCCCAACGCCTGTCCAACGGCCCTGGCCGCGGCGGGTCGGCTCACGGCTTTGGCAAGCTGGCCGTAGGTCCTGGTCTGTCCCGCCGGGATTCGTCGAGCGGCCTGGTACACCTGCCGCGCGAACGGATCCGCTCCATCCAAGTCGAGGGTGATGTCCAGAAAATCCTGCGCGTCGCCCTGGAGGTGCTTGCGGACTTTCTCGATGACCGCGGCAACTTGGGGCGGAGGTGCGCTCGACTTGCGCGCGCCGGCACTCCGCGCGATTCTCGATTCAGTCATCGTCCTCGTGGCCTCAGGGAGCTGAAGCAAGGTCACGGCAGGTGGCGTCCGGGAATTCCCAGGTTCGCTCCACACAATGCCGCACGAGCCCAGCGGCGTCTCAAAGAGGCAGAACGCGATGTGCTTCATCGGGGGAGTCCCTTCCGAATTCGCGCCGGTCTCCGATCGCTACTTGACCCGCGCATAGACCTCCTCCACCGATTTGTATTCCTTGCCGTCAGGGCCTTTGGCGTAGGAGGTGAAAGTGTGGTGATCGTTGTCGAGGATCTTCCATTCGGCGCGCATCCACCTCGCCTTCTCGCCGGTGATCGGACAACTAAAATGGCCACTCTCCGTGATCGCGTTGGAGGCGGCAACGTACGTTCCGGCTACCTGCATGATGCCGGTCCCCATGGTGCCCAACCACACCGTCTGGTACTCGCCGCGGATGTTGTCATAGCCGGTGTAGCCGACCGCGTCAAACGGCTGATTGTCCAAAGCGCTCTTGAAGTCCCGCTTCAGGAAGCGGCCCCCGAAGACCCAGGTATTGTCGCTCGTCCCGTGCACCTCCTGGGGTGTGTCTCCCGGCTTCATCCAGTAACGCATGCGAAACGTCCATTTCCCCACGAACGGCTCAAGGCGCCTATGACTCTCCCCCGGCGTGCCGTACTTCTGAACCTGCATCATGGCCGCGTCAAGCTCACTCGGTGGCTTGCTCGTGTCCGCCGCCAGAGTATAAGCCGCTGTAGCCACGACGAACGCCACCCCAACAACCAATCCCGTTCCAGCCAACCGTCGATTCTTCATGATGTCCTCCATCACTTGTGCGTGAGCGTCAACCGATATTCCAA
>Ga0187892_10001567_pt1 | contig 51545 bp, 35 predicted proteins | sample MA1701073metaG_FD_139345 | JGI IMG/M metagenome (GOLD analysis project Ga0187892, IMG submission 139345) | Bio-ooze microbial communities from a basaltic lava cave in the Kipuka Kanohina Cave System on the Island of Hawaii, USA - MA170107-3 metaG ...
CGACGTCGAGCACGCGGCCCTCGCCCCCGCCGCCGATCTCGAGGAGCCGATCGACGAAGGCTCGGTTCACCTCCGTGTGGTCCATGAGGTCGTACTGGACCGCCTCCTCGGGCGTGTCCATGCACTCGACCTCGGGCACTCGCTCGATCGGGCTCATGGCGCCCGCGACACTACTACGGAACCCGGAGGCCGCGGCGTCAACGGACCTCGACGAGAATCGCGTTCGTGACGCTCGCGCGCCGCGATCCCGCCGACGCGGGGTCGGAAACGATCCCCTGGAGGAAGAACGACGCCCTGCGGCCCGTTCCCGCCGGCAGCTCGAGCACGAGCGACGGCGCCGGCGAGGACGGGCGCGTCGGGACTCCGGCGAGGATCCTCCCCGTGTTGTTCCAGATTGCGGCCGGCCCCGCGCCGGCGCCGTCGAGCGGGGTCGGGGCGCAGGCGAGGCCGATCCCGAACGGCTGCCGACTCTCGGCACCCCGGGTCGGCCGTCCCCGGTACCCGTACAGGACGAACGGTGACGGGCCGCGGGCGGCGGGCGGCGAGCCGACGAAGACGGTGATCGGCTCGTGCGACTGGAAGAGCGCTTGCCGCGTCGGCAGGTAGGCCGAGTCGTTGACGAAAAGGACGTCCGCAGGCGGTCCGGCGCCCGCGTCGACGCTCCCACGCCGGCTCGCCGCCCAGAGCGGCTCCCACTCGGCCATGAAGGAGGACGTCCTCCCGCCCATCGTCTCGAACTCGCCGCCGGCGGCGAGGACGGAAGACGCGCCGTCCTCCCGGACGTGGAGCGCGTGGACGATGCTGTCGCAGCACTCGGTCCCGCCCAGAAGGCCGGACCACCGCGTCCCGTCGTACCGAGCGATCGATCCGGACTCGACTCCCTCCACCCACCGGAAGAAGCCGCCGGCGAAAAGAGCCGGGCCGGAAACGTCCGACATCTCCGCTAAGCACGTGACGAACCCATCCTCGACGCCGATTCCGGTTCCCAATGGGACGAGCGCGGAGCCGTCGAAGAGCGCCGTCCGCCTCAAGGCGCCGTCCCCTCCTTGGAGCTTGAGCGCGCCTCCCACGACGACGCCCGATCCGAGAGCGGGATCGGCGATCGCATGAAGTGCGCGGACGTTGCCGAACTCGAGCCCCGGGATCGTCTCGAGCCGGTCCGAAGCGAGTCGGGCAAGATTCCGCGCGAACGGCAGGCGACCGTCGGCGAACGGCCCCCCGACGACGAGGCCCGGCCCCGTGCCGTCGTCCCACGTCGCGAGCGCGAAGACGCTCCCCCTGAGCTCGCCCGCCGCCCGCCACCAGCCGAACCGGCCGAGAACGGCGAGCGGTCCGGTCGCGACTCCGCCCGCCGATCGGAATTCGCCCCCTGCGTAAAGCGCGGGGCTCGCCGGGCCGCCGAGCGAGGCGAGCGCGCGGACGCGTCCATCGGTCCCGCCGAAAACGGGCGCCCACGAAAGCCCGTCCCAGACCGCGACGTTCACCTTCGGGACTCCGGACGAGGGATCGATCGCGAAGTCGCCGCCCGCGTAGAGGCGCGGTCCCGCGCCGTCGTCGTGGACCGCGAGCGCGAAGACGGTGCCGGCGACGCCGTTCCCGACCGGCTCGAAGCGCCGTCCGGTCCAGCGAGCGACCCCGTTCAATACCGTCCGCCCCGCTCGCACGAACTCGCCTCCGACGTAGAGCGCGGGCCCCGTCCCGTCGTCATGCACGGCGAACGCGCGGACGGCGCCGTCCGGAGCGTCGATCGCCGCCGAAAAGCTCTCGCCGTCGAATCGCGCGAGCCCTCGCACGCGGGCACCGCCGGCAATCTCGAATCCGCCGCCGAAGTAGACCGAAGGACCGCTCCCGCCGTCGAACCCGGCGATCGCGAGGACCCACGGACCCTGGCCGGCGTCGAGTCCCGCGCCGAGGCGGGACCAGGCGCGGCCGTCCCACCGGGCCGCGTGCGCGGCCGGCGCGCCGCCCGCGCTGCGGAACGCGCCGCCGACGAAGAGAGCCGGACCGCGGCCGTCCGAGGCGGCCGCCACCGCGTTCGCCTCGCCGTCGAGACCGGAGCCGAGACCGCTCCACGAGTTACCGTCAAAGCGCGCGACTCGCGAGACCGGCGCGCTCCCGGCCGAGGTGAAAGCTCCGGCCGCGACGAGCGCCGCGCCGCCGCCGTCGTCGAAGACCGCGAGCCCCCGCACCGCGCCGTCGAACGCGTCCCCCACGATCGAGAATGCGCCCGCCATGCACCGCACGACGGCGTGCCGAGGCGACGGGCCGCCCGCGCCGACGACGGCCGCGGCGAAGAGCGCGGCGCCGGAGCCGTCGTCGAACACCTCGAGATCGAAGGCCGAGAATCCTTCCGAGTGCGGGAGCCACTCCGTCCCGCTCCAGCGAAGGACGCCTCTCGCGACCTCGCCGGACTCGTCGCGGAGCGCCCCCGCGGCGAAGAGGGAAGGCCCCGAACCGTCGTCGAAAACGGCGAGGTCCGTGACGGCCGGCTCGAGGCCGTCTCCTACGGGGGACCATCTCGAGCCGTTCCACCGCGCGACGTTTCGAGCCTCGACGCGGCCCGCGCGATCGAATCGGCCGCCGACGTAGAGAGCGGGGCCCGTCCCGTCGTCGAACTCGGCGAGAGCGCTCGCGACGGGGAACTCCCCGCCCGAGAGCCCCTCGCCGAGGGGGAGGAACCGCACGCCGTCGTAGTATGCGATCCGATTTGCGGCGGCGGCCCCCGCCCGCGTGAACCCGCCGCCGACGAAGAGGCCGCGGCCGAAGCCGACGTCCGCCTCGAGCGCGATTTGCACCGGCTGATCGAGTCCGTTGAGTGGGAAAAGGCCGGGAACGAACGCTCCGGGATCTTCCTCAGCCGCGGCGTCGACCGCCCAGACGAGCGAGGCGGCGGCGAGAAGCGACGAGAGCGCGGCGGCCGGCACGCGCCGGCGCGCGCAGCGCGACGCCGCCGGGCGAGGGCCGCCGCCTCGAAGGAGTCCGGCACGGCGAACGGCGCATCGACTGCGCCGAGGATCGGAGGGTCGTGATGCCGCCATTGGCCTCCATCGCGACGGCGCGCCGCACGGAAAGCGAGTTTCTTCCGATGAGGCCGGCCTCGCACGCGCCATTGTGACCGCGATCGGCCGCGACTTCCACCGGACGCGCAAAGCGGAGAGGAACCGCGTCCCGCCTTGTGGCGGCGCCCCCGCGCCATTACGATTCGCGCCGAGACCGAGGCGAGCCGGTCGCACGACTCGAACGATTCGCGCGACGCGAACGGCCCGCGGACGCTCTATCCCGCCGTCGACAGCGAGTCCGGAACGATCCCGCCATGAGACGAGAATCCGCCGACCGCATCACGTCCGTCCTCAAGGAGCGCCGGGTCTTCAAGCCGTCCCCCGCCTTCAGCAAGGGCGCGCACGTGAAGAGCCTCGCCGAGTACAAGCGCCTCTACGCGCGCTCGGTCAAGGACCCGAAGAGTTTCTGGGCCGGCGTCGCGGAGGAGCTCGTCTGGTCGAAGAAGTGGAAGACGGTCCTCAAGTGGAAGGAGCCCTTCGCCCAGTGGTTCGTGGGCGGAAAGCTCAACGTGGCGGAGAACTGCCTCGACCGGCACTCGAAGTCGTGGCGGAAGAACAAGGCGGCGATCGTCTGGGAAGGCGAGCCGGGCGACACGCGCACGCTCACTTACGGCGATCTCCACCGCGAGACGTGCCGCTTCGCGAACGTCCTCCTGTCGCTCGGGGTGAAGACCGGAGACCGCGTGGTCATCTACATGCCGCTCGTGCCCGAGGCGGCGATCGCGATGCTCGCCTGCGCCCGGATCGGCGCCCCGCACAGCGTCGTGTTCGGAGGGTTCTCCGCCGAGGCGCTGAAGGACCGCATCGTCGACTGCGGCGCCAAGGTCGTGGTCACGGCGGACGGCGGCTTCCGCCGCGGCGCCGTCGTCCCTCTGAAGGCGAACGTCGACATGGCCCTCCGCGCGACGCCGACGATCGAGCACGTGGTCGTCGTGAGGAGGACGGGCGGCGAGGTCGCGATGACGCCGGGCCGCGACGTCTGGTGGCACGAGTGGATGGAGACCGTGGACGCCGTCTGCCCGCCCGTCGCGGTCGACGCCGAGCACCCGCTCTTCATCCTCTACACGAGCGGCTCGACCGGGAAGCCGAAAGGGATCCTGCACACGACCGGCGGTTACCTGACGCAGGTCGCGTTCAGCACGCGGATGGTCTTCGACCTGAGGGACGAGGACACTTACTGGTGCACCGCCGACATCGGCTGGGTGACGGGGCACAGCTACGTTCTCTACGGCCCGCTCGCCAACGGCGCGACGAGCGTCCTCTACGAGGGAGCGCCGAACTGGCCGCAGCCCGACCGGTTCTGGCGGATCGTCGAGAGGCATGGAGTCACGGTCTTCTACACCGCACCCACGGCGATCCGGGCCTTCATGCGCTGGGGCGACCAGTACCCGGCAAAGTGCGACCTCTCGACCCTCCGCCTCCTCGGCACCGTGGGCGAGCCGATCAACCCGGAGGCGTGGATGTGGTACCGGGCGGTCATCGGGCGGAACCGCTGCCCGATCGTCGACACGTGGTGGCAGACCGAGACCGGCTCGATCCTCATCACGCCGCTCCCTGGCGCGACGCCGACGAAGCCGGGGACCGCCACGTTTCCGTTCTTCGGCGTCGTCGCCGACGTCGTCGACAAGAGCGGCAGGTCGCAGAGGCCGGACGTCGGAGGGTTCCTCGTGATCCGGAAGCCGTGGCCGTCGATGCTCCGCACGATCTGGGGCGACCGGCAGCGCTACGTGAAGCAGTACTGGAACGACGTGAAGGGCTGCTACTTCACGGGCGACGGCGCCCGCCGCGACGCCGACGGAAACTTCTGGATCGTCGGCCGCATCGACGACGTCCTGAACGTCGCCGGACACAGGATCGGGACCGCGGAGGTCGAGAGCGCGCTCGTCTCGCACCGGCACGTGGCGGAAGCCGCGGTCGTCGGCCGGCCCGACCCGCTGAAGGGCCAGGCGCTCGTCGCGTTCGTGACACCGCGCTCGGGAGTCGACGCGACTCCCGACCTCCGCGACGCTCTCCGGGCGCACGTCGCGAAGGAGATCGGGTCCATCGCGAAGCCGGACGACGTCCGCTTCACCGATGCGCTCCCGAAGACGCGCTCGGGAAAGATCATGCGCCGGCTCCTGAAGGAGATCGCGACGAGCGGCGAGGTGAAGGGCGACACGACCACGCTCGAGGACTTCGCGGTCCTCGCGAAGCTCTCCTCCGCAGGCGGCGAGGACGAATGAGGCCGAAGCCGCGGAAGGACCCGCGCGTGATACTCCTCCTCGACGCCTTGGACGAGGCGTTCCGCGGCCCGTCGTGGCACGGGCCCGCGCTCCGCGAGACGCTCCGTGGCTTGACGCTCGCGGAGGCGCTCTTCCGCCCCGCCGCCGAGCGGCACTCGGCGTGGGAGCTCCTCCTCCACGCGGCCTACTGGAAGAACGCCGTGCGCGGCCGGATCACGACGGGGCGAATGGCGCCGTTTCCGCGGGTCCCCCGGAACTTCCCCGCGGTGCCGAAGCGGGCGGACGCCTCTTCCCTCGCGCGCGACGTCGCGCTCCTCGAGCGCGAGCACGCGTCGCTCCGCGCCGCGGTCTCCGCCCTCCCGCCGCGGCGGCTCTCGTCGCGCGTCGGCCGGTTCACCGTCCAGACCCTCGTCCTCGGCGCCGCGAGCCACGACCTCTACCACGCGGGCCAGATCCGCCTTCTCGCGCGCCTCGCCGAGGACGCCCTCACGGCACCGCGAAGCTCCGCGCGCCGGGCCCCCAGGGTGGCGCGGCCGAGATCGCGTCGATCACCCCGGAAGCGCCCGCGACGACGCTCCACATCGCGCGGTGGCGGTCGTCCATGAACTTCTCGCGGACTGCGACGTCGAGCATCGCGAGGAGGGGATCGTAGTAACCGCGGAGATTGACGATCACGATCGGGTGCGCGTGGAGCCCGAGCCGCTTCCACGTGATCGCCTCGAGGAGCTCCTCGAACGTCCCCGTCCCTCCCGGGAGCGCGACGATCGCGTCGACTTCCTCGATCATGAGGCGCTTCCGCTCGTGGAGGTCGTTCACGACCCTGAGCTCGGCGATCCGCGGGTGCCCCCACTCGAGGTCGTACATGAAGCGCGGGAGGACGCCGATCACCGTTCCGCGCTCCGCGAGCGCTCCGTCGGCAAGCGCCCCCATCGAGCCCACGCCGCCGCCGCCGTAGACGATCGTGACGCCGTGACGGGCGAGGAGGCCGCCGAGCCCTCGAGCGTCCGCCGCGAACGCGGGGTCGGCGAGCCGGCTCGACGCGCAGTAGACGCAGACCCTCGCGACGCGGCTTTTCGCCCCGCCGCTCACAGGAGCTTCTTCAGGAACGTCGCCGTCTCCTCGACGGCCTTGTCGTACTCGGCCTCGGAGAGGACGCCGCTCCCGTGGTCCTGGATGAACTTGAGCTGCGCGGCGCTCGCGCCCTCGGCGGTGAGCGTCCCGCTCCAGGCTGTCGGCTTTCGCGCGACCTTCGTCCGGTCGACGGGGTTCACGAACTCCGCGGTGAGCGAGCCCTTGTAGCCGACCTCCTTCAGGGCCGAGACGATCCCGCGCCAGTCCATGTGCCCCTGGCCCGGCGGCCGGCGGTTCGAGTCGGCGACGTGGAAGTCGACGAGCTTTTTTCCCGCGAGGCGGACGGCGCCGATCGGATCGTCCTCCTCGATGTTGATGTGGAAGGCGTCGAGGACGACCCCGACGTCGTCCCCGATCTCCTTCGCGAGGGCGAGCGCCTGGTCGCAGCGATTGAGGAAGTTCGTCTCGAAGCGGTTGATCGGCTCGAGCCCGATCGTCACCTTTTCCTTCCGCGCGACGTCCGCCACGCGCTTCAGGCCCTCGACGGCGAAGCCCCACTGGTCGCGCGCGTCCGCGTGCGGCGCGGTGCGGCCGACCTCCGCGGGCACGATGCACATCATCGAGGCGCCCAGTTCGTGGACCATCCGGATGCAGTCGGAGAGATACTCGATCGTCCCGAGACGGATGTACTTGTCGGCGTGGGTGAGATCGCGGTCGTGGGTCATGATCGAGACCGAGCCCGAGCAGCGGATCGCGTGCTTCTCGAGGATCCGCCGCGTCTCCCTGACCTCGTAGACCGCGGGTTCTCCGCTGATCTCGATCGCGTCGTAGCCGAAGCGCGCGAGGCGGGCGACGGTCGTCTCGAGCGGCTCGGGCCTCATCCAGTTGTGCATCGAGAGCTTCATGGTTCGCTGAGCCTCCTTCTCGGGGACCCTTCGAGAGCGCCGGTCGGCGCCGGCGTGGGCGCCTATCCTAACGCCGGCCAGCCGCAACCGAAATCGGGCGTCGCGCGCGCACGCGACGCTCGACAGTCGTCATCCGGGGCCGAGGAAGGGCTCCGACTTCTTCGCAGGATCAAGACAGGATCGGTCGAGGTTGAAGACTCCAACTCACGCCGGCCAGCCGCAACCGAAATCGGGCGTCGCGCGTGCACGCGACGCGCGACAGTCGTCAGCGGGAGCCGAGGAAGGGCTCCGACTTCTTCGAAAAACGAGGAGAACCGGGGTTGAAGACTCCGACCGATTGCCGCTTCGCCGGACCAGGCCGCGGGTTGATAAGATCCGCGACCGCGGCACCGCGTTCCGTCGCCGAGGACCGAAACCGTGAAGGTCGGAACGAAGCTCACCCTCGCCCTCATCGCTCCCCTCGTGGCCCTGACCGGCCTCTACGGCTGGGTCGACGAGATCCGCAGCCGGGACCGGCTGATGCAGGAGCTCGTCCGGGAGGGCCGCGCGATCTCGAAGACCGTCCAGATCGCCATGGTCGACTACCTGGACAGCAACACCCTCGCGGAGGCTCACGAGCTGATCGACAAGATCACGCTCTACGAGCGGGTGCTCGGCCTCAGGCTCTTCGACGAACGCGGGATTCTCCTCCACGAGTCGTCGAGCCTCGTCGACTACCCGTTCGCGAACATGGCGGCGCTGAGAGAAACCGTGCTCGGCCGCCGCGAGACGTTCGAGTCGTCGCGCTTCGTCGGGGACGAGCCCGCCGTGACCTTTCTTCTTCCCCTCGTGGCGCCGGACGACCGGCTGCTCGGCGCGGTCCAGGTGCTGCAGCTCCAGTCCTACATCGATCGCGAAATCCTCGAGGCGCGCAAATCGATCGTCGTGCTCGGCGCGCTCGCCATCCTGGGCGTCGGCGCGACCCTTCTCTTCGTGACGCGCGCCAGCGTCGGCAAGCCGATCGAGCGTCTCGTGCGGAGCTTCCGCGATGCCAGCTCCGGCGACTTTCGCGCACGCGTGCCCGTCGGCGGGCCCGACGAGCTGGGGCGCCTCGCCGCGGAGTTCAACGCCATGTGCGAGCGGCTCGAGAGCGCGCGGCGCTCCCTCGAGAGAGAGCAGCTCGAGCGCCGCCGCGTCGAGGCCGAGCTTCGGCGCTCGGAGCGCCTCGCGAGCGTCGGCCGCCTCGCGGCGGGTCTCGCCCACGAGATCGGAACGCCGCTCGGGGTCATCAAGGGACGGGCGGAGACCGCGCTCCGCGACGGAACTCCCCCCGAGCGCGTGAAGTCCCACCTCGCGGTCGTCTCCACTCAGATCGACCGCATCGAGCGCATCGTTCGCGGACTCCTCGACTTCGCGCGGGCGCGCGAGATCCGCGTGTCGACGACCGACGTGGGGGAGGTCGCCCGCCAGGTGGTCGAGTTCCTGGATCAGCGCTTCCACTCGAGAGGCATCGTCGTCGACGTGCGCCTCGCGCCGGACGTGCCGCCCGTCGAGGCCGACGCGGACCGCCTGACCGAGGTCTTCCTGAACCTCGCCATGAACGCAATCGACGCGATGCCCGGGGGCGGCACGCTCGAGATCCGCATCGTGCGGAGCCCGGAAGGCCGGGCAAGGGCCCACGGCGACCCGTCGCAGTCGTTCGTCGCGGCGACCTTCGAGGACACCGGGACCGGGATGCCGCCGGAGGTGGCGGAGCGGGCGTTCGACCCGTTCTTCACGACGAAGGACGTCGGCCTCGGCACGGGGCTCGGCCTCTCGATCGCGTTCGGCGTCGTGAAGGAGCACGGCGGCTGGCTCGACCTCGACACGGAGCCGGGCCGCGGCACGCGCGTCACCGTCAACATCCCCGCGGCAAAGGCCGCGGAGGCGGTGACGGAGCCCACGCCGTGAGCGAAAGGGAAACCGTCCTCGTCGTCGAGGACGACGCCGCGATGCGGCTTCTCATCGAGGAGGAGCTAGCGGCCGCGGGCCTCGAGGTCCTCGCGGCCGGCGACGGGAACGAGGCCGTCCGCCTCCTCGAGCGGCGGTCGATCGACGCAGTCGTGACCGATCTCATGATGCCCGGCCGCAAGGGCCGCGAGGTGCTCGCGGAAGTCCGGTCGAAGGCGCCCGAGGTGCCGGTGATCATCATGACGGCGTTCGGCGGCATCGACGACGCCGTCGAGGCGATCAAGGCCGGCGCGTATCATTTCGTCGCGAAGCCGTTCCCGGTCGCGCAGCTCGTCGGGACCGTCCAGAACGCGCTCCGGGAAAAGAGGCTCAAGACCGAGATCTCCGCGCTGCGCGAGACCCTCGGCGACGCGCCGACCGGCCTCGTGGCCGCGTCCTCCTCGATGCGGCGCGTGCTCGAGACGATCGCCCGCGCGTCGGAGGCCGCGAGCCCGGTGCTCGTCGTCGGCGAGAGCGGGACCGGAAAGGAGCTCCTCGCCCGGGCCCTGCACGCGAAGAGCCGCCGACGCGACGGCCCGTTCGTCGCGGTCAACTGCTCCGCGATTCCGGAAAACCTGCTCGAGAGCCAGCTCTTCGGCCACCGGCGCGGATCGTTCACGGACGCGAAGGAAGACCGGCGCGGACTCTTCCAGGAGGCCGACGGCGGCACCATCTTCCTGGACGAGATCGGCGACATGCCGGCCCCGCTCCAGGCGAAGCTCCTCCGGGTGCTCCAGGAGCGCGAGGTCCACCCGCTCGGCGCGCCGGCGCCCATCGCGATCGACATCCGCGTCATCGCGGCGACGCACCGCGACATCGAGTCGCTCGCGCGCGACGGACTCTTCCGCCAGGATCTCTTCTATCGCCTGAACGTGATCACGATCCGCGTGCCGCCGCTCAGAGAGCGGCCGGACGATCTCTTGCCCCTCGTCGCCCACTTCCTCGAGAAGCACGGCCGTCTCTTGCGGCGTCCGGGATGCACGCTCGCGCCCGGCGTGATCGAGGCGCTCCGCCGGCACGCCTGGCCAGGCAATGTCCGCGAGCTTGAGAACGTCATCGAGCGCGGGCTTGTCATGAGCCGCGACGACGTCATCGGAGAGGACGACCTCCCGGAGTCGCTGCGCGGGGGCCCCGCGCGCACGAGCGAGGACCCCGAGACGTCGATCCGGACGCTCGCCGACGTCGAGCGCGACCACATCGTCACCGCGATCCGCCGACTCGGCGGGAACAAGGCCGCGGCAGCCCGCGTTCTCGGCCTCGACCGGAAGACTCTCTACCGGAAGCTCGAATCGTACGGCCTCGATTGACCCGTCGGGCGTCCCTTTTTGCCACGAGTGTGGCGCTTCGCCCCATACCGTCGTATCCATCATGATGGCATGAATTTAAGGCGGGCCCGCGCCTTTGCTGGGGCGTCTCGGGGCGCTCGGCCATGCCGGCAAGCGCGAAGCGGCGATTCGCAAATACAATTCTTGCAGTCGGTTACGCTGTTTCGAAGGGACGGCACGCGGCTCGCTTAGGGGTCTCTGCGACGCACGGGTCTGACTCTCCTGTTCCGAAGTGAACTCCGCAACGACAACGCCGAAGAAGTCACTCGGGACCCCGGTCTCGCCCGGCATCGCCGGTCGTCGGTTCGCCGACATCCGGCGCCGTGTGAGCAGCCCCTCTCGTCGGGCGCCATTCCCCTGGATCGCTCGCCGAGGGAGGCCGCGCGCGAAAGAGAAGCGCCGCTTCGGGACGTGGGCCGGCCTTTTCGCCCACGGCTCGCGCGGCGAACGCGCCGCTCAGATGTCGCGCGTCGACCGGAAGACCGAGGGGATGCCTCTGCCGTCGGAGACGGGGCGGCCGGTGAAGTGAACGAGCACCGCGTCGCCCCTCTCCGCCTTCTTTTCGAAGCTACGCCCTCTCACGGTGCCGGCGCCTCTCCTACGCCGGCGCCGAGCCCGAAACCGCGCCCGCGCCCCGACACCCAAGGGGCGCGGGCGTCCCCTTCGTCCGGCGACCGCCGGGCGCCAGGGATCCGACGCCTCGGGCGACGCGACGCCCGGAGAGCGCCATCGGCGAACGAACGAACTCTCCTTTCCGTGGCGCCGCCTCCGGAGCCTTGAAGCCCAGCTTCCCGTCGTCTTGCGATGAGGCTCGAGCCCTTCGGTGGCCTCCGATGACGCTTGTCGGGCGTCGCGTAGAGGCGCGACGCCCGAGTTCGGTTGCGGATCGCCGGCGTCGGGCGAGGCTCCGTGGCCCGATCACTTCCACCGGCCGGAGCGCCGAGCGATCGCAGGGGGCGCGCGGCGCTTCCCGCGGGGCGCGGCGCGCGGGTCGAGGGCGAGCTTTCCGGGGCAGAGCACGCGCGCGGGATCGAGCGCGCTCTTCACCCGCCGCGCGACGTCCCAGGACGATCCACACGCGGCGTCGAGAAACGGGGCGAGGCGGACGCCGATCCCGTGATGGTCGTTCAGCAACGCGCCCGCGTCGAGCGCGGCCTCGATTCCCGACCGGAAGATCCGGTCGTGGAGCTCGAGCGCGTCCTCGTACCGGCCGGGCCCTTTCGGCACCTTGAACCGGGCGTAGAGCATCGTCCCCCACTCGTACCAGTGGGAGAAGTGCGGCGTGAGGACGAGTCCCCACCTCGAGAACGGCTTCACGAGCGCCCGGCGCATCGCCTCGTAGACCTTGGCCGCGCGCGTGAAGTCCATGACGACGTCGAGGGTCCCCCAGATCGACGGCAGCACGGGAGCGTGCGGCGGATAGTAGAAGTCGTAGCGCTTCTCCCACCACCTCTCGGCCGGCACGGGACCGAGATCGGCGCCGCCCGCGGCGATGCAGAGATCCCCGGCGATCGCCGCCTCGAGCTCGACCAGCTCCCGGTGGTCGCCCTCGAACGTGAGGACGAGCGTCGGCTCGTCGAGCCCCGCCCGCACGACCTTGTCGAGCCCGAGGGCGGCGGCCGTGGCGTCGTACAACCTCATCGCGGCGGGACGGAGGCCGCTCGTCATGATCTTCCGGCCCGCCTCGATCCCCGCCTTCACGCTCTCGAACGTGAACGTCGCGAACTCGCGCGCCTTCGGCAGCGCCCGGATCTTGAGCGTCGCGCCCACGACGACGCCGAGCGTTCCCTCCGAGCCGACGAAGAGCTGAGTCAGCTCCGGGCCGACGGCGTGCCGCGGGAGCGGCACGGTGCGGACGCGCGTCCCGTCCGCGAGGACGACGTCGAGCGCGAGCACGAGATCCTCGATCTTCCCGTAGCGCGTGGAAAGAACGCCGGAGCCGCGCGCCGCGACGTAGCCGCCGACGGTCGCGAGGTGGATCGACGCCGGGTAGTGCGGAAACGTGAGTCCCTTGCGGTTGAGCGCGCGCTCGAGCACCGCGCCGTTCACGCCCGCCTCGGTTTCGCAGAGGAAGCTCGTCCCGTCGATCCGGAGGATCCGGTCGAGGCCTCGAAGGTCGAGGACGATGCCGCCGCGGTCGGCCACGGCGGCGCCCTGGACGCCCGAGCCGCCGCCCCACGGCGTGACCGGCACGCGCTCGCGGCTCGCGAACTCGAGGAGCCGGGAGACGTCCTCGACCCGGCGCGGCCGGACGATCGCCTCCGGCCGCGACAGCGGCCGCCCCGCCGCGGCCGCGGCGATCGACAGCCAGCACTGGTCGTACGCGTAGCGCGCCGCCTCGCGCGGCGCGGTCACGACCGCGTCGCGCCCGACGAGGCGGGCGAGCCTCGAGACGAGCGCGCGGTCGAGGGGCCTCGGCGGCTCGCCCGGGCTCGGGCCGTCGACGAGCGCTCGGACCTGCGCCTCCGTGATCGCGGCGAGAGCCGCGTCGTGGGGAATCGGGCTCAACCCACGGTCTCCTTCCATTCCCGGTTCGTAATCTCGACCGGGACGGTCTCGAGCGCGGCGATCGCTTTCACGAGGTGCGCGGCGAAGCGGTCGAACGCCTGGTTCCCTTTCTCCTTCGTCGCGCGCATCGGATTGCCGATGACGCCCGTCTCGGTGAACTCCTCGTGGTCCATCGGGAACACGAAGTACTGGTAGCCCTCGAACTCGACGTCGGGCGCGCCGTCGGTTTTCCGAAACTCCTTGGGGAGCCACGCGGGCTTGTGCGCGATGGTCGTCACCGCGCGGTCCATCCGCACCATCTTCTCGTTGTGCGCCATCACCTGCGCGGTCTCGAGCTCGCTCGAGTGCCAGCCCGGAGTCTCCTCCGGCGGGTTCTCGAGGATGTCCTTCAAGAGGCCCATGTAGCGCTCGGCGTACGGCTTGTAGAAGGTCACGAGAGCGCCGGTGTCGTAGCGGATCTTCCGGAGCACGGGGTCGACGACCTTCACGTTCGACCCGTGGCCGTTCACGAAGACGAGCTTGTTGAAGCCGTGGTGGATGCAGCTCCGCGCCACGTCGTAGAGGAGATTCAGGAGCGTCTCCGGACGGACGGTGATCGTCCCCGTTCCGCGCCCTGGCTTCCGCATGTGCTGCGGGGAGTAGCCCGTCCAGATGGGCGGGGTCCAGAGGACACGCGCCTTGTCGGCCGCGCGGCGCGACACCTCGAGCGCCGTGATCGTGTCGGTGTAGAGCGGGAGGTGCGGCCCGTGCTGCTCGAGGCTCGCCATCGGGATGAGGATGATGTCGCAGACTTTCAAGTACTCTTGGATGTCGGGGAACGCGAGGTCCCCGATGCAGTACGACCAGAACTTCGGACGGTTTTCGACCGGCATGTTTGTCCTCCGGGTGTCGTTCGTTCGAATCGTCAGGTGCGGCGCAGGAGCGGCACGAGGGTGTCGAGGACGGCGTCGGCGAAGGCGTCGTCGTTCACGTGGGAGTCGACTTCGACGACGCGGACGCTCGGCGGCAGCGATTTCCCGAGCTCCGCGCGGAACGCCGCGTCGCCCTCGGGGTCGAAGAAGGGGCCACCGGGCGCGTTCGGGATCGACAGGCCGCGCGCGGGCACGACCACCGCGACGGGTCCCTTCGACTTCGAGAGCTTCCGTCCGATCTCGCGCGCGATCGCGAGCCGCTCGTCCCGCGTCACGTGGACGAGCGTGAACTCGGGATTGTGGTAGTAGCTCGGCCGGTCGCGGAACGCCTCCGGGACGTCCTTCTTCGCGCCGAAGACGAGGAAGTCGACGCAGCCCGGGACGACGACCGCCGGGATCCCCGTCTCCGCCGCGGCTTCCATTCGTCGCGCCCCGCCTCGGTGGAACCCGCCGCAGAGTTCTCCGGCGATCTCGGAGAGCGTGAAGTCGAGGACGCCGGCGAACGCGCCGCTCTCGATCAACTCCTCCATCGCGGGGCCTCCCACGCCGTTCGCGTGGAAGATGACGGGGTCGAAGCCCGCGGCCTCGAGGTTCGGCTTGACTCGCATGAGCGGGCGGGTCGTGTTGCCGAGCATGGTGATCGCGACCTGCGGGCGCCCCGCCTTCGGGGTCTCGCGGAGGTGCGTCACCATTCCGGCGATCGCGGCCGCGGCGTTGTCGAAGACCGTCCGGCTCACGGTGTTGAGCCCCAGGATGTCCACGACGCTGTGCATGACGAGGACGTCCTTCGTGCCGACGAACGGGTCGAAGATGCGCCGACCCGACGCGATCGGGGACACCACGAGCTTCGGCACGCCGATCGGGAGCGCCTTCATCGCGGCCGCCGCGAGGACGGCCCCCTCGGCGCCGCCGAGGGCGACGACGCCGTGGATCTTCCTCTTGGCGAAGAGATCGAGCGCCACCGTGCGGACGCCGCGGCACATCACCTCGACCGCCGCCCCGCGGCTCCCGGCGTTCCGGAGCGCCTCGATCGTCGAGCCCGCCGCGAGCGCCACCGCCTCGCGCGTCACGTCGGGAACGATCCCGACCGGCCCGCCGAGGATCCCGGAGTCGAGAACGACCGTCCCGGGTCCAAGCTCGCGGACCCTCTCCGCGAGGTGGCGGATCTCGGGCCCCTTCGTGTCGAGCGTTCCGATGACGAGGACGGTGGCCACGGCGAGAGAGTCCTTCCTGCTCGGCCCTGCACGGGGAGGCCCAAGTTACCGACTTTCTCTCGCTCGCGCGCGCGGAAAAAAAAGACACCGAACGGCCGGCATCATGCCGGCCGCTCGGTGAAAGGGACCGTCCGCGCCGCAGTGCTGGCCGGGCCGCCGCCGTCAGGGCCCGACGACGAGGGTCACCGCGTTGGTCACGCTGAAACCGGCCGGGTGGGACGAGGAGAAGTCCCGCACGACCCCCTGGAACGTGACCGTGATCGGGGACCGGGAGACTCGCGAGATCGACCACGGCGCAAGCGCGGGCGCCGCGGGCTTCGCGGCGCCGGAGCAGGCGCGAGCCGGAATGCCCTGGCCCGCGAGACAGAAGGCCGGCTGCGGCGCGAGGCCGACCATGGGCGGGATCGGATTCACGAAGCAGCCGAGCGGCGCGCCGCGCGCGACGAGAACGCGCGGATTGAGCGGCACGCCGGTCCAGACGTAGGCCAAGTACCGCGGCGTCGACGGCCCCGCCGGGGGCGCGACGAGGTCGATCGTCGCGGTGGCCCCCGTGGCGATCGAGACCGTGCGCGTCTGGCCGCCGGCCGATCCGTTCACGAAGAGCACGTCGGTCACGCCGCCCGCTCCGGAGGCGTTCACGTTCCCCGCGCCGCAGGCGTCGGGCGCCGAGCCCTGGAGTTCGTAGGCGCCCATGTCCACGATCGCGCTCCCGTCGCCGTCGCCGTCGCGGACGCGCGCGTTCCGGGCGAGATCGAGGACGGCGGCCGGGGGGAGGGAGCCGCCGTCCCCGGAATCGACCGACGGAGAGCCGGCGAGGAGCGTGAAGTCGCGATTCGGGGCGTCGGCGAAGAGCGGATCGGCGTCGATGTTGCCCGGCCCCGGAAAGCCTCCCTCGACGTTCGAGAATCGGACCGCGACGCCGGCGCCCGCCGAAAGCTGTCCGCCCGCGTTCCCTCGGATGATGCCGTTGGCGATGAGCGGCACGGGTCCCCCTTCCGACGCCGACGCGACCACGCCCCCGCCGGCGTTGCCGACGACGGTGGCGTTGGCCAACCGAAGAGATCCGGCGCCGCCGAGGTAGAGGTGAGCGGCACCTCCGAAGGACGCAGAGTTCCCGACGAAGAGACAGTCGAGGACGTCCACGGGGCCGGCCGCCCCGGTGAGGTCGCCGGCGCTCGTCGTGGCGTTGATGCCGCCGCCGAACGACGCCGTGTTGTCGCGGAAGTCGCACCGATCGACGACGCCGGCTTCGCGGTCGCCGACGCTCAGGCGTATCCCGCCGCCGTGCGACGAGGAATTGGCATCGAAGCGGCTGTCGACGATCGTCGCGACGCCGAAGGACGCGATCCCCCCGCCGTGCGACGCGTCGTTGCCGACGAAGAGGCAGTCAGCGACGGTCAGCTCGCGGAGGAAATTCAAGATGGCGCCTCCGAACGCGCCGGGTCCATTCCTCTCGAACACGCAGTCGCTCACGTCGAGCGTCCCCGTCGTCCCGCAGATCGCTATCGCGGAGCCGTAGCCCGAGCCCTCGCCGAGGCTGTCGAGCCCCCCGTTCGCGACGAAGGTCGAGCCGAGGACGCGGGCGCTGCCGTTCTCGATGAAGATCGCGCCGCCGGCAAGGACGCCGGCTCCGTTGTTCTCGTACACGCAGTCCTCGATCGTGAGGGAGCTTTGCCAGACGTAGGTTGCGCCGCCGACCGGCGACACGGCCTCCGGCGGCATGGGCGTCGTCTATCGCGCCGAGCAGAAGAGCCCGCGCCGCGAGGTCGCTCTGAAGGTGCTGCACGCGGATCTCGTCACGCCGGAAGCTCGCGCGCGGTTCGAGGGCGAGGCGGAGGCGCTCGGCCGCCTCCAGCATCCCGGCATCGCGGCCGTCTACGAGTTCGGGACGGCCGAAACGCCGATCGGCCCGCGCCCGTTTCTCGCGATGGAGCTCGTGGACGGGCGGACGATCCTCGATCACGCGACGCGCGAGCGGCTTCCGACGCGGGAACGCCTCGAGCTCCTCGCCCTCGTCTGCGACGCGGTCCACCACGCCCACTAGCGCGGGATCGTCCATCGCGACCTGAAGCCCGCGAACGTCGTGGTCGGCGGGGACGGCCGCCCGCGCGTCCTCGACTTCGGGGTCGCGCGGCTCGCTCTCGCCGACGGACGGGACAGCGCCGCCCGCGCCCCGCTCGCGGGCACCCTCCCCTACATGAGCCCGGAGGCGCTCTCGGGATCGCCGGGCGAGGCGGAAACGCGGAGCGACGTCTACGCGCTCGGCGTCATGTCGCGCGAGGTCCTGACCGGCTCGCTTCCGCCGCGCGGCGACGTCGGGCGGCTGGGCCGGGACGTGGCCCTCGTCGTCGCAAAGGCGATGGAGCGCGAGGCGTCGCGCCGCTACGCGTCCGCCGCTGCGCTGGCCGACGACCTTCGCCGACTCGTCCGGCGCGAGCCGGTCGCCGCTCGCCCGGCGAGCGCCGCCTACGTCCTGCGGAAGCTCGCCCGGCGCCACGCGGGGGCCTTCGCGATCGTCTCCGCCTCGCTCGCGCTCGGCCTCGGCGCCGCGAGCTGGTCGTTCCGGGACGCCGTCCGGGCGCGCGACCTGGCCGAGCGCCGCCGGGCCGAGGCCGAGACGGCTCGCGACGCGGCGCGAGCTGAGGCACGGCGCGCCGAAGCGGTCCGCGACTTCGTGCTCGAGACCCTGCGTCAGGCCGACCCCACCTCCGGACGGAAGCTCCCGAGCGCCGCGGATCTCCTCCGGCTCGCGGCCTCGGCGCTCGGCCCCGGTTTTCCCGGCGAGCCCGCACTCGAGGCCGACCTCCGGTATCGACTCGCGCTGACGCTGCGCAACAACGGCCTCCTCTCCGAGGCCGCGGATGAGGTCTCTCGCGCGCTCGCCCTCCGCCGGCGGGGGCTCGGGCCGGATAACCCCGACACGCGGCAGGCGGCGCTGCTCGCGGCCGTGATCGACTCGGACCGCGGGCAGAGCGGCCTCGCCGAGCGCGCCCTCCGGGAGATCGCGGCGCACGCGATCGAGGGCGAAACGCCGCCCGAACATCTCGCCGTCGACGCGGAGATCAACCACGCTCTCGAGCTGCGGAAGCTGGGCCGGCTCGACGAGTCCGAGCGGGCGCTCTCGGACGCGCTCGGGCGCTACCTCCGTGCCGGCGGCCCGCGTGACCCGCACCTCGTCTGGATCCGACTCGAGATCGCGTCGGTCCTCGCGGTTCTCGAGCGGGACGCCGAGGCCGAGTTCCACCTCCGCGCCGCCCTCGAGCTGGCCGAGGAGTCGCTCGAGCCCCGGCATCACTGGATTCTCCGCGCGCGAAACCTCCTCGCGATGCGGCTCGAGACGAGCGGCCGATTCGGCGACGCGATCGACCTCCACGAGCGGACCCTTGCCGACCGGCGCGCCGTCCTCGGGGACGAGCACCCGGACACGCTCGAGTCGCTCCACAACCTCGCATCGGCTTACGGCGCCGCCGGCCGGCGCGAGGAGTCGATCGACCTTCTTCGCAAGACGGTCGAGATCCGGTCGCGCACGCTGGGCGCCGGGCACCCGCGAACCCTCGTCAGCCAGAACAACCTCGCGCAGGAGCTGCGCCGCGGAGGGCGGACCGACGAGGCGGAGGCCATCCTCGCCCGGATCGTGGAGACGAGCGCGACCGCTTACGCTCCCGGCGACTGGCGCGGCGCCGTGCTCCTCTCGAACTTCGGCAGCCTCCTGCTCGAGAGGGGCCGCCTGGACGAGGCCGAGCGCCGGCTCGAGGACGCGCTCGCCGTGCTCGAGCGTTCGCTCGGCGCGGATCACGCCCGAACGCGCGAGACGCGAGCCCACCTCGCCGACCTCGACCGGTCGCGCCGCGCCGCCGAGCGACGCGACTAGAGGAAGTTGAAGCCGATGCCGACCGTGTAGACGAACTGGCCGTCGTCGAACGAGCCGTCGGCGTCGTCGGTGTCGTCGAAGAAGAACTGATACTCGGCGAGGCCGTAGACGAACGTCTTCTCGAGGACGTAGATCTTGAGTCCCGCCTCGGGCGCCGCCTCGAACGTCTCGTCGATGTCGTCTCCGTAGACGACGCCGACGTTAGCGCCCACGAACGGCACGAACGCGCCGATCTCGAAGTGGAAGTCGAGCGCGGCTCGCGTGAAGCCGATCCAGGTCGACTCTCCGAAGTCCGCGTACTGGAGCGTCTGGCGCGCAGAGATCTCGAGCGAGTCCGAGAGGAAGAAACCGAGGCTCGTGTTGAAACCGAAGCTGCCGGCGTCGAAATCGTTGTTGTTCGAGCCCGAGCCGCCGAGCGTGAACTCGAGTTCGCCCGCTTCCGGCCCGTGGTCGCCGCCCGACTCGGCCGCGACCGGTGCCGGGTCGGCGGCGGCGCTCGCCGGCTCGGCGGGAGGCGCGAACCCGCCGATCTTCCAGTCCTCTGCCCGCGCGGACGCGCCGGGGAGAACCAAGGCGGCGGCGACGAGAACGCCGAGAACCGTCTTCATGGATCCCTCCGCCTTCGTCTCAAAGAAAACGCCCGCGCCTAGCGCCGCTCCTGCCCTCCGGCGTCCGGGGCGCCGCTCGGCGCCCCCGGCCGCGCGCTCGCGGAGACCGGTATCTCGCCGACCTTCCGGCCCGCCGACGTCGCGGAGATCGTCTCCTCGATCTTGGGCTCGAGGTGGGCCGGGACCGGACGCGCGCGGTATTGCTCGTAGAACCGCGTGTGCCGGCTGTCGAGCGGCACCTCGCGGCCCGCGATGAAGAGGCCGCGCACGTGGGTCCTGAGCTCGAGGAGGTCGCCGTCGGTGAGAACGACGTTCGCGACCTTCCCGGGGTCGAGGCTCCCGAGATCGGCGTCGACGCCCAAGATTTCCGCGGCGTCGAGCGTGACCGCCCGGAGCGCCGCGTCGGGATCGAGGCCGTAGGCGATCGCGACCCCCGCGTGGTAAGGCAGGTTCCGCGACGTGGCGCTGTCGTTCGAGCGGAACGCAAAGCGCACGCCCGCTTCGTGCAGTCTCGCGGGGTTGCTGAACACCGAGTCGTAGGGATCGTGCTCGTCGCGCGGCATGCGTCCGAAGGACATCGCGAGGATCGGCCCGACGAGGACCGGGACGTCCTTCGCCGCGAGGAACTCGGCGACCTTCCAGGCCTCGTTCGCGCCCGCGACGATCGGGCGGAGCCCGTTCTCCTCGGCGAACGTCACCGCCGCCTTGATGTCCTCCGCGCCGTCGACCTCGACGATGACCGGCCTCTCCCCTGCGAGGTACGGGGCCATCGCCTCGAGCCTCCGGTCGAGCTCCGGGGGCTCGAAGCCGTGGCTCGCGGCGTCGCGCTTCAGTTCGTGGTAGCGCTTGGCGCGCGCGACGAACGCCTTCAGCCCGTCGAGGCGCGACTCGCGAGCGCGGCGCGCGGCCTCCGGGTCAGTGTTGCCGCGGCGGAATCCGCGCCGGCCGAAGCCGCCGCTGCTCCGCGGGAAATTGAGCTCGAGCGCGAGGCCCGACGAAAGGGTCATCTCTTCCCAAGTCCAGCCGTCGAGCTGGACGAGCGCCGCCTGGCCCGCGATCACGCCGCCCCGCGGCACCGTCACGGCCGCGGCGATCCCGTTGACGCGCGTCACCTCGATGTGGCTCGACGACGGGTTCACGGCGATCTCCGCACGGAGCTCCGGGTTGAACTCTCCGAGCTCGCGGGTGTCTTGAGTGCCCGCGACCGAGCCGATCTCGGCGAGACCGATCTGGCTCGACGCGTCGATCATGCCCGGCCAGACGCGGAGCCCCGAGGCGTCGACGATGCGCGCTCCCGGCGGGATCGCGACCTCGCCCGTGGCGCCGACCGCTTCGATGCGGCCGCCGCGGAGGAGGACCGTTCCGCCCGGGATGGGCGGGCGGCTCACGGGGTTCACCTCACCACCCACGATCGCGACGATTCCCGCCGCCGGCTCGAGCGGCGAGACGCGAACGGGAGTTGGCCGGGGAATCGGCGACGCCTTCCTGGCCGCGGATTCGACGGCGTCGGCCACGACCGACGAGCCGGGCGCCGAGAGGTGGCCCGCCGTCGGCGCGAACGAAGCCGGCCGGGGCGGCGCCGGAGCGTCGCGGACCGGGTCGCGCTCGAAGAGGACCTCGCCGTCCACGAACGTCATCATCGGGTGCGACGTGATGCTGAGCGGATGGTTCCTCCAGAGGACGAGGTCGGCGTCCTTGCCGACGTCGATCGAGCCCACGCGCGAGTCGATCCCGAGCTGCCACGCCGGATTGAGGGTGACGAGCCTGAGCGCCTCCTCCTCGGTCAGGTCGCCGTACTTCACGGCCTTCGCCGCCTCGTAGTTGAGCCAGCGCATGACCGAGTTCGAGTCCGAGTTGATCGACACGTTGACGCCGGCCCTGGTCATCAGCGCCGCGTTGTAGGGAATCGCGTCGAACGCCTCCATCTTGTAGCTCCAGAAGTCGGAGAACGTGGAGGCTCCGGCGCCGTGGGCGGCGATCTCGTGGGCGACCTTGTACCCCTCGAGGACGTGCTGGAGCGTCGCGACGCGGAAGCCGAAATCCTCGGCGACGCGGAGGAGCATGACGATCTCGTCCGCGCGATAGGAGTGCGAGTGCACGAGGATCTCGCCGCGGAGGATGCCGGCGAGCGTCTCGAGGCGCAGGTCCCGCCTCGGCGGGACCGCTGCGGGGTCGATCGCCTTCCGGCGGCCGTGCTCCTCCCACTCCGCCATGTAGTCGCGCGCGCGCGTGAAAGCCCGCCTCAGGGCCGACTCGACGCCGGGCCGGCTCGCCGGGTAACGGTCCTCGTTGCCGCTGCCGTTCGAGCGCTTCGGGTTCTCGCCCAGCGCGAACTTGATCCCTCTCGGCGCGCCGGGGAAGTAGAGATCCTGGACCGGATGCCGGTACTTGAGCTTGATCACGGCGTTCTGGCCGCCGATCACGTTCGCGCTGCCGTGAAGGACGTTCGCCGTCGTGCAGCCGCCCGAAAGCGCCTGGTAGAGCGAAAGGTCGTCGGGGCTGACGACGTCCGTCACGCGGACTTCCGCCGAGATGGACACCGCCCCCTCGTTCAGTCCGCCGTCGACGGCGCAGTGCGCGTGGCAGTCGATGAGGCCCGGTGTGAGGTAGAGGCCCGAGCCGTCGACGACCGACATGCCGGGCTCGGGAGAAAGGTCGGCGCCGATCGCCGCGATCTTTCCGTTCTTCACGAGGACCGAGTGGCTCTCGAGGGTGCCGTGAGACACCGTGAGAACGGTCGCGTTCCGGATGAGGACGTCGCCGTTCGTCTTCGTCTTCGGCACCCGGCCGGCTTCCGTCTCGACGACGGGACGTCGCGCGAGCTCGGCCTTCTCGGCCTCCGTGAGCTCGGCTTTCTCGGCCTTCTCGGCCTCCGTGATCTCGGCGGCGGCCTTCTCCTCGCCGTCCTCCGCCGCGATCGTCCGCGGAGCGGCGGCCGCGGCGAAAAGCGCGCCCGCGAGGAGCGCGCCGATTCCGAAGACGAGCGCGGCGGTTCGATGGGGGGGCCGTCTCATGATCGCTCCTCCGGTCCCGAGGCCTTCTTCGCCTCGAACTCCGCCTCTTCCTCGCTGAACGCGCTCGTCGACGTCCCGCTCATCGACCGTCCGCTCACCGTCGCGGAGATGCGGATCTCGGCCGAGTTCCCGCCGAACTCCATCCTGACCGTGGCCTCGAGGGCGTCGCCCGAGATCGTGCCGGCGAGCGGGAACTCGCGTCCGAACTGCTTCGAGACGAGCTTCCCGCCGAGGCTCGTTCCGTCCTGCTCGAGCTCGAGCGTGAACTCGAACTGGCCCATCGAGGACTTCGACGTCGCCTCCCACGTCCCGGCGACCCGGGCGTCCGGAGCGCCGCCGCTTCCGCCGCCGCCGCTGCCGCCGCCGCCGCGGCGTCCACCGCCGGGCTCGGGCTTCTTCTTCTGCTCGAACTCGAACTTCTTTCCCTCGACGAAGACGAACCGCGCCTGCGACTCCTTGTCGAAGACGTCGCCCGTGAAGACCGCGAGGCTCGCGATCTTGCCCGGCTCGATGCTGCCGAGCTGGGGATCGACGCCGAGGAGCCGCGCCGGCTCGATCGTGAGCGCACGGAGCGCGACGTCGCGCGGGAGCCCGTGCTCGACGAACGTGCGCGCGGCCGCGACCGCCTTCTTCTTGTCGCCCGAGGATCCGGTCCTGAACGCGAACCGGACGCCGCTTGCGGCGAGGACCGCCGGTCCGCCGACGGATTCCGCCCACTCGGCGTGCTCCTCCGCGAAGATCGCGTCGGTCCGCACGGCCTCGCGCGCCTTCTCCGCGGCGTCCCAGGGCATCTCTGGCTTCGGCGGGTCGGGCTTCTTCGGCGAGTCGGGCGACTCGCCCGCGCCCTCGCCGGACGGCTCGTCCGGGCCGGGCCTAAAGCGCCGGCGGCCGGCCGGGCGCTCAGGAGGACGCTCGTCCTCTTCCTCCGCGAGGAGTGCGGCGCCGGACGCGAGCTCGGCGAGGCAGCCGTCGTCGCCGTGGAACCCATGCCCCGGTGCCGCGTCGGGTCCTTCCCCTTCGCCGCTCTTCGCCGCGTCCTTCTTCTTGGGCTCGTCCCGGACCGCGAGGTCGAGGATCACGGGAATGCCCGCCGAGCGCAGCCGCGGCGCGATCTTGAAGGACTCGGCCGCGCCCGCGATCCGGACGTCGAATCCGACCTCGTCCGCGAGCTTGAGCGCGCGATGGATGGCCTCGTGCGTCGACGCCTCGAAGACGACGGGCGCGTCGCGGCGGATCACGTCGCCGAGGCGCTTCAGCGGCTCGTCGCCCGCGGGCCGCCGGCGCCCTTTCATCCCGCGGCGCGCGTAGTCGGCGAGCTCGGAATCGAGGCGCTCGGCGTCGAGGAACGACTGGCGCAGGTGAGCGATGACGCCGAAGAGCGTGCTCGGATACCCTCCCCCGCCGCCCGGGCCTCGGCCGCCGAACTCGAACGCGGCGTGGAGCGCGGCGGGCGTGCGGAGCGGCGCCGGGAGGGGACTGTCCGAGAACGAGAGGACGGCGCCCCAGCCGCGGATCGCGCCCCGCGCCGGAGCGACTTCGCCCGCGACGAATCCGGCCTCGCGGGAGGGCGCGAACGTCGACGCCTCGATCTTCAGGAGCTCGATCGCCTCGACGTCGCTGTGAACGAGGTTCCGGTTGTCGGGTGTCATCTCGGGAAGGACGTCGGTCGCGGCGTCGGCCGTCCCGCCGGTCGCGTTCTCTTTCCTCTTTCTTTCGAGCTCGGCGTCGATGCCGGTCGTCGTTCCTGCGTCGACGAACCCCGGATAGACGACGAGCCCCGTCGTGTCCACGATCTCGGCGTCGAACGGGACGGACCCCGTGGCCGGCCCGACCGATTCGATGATGCCGTCGCGCACGACGACGAGGCCGCTTTCGATCACGTTGCCCGTCACGGTGACGACGCGGCCGCCCTTCAGGGCGAAAACCCCCTCGAGCGAGGCCTTCGGCCGGTCGGCCGCGGCCGAAGGCGTCGGTGCGGCGAGAAAGCTCGCGGCAAGCGCGAGCGCGAAGGCGCTCTTCGAGAGTGTGGGCGGCATGTCTTTTTCCTCGTTGAGGAGGGGTTCTTGGATCGATCGTCCCGGAGCGCGGGCCATTGTACGCGAGTCGCGCGCGACCGGGGATACCCTTCGGCGGACGCCTCCTCGGGGCGGTCCGCGCAGTTGACGGCGGCCCCCTCGAGCCGCATGATGGCGGGACGGCAATCGCGCTCGCGCCTCCGGTCCCCGATCCCCGATCGTGCGGCTCGGAGGCGTTCGGCTTCCGAGAGAGTGGAGAGAGATGAATCGGCACATCGTCCCGGCGTCGTGTCTCGTCGTCGCGTTCGGCCTCGCGGCCTCGTCCGCCGCGAGCGCCCAGGTCATCCTGGGAGACGTCTCGTACACGGTCGACTCGTACGGCTCGGCGTCGCAGTTCTTCGTGGGCCCGCACGGCGATCCGGTCTACGCCCATCGGCACTACGTCAGCGTGAACGGCGGGCCGGTCACCGCGGTCGGCTCCCCGAGCTTCATCGTGGAGACCCCCCTCACGCTCGACGGAACGGGCGGCTGGACGAGCCGGGTCCGGTCCGGGAACCTCCGCGTCGACGTGTCAGGCGTCCTCGAGAACGCCGCGCCGAGCGACGGCCTCGGTGCGGCGCTCGCGACGTTCACGTTCACGAACCTCGGCGGCACGCCGATGACGCTCAAGCACTTCGTATTCGCCGACTTCGACATCAACGGCGCGGGGAGCGACCGCGCCGTCTACTTCGGATCGGCTCCCGGATGGATCGAGCAGATCGACGGAGAGGTCTTCTCCTGCCGGAGCGACAAGGCGGCGTCGCACTGGATGATCGACAACTTCTCGGACGTCTCGTCTCTCCTCAACAGCGGAACGAGCAATCCGAACCTCGCGGACGGCTCCTCGCCGGGCGGCCCCGCCGATCTCGAGCTCGCTCTCCAGTACGACTTCACGATCCCGGCCCTCGGCTCCGACTCGCACACGGTCCGGCTCGACAGCTTAAGCGGCCGCACGTGCGACGGGGGGTCTCTCCTCCTTCCCGACATGGAAATCGTGCCGAGCTACCTCTCCGACCGGAGCTTCGACACGACGTCGATGCCCGGCCGGCGCCTCCTGCGCCTCTCGACCGGGACCGGGAACTGCGGCGAGGGCCCGATGGAGATCCGCGGCGGCGCGACGCACCCGGACGAGACCCAGGACGTCTGGCAGGTCATCCACCGCTCGGACGGATGCACCGAGGAGCGGCTCGCCGGCAAGATGGTCTACCACCCGTCGCACGGGCACGTTCACTTCGAGGACTGGTGCGCCTTCCACCTTCGAGCCCTCGTGCCCGGAGGAGGCGTCGGGGGCATCGTCGCGCAGGGCGCCAAGGTCAGCTTCTGCCTTCTCGACATCACGCGCTACGATCCCACGTGCCCGAACTCCCCCAGCTCGAGCTCGTACAGCGGCTGCAGCGCGAGCCGCCAGGGCATCTCGTCGGGCTGGGCCGACGTCTACTCGAAGAGCCTCGAAGGCCAGCACATCGACGTCACCTGCGTTCCGCCCGGCCAGTACTGGCTGGAAGCCGTCGTCGATCCCGACGACAACGTCCTCGAGCTGGACGAAACGAACAACGCCGCCCGGATCCTCATCGATCTCGCGACTCCGGAGATCCCCGAGATCTCGAGCCGCTACGGGAACATCGACACGGGCGCAGGCGGAAACGGAATCCCGGTGGCGGTCTTGACGGTCGGCGGGAGCCACGGCGATCCGTGCACCCGCGAGCTCAGCGTGCCGGCGGGATCCACGACGATCGACGTGGCGCTTCCGCCGGGCGGCGGAAGCGGCGACTACGCCCTTTGGCTCTTCGACGGCGTCCCGAGCACGGGCACCGTCGGCCCCGCCGCGTTCAAGGCGCAGGATCTCGGCGACGCCGCATTCTGCCTGCCGATCTCGAATACGAGGCCCGGAACGACCTGCCCGTGTCCGCTGGCGAATCCCACCGGCTGGACTTCGCGGCGCCTCAAGAGCCGCGCCGCGGCGCTCACTTGCCTCGAGCCGCAGAACGCGTTGCCTCCGGCGCCCACGTCGATCAGCCTCTCTCTGCCCGTGGGCAACTTCACGCTTCAGGGCGTCATGCTCGACCCGCGCTCGCCGAATGGGCCCAAGAAGGTCGGCGTCACGAACGCCATCGTCTTCCGCGTTTTTCCGTGAGTCGAGCGCGAAGACGATGAAACTCGTGCCTGCGGTCCTTCTCGTCCCCGTCCTTCTCGCCGCGAGTTGCGCCACCTCGAAGGGATCGAATCCGGAGGAGAAGCGCGCCTACACGCTCCGGATGCGGGACGACACGCTCGCCGAACTCTACGCGACGGAGCCGCTGGCGAAGGAGAAAGTCGAGAAGGCCGCGGGCTACGGCGTCTTCTCGAACATCGGCACGAACATCATCTTCGTCTCGACCGGCGGGGGGTTCGGCGTCATCACCGACAACTCGACCGGGGACAACACTTACATGAAGATGGGCGAGTTCGGCGTCGGCCTCGGGCTCGGCCTCAAGGACTTCCGGGCCGTGTTCATCTTCCGCGACCGCGGCGTCATGAACACCTGGATCTACGACGGCTGGGAATGGGGCGCCGAGGCGGACGCCGCCGCGAAGACGGGCGACCAGGGCGGCGCGGCGACCGCGGCGGGCAACGTGATCTCGGGAGTCGAGGTCTACCAGTTCACGAAGAGCGGCATCGCTCTCTCGGCCACGGTCAGCGGCACGAAGTACTGGCGGGACGACGAGCTCAACGAGACGAAGTGACCCGCGTCTCGGGCGAGCGGCGCGAAAGCTCCGGCCACTCACCGGCCACTCAATCGATCTCGACCGATTGCGCGGCGTCGCCGCCCGCCTCGAAACGAAGCACGAAGTCGGTTTGGAAGGCCCTCGACGCGAGCGGTCGGCCCGCTCGGCCCGCACGGGCCGCGAATGCCGCCGCTCGTCAAGACGAGCCGCGCTTAGGCTTTGGCCTCGCCCGGTCGAGTGAGAAACGACCGAGACTCGACGACCGCGGGACGGTCTCCTTTTCCCGCCGCGACGGCACGATCTCGTTCGGGGAGCGTCCGCCCTTCGGTCCGCGGCGGAGTCTCGGTCCCCGCCTCCGGCTCTTGAACCGCGGCGTGTCCGGGTCGATTCGCCGCTCGACGATCGTTCGTCCGGGGAGACCGTCCGCCGGTCCACCGGCGAAAGAAACCCACGGAATTCTTTTCGCGTTTGATTAGGATACGTATAGAATCCGAACTCGGCTGCCTGGAGAGACACGGAGAGTGCCTGGCCGATCTGCAGAACCGGTTCCTCTCTGCGGCCGGCCGTTTCGATCCCACGAGACCGAGAGACGAAAGGAGAAGGAGATGCCCCAAACGAACCCCATCCCCCCTGGCTTCCGCACCGTCACGCCGCACCTCGTCCTGAAAGACGCCGGGACGGCGATCGACTGGTACAAGAAGGCCCTCGGCGCCGAGGAGACGTGCCGCATGCCGGGCCCGAACGGCGCGGGCGTGATGCACGGCGAGATCCGCATCGGTGACTCGCCCATCATGCTGGCCGACGAGTTCCCGGGCCTCGCCCTGAAGGCGCCGACCTCGCTCGGCGGCTCGACGATCTGCGTTCACCTCTACGTGACCGACTGCGACGCGGTGTTCAAGAGGGCGATCGCCGCCGGCGCGAAGCCCACCATGCCCCCCACGGACATGTTCTGGGGCGACCGCTACGCGAAGTTCACCGATCCCTTCGGACACGAGTGGAGCGTCGGGACGCACAAGGAGGACGTGCCGCCCGAGGAGATGGGAAAGCGCGCCGAAGAAGCGATGAAACAGATGTGCAAGTGACTTTCGCCTGAGGCGCCTGAGCGCGCGGGGCGGGTCGGCCTTCGTGAACGAGGGGCCGGGCCCGCCCCGCCGCGTACTGCGCGTTCCCGGCGGACGGCCTCCCCCGTCACCCCTCGTTTTCCCAGAGAAGTCGCAGAAGGACGTGCAGGTCTTCCGCTTCGATCCCGTGAGCGCGCGCCGCGGCGACGGCCTCGGCCAGCTTTTCCTCGACGAGCGACCGCCTCCTCTCGTGGAGGCGGTCCAAGCTCTGCGCGGCGACAAATGCGCCTTTGCCCGGAACGACGTCGACGAGCCCCTCCCCCTCGAGCTCGTCGTAGGCCCGTTTCGTCGTGATGACGCTGATGCCAAGGTCCCGCGCGAGCTTCCGGATCGACGGCAGGCTCGCTCCTGCCGCGAGATCGCCCGAGACGATCGTGGCCTTCACCTGACGGACGATCTGCGCGTAGAGCGGCGCTGTCGCGGCGTTGGAGAGGACGATCTTCATGCCCAGCCACCTCGTGCTGTCTGTTTATGTACTCAATATACAGATAGCACGGGGATGGCTCGGCGTCGATCGGGCGTCCCGGCGCGGGCCTAGGATCGGAAGTACTCGGGCTCGTTACCCGGCTTCCACTTGATGTTGCAGCCCACGCTCGCGCTCTGCCCTTCGGGGCGCGGCCGTCCCCCGAGGACGGCTTCGAGCGCCGCGCGGAGATCCGCGCCCGTCACGGGCTTCCCGTTTCCGGGCGTCGAGTCGTCCATCCGGCCCCGGTAGAAGAGCTTCCCGGATCCGTCGAACAGGAAGAAGTCCGGCGTGCACGCGGCGCGGTACGCCTTCGCGACGTCCTGCGTCGCGTCGAAGAGATACGGAAACGTGTAGCCGGCCGCCTTGACCTCCGACCGCATCTTCTCGGGCGAGTCGTCGGGATAGGCCGCGACGTCGTTCGAGTTGATTCCGACGACGGCGACGCCTTTTCCCTGCGCGTCCTTCGCGAGCTTCGCGAACTCGCTCCGCACGTGCTTCACGAACGGACAGTGGTTGCAGATGAACGCGACGAGGAGCGCCTTCTTTCCGCCGAAATCGGCGAGCGAGACCGTCCTCTTCCCCGTGTCCTTCAGGCGAAAGTCCGGCGCGGCCGTTCCGAGCTCGAGGCGCATCGTGGACATGGTCTGGACCATGGCGAGGTGGCCCTCCTTTCACGCGCGAGTGTCCCATGTCCGGCATGCCGGAGTCGAGCGCATGCCCCGGGGAGGACGCTAGACCGTGCGGTCGTAGAAGGCGCCCGTCTTCGGCCCGACGGTGCCCGCCGCCGAGAATAGAGAGAGCTTCGCCACGAGCGACGACGAGCTGAGCGCATTGCCGAGTTCGCGCACGGTGAGAGTACTGTCGAGGCCGAAGCCGCCGGCGGCGCCGATCCCCGCCACCACGAAGTCGCTGATCGCGGTCTCGACAACGTCGATCGAAGTGGGCAGCGCGTTCGCGCCCCCGAGGAACGTCTCGAGCATCTCGGGGTCCTCCACCAAGGCCTCGGCCAGAGTCTCGGCGTCGATCTTGAATTCGAAGGCGGAGCCCCGCTCGACGAATTCGACGCCGCTTTTCCAGGCCGCCTCGGTCTTCTCCGTGGCGGCCCGCACGGCGTCGGCGAGGACGCTCTTGTAGGCGACCGAGACGTCGGCCGAGGAGAAGATCTTGTTCAGCGCTTCTGCCGCCGCGGCCACGGCGCCCGAGACGCTCCTGGCCACGCCGGGGTCGGACAGGAGTTTCTTCTCGATCGCGGTCTCGACGGACTTCACTCGCGACGACCGACCCTCCACAGTCCCGGTCTCGATGCCGACGATCGAAAGAAGGCCCGTCCCGTCCGAGATCTCGAGATTTCCGCCGGGCGCGAGCGACCTCAACACGACCGCGCCGGTCTCGGTGTCGAGGCTCGCCCGCACGCCCGCGATCGCGTTCAGCGACGCGAGGACGTCCTGAAGTGAGTCCGCGTCGGGATCAACCGCGACGGCGGTTCCGTTGACCATGATGCTCCCCGCCGTCACGCCCGCGAAGACGGCGTGGCCGGAGAGCGGAGAGTCGTACCTCAGAACGCCCGGCGTCAGCGACGCCGTTCCGTCAAAACCGACCGCGGCGAGGAATCCGGACGAGTCGCCGCTCAGCGTGATCGGCAGGTTGCCCGCGGCCTTGGCCGTGAGCGTGATCTTCTCGGTCGAAGCGTCGAACGCGGCGGTCACATTCGCCCCGGAAGCCGTGATCTTCTCGAGAACGCTCGAGAGCGTGTCGCTCGCCGCGACGAGAATCGTCTTGCCGTTCACCAGGAACGAGCCCGGCCCGACCGTGACGCCGTCCTCGAAGAGCGGCGCGTTCGCGCCGGTCGCGTCGAATCGCGCCGTGGGATTCACGTTGATCCCGCTCGGACCGGAGAACACGTCGATCGCGCTCAGGAATCCGCTCGTGTCGCCGTCGACGACGAGTGTCGTTCCCGCGACGTCCGGCGCGATCGAAACGCGGTCGGTTTCGGCGTCGTAGCTCGCCGTCACGCCAGCTCCGGACGCGTTGATCCGCGCGATCACCATTTGCAGCGTGTCGGCGTCTCGGTCGACCGAGATCGAGACGCCGTTCACCGAGAAGCCGCCGGTCGCGACCGACGAGAACTGGCTCGTCTTCGCGAGCGCCTGCACGTCGTCCCGGATGTTGCCGCGCTCCGTCACCGCGTCGTCGAGCCTCGCCGCGGCGACGAATCCGGTACCGCCGTCCGCGAAGACGATCTCGTCCTCGGTGTTCGCGTCGGTCGTCAGCACGATCCGGTCGGCCTCGGCGTCGTAGCTCGCGCTCACCCCCGCGCCGGACGCGTTGATACGCGCGACCACGGTCTGCAGCGTGTCCGCGTCGCGATCGACCGAGATCGAGACGCCGTTCACCGTGAACGAGCCGCTCGCAACCGATCCGAACTGGGCCGTCTTCTTCAAGACCTGGACGTCGTCGTAGATGTTGCCGCGCGACGTGACCGCGGTGTCGAGCTTCGCGGCGGCGACGAACCCCGTGCCGCCCTCCGTGAAGACGATGTCGTCCTCGGTGTTCGCGTCGGTCGTCAGCACGATCCGGTCGGCCTCGGCGTCGTAGCTCGCGATCACTCCCGCGCTGGACTCGTTGATCCGCGAGATGACCGACTGCAACGTGTCCGTGTCGCGGTCGACCGAGATCGAGACGCCGTTCACCGTGAACGAGCCGCTCGCGACCGAGCCGAACTGGCTCGTTTTCTTCAGGACCTGCGCGTCGTCGAAGATGTTGCCGCGCGCGGTCTCCGCGTCGTCGAGCCTCGCCGCGGCAATGAACCCCGTGCCGCCCTCGGTGAAGACGATGTCGTCCTCGGTGTTCGCGGTCGTCGTGAGCCGGATCCGGTCCGCGTCCGCGTCGTAGATCGCCGTCAGTCCGGCCGCCGAAGCGTTGATCCGCGCGATGACCGACTGCAGCGTGTCCGTGTCCCGGTCGATCGAGATCGAGACGCCGTTCACGGTGAACGCCCCGCTCGCGACGGATCCGAACTGGCTCGTTTTCTTCAAGATCTGGGCGTCGTCGAATATGTTGCCGCGCGACGTGACTGCGGTGTCGAGCTTCGCGGCGGCGACGAATCCCGTGCCCCCGTCCGTGACGACGATGTCGTCCTCGGTGTTCTCGATCGTCGTGAGCCGGATCCGGTCCGCGTCCTCGTCGTAGAGCGCCGTCACTCCGGCCGCCGACGCGTTGATCCGCGCGATCACCGATTGCAGCGTGTCCGTGTCGCGGTTGACGGAGATCGAGACGCCGTTCACCGTGAACGATCCGCTCGCGACCGATCCGAACTGGCTCGTCTTCTTCAAGACCTGGACGTCGTCGAAGATGTTGCCGCGCGACGTGACCGCGCTGTCGAGCTTCGCGGCGGCGACGAATCCCGTGCCGCCCTCCGTGAAGAGGATGTCGTCCTCGGCGTTCGCGGTCGTCGTGAGGCGGACCTTGTCCGTGACCGAGTCGTAGAGCGCCGTCACTCCGGCGGCCGACGCGTTGATTCGGGAGATCACGGACTGCAAAGTGTCCGTGGTCCGGTTGACCGAGATCGCGACTCCGTTCACCGTGAAGGAGCCGTTCGCGACCGACGAGAACTGCGTCGCCTTCGAAAGAACCTGAACGTCGTCGCGGACGTTGCCCTTCACGGTCGTGGCACCCGTGAGCTTCAGCGCAGCGAGGAACCCCGACGTGTCGCCGGCGAGGACGATGTCGTCCTCGGACGACGCCGTCGTGACGAGCGTCACCTTGTCGCCGCTGAAGGAGGCCGAGATCCCCGCGACCGTCGAATTGATGCGGGCGAGGACGCTCGTGATCGTGTCGTTCGCGAGCACCTGGACGGACGTGCCGTTCACGGTGAACGAGCCCGCCACGACCTGAGCGCCGTTCTCGAATCGGGGACGGAGGTTCACGTTCGCGGCGTTGAAGACCGCGTTGGGATCGACGTTCGTCGGCGTTGTCCGGCTCACCGTGAACGTCGCCTCGGCCGAGCGGATGATCGTGCCGACGGTGAAGGAGATGTCGAGGCCCACGTCCGAGCCGAGGCTGATCTTCTGGCCGGCGGTGACGAGCCCGCTGAACGTGCCGAGGTTGCTCTTGTTCTGATCCGTAACCTTGATCTGGACGAGGACCGGAACGGTTGCGCTGATGGACGTGTCCGGCGAGCTGATCTTGAGCTCGAGCGACGTCGCGTTCACGGCAAGGCCGGTTCCGGAGTAGACGCCGCTCAGGTTGCCAAGGCTCGTCTGGGCCGTCGTGTTCTTCACGAACGTGAGCTGCACGGCGCCGTAGGACGTCGGCGCCGTGTTCGCCTCGGCCGTGGACGTGAGCGTCGAGACGGCCTCGGGAGAAGTGACGTCGAGGCCGAGCGCCGTGCTCGACTGGATCGTCGACGCCGCCTCCGGCGACGTGACGTCGAGGCCGAGCGCCGCGCTCGACTGGATCGTCGACGTCGTCTCCGGCGAGGTGACGTCGAGGCCGAGCGCCGCGCTCGATTGGATCGTCGAGGCCGTTTCCGGCGAGGTGACGTCGAGGCCGAGCGCCGCGCTCGACTGGATCGTCGACGCCGTCTCCGGCGACGTGACGTCGAGACCGAGAGCCGCGCTCGATCGGATCGACGACGCCGTCTCGGGGGAAGTGACGTCGAGGCCCAGGCTACTGCCCGAGATCCGGATCGTGCTCGTCTGCCGGTTGACCTCGCGCGTCGTCGCGAGAGTCGAGATCGTGCCGAGAGTCGAGAGGACACCGCGTCTCACGGCGGCGACGCCGGGAACGTAGACGCGGGTCGTGACCTTTCCGGTCCGGGTGGAGGCCGAGAGCGAGGCGCTCGAGATCCTCAATTCGTCGCTCGCGCTCCGCAAGGCCTCGCGGAGCGCCGCAATCTCGGGCGATACCGTGGGCGCCTGGCGCTCGATGGGCTTGGGCGACGCGGCCACCCGAGTCTTGAGCGAGAGCCCGGCTAGCGGGCCCGATGCGCCGAACGAGCCGCTGAAGGAAAGAAAGCGGCTTCCGATCGGCGAGAAGGCGGACATGCGAAGCGTGAGTTCTCGTCCACGCTTCCACTCTTCTTTCTACGGACGACGCGACCCCCCAAGGGCCGCCTCCCGAAGGCGGGCGCCCCGACCCACGCGAGGCGCGCCGGCGATGTCGGGGGGAGTCGTTCGATCCGGGAGGGCAAAGCCCTCTGGGCGCGGCTTCTTTCTGACCCCTCGACGACGGCGGCCTCCGAGCGAGGCAGGGCGGGACGACGCATCGGCGCAAGGCCGGCGTCGACCGGCGTCTTCGAGTTTCCGGAGAAAGAGTATCCCGCGGCGCGCCCGAGGCAACCTATCTATTGCGTATTTTTCGTCTAATCCGTCATCTGGCGGGCGATGAGGCGGGAGAAAAGCCCGTCCACGGCGGCGAGTTCGGCGAATGTTCCCTCCTGGACGACCCGTCCTCCGTCGAGGACGTAGACCCGGTCGGCGTTCCGGATCGTGGAAAGCCGATGGGCGATCACGATCCGCGTCACGCGGAGCCGCTCGAGGCTCTCGCTCACGACCGCCTGCGTCCGGTTGTCGAGGGCGCTCGTCGCCTCGTCGAGGAGGAGGACGCGAGGCTCGTGAACGAGCGCTCGCGTGATGAGGAGCCTCTGCCGCTGGCCCCCCGAGAGGTTCGACCCGCCCTCGCTCACCATCGTGTGCATCCCCATCGGCATGGCTTCGACGTCCTCCGCGAAGCCCGCCGAGCGCGCGGCCTCCCACGCGCTCGTGAGCGTCACGTTCGTCCCGGTCGCGATGTTCTCGAAGACCGAGCCCGCGTTGATCCGTCCGTTCTGGAGCACGACGCCGAGCTGGCGGCGAACAGCCTGGACGTCGAGCCCCGAGAGGTCCTGGCCGTCGAAGTAAACGCTTCCCGAAACCGGAGTGTCGAACCCCAGGATGAGCCGGAAAAGGGTCGACTTTCCGCTGCCCGACGGTCCGACGAGCGCCACGAACTCGCCGGGCTCGGCCTTGAAGTTGACCTCGCGGAGGATGACCGGGCCGTCGTCCCGATACTTGAAGACAACGTTCCGGAGCTCGACCTTGCCTTCGAGCTTCCCAGGGTCCGCCTTCCGGTCGGACACCTCCGGAATCGCCTCGAGGATCGGCCGCGCCCGCTCGCGGAGGACCGCGATCGACAGCACGTCGGTCACCGTGTTGCTGACGCTCACGATGGCGCCGATAAACGTGCCGTAGGCGACGTGGAACGCGAGGAACTCGCCCGCCGTGATCCCGCCGCCGCCCTCCTTCCCCACGAGCGCGGACGCCATGAGGAAGAGCGCGATGAGGCTCGCGCTCGAGACCAGGAGGTTCGCGGCGGCGACCCGGTCCTGGATCCGGCGCTGCCGGAGCTCGAGGTGGAGAAGCCACGCGTAGTCGGTCGCCCAGCGCCCGAAGGCCCGCTCCTCCGCGGCCGCCACGCGGAGCTTCGCGATGCCGTTCACGAGCTGCACCATGAAGCCGAAGAACTTCCCGCTCGCTTCCATGACGAGCCGCGCGCAGCGAAGGATCATTACCCCGGAGAAGACGGTGAGACCGCCGCTCAGGAACGCCACCGCCACGGCGAGGAGCGTCAGAACCGGGCTGTAGTAGAGGAGGAGCGCGAAGTTGAGGAAGAGGACGAGCCCGCTGAAGAGCGTCCGGATCGTCGTCCCGCCCAGGAGACTCCGGATCTGGCTCACGGCCGTCACGCGCGAGAGCAGGTCGCCGGTCGAGAACTCGCGGAAGAAGGAGAGCTTGAGCTTCAAGAGCCGATCCCATACCGCCGCCTGGGTGGCCGCGTCCGCGGAGGACTCGATCCGGATCATCGCGATCCCCTGGGACCAGCGGAAGACTGCGATGCCGACCGCCGCCGCGAGGAGCCCGAGCCCGATTTGCAGGAGCAGCCCGCGATCGGAGCCGGGGAGCGCGTGGTCGACGAGGAGCGAGACCGCCTGCGGCGTGAACATGCCGAGGATCGTCGCGGCGACGGCCGCGAGGAGGACGAGCCGGAGGTCCTTTCCGCGGCCGTGGAGCGCGAACCGGATGAGCTCGATCCCCTTCGTCGCGTCCGCGGGCAGCGACCGGTAGAAGACCCAGCCCTCGCTCTCGAGCGTGCCCGCGACGGCCGCGTCGACGCGCTCGCGCGTCCCCTTCTCCGGGTCGAGGAGGTCGTATCCCCTCCCGCCCTTCCGCGGCAGGAGCGCCACCGGGCTCCGCTCGTTGCCGCGGAACGAGAGCGCGGCGCCGCAGTCCTCGCGCCACCACGCGTGGTGGAGGGTGACACGGCGCGCCCGCACGTGCGAGGCCTCCGCGATGGATTCGACCGGCGGTACCGCACCGTCCAAGAGCGCCCACGGCGGAGGCCGCCTGAGGACGATCCCGGCCGTGTGCGCGACCGCGCTCGCCGCGGCGAAGAGGGCCGAGCCCCGGACCTCGGGGACGGCGCCGCGCGGGCGGAGGACCGATGTCAGGCGCTCGATCGCCCGGTGGACGTCTTCGCCGAACCGGCGCTCGCGCTCGCGGAGTCGCTCGCTCTCCTCCTCCCGCTCGCGGATCGCGAGCGCCAGGAGGCGATCGAGAAGCCCTTCGTGGAGGTCAAAGAGCGCGTCGGGGAGCCGCGAATCGCCTTCCTCGCGGCCGTTTGACTCGGGAACGCCGCCCTCGCCGAGAGGGGCGACGCACGCCGCCCAGCGGTCGAGCCACGCCCGGGCGCGCCCGGCGTCCGCCGCGGGCGCTTCGCGGCGGAGGGTCGTCTCCTCGAGCGCGACGGCGATGACCCGCGGCCGTTCGGAGTCCGGCGACTCCGAGAAGCCGAAGAGGCAATCGCCCGGGCCGCTCCGGAAGCAGAACCGCCGGGCTCCCTCGCCCGCGCCGCCGGACTCGCGAGGGACCGCGAACAGGGCCACGTTCCCGCTCTCGATCCGCCAGACGGCGCGCGGGTCGTCGAGGGGAAGGACCTCGTTCCCCTTCAGCCGCCGAGTTTCCTCCGTCCGGCGCTCGCTCACGGGTGTCCGCCACCCGGCGACTCGAGCGCTCCGCCCTCGCTTCGGATGAGCCGCCGGTACTCGCCGTCCGGGTTCCGCCAGAGGTCCTCGTGGCGCCCGCGCTCCACGACCTTCCCGCGGGAGAGGACGATGATCTCGTCCGAGTCGCGAATCGTGCTCAGACGGTGGGCGACCACGAGAACCGAGCAGCCCCGCTCGCGCAGGTTCCGGTCGATGCGGAACTCCGTCTCCGCGTCGAGCGCGCTCGTCGCCTCGTCGAGGACGAGGATCGACGGGTCGTTCACGAGCGCGCGCGCGATCTCGAGCCGCTGCCGCTGCCCGCCGGAGAGGTTCACCGCCCCCTCGAGAAGCTCAGCGTCGTAGCCGCCGGGAAGCGAGAGAACGACGTCGTGGATCTCGGCGTGCCGGCACGCCGCCTCGAGCCGCGCCTGAGGAATGCCGTCGTCCCAGAGCGTCAGGTTGTCGCGGACGGATCCCGCGAAGAAGAGGATGTCCTGATCGACGAGCGCGAGCGAGCTCGCGACGAGCCCACGCGGGTGCGAGTCCCTCGGCCTCCCGTCGAGGAGGATCTCGCCCTCCCACGGCCGGTAGAGGCCGGCGACCAGCTTCGCGACCGTCGACTTCCCGGAGCCGCTCGAGCCCACGATGGCGATCCGCCTCCCGGGCTCGAGCGCGAGGCGGAGCTTCTCGAGGAGGGGAGGCGCGATCCGGCTGTAGCCGAACGTCACGTCGACCAGCTCGACCCGGCCCGAGAGACGGCCGGAAAGCGGCGGCTCGGCGGTTTCCGGCCGCCCGTTCCCTCCCGCGAAGCGCCCGTCGAGCGGGTGGAGGAGCACGTCGTCGACCCGGGTCACGTCGCCCTGCAGCGTCTGGAGGAGGCCGATGAGCCGCACGAGCGTCGCGACCGGCCGCTGGAACGTGAGCATGAGGCTTTGGAACGCGACCAGCATGCCGATCGTCATCGCGCCGTTCATCACGCGCCAACCGCCGACGACGAGCACGAGGAGTGTCGTGAGCGACGAGAGGAAAAGGGGCAGGAGCCCGAGAGTCTGGTTCGTGACGCCGAGCTCCTGGCGAGCCGCGGTCGCCTTGGCGTAGTAGCCCGACCAGCGGGCGAAGAAGGCCGACTCGAGCGCCGAGCCCTTCAGCGTCTCCATGCTCTGGAGGCCGGCGATCGAGACGCCCGCGACCTTCCCCTGCTCCTGCTGGAGCCTCAGGTTGGCGTCGACGCGGCTCCGCGAGATGGCCCGGAGGGCGACGATGTTCGCGACCGCGAAGAGGACGCCGATGGCCGTGAGCGGCACGTCGTAGCTCGCCATGAGCGCCGCGAAGAAGACGAGCATCGCGCACTGGATGACCGCCGTCGCGAGCTCGCCCGAGAGGCTCTCTGCGATCGTGTGGTTGAGACGGAGCCGGTCGCTGATCTCGCCCGCGAACCGCTGGGCGAAAAAGCCGACCGGGAGGCGGAGGACGTGCCAGAGGAAGGAGCCCGAGAGCTTGACCGCGAGCTTCGTCCGGAGCTCCCTGAGATACGACAGCTCGAGGAGCCCGAGCGCGGTCTGGAGCACCGCGAGGAAGCCGAGCCCGAGGAGGAGAGGGCGCAGCCAGTCGCTCCTGTCCTCGATCAGGATCTCGTCCACGAAGACCTGCGTGATCATGGGGACCGCGAGCCCGGGGACGACGAGGAGGAGCCCCGCGGCGACGCAAAATGCGAGGTCGCGCGCCATCCCTCGCAGGCGGCCGGCGAGAGCGCGCACGGTGCTCGGCCGCTTCCCCTTCCGCTCGAACTCGGGCCCCGGCTCCATGTAGAGCACGACGCCGGTGAACGCCTCGTCGAACTCCGAGAGCGACACGGTCCGCCGGCCGCTCGCCGGGTCGTTGAGATGGACGCGCCCGTTCCGGAACCCCTCGACGACGAGAAAGTGATTGAAGTTCCAGAACACGACGAACGGCCCCCGGAGCTTCTGGACGTCCTCGATCTCGGTCGAGAGCCCCTTCGCCTTGAGCCCGTAGCGGCGGGCCGCCTTGACGACGTTGAGCGCGTTGCTCCCGTCGCGCGAGATGCCGCACTCCTCGCGCAGCTCGGAGAGCGGCACGACCCGGCCGAAGTAGGCGAGGACGATGCCGAGGGAGGCGGCGCCGCACTCGACCGCCTCCATCTGGAGGACGGTCGGCGTTCTCGGGAGCCGCGCCCCCGCGTGCGAGCGCGACCGGAGCCTGAAGAAGAGCGGCGGCACGGGTCAGTCGATTCCCGCCGCCGTCTTGAGGATCGGGATCACGAACGTGATCGGAGCCCGCTCCTCGACGGCGACCCGCGCCGTGGTCGTGGTGCCCGCGGTGATCGTGAAGTCGGGCCCGCGCGACGAAGTCCAGCGGTACGCGCTGAAGGTCGCGGGGTCCGACTCGAGCTCGGCGATGACCTGGATGCGGTAGCCGCCGCTCACGAGTGCCTCGGCCATCTCGCGGCTCCCGACGACCTTCTCGGCCTCGGCGAGCGTCACCGGGAAGGGGGAGATCGAGGTCACCGTTCCGACGATGGCGCCGTAGCGCTCCCGCTCGACGGTGTCGGGCGTGACCTGGATCGGCATCCCGGGAAGTAGCCGCTTTCCATCCTTCACGCGGAAGTACGCGAGACTCTCGCCCGGGCGCCCCTCGTCCCCGATGGCCATCGAGCCCACGCGGTCGCCCGCCTCGAGGTACTCGCCGACGGACGCGCTGATCTCGACGACCCGGCCCGCCCTCTCGGCACGAATCGTGCTCCCCTCTTCGAGCGCGATCTCGAGGAGCGAGATGCGGCGATTCACGTCGGCGTAGTGCTGCTCGCGGTCCGAGATCCGAGCGATGCGGTCGAGGTAGCGCTCCTCCGATTCGAGCTGGTGCATGCGCATGTCACGGCGCTTCGACTCGACGTCGGACATCTTCGAAAGGCCGTCGACGAGGAGCGCTTCGATGCCGACGAGCGTCTCCGAGGCGACGATCCCCTCGGCGACGAGCTTTTTCTGGGCCTCGAGCCGCTCTTTCCGGCTCTTCGCGAGGTCGCGGGCGAGCGTCCACTGCTCCTCGAGGCGCCTTTCCTCCTGGGCGAGGTCCTCGAGCTCCTTTTCGCGAAGCGCTTCCGCCAGCGCCCGGAACGTCCGGATGTAGTTCCCCACGTCGTCTTGGGGATCGGGCGCGGCGAGCGCTCCTGCGGAGCCGAGGCTCTCGAGGACCGGCAGGCGCACGGCGCGGATCCGCGCGGCCAGATCCTCCTTCTTCTCCCTCTCGAGCGCGAGCTCCTTCTCGAGGTCCGTGCGCCTGAGGCGCGCGAGCACCTGGCCCGCCTCGGCCACGTCTCCGACGCGGACGAGAAGCTCGGCGAGATGGCCGTCGGCCGGGGCCTCGCATTCGACGATCTTCCGCGGCGAGCCGAGGATGCCCTTCCCCTCGACGTTGACGGGGACGCGACCGATGACGCTCCAGGCGACGACGATCGAAACGAGCCCGGCGAGCGCGACGAGCGGCACCCACGACTTCCGGTCGACCACGCGGAGGAGCTGATCGAGCCGCTCGGGCGACGACAGCCGTTCGAGCGACTTCTCGCGGAACGGCCCGCGACTTTCTTCAGCCATTGGCCAACCCGAGGTCTATCGCGCCGTCCCTCCCCGTCCGCCGGGCTCGGGGCGACGCGAGCCCCCCTCGACGCCCGGCGCGCCACGGAGCCGGCCGAGCATCCAGTCGAATCGGGCGCTCGCGAGCCCCACCGTCTCCAGGAGCTCTGGCTGGATCTCGTCCTCGTGGGCAACGTCGTCGTCGAGGATCCCCGTCTCCCCTCCGTAGCCGAGGCGCTGCTGCGTCCGGCGGAGCCGAGTCGCGAGGAAGACGGCGAGCGCCCGGTAGAACCGGGCGGCGAATGCCGTGTCATCGGCGAGCTTTTTCGCGAGCAGCGCGCGCGGGATCGAGAGCACGGTGACGTCGGTCGCCGCCGTGACCGACGCGGAGGGAGGCCGGGAGTCGAGAAACGAGAGCTCCCCCAGCACCTCCCCCGACCGGAGCGCCGCGACCTCCTTGCCGCCCAGCGCCCGGAGGGCGACGGAGAGAGTCCCCTCGAGCACGACGTAAAGGACCGAGATCGGCTCCCCCTCCCGGATGAGGACGGCGCCGCGGGAGTGGATTTCCTTCGCGCCGTTCCGGATCATCCAGTCGAGATCGGTGTCGTCGAGCTCGCTCAGGATGAAGAGGACTTTTCGCATGGTTCGCGCGGGCCAGGGCTCGGCGGGGCGCGGCCGTCACGGTGGGCCAAGGCGGAGGACGGCGGCGTCTTGAATCTGTGCGCGCCGGCTCGCGGCCCGGCGGGAAGGAAGCGGGGGCCAGAGACCTGTCCGGTCTCCCGCCCCCGCGATTCGTCCTTGCGTCGGACTACGTCGTGTCGAACGGTCGGCGTCCGCTCAGAGCTCGGTGCTGCCCGGATCGGGGTTCGACTTGGGGGACTTGCCGCCGTCGCCGGGGAGGACCTCGTTGTCCGCCTTCAGCGCCTCAGAGAAGGTCGCATCGCCTCCGCTCTTCGTGCCGGCCGTGCCGCCCGGCGAGACGTTGATGCTGCCCAGCGAACCCGCGCCGGAGATCTTCTCGAGTTCTTCGTCCTTCACCGTTCGCTCTTTGCCCATGCTGGCCTCCTTTGACCGTGGCTGAACACATGCCACTGCCCGCCCACAATAGACGCGACCTTTCGGGCGTCAAGTAAAAAACCCCGAACTCGGCGGATCCGCCCCGTCCGTCCTGCGCCGAGGCCCTCCGCCGCGCGCGTGAAGGAGCGACGTGTCGATCCCCTCGGAGCGGCCGACAAACACGCGGCGAGCGCCGCGCCCGGAGCCGCCGGAATCGCCGCCGCCGCCGGGGAGCGACCGGGACGAGAGAGAGCCGCGTCCGCTTGGGTGGGCCCGGAACGTGACGCGAAGCGGCCCGACCGCCTGCCGCCTCGGATCGGCCCCGCTTTCGACCGCGCACTCTGGCCGCGGACGATCGGCGGCCGAGTCCCGGCGTCGCGGAGGAGCCGGCCGGGACGGCGCCGGCGCCGTGCGCGTGACCGATCGGCCGCACCGCGCGCGCAGCGCGAGAGAGCCCGAGGGAAAAAGGGAGTCGCGGCGCGCGCGGCGAGTTGGCGAACCCGAAGTCGCTCCCTTATCATGGAATCCCAAAAGCAGGAGATACCCCGAAATGAGCTCGACGACGGCTCCCCGCTCGCTCGTGAACTGTCCCTGGGTCGAAGCGCCGTTCTTCGAGCTCTCGCTCGAGGCCCGAGGGCTCCGCGGCGAGGAGCAGCGGATCGCGCGGGAGTTTCACGAGAAAGGCTACGTCGTCCTCGACGGCGTCCTCTCCTCCGCGGAGTGCGACCAGATCCGGAAGGAGGTCGAGCCGATTTACGACCCGTCGGCCTCGGACGGGGCGCGCAGCCGGTACCGGATCCAAGACGCGTGGCGCGACTGCCCCGCGGTCGCGGCGCTCGCCGCGAAGGAGAAGGTGATCGCGGTCCTGCGGCTCCTCTACGATCGGGAGCCGATCCCTTTCCAGACTCTGAACTTCCGGCACGGCTCGCAGCAGCACACCCACTCCGACGCCTATCACTTCACCTGCCTGCCGTCCCGCTTCATGTGCGGCGTCTGGGTCGCCCTCGAGGACGTCACCGCGGAGAACGGTCCCCTCCACTACTTCGTCGGCAGCCATCAGCTCCCCGAGTTCGACTACACCGACTTCCGCAGCGCCATCGGCGACTCCGGGCTCGAAGCGCGCTACAACGCGTACATGGCGCTCATCGAGAAGACCTTCGCGCGCCAGGAGTTCTTCGCGAAGAAGGGGCAGGCTCTCATCTGGGCCGCGAACCTCTGGCACGGAGGCTCCCCGATCAAGAGGCCCGGGGCGACGCGCCACTCGCAAGTGACGCACTACTACTTCGAGGACGGCATCTACTACTTCCCCATGAACTCCGTCCGGCCGCTCGGACAGTTCGAGCTCAAGAACATCATCGACATCCGGAACGGCCGCATCGTCCCTCACAAGCTGAACGGAGTGGAGCTCGAGGCGATCCCGATCGGCTCCAAGAGGTCCGTCCTCGTGCCGAAGGGGCACCGCGAGGGCGCGCTTCAGAACTGGAAGTAGATGAACGGCTTGTACTGCACGGGAACGAAGGCGAGCGCGAGCGCCGCCGCCGCGCCGTAGGCGCCCGAGAACGCCCACCCCGGCATCCGTCGCCACACCGCCGTGACCGGGTGGCGGTGCGCGACGTAGTGCGCCCCCGCGAGCGCCGCGAAGAGGAGGAATCCGGTCGCCGGGAGGCGCACGGACCCAGGGGACTCGAACAGGGCGAACGAGCGGAGCGCCGTGAGGGCGCGCGGCATGTCCGGTGCGCGGAAGACGATCCAGGCCACGCAGACCGCGTAGAACGTCGCCGCGGTGCCGAGCAGGGCCGCCACGCGCGGCGGGACGAGCCGGAGCGGCGGCACGCGAGCGCTGAAGGCGCGGTGGAAGATGAGGGCTACGCCGTGCAGCGCCCCCCAGGCCACGAACGTCCACGCCGCGCCGTGCCAGAGCCCGCCGAGGAGCATCGTCAGAATCAGGTTCCGGTACGTCTTCGCGCGCGAGCCGCGATTCCCGCCGAGCGGGATGTAGAGATAGTCGCGGAGCCACGTCGACAGGCTGATGTGCCACCGCTTCCAGAACTCGGCGATGCTGTGCGAGAAGTACGGGAACGAGAAGTTGAGCATGAGGCGGTAGCCGAGAAGCCCGGCGCACGCGATCGCCATGTCGCTGTAGCCGGAGAAATCGCAGTAGATCTGCACCGCGTAGAACAGGACGGAGAGCCACGCGGCCTGCGCCGCGAACGTCTCGGGGGCGGAGAAGTAGTCGTCGACGATGGGCGCCAGATTGTCGGCGATGCACGCCTTCTTCACGAAGCCGACGAGGAAGAGAACGAGGCATCCCTTCACGTCGACGTCGTCGAAGAGCTTCGGCCGGTGGACCTGAGGGAGGAAGTCCGAGGCACGCACGATCGGCCCCGCGACGAGCTGGGGGAAGAAGATGACGAAGAACGAAATGTCGAGGAAGCTCTTCTCGGCGGCAAGCTCCCTGCGATAGACCTCGATCGTGTAGCTCAGCGTCTGGAACGTATAGAAGCTGATCCCGACGGGAAGGACGATGTCGAGCGTCCTCGGATGCACTTGAAGGCCGAGGAAGGCGAGCATGTCGGCCGCCGAGTCGACGAAGAAATTGAAGTACTTGAAGAACCCGAGCACTCCGAGGTTGGCGACGAGGCTCACGACGATCAGAGCGCGCCTGCGGGCGGGACGATCGGTGCTTTCGAGGGCGAGGGCGACCGCGTAGTCGACCGTTGTCGAGAAGAGGATCAGCGCGAGGAAACGCCAGTCCCAGGCCCCGTAGAAGATGCAGCTCGCGGCGAGGAGCAGGGCCTTCCGAACGGTGTTCGACCGGAGCGACCAGTAGGCCGCGAAGACGAGCGCGAAGAAGAACAGGAAGCGGATCTCGACGAAGAGCAACGCCGTCTACTCTCCGTCGCCGCCGTCGAGCGACCTCAGGAACCTCTCCGCCAGGAGGCGCGTGAAGGTCTCGGCGCCCTTCTTGTTCAGGTGATCGGGGTCGAACCGCACCTTCGCGTCGTAGAGCTGCGGATAGCGCGCCGGATCGTTGAATGCGAGGACCGGATACCCGTTGCACTCGCCGTCGTCCGGCACGAGCCTCGGCCAGTAAATCGTCGGCGAGACGTAGAAGACGGGCCGGGCGCCGTTGGCCACGACAAGCTCGACGATCGCGCGCAAGAGACGCTGGTCGTCGGCGATCGCCTCCGGCGGGAGGCCGTCCGAGGGCGGCAGCGCGTCGAGGCGCTCCTCGCGATCCTCGTCGGCGGCGACGAGCTTCCCGCGGCGCTCGCTCTTGTGGGGGGTGTCGAACCGGTCGACCGGGAGGTGACCGCGGCTCGCGGCCTCGAGACGGTCGGCCGAAGGAAGCCCCGTCCGGTGCGAGAGGCTCCGGGAGACGAGCGTCGTGAGCCGTCCCTGGTTGCTCATGCGCCGGAGCGTGGCGCGGGCGTGGCGCGCCAGAGAGTCGAGCTTCTCGCCAATGGGGGTCTGGCGGCCCAGGACCCACGAAACGGCCATGAGCGCCTCGCTCGGCACGTGCCAGTTGATCACCCGCTGCGACTCGAAGTTGTCGGGATGGGAATCGAGGCGGAGCGTGAGATCGACGAAGACCCAGCGCAGGCGGTCGGGCGAGCTCGCGAAGAGCCTCCGGAGGAGGTAGTGCGCCTCGAAGAGAGACATGCCCTTCGCGCCGAGGTTGTAGGAGCGGAACTCGGGGAGCCGCTCCGCCACGACCGCGTCGAACGCGGCCGGGTCGACGTGGCGATAGACGTGGCTGTTGCCGATGAAGATCGCGGTGAAGGGCCGGGGCTCGGTCTCGATCGCGTGCAGCCGGAACGAGAGGTCGCGACCGTCGTCCGCAGGCCCGAAGCGGAGAAGCGCCTGGGAGACCGCGAGGAACGACAGCGCGAAGATCGCGACTTGGCCGAGTGCGCTGCGCCGGGTCATGGGACCCGTCGCGGCACGTGGGGTGAGTTCGACATGGGCGTGAGAGCGGCGTTCACTCTAGCCCTGCCGCGGAATCCGCGCAAGACGCCGCTTGCGCGCGGGACGGCCTGAGCGGCGCCCAAACCGGCGGGCGTGACGGTGGTTCCGCGGCCAGGACTCGAACCTGGATAATGGGAACCAAAATCCCATGTGTTACCGGTTACACCACCGCGGATCGAGACGACGGCGACCGACTTTCCGGCTCGCGCATCTTCCGACGCTCGCGAGCGCGAGTCAACCGACGGGCGAAGTCGGGAGGCCCGAGAGCACGCGCCTCAGTAGGTCGATGAGCGACTTGGCGGCGCGGTCCTGGAAAGTGGTCCGGTCTCCCGGGAAAAGGCGCCGCTCGACGACGGTCCCGTCCGGCGCGGCGCACGCGAGGTAGACGAGGCCGACGGGCTTCTCGGACGTTCCGCCGGTGGGTCCCGCGATCCCGGTCGAGCCGAGCCCGACGTCGGCGCCGGCGCGGAGGCGGATTCCCTCGGCCATCGCGCGCGCGACCTCGGCCGAGACGGCCCCTTTCCCCTCGATGAGCGCCGCCGGCACGCCGGCGAAGAGCGTCTTCGCCTCGTTCGCGTACGTGACGGCGCCCGCGACGAGCTGCGCCGACACGCCCGGCACCGTCGAGAGGAGGCTGGTCGCGAGGCCGCCCGTGCACGATTCGGCGAGCGCGACGCGGAGTCCCTTCGATGCGAGAAGCTTCACGACGGCCGAGGGGAGCGTCTCGGAGTCGCGGCCGAAAAGGAGCGGGCCCGCGCGACGGGCGACCTCCGCGTCGAGAGGCTCGACGAGGCGGCCCGCCTCCTCCGCCGACGCGGCCCGCGCGACGAGGTGGATCGAGATCACCGCTCCGCTCACCGTCACGGCGGCGTACGGGTTCTTCGCCGTGTCCATGAGGTCGTCGATCCGCTCCCCCACCTCGCTCTCCGGCGCGCCGAAGAGGTGCAGCGACCGGGTCGCGATGACTCCGGCTCCGGCGCCGAATCGCCGGAGGAGCATTGGCACGACCTCGTCCTCGAACATCGCCGTCATCTCGCGCGGCACGCCGGGAAGGGCGACGAGGAGCGCTCGCCGCGCGCGGAGCGCGAACCCCGGCGCCGAGCCGAGCCGGTTCCTCACGATCTCGCTCCCCGAGGGGCGATCGGCCTGGCGCGTGTTGCTTTCGGGGAACGGACGCTCCATGCGCGCGTAGCGGTCGCGGAGGTGCCGGAGCCAAGCGTCGTCGCGCACGAGCTCGAGCCCCGCCACCTTCGCAACGACGTCGCGCGTGAGGTCGTCCCGCGTGGGGCCTAGCCCTCCCGTCACGATCACGAGGTCGGCCCGTTCGCACGCGAGGGCAAGGCCCTCGGCGAAGACGGCCTCGTCGTCGGGAAACGTGGCGTGCGCGCGGACGAAAAGCCCGAGCTTTGCGAGCTCCCGCGAGAGGTACGCCGAGTTCGTGTCGACGGCCCGGCCGAGCGTCATCTCGGTCCCGACGCTCACGATCTCGGCCGTCGCGAGCCGCGCGCTCACTCCTCCGCCTCCGCCTCCGCATCGGCCTCCGCCTCGGCCTTCTCTTTCTCGCGCTTCTTGCGGAGCATCCGGCGCCCGTACCAGACGCTGAACTCGTAGAGGAAGATGAGCGGAACGGTGAAGAGCGTGAGCGTGATGAGGTCGCCGCCCGGGGTGACCACGGCCGCGAGGATCACGCCCGCGAGGATCGCGTGGCGTCGGTACTCGGCGAGGTGGTCGGGAGTCACGATGCCGATCTTCTGCAGGATGATGAGGACGACCGGCACCTCGAAGACGATGCCCATCGCGATCGAGAGGACGAGGAAGAACGAAACGTACTTGTCGAGCGCGATTCCGGGCTTCACGATCGGGATGTCGATGAAGTCCATGAGGAACGGGAGCCCGGTCGGCAGCACGACGAAGTAGAGAAAGAGGACGCCGACCACGAAGAGCGCCCCCACGAAGGGAATGACCCGCATCACGTACCGGCGCTCCTTCGGGTACAGGCCCTCCGCCACGAAGTTCCAGATGAAGAAGAAGATGAAGGGTGACGCGAGGAGGAATCCCGCGATCCCGGCCACTTTCATCGAGATGAAGAACGGATCCGCGGGGTCGAGAAACTGGATCGTCATGTCGCGGTCGCGCGACATCTTGATCATCGGCTGGAGCACGAACGACAGGAGGTCGTTCGAGAACGCGAGGCAGATGCCGACTCCGACCGCGAGCGAGACGGCCGAGTGGAGCACGGCCGTGCGCAGCTCCTCGAGGTGCTCTCCAAACGTGAGCCGGCGCTCTTCGGGCTCGTCCGATGTCGACTCCACGTCACGCGGTCTCCGCGACCAGCATACCGCCGTCGCGGAGGCGCGGCGCCGAGGCCGACCGGTCGATCTCGGCGCACGCGACGATGTCCGCCTCGCCGCCGATCGCGGCGAGCGCGCGGCCGCCCTTCGACGCGCGGAGGGCGCCGACGACGTCCCCCCCCACCCGCCTCCGGAGCGCGAGCGCCGCGAGCGCCGAGTCGTCGAGGTCCGCGCTCCCAGGCGGGCCCGTCCGGGCGATCGCTTCGACGACGACGCCCGCGCCGAGGGCGTCCTCGAGCGTGAACTCGCCGCGCGTCCCTGCGCAGACGAGCGCGACGGACCGGGGCCGCGTCGAGAGGGCCGCCCGCGCGACGGCGGCGGCGTTCCAGAGCGAGCCGGCGAAGACGCTCGCGGCGCCGCGGCTTTCCGCGGCCTTCACCGCGCCGCTCCCGTTCGACGTCGTGAGGAGAAGCGTCCGGCCCGAGCACCGTTCGCGCCGGAACTCGAGCGGCGAGTTGGCGTGGTCGAGCCCCTCGATCGCGACCCCTCCGCGCTCGCCCGCGGTGAGGGCGGGACCGAACGCGCCGCTCGCGGCCGCGGCGCGCGTCTCCTCGAGCGAGACGATGGGCACGACGGCCCGGCAGCCCGCCTCGAGCGCCGCCACGATCGTCGTCGTGGCGCGGAGGACGTCGATCACGACCGCGGCCGAATCCGTGAGGTCGTCCGGCAGCTCAGCGGGCAGGAAGAAGACGCGGACGATCGTCGCCAATGAGAGTGTTCAATCCCGACCGGTCCTGTCTTGATCTTGCGGAAAAGTCGGAGCCCTTCCTCGGCCTCCGATGACACCTGTCGGGCGCCGCGTCGGGGCGCGGCGTCCGAGCGCGGTTGCGGCTCCCCGGCTTCAGGTGAACCGATCGGATCTCGCGTGCGCCCCCAAGAGAACCGAGCCGCGGGCGTCGACGTCCTTCGGCTCGTCCGGCCGACCGTTCCCCCCCTCGAGCACCGTCGCCCGACGTCCGGGTCAGAACCGGAGCATGGACTCGAGGTCCCGGACGCTGATGATGTCGGTCTTGTACTCGATCGCGCGGACGTACTCGGGCGTCGCCTCGAGCTCGGGCGCGCCTTCCGCGTCGGACTTCGCGCCGACGACGAGGAAATCGGTGTCGGCCGTGACGCGGTCGGCCACCATCGCTCCCTGCGCCTGGATCAGCCGAGTGACCTCGTCCCGGCTGTAGCGGCCGTTCATCTCTCCGACGAACACGAACACCGGAGTCTTGTCACGGTCGAAGAGCGGGTTCGCGAGGTGGTCGCCCTTTTTCACGGGGTTCCCGAGGTCCGGCGACGCGAGGACGTTGGCCGAGGACATCGTCTCCTCGACCTCGCGAATCTGAACCTCGCCCTTCCACTTCTTGGCGCCGCCTTTCTCGTACTCGAACACGCGGAAGCGCATGCCCGGCTTCACGCCGTGCCGGAACCCGAGATCGACGTAGGCGATGCCGGTCGTCCGGCTGACGTCGACCACCTGGCCGTCGCTCGTGTCCTTTTCGCGCACCGTCCGCTCGTGGATCTGCATCTCGCGGATCTGCGCTTCGCGGCCGAGGATCTGGTTCTCGAGGAGGTTCTTCTCCTTCTTCGCGTCGGCGGCGAGCTTCTGCATCCGGGACTCGATCTCGCTCACCTGGTTGCGCAGGGCGTCGATCGTGTCCTGGCTTTTCTTCGCGTTCTCGCTCGCGCGGTTCTGCTCCGCGCGGATGTCGGCCTGTAGCTGCTCGATCGTCTTGTCCTTCTCGGCCGCGGTCGAGGTCGCGAGGTCCTGCGCCGACCTTTCGTTCTTCTGCGCCGTGTCGAGGTTCGTCTGCGAGTCGCCGTACTTCGCCTGAGACTGCGTGAGGAGATCGTCGAACCGGACGAGGAGCTTCTCGAGCGTCGCGTCGCTGTCCTGGATGTCGGCGTATTTCGCGTTGATGTCGCCGATCCGCGCCTTGACGGCGGTGATCTCGGGCTTTCGCTGGCCGAGCGTCTCGCCCGAGAAGCCGACCGCGTCGGCGAGCTCGCCGAACTCGGAGACCATCGCGGCGATGTCCGTTTCCTTCGTCTGGAGCTGGGCCGAGAGCGAGTCGATCCGGACCTGCGCCTCCCGGAGGTCGGTCTGGAACGTGTACGCCAGCACGCCGGACACCACGACAAGGATGACCAGGATGATCACCCACCAGATCATTCCCGCACCGCGCTCGGAACCCAGCATGAGGCGACTCCTTGAGTTGGCGACGACTTCGGCTCGCGTGAGGAGGGGGAGACGTCCCGGCGCTCGGAACGAGAGCGCTGGCTGTCCCGCTTTTTTTCCTTCTCGGCTCTGACCGCGGCCCTTCGGCCCGCTTCGGCGCGGCATTATAGGGGGGGCCGAAAACGGGAGTCAAGGAGCGACGGCGGGCCGAATCCGGGCTCCCCGCGACTTGACGATTCCCTCCGTCGCGGCTAGCGTGCGGCGCCGCCCGGCCGGGAGCGATCGGGTCTCCCGCGGAGGCGGCCCCATCTTCGCGCCATCGACACTCGCGCCCGCGGAACCCGGCCGTCTCGGAGCGCCCGCCCCGCCTCCGCCGTCGTCGTCGGCCTCCTGGGCGGCGTCGGCGCGGGAAAGAGCCTCGTCGCGGCCGAATTCGGGCGCCTCGGCGCCCTCGTGGTCGACGCCGACGCGATCGTCCGCCGCCTCTACGACGACCCGGCGATCCGGATGCGGATCGCGCGGATCTTCCGCCCGGCGGTCGTGACTGAGCCCGGCGGCCGGCTCGACCGCGCGCGGATCGCCGAGATCGTCTTCCGTGACGCCCCGAAGCTCGAGGCGCTGACGCGCGCGGTGCATCCGGCCGTCTTCCGGGAGATCCGGCGAGAGATCCGGGGCGCGAAGGACGGCATCCTCGTCCTCGACGTTCCGCTCCTCCTCGAGACGGGCCTCGACCGGGAGTGCGACCGCCTCGTCTACGTGAGCGCTCCGGAGCGCGTGCGGCTCGAGCGGCTGCGGCGCGACCGGGGAGTCTCGCGGGCGGAGGCGGCTCGGCGCGCGCGGTTCCAGAAGCCGCTCGCGGAGAAGCGCCGGCGCGCCGACGCGATCGTCGACAACCGGGGGACGCGCGCGTCCGTCCGCCGCCAGGTGAGCCGGCTGTGGCGCGAGCTCGAAGCGCGGAAACCGGTGCCGCGCACGGACGCCTACCCCTCGCGGAAGCGGCGGACTCGGGAAACGTAGTTGCGCGTTTCCTCGAAGGCGGCCCGGCGCACGATGGCGTCGCCCGAGAGGCCCGGGTTCTCCTTCCGCCAGCGGTCGACGTTGGTCGGCCCCGAGTTGTAGGCCGCGAGCGCGAGCGTCTCGTCGCCGCCGTACCGGCGGATCAGCTTCGCGAGGTAGAACGTCCCGACGTCCACGTTGAACTCCGGGTCGAGGATCGCGGCCCGTCCGACCGGGGCCGAGCGGCCGACCTGCGGCGCGAGCCACGCCGCGGTCTCCGGCATGAGCTGCATGAGCCCCATCGCGCCCTTCTTCGAGACCGCCTTTTGATTCCCGCCGCTCTCCGCCCGGATGACCGCCGAGACGAGGTCGCGCGGGAC
>Ga0187892_10001568_pt1 | contig 51538 bp, 61 predicted proteins | sample MA1701073metaG_FD_139345 | JGI IMG/M metagenome (GOLD analysis project Ga0187892, IMG submission 139345) | Bio-ooze microbial communities from a basaltic lava cave in the Kipuka Kanohina Cave System on the Island of Hawaii, USA - MA170107-3 metaG ...
AATCGGCCAGGACTCCATCGCCCCACTCCCATCCGCGGTCGGGCGGGAAGGTGACGCACAGTGCTCCCTCCCGCCACTGCAGGTGGGGAGGACGGAAGGGCTCATAGACGATGGGATGGCCGTTGACGATGACGCTGGCCTCGGGCCAGATCAGCGGCGCGATCGAGCGCACAAGCGGAAGGCCTGGTGGCCTGCGGCAGGCCATCTCGATGGTGTACGCCTCCACCAATTGGCGACCTGGGACCAGCTCGGGCGGGAGATCGTGTGGAGCCAGGCAGCCAGGCAAGTGCGCGAGGGTCCCCTTGAGGTGGATGCCAACTTCGCGGTCTGCGGCGAGATCAGCGATGATACATCTCACCTCGTGGTCGCTGGCGTCCGGCGCGAACGGCTGGATCGACCCGCGCCACGCCCTCACGGGATTGTCGCACTCCGTCGTCTCGATGATCGACGTCGAGGTCGCCTGCACCGCGATCAGGTCGCGTCGCGGCGGACGCGGGGTGAACCTGAAGCCGTGGTAACGATCCTTGAGAAGGCGGGCCTCCTGCGCCCACCGCTTGTCCACCTGGGCGGTGTGACGCAGGAGGGTTGCCACGACGCTACCGCTGGCCGTGCGGCCGACCCGGCGTGACCGGGCGTGGCGGGTGCTCGGGCCGTGGCGGATGTTCCGGGTGGGGTGGATGCTGCGGGTGGTCCGGCTTGGGCGGCTTGTCGCCGCGCTGTTCGTCGCTCATTTGTTTTTGGCCTCGTTGAGACAACCGTGCACCGCATGGAAAGCCCCTTCGGAACGGCCGAGGGCCTCCGCCGACGAAACCCGATCCTCCTTGCAGGCGAGCATGCGGCCGGTTCGCCGACGGCGGGGCTGCTGTGTGGTGGTGGCGAGCTTGACAGGCACCGCCTTGAGCCGCTACAACCACGACCGTCCTACCTGGTCCAACCCCGCGTGGGTTCGGCCGCCCGGGGCGGAGGGGCCTCGAACCCCGACGCCCCGGGTCATCAGCCCGACCCTCTACGTACCCCCAAAATCCTGGGCCCGACATGATCAGGCTACCCTGCCGGTGGTGACCTTGCAACCCATGCAAGTTGTCCAGTCCGTGAGCCCAGGTAGCTCAGCAAGCACAAGTATGCCATAATCGCGTTACCGAGGGGAGGTGGTGCAAGTGCCACTGGACAGGGAGGAATTGGGCCGCCGCCTGAAGAAGGCCAGGGAAGCGGCGAGGCTCAGCCAGGAGGACGTCGCCGACCAGCTCGGGATCTCGCGCGGCGCGCTCGCGCAGTTCGAGGCCGGCGCCAAGGCGCCGAACAGTCTCCACCTCGTCCGGCTGGCGGAGATCTACCGGCGCGAGCTCGGTGAGCTGTTGGCAGAGGAGTTCGATGAAGCCGGCCGTGACCCGCTGACGGCGCTATTTCGGGCTGACCCCCAGCTCGCGAGCGACCGGGAGCGGGCGAGCGCGGTCGCCGAGTGCGTCAAGCTCTGCCGCGAGTACACGAACCTCGAGACGCTCCTCGGCATCGATCAAGACCGCGTGTATGACGTCAACTACAACACCCCGCTCATGCGGACGCGCTGGGACGCCATCCGCCAGGGCGAGCGGCTGGCCGAGCTCGAGCGGGCCCGGCTGAGCCTCGGCGAGGATCCCCTCACCAACGCCGCCGAGCTCCTCGAGGCGCAGGGTGTCCGATTCATCGAGATGTCCCTATCAGAGACGATCTCCGGCCTGTTCCTGAGCGACAGCCGGTACGGCCCGTCGATCATCGTGAACGATGATCACCCGCCGCGGCGCCGGCAGTTCTCGTGCGCCCACGAGTACTGTCACGTGCTTGTCGACCGCGACCGCGGGGGGCTGGTCAGCCGGGCCGAGAACCGCGAGGAGCTGTTCGAGGTGCGGGCCAATGCCTTCGCTGCGGCCTTCCTCATGCCCGAGGGGGGCGTCCGCGCCTTTGTCCGGCGGCTGGGCAAGGGCGAGCAGAGCCGCAGCCAGCTCCGTGCGTACGACGAGACCGCGGTGGTGGAGGGGCAGCGCCGCCGCGAGGCCCACTCGCAGGACATCCAGGTCTACGACGTTGCTCATCTCGCCCATCACTTCGGCGTGAGTTACGAGACGGCGCTCTACCGGCTGCTGAACCTCAAGCTCGTCACCGAGGAGGAGCGGGCAGGGCTGGCCCAGCAGAAGGAGGCCGCCGCCAGCATCATGCGCTTCCTGGGCCCCGAGCCCGACACGAAGGCGCCCGGGCACAAGCCGTTCAGGCATCAGCTCGTGCTCCTCGCCGTCGAGGCGCTCCGCCGGGAGGTCATCAGCCGGGCGAAGCTGAAGGAGATCTGCGACCTGGCCGAGGTTCAGCCGGGCGAGTTCGATGCCCTGCTCGCGACGATCGAGCATGAGCCCGAGAAGGGGCCAAAGGGACGGCGGGCCTATGTCCCGCGGGCATGAGGCGTGGAGCGGGATGCCGAGGGACGCCTACTTGTCGTCGCCGACGCCAGCTTCCTCATCAACTTCCTCGCGGTCGACCGGATGGACATCCTCGGCAAGCTCCCCGGGCTGCGCTTCCACCTGGTGAACCACGTGAGAGCCGAGGTCCGGCATGACGATCAGCGCTCGCGACTCGGGGCCGCGCTGGATGGCGGAGTGATGACCGAGATCGAGATCACCGACCCTGCCGAGGTGCGCCTCTACGACGAGTTCCGGCAGTTCCTCGGCGACGGGGAGTCGGCTTCCCTGGCGGTGGCCGTCAGCCGGCGGTGGGTGATCGCCGCCGACGAGAAGGGGCGATTCCGGCGCGAGCTGTTCGGCCGGCTCGGCGAGGACTACCTGCTGAACACGCTCGGCGCGCTGCTGGCGGCGATCCGAAGCGGCGTCATCATCGTTGCAGAAGCCCAGACACTGCGTGCGCAGCTTCGGGCGCGCCGGTTTGAGATGGACGCGACGCCGTTCGACGAGCTGTTGCAAGAGGAGTGATTGGCGATGTCTGGGTTCCTGCCCGGGCCATACGGCCCGCCCCTGGTGTACCGATCGATCAGTGAGTGGCAGCAGCTCGCGCTCTCGGGACAATTGCGCCCCGAGCACCAGCTCTACGATCCGGTCCGCGGTGTCTGGCTACGCGCAGGCGATCATCCTGAACTGCGACCGTACTTTCCCGTCCCACCCGTGAACTGGGGTGCCCTATTCGGCGTCGGCACACTCGCAGCGCTGGCCGTTGCAGCATTGGCGTCCACCGGTACCGAGAGTCGGCAGCGGTCCGATGTCACCTGGCGGCCCGAGAGGCGCACCGGCAAGAAGCGCGTGTTCGTGAGCTTCGACTTCGACAACGACAAGGTCTTGAAAGACTTCATCATCGGCCAGGCTCGGAACCCGGACTCGCCGTTCGAGGTCATCGACACCTCCTTGAAGGAGGCGGCGCCGATGAGGACCTGGGAGGACAAGGCTCGGGTCGAGATCAGGCGGTCCGACCTCGTTCTTGTCATGGTCGGCCGGTACACGTACCGGGCGCCCGGCGTTCTCAAGGAGGTGGGGATCGCCCGAGAGGAGGGGATCCCGATCGCGCAGATGATCGGATACCGGAACGGCAGCTACACCCAGGTCCCGATGCTGGGCGGCTTTATCAGTGGGACTGGGACAATCTGAAGAAGCTGCTCGGGTGACCGTGGCCTCCGACGACTACTCGCAGCTCGAGCACCTGAAGCTGGTCCAAGGCGTCATCAGCCGGATGGGCCAGAACTCCTTCGCCCTGAAGGGCTGGTCGGTCACGCTGGTGGCAGCGCTGATGGCGCTGGCCGTCAACAGCCACCGCCGGTCCTACGCGCTGCTCGCTCTCTTCCCGAGCGCGGTTTTCTGGGGCCTCGATTCTTACTACCTCTGGCAGGAGCGACGTTTCAGGGACGTCTACAACGAAGTCTGCGCCGGGAAGAGGACGACGTATTCGCTCGCGCCTCCCGACCTCCCGCTCTGGAAGAGATTCCGAGGATGGCTGAGGACGCTCTTTCGCCCGACAGTTCTATGCCTTCACTTGGCGATCGTCGCGGTCATCGCCGCGATCATCATCGCCCTTTCCAGGAGGTAGTCGCATGGCCCGCCGCGTGTTCTTCTCCTTCCACTTCGAAAACGACATCTGGCGTGCCAACCAGGTGCGCAACGCGAACGTGGTCGCCGGGCCGGACGTCGCGGGGTTCTTCGACCATTCCGAATACGAGGAGGCCAAGCGAAAGGGCGACGACGAGATCAAGCGGTTGATCAGGGCGAAGCTTCAGAACACCTCGGTCACCGTGGTCCTGATCGGAACGCAGACTGTCTCCCGCCCGTACGTCCAGTACGAGATCGCGCAGTCCATCGCGCGGAACAACGGCCTCCTCGGCATCTACATTCATCACCTGAAGGACCAGCGCGGGATGGCATTCCCGTTCCGCGGGCCGAAGCCAACCGTGCCACCGGCCGTCGAGTTCCCCGCGTACGATTGGGACGGCGACCTGAAGCGATTCGCTCAGGCCATCGAGGAGGCCGGCAAGCGGTCGGACAAGCAACGGAATCCGTCACCGTTACGATTCGGTCCCGTGCCGCCAGTCCGGTTTCGACCCTGACCAGCCAGCGATTGAGTTCAGGGCCTCGGATGGCCTCTAAGACTGCGCTCGACCGTTTTGATTATGCAGTCAGCATCGCGGAATCAGCGCTGCAGGCGAACCGGAGCAGCTTGCATACGGAGCCGTCCGCCGGTGGGGCGCCGGAGGCAGTCGCGGCGTTCTTCGCGAAAGGTCTGAAGTCGATGCAGGCGCTTCGCATTCTGGCAGCTGCGGGGTATGGCGAGGACGCCTTCATACTTCTTCGGAGTTTGACGAACACGGCGATTGATTGGCGTTTATCTCGGACGGCAACACTGAAGAACGTCTTGGTCAGTGGGTCGCCGTTGCTCGTCTCGCGAGGTACGAACTCGCGCGAACCTTAGGCGAAACTCTTGCGGACGAAGCGGGCACCGATTGGAAGGCGGTGCGGGCTGCGGCGGATCAGTGGAAGGGGCGCGGCATCCGACAACGTGCCGAAGCGGCGCACGTCGAGCACCTGTATGATCTGATGTACCGGTTCGGCTCGGGCTTCGAGCATCCTGACGCGTGGATGATGTCGGATCTTATTTCGCGACGTGACAAGGAGCTCGCGATGCAGACGCAACCAGGAGAGCGCTATGTCGACAATGTTCTCGCTGGTTCGATCTTCTGCCTAAAAGTCATGCTCGGATGTTTGGCAAAGTACTTTGGCTTCGGGCGCGACGAGGATTTAGTGAAGTTACAGCAGTTGATTGAGTCGCTCGCGTAGATTCTGTGGACTCCACTGAGATCGCGCCGTCAGCTTGCCAGGATTCACGGGCATAGACGGGAGCTTGTCAACCACCCCTTCGGCCATGCGACGATGCCGAACGATTCGTTATCTTCACTCGTGTCTCGGCAAGATGACGCCAGTACGCGTCGTCGGCAGCGTCTCCACGTACAGCGCCGTTTTCTGAGCGGCCAGGCGGAGGTCCTCCTCGCTGACGACGTTGTAGCGGTCGAACATGCTGCGGGTCCGGTGGCCGATGATCTCCATCGCCACGCGCTCGGGCACACCGGCGCGGACCATGTTCCTTGCCGCCGTACGCCGCAGGTCGTGGAACAGTTTCGAGGGCCGCTGCTTCGGCTTCCCGTTCTCGTCAAGCGAGGGCCGCCCGTTGTCGTCGAACACGGCTTCGACGAGGCCGGCCTCGAAGCAGGCCGTCGCCCAGGCCTTCCGGAAGTCCCCGACCGGCTCCCCGTCCCGCTGGAACACGAGGTCGGTGACGTGGGGCTTGCCGTCGCGCTCGAAGAGGCGGGCCTTCCAGCGTCGCTCGATCAGCGCCTCGAGCTCGCCGTCCAGCGCCACGATCCGGCCTCGGCCGTTCTTCGACGCCTCCGGGCGCAGCCGGATGGCGCCGCCGTCGCGGTCGACGTCCGCCCACCACAGCGAGATGATCTCGCCCTTCCTCCACCCCGTCAGGTAGGCGAATCGGGTGAAGTCCTTCAGGTAGTCGGGGAGCGCAGTAACCAGCGCCTCGAACTCCGGGCGCTCGAAGAAGCCCTGGCGGGTGTTGTTCTCTGGAAGCTGCCGGATCGAGGGCGTCGAGGGGATCCGGCGCCGCTTGAGCGCCAGCCGCAGGGCCTGGCCGAGGATCTGGGTCTCGCGGTTGATCGTGGCGGCCGCCTTGTCGGCCTCCAGCCGCTCCTCGATGTAGGCGTCGACGGATTCGTCCATGAGATCGATGACCAGCCAGTCATCGAAGTGCGCGCGGATCGGCTTGAGGTGCGACTTAAACTGCGCCGATTCCTTGTCGCGGAGCCGGTAGTCGGCGGCGAGCCAGTCCAGAATCTCGCCGACGCGCAGCCCGCGCTCGACGGGGCTGAGGAACTTCTTGAGACCCTGGCGATCGGCCGCGACCTTGTCGAGGAGCTGTCGGTGGACGCGCCTTGCCTGTCGGATGTCCTGGGTTCGCGTCGATTCTCGGTGCTCCTTGCCGCGCACGCAGTACGCCGAGTACCAGATGTCAGAACTCTCGTACCGGATCAGGCTGCCCTGGCCACGCCCCCCGTATCGCACCCTCTCCACGACCTTCATCGCCGGCCTCCTCACCTCGCCATGGTGATTCCGCGGCGATCCGGCGGAGCAGACGTTGGCGGTTGATGTCTGCTCGTCGTCGCCATGTAGACCGTATCCATTCGCGGACAGCTGCGCGTCCGCAGGACGGCTACCAGGCATTAGGGCACATGGCGTCAACCGTGTCACCTCGGGAGGCGTCGGATGTAGCGCTCAAGACCCTGGCTGCTGAACCGGACCTGGCGGCCAACGCGGCGAGTGAACGGGAGCTTCGTGGCGTGGCGATATAGCCAGTCCTTCGATTGCCCGAGCCTCGGCGCCGCTTCGTCGACCGTGAGCAGTCGGTCCTCAGAGTTTGGGTCGTGACCGTTCACCAGGGCCCGCGTGAGCACAGCAACCTGGAGACCGATGATCCGGGGAAGCAGATCGCGCGCGACCTTCGGCGATAGGTCGTGTGCACGTTCAGGGTGGTCCAGAAGGTCGGCGAGCGACGACAGTGGCGTGGGTTCCATCGCTGTTGCTTGGCCTCTATGGAGTCGAACCGCTCTCAAGTCGGCGGGGTGCGGGGGTGTCCGGCTATCGGCAGTAGCCGAAGCTCGCGTGTGAGATCCGTGAGAGTCCACCTCGACGGCCTGGTCGCCAACGTCGATGTCCCCCCTCCGTCGAACCAGCGCGGGAGAGCTAGGAACCACGCGCTCGGCCAGCGTTCAGGAAGTTGTCGCCGGCAGTCTGAACGTCTCCGTTCTCTTAGGCCGTCCCCCATTCGGTGCAAGATCGGGGGCCCTTTGAGCTATCGGCACGAGCGACAGAGGTGGGCGGATTGGCGGATCGGAGGGTTGCCGGCGCGTCACCGCTCGACCTCGATCCAGCTCCCCTCCGGCGCCTTCTTCACCCGGATGTGGGCCGGCATCCGGTCCGCGAGTTGGGTGAGGTGGGTGATGACGCCGAGAACCCGGTGGTTCGTCTGAAGGGCCTCTAGCGCCTGGATCACCTGGTCGAGCGTCTCTTCGGAGTCGAGCGCACCGAAGCCCTCGTCGATGAAGAGGCTCTCCAGCGCCTCGTGCCCGTAGGCTCCGGCGCCGAGATCGGCCAGGCGCTCGGCGAGCGCCAGGGCGAGCGCGAGCGAGGTCAGGAACGTCTCGCCCCCGCTTAGGGTCTTCACCGACCGGACGGCGTCCCCGTTCCAGCGATCGACCACCTGGAAGTCGAGGCCGTCGTAGTGGAGCCGGTAGCGGCCGTCGGACACCCGCTCGAGGTGCACCGAGCCGTCCTCGGTCAGGACCTTCATGGCGCCCTCGAGGAGATAGGTCTGAAAGTTGTTCGCGCTAAGCAGGAGCCCGAGCTCGCGCGCGACCTCACCCCGCGTCCGCGCGGCGGCCAGCTGACTCCGGGACTCCACGGCCTTCGCGACGCGCTCCTGGAGATGCTGCTCGTCGCCGACGAGCCCGGCGTGCCGGCGCAATGCCTCCTCGTGAGCCCGCTTCGCGGCCTCGAGTAGCGCTTCGACGCGGTCCTGCTCGTCGCCCGAGCCGTCAACAGCCTCCACCCGTGCGTCGCTGGCGGCCATCGTAAAGCGCGCGACGTGCGCGCCGAGGGCGTCCTTGGCCAAGGTATCGCGGGTCTGCTGCTCGAGAACATGCCCTTCCAGGGTCGCGATCGTCGCCTCGAGTCGGGCCAGTCGCTGATGAGCCTCGCTCGAGGCCCGGTGGTGGTGTTCCTGCTCGTGGAGCAGCGCCTCGCGCGCAGCCTTCGCCTCCACCAGACCGGAGAGTTCGCGTTCGACCGTGGCGGCCACGTCGTCGGTCGGCGGCACGATGCGAGCCAGGGCGATCTCGAGCGGCAGCTTCTCGGTGAGGAGGCGCTCGCGCTCTTTCTGGCGCGCCTGGGCGCGCTCGGTCTCGGCCGTCAGGTTCCGTTCCGCTTCCGCCCTGAGGAGCCGAGTCTCGTGGAGCGCCTGCTGCGCCTTCTGCACGGCGGCGCGCGCGTGCTCCACCTCCAGCTCGGCGGCCTGCAGCTCCGCGTCGATCGCCGCCAGTCTTGCTCCGGCGTCGGAGCCAGGCGGGTCGCCAAGCACTCTGCCCAGCGCCGCCTCCACTTCGCGGCAGCGACCGTGAAGGCTCCGGAGCGCCTGGCGCCGTTCCTCGAGCTGCCGCGGGATCGTGTGAAGCTCACCCTCGAGCGCGGCCACGTCGTTCGAGGCAGCCGTCACCGTGCCTAGCGCGCTCGTGGCCGAGCGCTCGGCGTTCTCCAGCTCTCGAGCCGCACGCTCGATTCGCGCTTTGAGACGCGCCCGCCCGTCGGCGTCGTCGAGTAGGTCGGCCGGGAGAAGCGTACGGATCTCCTTGCCGACCCGCTCGGCGTCCTCCTCAGCCTGCTCAGCTCCATGCTTGAAACCCGTGACCGCCTGGTCGGCCGCTGCCAGCTCCCCGGCCGCCTGTCGCAGTATCCGGTCCGCCGCGTCCGCTTCGGTCCAAGCAGTTTCGACGCGACGCCGAGCATCGTCAAGATCCTTCACTTGCCGCAGCGCCGGAACCGTGAGGACGGTCTGTTCGCACACCGGGCACGGCTCGCCGGCGGCCAGCGTTCTCCGGAACTCCTGCGCGGCGTGTGTTCGGTGGAGGGCCGCCAGCGTGTCCTGCGCTGACGCGAGCCCGCTCTGCGCGCTGACCTGACGCCGCTCGGCCTCCACGAGCGTTCGCCGCTTCTCTGCGGCGCCGCGCTCGGCCAGCTCCAGATCCCGTCGTGCCCGCTCCACGCGCGAGCGCGCGTTGGCGAGGTTGTCGGCAAGGGCCCGAAGCTGGCCCTCGGTGGTCCGCAGGATCTCGACGGTCCGGGCCGTCGCGGCCGTGCGCTGCTGCGCCTGCTCGAGATCCTGCCGTGCCTGGCTCAGCGCTGCCTGGCGTTCGTTCAGCCGGTCGGTGAGGTCCCGCTCGCGTGCCCCGAGCGCGGCGATCGCCGTCTCGACCTCGCCGGCGTGCCGCAGGTCGTCGCGGTACTGGCACTCGCGCTGGATAAGCGTCGCGATGCTGGCCCGCGTGCCCACCTGGCGCTCGAGGGCTTCGCGGTCCCGGCGAGTGTCGCGCTCCAGGGCCTGCGCCCTGGCGAGCGACTGCTCGGCCTCCTGGAGCGTGCGGCACACCTCGTCTTGCCGCCGCGAGAGCTCTGCGATGGCGCCGTTTGCCTGCTCGTCGGCGGCGGCAAGCTCCCCGAGCCGCCGGTGAATCTCCGCGAGGCGTCCGGCCTGCTCCTGGGCGCGCATGAGGACCAGGTGGCGGTTGGGGTCGTAGGCGATCCCGGCCAGGGCGTCGTCAATCCTCCGTAGGTCTTCGAGCGCGTCCCGGACAGCCTCCTCGGCGTCGAAGTGTTCCTCGCGCGCCTCGGCGAGGTCGCCCTGCAGCTCGGCGAGGGCCTCGCTCGTCCGGGTCCAGTCGCGGCGCGCCTGCCGGACCTCGACCGCCAGTGCCCGGAGGCGTTCGAGCGCCTCGACCGAGGCGGCCCGGACCTCAACGTCGCGCCCGGCGTGGGCGAGGGCAGCCTGGGCCTCGGCCAGATGCTCGGGCGTGGCGTCGGCGTAGTCCTGGTCGAGGATCGAGGCCAGGATCTCTGCCTCGGTGCGGGCGGCGGCGGCGAGCTGGTTGGCGCGCTGCTGGATCGTGCCGTAGATCTCGAGCGCGAGCAGGCGCGTGAGGATAGCGCGCCGCTCATCGGGCTTGCCGCGCAGGAAGGCATCGAACTCGTTCTGCGGCAGGAGCACCACACGGGTGAAGGTGTCGTAGTCGAGGCCCAGGAGCTCCTCGATCCGCTCCGCCGTCTGCCGGACGCCTCGCGCCAGCGAGCGCCACTGATCGCCGCCGACATGCTCCTCGAGCGCGACTGCCGTCGGCCGCGTCCGGTGGATCACCCGGCTGATCCGGTAGCGTCCGCCGCGCGCCAGGAACTCGAAATGGAACCGCGCCTGCTCGGCGGTCGGGGAGATGAGCTGCCGGAGGTCGTCGGCGACCTTCGGCGTGCGGCCGTAGAGCGCGATCGGGATCGCCTGGATCAGCGACGTCTTGCCGCTTCCGGTCGGCCCGGTGACGGCGAAGAGATCGAGGCCCGCGAAGTCGAGATCGACCTCGTCGGCGAAGGCGGTGAACCCCTTGACCTTGACCCTAAGCGGTCTCACGCATGACCTCCTCGTAGAGCCGCGTGAAGAGCTGGGCGACAGCCGGGGGCAAGTCCGCGCCATGCTCGCGCCGGTAGTAGGCCTCGAGGCGCCGCACGGGCTCGATGGCCGGCGCTGGCCCCGCGGTTACGGCGTGTGCCGACTCCGCCGGCCCGTCCTCACTCGTCGCCGACGCTTCGGCGCGCGGATAGTCGAGCCGCACCTCGAGCGCGTCGGGCAGGATCTCCTTCACGCGGTTGGCGAGGCCAGGCGCCGGGGCCGGGACGTTGAGCGTGACGCGCAGGTACGCGCCGCGGAAGCTCTCGGCGCGTCTCTGGAGTTCGTCGAGAGTTCCGTGGACGTCGAGGAGCTTCCGGCCGCTCGTGAGGGGGACGTTCTGGACCGCTACGGGACGGCCCGGGTGGGCCTCGACGACGATCACCCGCTTGGCCTGGTCGACCTCGCCGAAGTCCAGCTGGAGCGGCGAGCCCGAGTACTCGGCCCATGCCTGCGCCGGCACGCGCTGCGGCCGGTGGAGGTGGTTGAGCGCGACGTAGTGCGCGGTCGCTGGCAGCCGCTCGGGCGAGACCGCGTAGACCTGCCCGAGGTGCAGTGCCCGCTCGCCGCCGCCGGCGAGCGCGCCGTCGGTGAAGACATGGGCCATGAGGATGTTCACGGTATGGGCGCGAAACCAGTGGGCGAGGCTCTCCATCATCTGGGCCACCCGGTCGGCGTACGCCTCGTACCACTGCTCTTCGGCATCGAAGAGACGACACGCGTCCACGATCCTCGGCTCCTGCACGAAGGGCAGGACGGCGATCTGCGCGATCTCACGGCCGCCGCGCGAGGGCAGCCGGATCACGCCCCCGGCGTCGGGCGGGCACGGCTCGGCCCGGACGTAGATCTTGAGGGGATCGAGCAGCTCTCGGAGCGCGGCGAGCCGCCGGGGATGGTCGTGGTTGCCGCCGATCACGACGACCGGGATGCCGGCGGCGCAGTATTCGGCGAGTGTCGCGTAGACCAAGCGCTCGGCTTCGGCGCTCGGCGCGAAGCTGTCGAAGACATCGCCTCCAAGCAGGAGGGCGTCAACGTGCTCGCGGCGGGCGATATCGAGGATCTCGGCGAGCACGGCGGCCTGCTCGTCGAGACGGCTTCGCCCCTTGAGCATCTTGCCGACGTGCCAGTCGCCCGTGTGAAGGAAACGCATCAGTGGTCGAACTCCGTGATGGTAGCTGTCAAAGAACCGCGACTCGCCCGCGGCGGATGGCCGCGGACTACACGAGCCGCGCCTCGGCGAGGAATGGCGAAGGTCCGAACGACCACGGCCGGCCCCAGAGCATCCGCTCGCGGCAGACCGTGAGCAGGAGGTGGGTCCTGGCGCGAGTCAGGCCGATGTAGAAGAGTCGGCGTTCCTCTTCGAGATCGTCGAGCCCGGCGTGCCGGTAGTGGGGGAGCAGTCCCTCTTCGACCCCGGCGATCACGACGGTGTCGAACTCGAGGCCCTTGGCGCTGTGCAGCGTGAGACCGACGACCTGGTGAGGACTGACGTGGCTGTCGCCGGCCTCGGAGAGCACGAGATGGTCGAGGAACTCGCGGATGTCGGTGCCGTGACGAGACTCCCAGCCGTCGGCGAGCTCGATCAGCTCCTCGACGGAGCTCCACCGTCGCTCGCTTTCCTCCGGCTCCCCGCTACGCGTGAGGTACGTCCCGTAGTCGAGCGCCTCGATCAGGGCGCGAAGCATCGCGGCCGGCCCACCCATGCGCGCGCGGAGCGTCGCCAGCAGCGCGAGGAGAGTAGCCAATCCCTTGTGCCGCCGTGCGGCGGCTTTGAGCGTCGCCTCGACGCCGTGGCGGGTCACCCCTTCCTGCAGCTGGGCGAGCGTCTTCGGGCCGAGGCCGCGCGGCGGAACGCCCATCACACGTTCGAACGCGCCCCAGTCGTTGGGGTTGATCAGCACGCGAAGGTAGGCGAGCAGGTCGCGGACGGCCTTCCGTTCGACGAGCGGCGTCTCGGCCATGACGCGGACACTCAGTCCACGCTGCTCGCACCCGCGCGCGATCGGCATCAGCACGGTCGTCATGCGTGCGAGCACGGCCACGGGGGCCAGACCCTCGACGACCCACTCGGCGATGCGATCGGCGACGTAGTGGGCTTCCTTTTTGTCGCTGGGGAACTGACGTACCACGGGCACCGGACCCGGCGGGTTCTGGGTCGTGAGCACCTTGGGGAGGCGGCGGCGGTTGTGCTCGATGAGGCGTGCCGCCGGAAGCAGAATCTCGGGAGTCGAGCGGTAATTCTCACCGAGGTGCATGACCGCCGCACCGGGGTAAGTGGTCGAAAAATCCAGTAAGAAAGCGGCCGACCCACCGCGGAAAGACATGACCGCCTGGTCGTCGTCGGCCGCCAGAACCAGAGCTGGCGAAGCGCCCTCGCCAGCGGCGATGCCATCCACCGGCAGCACAAGGAGCTCCACGAGCCGCGCTTGCAGCGGGTCGAGATCCTGGCCTTCGTCAATGATGATTCCCAGCCAGCGGTTCTGAAGCTGCTGCCGGATCTCGCGATGCCTCTCGAGCAGGCGGAGGGGGACGAGCAGGAGATCGGCGAAGTCGAGGGCGTCTCGACTTTCGAGGGCGGCCTCGTAGGCCGGGATGAGCCGGTTGACCGCCTCGCGCGTGTTGTCGGGCAGCGTTGCGAGGAGCTGGCCGTTCGTGCGCTTGGCGCGATCGAGCAACTCGGTGAGCTCGCTCGGATCCTCGTGAAGATCCAGATCGCGGACGAGCCGCCTCACCACGCGTCGGCTATCGTCCCGGTCCATCACCGCGAACCCGGCGGTGCGACCGCGCGGCAGGAACCTCGCGTAGTGGCGGGCGAGCCAGGCGCCAAGGGCGTGGAACGTGCCGGCCCACACGCCGCGGCCGTCCGCGCCGAGAAGCTGGGCCAGGCGGTCCTCGAGCTCGTCGGCGGCCTTGCGGGAGAAGGTGAGCGCCACGAGCTGCGACGGACGGAGGCCCTGGCGGATCAGCCAGGCGGCCCTCGCGACGAGCGTGAGTGTCTTGCCGCTTCCCGGGATCGACACCATGAGGACGTAGCGGCGCGAGCACGTCACGGCGGCGAGCTGCTCCGGGTTCAGCTTCGCGAGGAGGGCTTCGAGCGACGGCGGGACGGTCGCGGGCGCGGTCACGCTGTGACGAGGGACGGTGATCTCTGTCATGGACTCCCTGAAGGTGGTGAAGGGACACGATCGGATCGCCGACGACGGAATCGGAGCGCCGTCCGAGGATCGCGGACGCCTCGAAACGAACGGCGACCGTCACGCAGCCGGCTGCCGGGTCCGTCTCTCGTGCGCGGCGATGTAGGGGTTGAGATCCAGCTCGCGCCAGAAGTCTTCGAACGGGGTGGGGACGGACTGCTCCGGACCGACGTAGAGGTCGTAGATGACGCCGCTCCGGGTGCAGCTGTCGACCGACGGATCGGTGAGCTTGAGCAGGCGCTCGCGCAGGCGCTCCTCCTCGTCCGGCGTGGCGAGGACGCGCTCGATGAAGGCGTTCGACCCGTGGTCGCCGTCGTTGTAGATCCAGTTGACGAGAATCGGGCGGCACGCGGCCGGCCTGGTGGCCATGGCTATCTCCTGGATGAGAGGGCCGAGCGGTCGGTGAGCTACGTCGTTAAGAGCCAGCCGAACCCGAGCTGGCTGTTCGGTGGGATGTCGCCGTCGATGACGCGGGCGGCGGCCCGGCGGTGCCGACCTCGGCCGAGAACCTCGGTGATGATCGTGCCGGGCACATCCCGCACCGCCTCGGGCGGCACGTCTGCAGCAGCTTCGGAGTCAAGCACGACGGGCAAAGGCGTCGGCGGTGCGGGGTCCGCTGACGCCGCACTGTCTGCCTCGGCGGCGACCGCGACCAGCGCCTCCTCCGCGGTAGTCTCCGGCGCCTGCTGCGCCTCCAGTTCGGCCACCCGGCGCCAGATGGTCTCGGCGCTCTCGAGGTCGTGCAGGTCGCCGACGAGGCTGGCCGCCAGCGCGGTTGTGATGTCCGTGCTATCCGACATCGCCGCCAGCCCTTCCGTTGAGAAGCGGCCTTCGATCGCGAGGGAGCTCTGGATCTTAGCGCCCAAGAGGCTCAGCGCCGTCGCGCCGACCGAATCCGCGTAGGCGAGGTAGACGACGCGGACCGGGCGATCCGAGCCGATCCGGTGGCTCCGCCGCGAGGCCTGACGGAGGGTGTAGGCCGAGAGCGGGGCCTGGTAGAACACGAGCGTCGGAAAGTCGAGGATGCCCGTGAGATCCAGGCCGGTCTGTACGAGGCCGGGGTTGCCGACGACCACCTGGACACCCTTGGCGACCTGCTGCTCGAGCCACTGCTCGCGGTGCTCAGGCGGGACGCTCGCGCGGAGCGTCTCGGCCGAGTATCCGCGCTCGGTGAGGATCCGCGCCAGGCGCCCGGCGACGTCGTGGCGCTCGGTGTTGGTCACGAAGACGAACACCCGCCGGTTCGACGCGGCCTCGTCCTCGATGATCTCCAGCAGCGCCCGGTCCTTCGCGTAGAAGCGATCGAGCGGCAGCGAGCGGGGCACTGCGACGATCGTGTTCTCGGACGGGTGCCGGATGGGCGGGAACCCCGCGGGATGGTCGAGGTAGGCCAGGAGCGTGGTGACGTAGGCGCCGAGGAGGCCGCGGTAGCGTTGGTGGAGCGCGTGCACGACGGCGCTCCTGAGGTCCTGGCGGAGCTCGTCGTAGGCCGCTTGAAGCGGCGGGTCCATCTCGACCGTCCGGACCTCCTCGGTAAGGGGCGGGAGCGCGACGGCGAGATCGGCGAGTTCGAGGAACGCGACCTGGTCGATCAGGTGCCGGGCGAAGACCACCGGGGAGATCCCGGGCCGCTCGTAGTGGTGGTGCCTGGTCTGAGCAGGCCCGGTCGTGCTGGCCGGCGTGGTGACGGTCACCCGTTCGTGAATGCCGTACCGGCGGATCCACTCGCTCGTCGTGCGGTAACCGAGACCCTCTTGCAGGAGCGAGGGCATCGCGATGCGTGCGATGAGGAGGTGGATGTTCGACGCGAGGCCGCCGGAGAGCGTCCCCGTCAAAATGAGCGTCCGATGCGCGGCAGCGGCCAGACGCCCGAAGGCCTGGCCCTGGGCCGTCGTCGCACCTTTCAACTCGTGGACCTCGTCGGCCACGAGCACGCTAAACCAGCCTTTGAGATGTCGGCTGATGAAGTCCGCGGGCGCGTAGCGGCGCGGGCCCGAGCGGTCGACGGACCACATCGGCTCGCGGCACCTGACGCATTTGCGTTTCACCCGCGCGAACTCGGAGGCCGGGATCACCGCCTCCCGGTCCCGCTTCTGCTCGGCCCCGCAGTGAACGCATAGCACCGCCTGGCGCCGAGGCGTCTGGTGGTAGACGGGGCGCCACGAGGGGCCGAGCTTCGCGCGGTCCCGGCTGATGATGTAGACTTCGCGGCCCGTGGGCTTCCGCGACCCAGAAGCTTTCAGGCGAGCGCAGTCGATGTAGTTCGCGAGCGTGGCCACGGTGACGCGCGGTACCGTGAGCTCGAATTCGCGTGCCCATTTCCGCACGAGGTGGCCCGGAGCCATCACCAGCGCCCGGAACCTGTCCTCGTGAAGGATGTGGAGCAGTGCGGCCGCCATGAGCGTCTTGCCGGAGCCCATCTCGCCGACGAGGGCGAGGCCGCGGCGGTGCTCGAAGGCCCGGGCGAGTCCGGTGATGCAGTCGGCCTGGGCGCGAAATGGGCGGCGCAGCAGCTCGGCGAGGCGCGGGTGCGGGCGCTCCATGCGCGGGTCGTAGAGCGGCGGATACTTCTCTGCGACGCGCGCGGCGAGCATCCGGCCGAAGGCGGCGAGGTAGTCCGCAATGGTCTGGACCTCTTCGAGCGGCATGGGACCTCGTGGGGCGCTGGGTCATGGAGGTGGATCAGGAGCGTGTGGCGACGGCGGGAGCGATCCGTTATCGCCTCCCGCGGTGTCCGGCATCCGATCTCTCTCATCGGCTACGGTAGCGTGTCGACGCGAAGCCGAATCGGCCGGTTCTCGTTCTCCTTGGAGAGGTCGACGCGTTCGCCGGTCCGTCGGATCACGCTGGCGCGGCGCTCGTACACGTCGAACACGGTGGCGCTGCACTCGTCGCGTACGTCGAGCCTACGGAGGATCTCCGCCGCGCGGGCGGCGGCCTCGCGCGGGGCCTCGGCCGCCAGGTCGATCTGCCAGATCACGCGGTACTCGGGCATCGGGCCACTCCGTCACTCTTCGTCGGCTTCGATCGGCGCCCAGGCGGTCTCCCACTCGCTGAAGGTAGTCTCCTGGGCCTGGCGATCGCGGCGTCGGCGTTGTCTGCGTCGACACTGAGCGAGAAGTCACAGTTCGTCCTGACGGTGAAACGCGGCATCAGGTGTCCTCCGGCTGGTCGCGCTCGGGCGGGAATGCGATCGCGCCTTGCTGGAGGGCCTCCTGCACGAGCTGATCGAGCGTCGTCTCGGTGGCGCTCACGAGCACCGCCGGAATTGGTCCTGCCAGCCGGTTGGCGTGGTTGCGCTCGAGCAGCATGGCGAAAATCCGCGACGCCCAGTCGGGGATCGCCATGAGACCACGGTGCAGCACGAGATCCTCGAAGCAGGCCCTCGGCAGGGCCGCCTCGCTCTCCGCCAGGACGAGCCGGACGCCGGTCGGGGCACAGCTGAGCACGGTGTGGACGGCACCACACGGCAGGCGGCCCGAGCGTGACTGGTAGCGGCTGAAGGCGTGGGGCTTGAGGTCGCATACGCTGCGTTGGTGCGTGAGTCGCAGGGCCGCACGCTCGGTGATCGCGGCGTGGATCGTGCGGATGGCTGTCGCACTGCCGATCAGCGAGAGGACGTAGAAGACGTCGTCCCGTGGGTCGACGACCCAGCCGTCGCTCCACACGCGAGCATCGGGAGCCGACGAGTCGGCGATGAAAATCGTGGCCAGCTCCATTGAACTTCCTTGTGACGGCCTGAGCGGTCCCCAGGCCCTCAGGGTCGAGCATCGCGCGATGCGACCGCGCTATATGGCCGGCGACACGTGCCAGGGGGACCGCGATCACGATCGCGGCCTTGGGATTCACGAGTCCTCTCTCGGCGAGACGCGCCCAACCTGGCGCGAGCACTCGGGCACCCTCAGCGAATCGACGTCCTCGATCGTCGCGATACCCGCCTCAATCGCCAGCGCCCACTCCATGAGGTTGTTGGAGTTCGGCGTCGTTCGTCGTGTTGACGGTGTCGCCGTGGGCGGGGTGGAACTCGACCTCGCCGACGAGTTCGTGCGGCTGGCCATCGGCTCCTTGACTCCAGACCTGGAGTAGCGCCATCACGTGGCCTCCGCCTCGGACATCCGGGCCTTCCAGGCGTGACCGCGGGAGCACCAGAGCTCCACGCGACCGTCGCGGTCGTGCTCGGTTTCCTGGGTGTCCCAGAACACCTCGCTCTCGCCGGCGTAGTCGTAGGCATGGCGCTCGCGATCGTACGTCAACGCGGCGTTGACGCTGACGCGCTCACTGAGCGCGCGCGCCCGACCGCCGCAGGTCGGGCAGCAGGGCACGTCGAACGTCATCATCACCATCTCCTCGGACCTGGTGGGTTCGCTCTCGCCGGCGGACCTGTGCGCGATCAGAACGGCCGACCGCCGGACTCCTGCATGAGCGTTTTGCGAGGACGGTCGATGGGGTCGCACGCCGGTCCCCGGGGAGGACGCGGGCCGCTGGTGACTTAGAGATCGAACGCGCGTCGGCGGCGACCGGTCAGCGCGTTCATTTCCACCGTTTCGTCCGCCGATTCGAGCACCGTCGGCGCAACGCCGAGCGCCTCGTCGAGAGCGTCGATGGTGTCGGCGCTCTCGCTCCCGGTGTTGAGGGTAGGCGCCTGATCGCCGATGACGCGGAGCGTGCCGTCGGGGAAGAGGAGCTTCACGACGACGCGGAAGACATCGCGCGTCCGCGTGGTCTGCCGTCCGTCGTCGTACTCGGTGAGCACTATCTCGCGCTTGCGGACGATCCCGCGAACCAGGTGGCGGTCCTCCCCCTCGCCGACGATCCCGTCGCACTCACCGGCGGCGAGCAGGAGGCCGAGGTGCCCCTTGTGGAGCGGCAGCGGCGGGCGCGGTTGACGCGGGGCGCGCCCGGCGAGCTGGGACTGCCAGAACGCCGACCAGACGGACGAGCTCGGGACTTCGGTCTCGAGCACATTGGGATCCAGTACGACGGAACGGAAGATCGACAGGCGCCGTCCGGCCGGCACCGGGTAGGTGACGAGTGGCGGCGGTGACAGCAGCGGTGAGCGGCCGGCCCGTGCTTCGGAAAGCACATCACGGACGGCTCGGTCGAACGCGGCGTCCACCCGCTTCACGCCGGCCACGACAAGCATGCCGGGGGCGCTCGACGACAGTCGGTACGCCGCGACGGCCTCGCAGCGGGTGCTGAGGAGCTTGATTGTCGGTGGCGTCAGGTCGTCGGGCGCGAGGAGCGCCAGCAGGACCCCACCGGGACGCAGCCACGCCAGGGCCGTGCGCAGGCGGGGAGCCAGACCGACGTCGCGTTGGCGGCGCGCGGCCCGGGCGCTCGGGGACGAGGCCGCTGCGCCGAGGACGAGCAGGCTCACCTCACCGTGGGAGACGCGCGCGTCCGGGACGTCGCACACCAGGACCCGGCTGAGATGCGTGGCCGCTTGGCGGGCGGCCGGACGGCGGGGCTCGACGCCGTACCGGATCGCGTCCGAACCCGCCGTGAGACTCCCGAGAAACTGGCCGTCACCGCACGGCGCGGCCAGGGCGGCGAAGGGCGCGTCGGGCAGGCTCAGCAGCTGGCGGAGCCGGAGCCCAGCACCGGCGGAGATTACCGCCGGTCTGGCGAGGCGGGAAGGCAGTTGAGCCATGTGAACTCGGGAGGCAACGGTGGCGAACGCATGGCCGTCGCTTGAGGATGTGGTGGATCGACGACGTCGGCACCCAGGCGCTGAGAGAAGGCCGACGGCTTCGGCCGTGGAAGGGGTGCCAGAGGCACCCCGTGCTATCCCGGCTACCGCGCCCTGCCGTGCTCCTCGGCCCCGCGCTTGGTGCTGGGCAGGCAGGCGACGTGCATGACGTCGTGTGCGACCTTGACTACGCTCTCACCGGGCAGGACTGGCCGGCCGCATATCTGACAAACGGCGTCTTCGGTATTCAACGGAATCTCCCCACCTATTCCGAAGAAGCCATTACAGCACCCAGAGCGGGGCCACTGCCAGCAGCCGGCAAAGACGCGTATGGCACTGCATTCAAGGCGCACACCCTACCGGTGACGCCGGCGGTAGTCCGCCGGATTCTCCGTGAGCCCATCGGTCCGGGCCCAGATGCCGCGCTCGGCGCGCTGCGCTTCGGCCTTCGCGGCGCGGAGCTGCTCGACGTAGTCGACGTTCGGCGGGATGACGAGCGTTCGGCAGAAGCCTTCGCGCACCAGCAGTTCCTGCACCAGTGTCTTGCCGTCGGTCAGGTAGACGCCGGCGAACAGGCGGCCGTGGCCGTCGCGGGATTGAATCGCAACCTCGAGGATGACGGCGCGTCCGAGTACAAGCGCCGCCAGGCGGGCTGTGGCGCGTGATCCCCACGGCGCCTGGCCTGTTTCTGGGCAGTCGATTCCTACCAGGCGCACAGTCTCCTCCTTCTCCAGGCCAGCCCTGAGTCTTGCCACGCGCGCCACAAGGGTGTCGCCGTCGCTCACGTGGACGACCTGGGCGGCGACGCGGCGGCCTTCGGCCGCGGTCCGGGCCAGCGTTATGGCTTCGATGGTGGCGAGGACGAGAAGAAGGAGCGAGAGGGCGCTGCCGGCGGCGCCTCGCAACATCATGCGGCGGCGCCGTCCTGCGGCGGCGACAGGATCGTGACGCGACCGCGCGCCTGCTTCCAAGCGGCGTAGACAGCGTTGAAGCAGTCCGGGCACTCATGCGGCTCAGGCGGGGGCGGCACGTCGGTGCCGTCCTGGAGGACCAGGGTCCAGGGGATCGGGCATGGCCGTTCGAAGTAGGCCGCCTGGAGTCGCGCATGGAGGGGGCGGAACCAGGCCAGGATCTCCTCGCGCTTGGCCTCGCGCTCCTCGTCGCTCAGCTGAGCCTCGCGCTCGAGGCCCGCAGCGATCTGGTCGAGGAGCCGGAAGATCTGCGCATTGGTCATGGTGGCTTGATTCCTCTTCGGTCCGGCGCAGCTGGGCGTCAGCGGCGCCCGGACTCCTGCCCCGAGTGTCGGCGGCGCCGCCCGGGCCTCAGGACCGCGAAAGTCGGTCACTGCACAGCCTTACGGTGATCTGGGGCGCAAACCCGAGGGATCAGCGAGAAGCATCGATCCGTCGTCAAGCCATTCCCTCGGGCGCCCGGGCAAGCGCGTGTAACCGGGCAGCGAGGACGCGACGCTCGGCATCCACCGCCTCGTCGCGGCGCCGGAAGGGACCCAGTACCTCACCGGTCGCGAGGATGCGCGCCCGCCAAGCTTGCGCAGCCTCATCCCAGTGGACGGCGCTGGCACGTTCGGCGCGGACGTGGCCCAGCGCGCTTAGGTCGATCGCGTCGGTGTAGAGGCCGATGACGGTGCCGTCGGGTCGGAGCGTGAAGGCATCGAACATGGCGGTCAGCTGGACTGGGTCTGCCGTGGTACTGGAGCGCGAGCCTGCTGGTAGTAGTCGCGCGTGCGCTCGCGGTGCGTGGCCGGGCCCAGCAGCTCCTCGGCCTCGCGCGTGAGCGTGTGGCAGGCCGGGCCCGGGACGCCTTCCACCGTGAGCGTCACCTTCCCGGCGGAGTCGACGGTGAACACGAGCCTGGGCATGGTGAACCTCAACGCTCGGCGACGACCTGGATCGTCCCGTCCGACTGCCGCTGGACGTGGATCTGGTAGCCGCGGGCGCGGTAGTGGTGCTGGATCGTGCGGAGCGAGTAGGCCTGGGCCAGGCGCCCGAGGAAGGCCTCGTTGTAGGGACCGCGCGCGCCCGGAGTGCGCTGATCGTACTCGGAGATGATCGCGCGGAAGACCCCGTCGGGCTGGCGCGCGAACCCGATGTCGTTCGAGCCCCGGCCGACGTACTCGCGACGGATAACGATCTCCGCCCGCTCGGGACGCGCGTCGCCGCGGTAGCCGTAGAGCGTGACCGGGCGGTCGTGGACCTCGATCGTGTCCGGTGGGAAGCCGAGGTCGACCAGCGCCTCGACCAGATGGCCGGCGTCGGTGAACACGGTCGCGATGATGACGTATTCGCTCATGGAGTAGGCGCCTCCTGCGCCGCGGTGCCCAACCTCACTGGCCGGTGCCGGATGAGCTCGCGCGCGACGGGTTCGCACTTCGCGATCGGAACGTCGTGGAAGTCCCACGGGAGTTCGCCGATGACCGCTCGGAGCCGCCACAGCCTTGGATCTCATTGTTGGGCACTTTCTGGGCTCTCGCGCTCACGTTGACGCAGCCGCGGCCGCTCTCTCCTCGTCGCCTGTGTCCGTCTCCGCCGTGAGTGGATCTTCGTCGCCGAGATCGAACTGCCGGCGCAGGCGTCCGGTGAGCACGTTGACCTCGCCTCCGGCGGTCGCGGCCGCCAGGACCGATTCGAGGCCCTGCTGGAAGACCTGGCGGAGGTCGGGGCGTGTCGACACCGTCGCGGTATCGAGCTCGTGCAGGCAGGTCTGCTCGAAGCGTGCAATCGTCTGCTCGAGTGTGCTGTCGCCGAAGACGTTGAGCTTCCGAAAGCGCTCGATGCTCTGCCGGAGACGGCCGAGGCTGCCGTCGCGGAGCGGGCGGCCGGATCTCACGTGCTCGAGGACGCGCTCGAAGGTGTGGGCGATCTGGGCGTGCAGCTCCCGGATGCTCCGGTCGAGCGTCTCGGCCAGTCGCTGCTGGACCTCCAGGCGGTAGGCCGCGTCGACCTGCCGCCGCTGCTCCTCCTCCGCGGCTACGCGGGCGGCGCTCACCTCGCGGAGGCCCGAGAGGCTCAGCTGGTAGCTCAGCCAGAAGAAGTCGAACTTCCGGCGCACTTGGTCTTGGCTCGGGTAGAGCTGCGCCACGCGCGCAAGGAACTGCTGGCAGAAGGCGTCCTCCGTGTCCGGGCGCCCGGCCTTCGCCCAGGCCGTCTGGGCGGCGGCCCGCCACTGGGATTCCATGCCCTCCCGCGCGGCCGGGTAGGCGGCGATGAACCGCGCCACGGCCTCGAAGAACTCCTGGCGGTGGGTGTGAAGCGTAGCGAGGACCTCGGGCGTGGTCTGGGGGAGCAGGAACCGGCCTCCGTCCGGGAGCGGGTGGCTGAGCTGCTCGAGGGCATACTTGGCGCGCCGCGCGACCTGCCGGACGGGGTCGAGCGCGTCCTTGGGGACGAGGAGCTTGCGCCCGAGCTGGAAGTGCTCGGCCAGCTCCTCGGGCTTCATCCCGAGATCGTTGGTCTCGAGCTCGGCGGTCGTGGTCCACAGCTTGACCTTGAGCTGGACGATGAGGCCGCTGCCGAGGATGTGGGTAGCGGACGGAGGAGAGGCTATCGCCATGCGAGGTGACCTCGTGTGGAAGAAGTACCCAAGCCTCAGGCCGCTCAGGGTCGGCCGTGGCGAGGGCTACGCAGGATGCGTCTGAGGCGCTTGAGCGCCGTCTTCTCCAGTTGGCGGACGCGCTCGCGCGTCACGCCGAGCCGGTCGCTCGCCTCCCGGAGCGTGTGAGGCTCGTGCCCGTCGAGCCCGAAGTGCAGGTGCAGGACGGCCCGCAGGCGCGGATGGAGGCGCTCGAGCGCGTCGGTGAGGCGGATGCGGTCGTGACTGCTCTCGGCGAACGCCAGCGGCGCGGTGGCCGACCCGTCGCTGAGACAGTCGAGCAGGTGGTTGTCCTCCTCGTTGAGCGGGGCGTCGAGGGAGAGCGGCTCCTGCGGCGCGGCGAGCGCGGCGCGCACGGTGGCAGGGCTGAGCTTCGTCGCCGCCGCCAACTGCGGGACGGGTATGGGCTCGGCTGAGCCGTTGCGAAGCTGTCGCTCGGCCCTGGCCAGCACATGTTGGGCCTGGACGAGATGGACCGGGAGGCGGATGGTCGCGCTCGTCTCCGCCAGCGCGCGGGTGATCGCCTGGCGGATCCAGAACGTCGCGTACGTGCTGAATCGGTAGCCCAGCGAGGGGTCGAAGCGCTCCACCGCTCGCAGGAGGCCCAGGTTGCCCTGCTGGATGAGGTCGAGCAACTGCCGCTGCGGACCGCGATACCGCTTGGCGATGGACACGACGAGGCGCAGGTTGGCGCCGATCATCGCGTCGCGCTGCTCTCGGTAGCGAGCGCTCGCCTCCGTGAGCTGCGTCCAGACCTGGGCGAACGCCGCCGGCCCGAGGCCGGTACTTCGGCAGAGCGTCTCCAGGCGGCCGCCGAGCGCATAGCGGCTGGCTGCGTCGCGGGCAGCATCGAGCTCCACGCGGGTGTGGGCGATCGCCTCCGCAGTCGCGGTGAGTGAGGTCAGGATGCCGAGTAGGAAGTCGCCGCGTATCGGTAGGGGCTGGAGCAACGGACGGACGGCGCAGATGAGTTTCCTGGTCAGCGGACGTGGGGCCTCTGCGCGGCGGCAACCGGCCGTCCGGTGTAGTCGGTCGAGGATCCGGAACAGCTGCGCGCGATCGATCAGCTCGCTGGCCACGGCCGGGCTCTTCGCCGTCCGGCCGTGGAGCAGGGGCTCTAGGGCGTCGAGGATCGCTTCCTGGATGGCGGGGAACTGGGTCGCGACGGCCACGAAGGCCGCACGCGTGGCGCGGAGCCGGGCGATGAGCTCCCGCTCCCGCTCGTGCGTCAGAAGCGCAACCCGCCCGACGTCGTTGAGATAGAGCGCGACCAGATCGGCGTCCTGGGTGCGGCCCTGGTCGCGGCCGTTGGCCCGGGCGCCAGCGGCGGACGGCAGGTCCTCGCTGCCTTCGAGAAACGAAGGATCGTCGAGTTCCAGCAGCCTCGTCTCGGCGCCGACGGGGTCGGCGTCGTCTTGCCCGACGAGCGGACGATCGGAGTCGTCGGAAGTCATCGTTCAGGCCTGTCGAGGGTACGGGGCAGGCGCCTCTGGCGAGGCGCGGGAAGTCGGCTCACGAGAACCGGCTCCGTGAGCCGACGCCGTGAAGGAGAGGGATCAGCCGATGTCCAGGAGGCGCCGAGAGCCTCCGAATCCCATCTCCGGAGCGTTGGCGAACAGGGCCCCGGTCCGGCGGGCCTCCTCGCGCATCTTCTCGAGGTCCTCCTTCCGCGACTTCGACAGGGGCATGACCCGCTTGACCGCGTCGAAGAGATCCTTGGCTACCAGGCCTCGGCGCTCACGGAAGGCAGCCGCACAGCCGGTCTTGATCACCTGCTCGATCTCCGCCGGGCTGTAGTCGGCCGTCTGCTCGACCAGTTCGTCGAGGTCGGCCTGGACGACGGACTGCCGCCGCTTGGCCAGATGGATCTGGGCGACCACGCGCCGCTCGAAGCTCTGCGGGAGATCGACGAACCACCGGCCATCGAAGCGGCCAGGGCGCAGGAGCGGCGCCGGCAAGGAGTCGGGGTTGTTGGCGGTGGCGATGACGTAGACCGGCGAGGGCAGGCCGTCCGGGCCAACCCCGCGCTCCTGGAGCCAGGTGAGGAGCTGGCCCATGATGCGCGTACTCACGCCAGAGGTGTCCGTGCCCGCCCCAGCCAGGGCCTTCTCGATCTCGTCCACGTGCAGGACGCACGGAGCCATGGCCTCGGCCAGGCGCAGGGCGTCGCGCATCCGGGTCTCGGACTGGCCGACGAGGGAACCCAGGATCCGCGACATGTCCAGGCGGAGGAGCGGCAGGCCCCAGGTCGCGGCCGCGGCGCGCGCGATGAGACTCTTGCCGGTACCGGGCAGGCCCGTCAGGAGCGCGCCCTTCGGCAGGTCCTCGGGGACGAAGCCCCAGGCCAGGGCCTCGGCGGCGTACTTGATCAGCGCGCCCTGCTCGAGTAGCCACTCCTTGAGGGGATCGAGGCCCCCGACGGCATCGAGCGTGACGCGCGGCTCCATCAGCTCGAGCAGTCCCTGCTTGCGCACGAGCGAGGTCTTCTCGCGCTGGATGACGCCCGCCATCGCGCCGGGCTGGGCGGTCATCATGGCCAGGGAGAAGGCGCTTTCGGCCTCGTTCCAGGTGAGGCCCCGGGCGGCGTTGATCATCGCCTCGATCACGCCGTCCTCGAGCTCCGTCGGATAGGGCCGCTGGGTGCCGGCCGCCCGGGCGGCCGCCTGCTTGATGCTCTTGAGAAGCTCGGGGATGAGGTCCCGGAGCTGCGCGGAGGTCGGCAGGGCGTAGTCGAGCAGCGCGACGTCCTTCTCCAGCTCGAGCGGCAGGGTGCTGTAGGGCGAGCACAGCAGCATCGGCCGAAACGAGGACTTGGCGATCTCGAGCGCGTCCCGGATCGCGCGGACCGTGTCCGGCTCGGTGATGAAGTGTGCCTGGAGGTCGAAGAAGACCGCCACCGTCCGCTTCTGGAGCTTCTGGATCTCGAGCACGGCGGTCGGCGCGGTTGCGCCAGCCGTGGTTCCCTGGATGGCCTTCCCCTCGGGATCGCGCCACCCGCGCACGGCGCTCCACGAGGCGAAGGACCAGCCGATGTCCTTCAGGGTCTGGAGGTCCCGAAGGAGCCGTTCCTCCTCGTGCGTGGTGACGGCGATCGCGGGGTAGCCCGCTTTGATGTAGTCGGACAGCGTGGTGGCGAAGGGCGTCATGGGCATTCCGAAAGGCTCCTGTCGCCTCGGGTGGGACCGGGGTTCGAGCGGCGGCGCCGACGGCGGAACGGCGTGAGCGCGCGCCGGCGCACAACGAGCCGGATGACGTCGCGGGTCTCGTCGATGATCGGCATGAGGCAGGGGAAGTCGGCGATCGGCGCCGTGCCGTTGTCGCAGTGGGCGCGCTCGAGCGCCTGGAGCCGACGCAGGTACTGACGAAGGGTGGTCAGCATCACGGGCTTCTTGTCCATGGCTGGGCGGTCTCCTGGACCGCGCGCACCGGCCAGAGTGGCGGGTCGGGGATCGGCGCGATGTGGGGCTACAGGGTCAGCCGAATGGCCGGCTCAGACGCGGAGCAGTCCCACGCCCATCTCGCGTAGGATGCGTTCAGCCTCACCTTTCTGGCTGCCGTTAAGTGCGGCGATGGCCTGGGTCTGGGCGGTTACGGCTTCGGCCAGGGCGCGCTTCATCTCCCGGACCGTGAGGACGGCGCGGACGGCCCGGTTGACGTTGCGCGAGCGGGACTTACTCGTGGGCTCGGGAACTTCGACGCGTATGCGCATTAGTTCGTCCGTGGCTCTGTGACAAGGGGCGCGTCGCGGATGCAAAGTAGTTGTCAGGAGATAGTTGACTGGACCGGACAGGGCTTGCTGACCTCGGCAGGTCGCCACAAGTAGAGGTTGTGCGTTAGATCGAAGGCTAACAGCGCCATGGACACTTGGTGGATCGACGAGCCGATTCTTCTGGGTAGCAGAAATCCTACCGGCGAGGATCTTGAGCGGCTCCGACGTGACGGCTTCGTCGTGCTCGTTTCTCTGCTTCGAGAGGACCAGCAACCACCGCGATACGACATCAAGCGCGTCATGGCCTTGGGCTTCGTCAGGCACAACATACCAGTCGAGGATTTCTGTCCTCCGACGGTCGACCAACTGGAAGAGTTCGTGAAACTCGTCCGCGGGTTGCCTCCTGGGGCGAAGGCGATCGTCCACTGCGAGGGCGGAACTGGAAGGACGGGAACGTTTGCAGCAGCCTACTGGCTAGCGAAGGGTATGAGTGTCTCGGACGCGATCGCGCGTGTCCGGAAGTCCAGACGCCATGCTGTCGAGACGTCAGGGCAACAAGTGGCCCTGAAGGAGTTTGCCCGAAGGCAGGCGGGTCCCACCCGATGAGCCCATAAGGACCCACGTGCCTACGCCTCAAGCTCCGGATCGGCTCGCCTGGCTCGCCGACTACATGTCTCTCGTTTATCATGAAGCGCGGAACGTCCGACACATCGTTCGGGATGGGGTCGTCGAGCCCCACCGCTGGAAGTACCTCGTTGCGCTTCCAGTCAACCGAGAGGAAGCGTGGCGGGCGCTGCAAGACATCCGCGCGAAGGCGCGAAGGGCCGACAGCGCGGGAGAGATTCTGCAGATTTTCGAGCGCCGCTTCCGCGTGTCCCTCTCCCAGCTCGTCTCGCTCTACGACAACCCGGCTTGGCGCAGTCAGCCGTTCGGCGGCAACGCGTGGAAGGGAGTTGCCGAGCTCGTCGGGGACCTTGCGTCGTGTCTTGGGGCGGGCCGACTGTCGGATGCTGACGTATTGCTCCACACCCTCCGCGTCGCGCGACACAATACGGGTGCTGTCATCGACAAGCTCTGCCAGCTCGATCAGCGCCTCTAGCGCACCCAAGGATAGTCTGAGTCGAGCGAGCCCTCGGGCGGGGGCCGATGATGGCGGGCGTCTCGCCAGCGGCGCTCGACGATCACCGGCGCTGCGTGATCTCCGGTGGGAAGGTCTCGGCGCCAGCCACGGTGGCGATCGGCTGGCCGGCATAGCGGTAGGCGTTGCAGCAGGGTACCCCGCCGGGGCGCATCGAGGCCGGGTGACCGCAGCCGCGGATGATCCCGTCGACTACCCAGACCTAGATGTTGTAGTCGAACCCATTGAAGACGTGGCCGTCGCGAAGCTCGTCGCTGCTCAGGCGGGTCATCGCCAGTGCCGCCTCGCTAGCACTCGCTGTGGAAACAGCTGTGGCACTTCTTGCAGCCCTCCTCGTACACGAACGTGGCGTTGCCGCACTTCGGGCACATGTCGCCGACCGGCGTAAGGGTCTCGAGATGCTCGGCGCCGCTGCTGGCCAGCTCGACCTGCGCGACCTCTTCCGGCGCGAGGTACTCGCCGATGGCCCTGGCGATGGCGTCGGGGACCGAGCGGATCCGGTTGGCGCCGAAGCCGACATGGCGCGAACCGCCGATACCCGAGAGCTGCTTGACGATCTTCGCCAGACGCGTTCTGCGATCCGGCAGGCGGTTGTGACGGAGGAAGTTGGACATCAGCCGCCCAAGGGCCTCGGCGAAGGCCTCGATGTCCGTCCCGGACTTCCCCACGCGGACGAAGATCTCGAAGGGCTCGTCCTCTGCCGTGACGTTGAGCGTCACGTAGACTTCGCCGAGTGGGCTCTGGATCTCCCAGGTCTCGCCCCTGACGCGCCGGGGGCGGGGTTCGACGAGGGGAACGAGATCGGCTGCTGGCGCGCCCTCAGCGGACGGGTCGCTGCGGCCGGCGCCGACGTGGAGGACCTGCTCGCGCTTGCAGCCGTCCCGAAAGACGGTGATGCCGAGGCACCCAGTGTCCCAGGCCAGCCGAAAGGCGTGCGCGACGTCCTCGACGGTGGCCGCGTTCGGCAGGTTGATCGTCTTCGAGACGCTCGACTCGCTGAACGACGCCTGCCAGGCCGCCTGGTGCTGGACGTGCCATTCCACCGCGATCTCGTGGGCTGTGGCGAAGAGAAGCTTCAGGTCCTCCGGGATGCCGGGGATGTCGCGGAGCGTCCCCTGGCGCTCGAGGGCCGCAAGGACCTCCAGCGTATCCAGGCCGCGTGCGGCAAGGGCCTGTCGCACGGCAGCGTTGACGAAGGTTAGGACCCGAGTGGACTTGTCGGGTTGCCGGACGCGGTGTTGGAACGCGAGCGCGAAGAGCGGTTCGATCCCCGATGAGCAGCCAGCGAAGATCGAGACCGTCCCGGTCGGTGCGACGGTCGTCAGGTTCGAGTTCCGTCGCGCGGGGCCGTCCTTGTAGATCGACCGCCCGAACCATGGGAATGGGCCGCGCTCGACGGCCAGAGCACGGCTCGCCTGCTGGGCTGCGGTGAGGATGAACTGGCCGAGCCGGCGGGCGAGTTGCACCGCCTCCTCGCTGGCGTAGGGGATGCCGAGCGCGAACAGAAGGTCGGCCCAACCCATGACGCCCAGTCCGACGCGCCGCTCGTTCAGCGCCTGCTCTCGGATGGCTGGCAAGGTGTACGGGTTAGCCTCGACGACGTTGTCGAGGAACCGGACGCCGTCGTGCGCCGCGGCGGCCAGCCGATCCCAATCGATCCGAGCGTCATGCACGAACGCGGCAAGGTTCAGATGCCCGAGCGTACACGCGCCGTACGGTGGAAGATTCTGTTCGCCACAGGGATTAGTCGACTCGATCTGCTGCACCGTCGGTACCGCGTTGGCAGGGCCCCGGTTCACCCGGTCGACAAAGAAGAGGCCCGGATCGCCGGTCCCCCACGCGGCCTCGCAGATCGCCCACCACACCTCCTTGGCGTCGAGCTCGCCGAGGACCTCGCCGCCCTGAGCCCGGCCACCGCCTGGCAGCGGCCAGCCAGGCTGCGCCAAGAGCTCGTACCTCGCGCCCTCGTCGAGCGCGCGCATGAAGGCGTCGGTGACGGCGACGGAGACGTTGAAGTTGGTGATCCCGCCGTCGCGCTTGCAGTGGACGAAGTCGAGGATGTCGGGGTGGTCGATGCGGAGGATCGTCATGTTGGCCCCGCGTCGACTGGCGCCCTGCTTCACGTGCTCGGTCGCCGCATCGTAGACGCGCAGGAAGCTCACGGGGCCGGAGGAGACCCCGCTGGTGGTCCGCACGCGAGAGTTCTTCGGCCGCAGGCGGGAGAACGCGAACCCGGTGCCGCCGGCGGCCTGATGGATGAGCGCGGCGTCGTGCATCGTCATGAAGATGGCGCTCAAGTCGTCCTCGATCGGAAGGACGAAGCACGCAGCCCACTGAAGGCCGTTCGGGGTGCCGGCGTTCATGAGCGTTGGTGAGTTCGGCATGAACTGACGGCGCACCATCAGCTCGTAGAACCGCCGCGCTATCCGCGCCACATGCTCGTCTTCGGCCCCGAACGTCCGCTCGACGGCGGCGATCGCACAGGCGACACGCCACACGACGTCGTCCGGCGTCTCGAGGCTGCGGCCGGCCTCGTCCTTGAGTGTGTAACGCTCGGTGAGGACACGCACCGTGGCGTCCGTCCAGTCTCCGCGGGGAAGGTCCGCGGACCGCACAGGGATCGCGTTGTTCATCTGGTCTCCTGGGGCTAAGGAGCTTGAGCCCTCATGGGCCGGCGGAGGCGGAATCGGCTCAGATCGCCGCCTGGCTGAGCCGCTGCCAGACGGTCCTGCGTGCCTCTCGTCACGTTAGATGTCGGCGAGAACCAGGGAGCCCATCAGATCTCGGATTCGTCCTGGAGCGTCTGGCGGTAACGAAAATCAAGCTCCCATGTGAGGGCTTCGAATTCCGGCCGCGAGAGCGGTGGCACCGGCTCCATCGCCTGACCGTCCTCGAAGCGCCAAGGGAACGCGAGCCGGGCGAGGACCTGGTCGCGTACCCGGCGATCGATCTCACGCGCACGCTCGATCGCGCGGGCGACCTTGCCTGGCGTCTGAGGCGGCGCCTGACCTCGCGCGGGCGTGGAACGCGGTGCCTGGCGCGACTTCACGACCTTCTCCCTCGTTCGTGCAGCTCGGCCTTGGCCACCACGACGGGCAGGAGCTCGGCGATGATCTCGCAGATGGCAGTCCAGTCCGCGTCGCCCTCGACCCTGTAGAGCGCGACGAGATCGCGCGCGGCGAGCAGGAGCCCGTGCTTTGGGCAGTACCACTCGCCGGCCGGGAATCGCACCATCTCGTCCGCGAGCCCCCTAACCTCACAGCGCTCGTACTCGCAGGCCCGCGCGCCGCATGCGTGCGGGGGGATCTCCGCGGGCCTTCCGCGGGTGATCGTGACGAGCACGGGGTTGCCGCAGTCGGGGCAGCGGCCCTCGGTCTGGCGAGCCCATTGGACCTCCTACAGTTCGCCGCGCTGGGCGAGCGAGACCCAGCGGTCGGTGCCGTTGCCGACGATGATGTGGTCGTGGAGCTTGAGGTCCAGCAGCTGCGCGGCGTTGGCGAGCTGCCTGGTGAGCCGCAGATCCTCACGTGATGGCGTTGGATCTCCTGACGGGTGGTTGTGGATGAGGATGACCGAGACGGCGCCCTCGCGGAGCGCCGGCCCCAGGACCTCGCGCGGGTGGACCAGCGATGCCGACTGGGTGCCGACCGATACCTCGGTGTGCATGAGGTAGTAGTTCTGTGCGTTGAGGAACACCGCGAAGAAGTGCTCCTTGTCGTCGTCGCACGCCCTCGCGAGGTCAAGGGCGAGCAGCGCCGCGGCCGCAGGGTCCGAGAGGATCCGGGGCGAGGGTTGCCCGGGCTCGCGGACGACGGTCCACATGGCGAGCCTCAAGCGGTAGCGCACAGGCGTGTCCTCCTGCTTTGCGAGGTGGGTAGGAGGGGGCAACGCGAGCTTCGGCGATCAGCGTCGCGGGTCTGGCACCGCGCCAAACAGGCGAACCGTGAGCCAGGCACGCTCGGCCTCGAGAGCCTCCTGCCGGAACGTGAACGGGCCGAGGACCGGGCCACCGCGAGGCGATAGGTCGGCAATCCAACGGCCGTCGGGCGTGGGCTCTACGTAAGAGGCGCGCGTAATGGTCGCCTGGCCGAGATCGAGGAGCGGCCTCAGGCCGTCCTCGTACAGGAACTCGACGGTGCCGTCGGGCCTAACGAAGATCGACGCGCGCATGCTGGCTACCGCCCCGCTGGCGCTGGTAGTACTCACGGGTCCTCTCGTCCCGGACGGTGGTGCCGAGCTGCTGCTCGAGGTCGCCCGTCAAGGCATGGCAGCCCGGCCCCGCGTGCCCCTGGACGGTGATCTTCACGTCGCCAGCCGGGTCGATATCGATGTGGATCGTCGGACGTGACATCGGGATCTCCTTGCCGAGGGGCGGGCTACTGGACCACGAGCTGGACGTGACCGTTCTGCTCGATGCGCTGCAGAACCCGCCGGCCCGTCCGCTGCACCGCGCGGATCGAGGCGTGGACCGCGTAGGTGTGCTTGAGGCGGTGAAACTGCGCGATGTCGCCCCAGCGCCCCTCGTAGTGGTCCATGCGCACGGTCTCGGGGGTCTCGACGACGATCGGGTACTGCCAGCCAGGGAGATGGATGACGTCGCCGGAGTACGTCTGCTGGTCGTAGAAGGTCACGGCACTGTGCTCGATCGGGAAACCGAGCTCCCGGCAGGCATCGGCGAGGGCTTCGCGATCACGGAACTGCACCTGGACGGTCGCGGTGTGGCTCACGGGAGTCTCCTTGCTGGGAGGCGATGAGCATTGGCCGTGGTTCTGAAGAGGACCGACGAATCATTCCCGATCGGCGTGGAGCCATCGAACCGCAACTGGCGCTCGACGGCGAACGGCGCGGCTACAGGGCTACCGAGCGGCCGGCCGTTGGATCGACGCCACCCTCACGCCCGAGGGTGCGCCTCTCGGAGGCGCGTCGGACCAGACGCAGGGGATCTCCCCCTGAACCCTCCGAGAGGGAGGCCGCGATTGTCAACGTGTATCGGTTTGGAGACAGTCGGCCGCGACCGATCAGGCCGCGGGCTGCGCCAGCCGCTCGCACTGCAGACGGGACGGAAGCGCTTGGCCTGCTCGGCGTGCTGAGTGCGGTGGAGCGGATGGGCCTCTCGTCCGTAGTTTGTCCGACAACTACGATCCCGGAAGTAGCGAGTCGACCTTGGTGGTGAACACACGCAGGTGGCCGAACAACTTGCGTCCCGCGTCGACTAGCGTCGGCTCCGCGGGTGGCAGCTCGGTAAGCGGCTCGGAACGCGGCAGCACATCGGCGAGACAGATGTCGAAGCCCCCGCCGTCGCGTGCGAAGATCAACATGCCGCGCCGCTTGCCGTGGTGCGCCAGCGCCACCTCCAGCATCTTCGGCCCTGACCGCAGCGCGTGGGCGCGCTCGACCCCGGCCGCGAACATGTAGAGGAAGTCGGGCTTGCTGTCGAGCCACAACGACTGGCGCCGGCTAGTGCCCGACGCGGCGGCCTGCTCGATCACGTCGCGAAACGCGACGCCGAGGTGGCGCCGCTCGGCGAGCCGCAGATCGGCGAGGTGCTCCTGGATCAGCACGTAGCACGACCGCGCCCCCGGCGGTTCGAAATAGGCGACCGTCTCCGGGTCCAGGCCTTCGGCGTAATCCGGGTTCCTCGTCGCCACCGCGTCGGCGATGTGCTCGATGAAGTACGCGCCGATGTCGGTCGCGCGCTTCTCCTCCATCAGGCGCAGGAAGGCGCGCTCGGTGACTAGCACGTAGGTGAAGAACTCTCTCGGCGCCGGCAAGTCGGCAAGGGTGTCCCCGTTGAGCACGTAGTACTGGAGGAGGCACCTCTCGTTGCCTATCATCCGCCGGCACCACATCGGGAGCGTGGCGCGCTCGTGGAGGTACGCGATGAGATCAGACAACGACCGGAGCTGGTCGATGAGGTTCAGCGCATCATTGAGTGTGATGTAGGTGATCGGGGTGTCGTCCGCGTTGTCCGGCAGATCGTCGGGCAGGCGCGCGGTGTCGGTCACCAGCGGCCCCGTCTCGATAACCACCAGCCCGTGGACCGGCGTGACCGACCCAGCGGCGAAGTCGACGCGACCACGGCGCCGGTGCTGGCACCAGAAGGGCTGGTCCCTCATCGCGCGGCGCCCTCCCGAGATCTGGCTGGCCGCCTTCCGCGCGTGCTTCGCGCACCACCGGCGCAGCCGATCCCCGTGGCGTGGCTCGGCCGCGTCCTGGGCCTTCAGCGACAGCAGGATCCCCTGGTCCCGCAGGGCCACGAGCACGTCGCAAACCTCCCGCTCGCCGTTGGGGCCGTCCAGGCGCGCTGGCCGCAAGAAGACGTTCTCGGCGATCAACGGCGCCTCGTAGAAGTGCGCCGTGATCTCCTCGATCTTCCGCGTCCGGCTGTCCGCCATCCATTACAGTCTACAGGTTGCCACCAGCGAACGCTGTTCAGGCCGCCTGCTGTGCGAGCTTTTCGCACTGCACGCGGAAGCGCTCGGCCTGCTCGGCGTGCTGGGTGCGGCGCAGCAGGAACTCGATCTCCTTCCTGAACTGGGCGTCGCTGAGGCTCTCGGGACCGCGGACGCCGAAGGTCCGCGTGAGATAGGCGACGTAGCCGGAGGGCGGGACGCTGAGGAGTGTCGCCGCCGCGGCGGCCAGCCGCTCGCGGTCGAGCGTGCCGGTGCTCAGCGCGTCGAGGAACAGCTGCCGGTCACCGGTGTCCGCCGTCGCCACCGTCGGCGGAGGATCCGCCTCCGTGCGCGTGGCGACGAGCGGCTCTGCGCGGTCCGCGTCGGTACCAGTCGCCCCGGCGGGGATGACAGCCGCACTGCTCGATGTCGGAGCGGCAGTCGCGGTGGAAGGCGCACCCTCCGGCGGTCGCGGCGGCGCCGCGAGCACCAGTGCCCGCTCGGCGGCCGGCGGAGTTGTCGCGGATGCGTCGGTACGGGCCGCCGCCTTCACGCCGTCGGCGTTGCGGGTGACCTCCGGGCGCGACGGGTCTCCGCCGAGCGCGATGATCATCTCGTCCGCCGAGGCGATTCCGGTGCCGAAGCAGCCGTACCCCAGGAAGCCGAGCGCGCGGCCGATCGCGGAGGTCTCGGCGGTCTCGACCGGAGTGTCGCGGTTGGCGCCGCCGCCGCCGATGAACAGGCGTGCCGTGCCGGTGGCCTCGCCTCTGAGCTCCGCCTTCACCGTGACCTGGCAGAGCTTCTGTCCGGACACCGGGTCGTCCTTGAACTCGGCCGGCTGGATGATGACCTTCTTGCCCTGCGCCATGTGCTCGTCGACGGCCATCAGCACGCGGCCGTCGACGGACATGTAAGGAAGCTCGACGTACGCCTTGACGTCGCGGTCACCGCTCTCGCCGACCTTCTTCCACTGCCCGATGGGCACGATGAAGCTGCGGTACTTCGGTTCCGTCTTCTGCAGCGCGTCGAGCATGAGTCGCTTGGCGTTCTCTCGCGCCTGGCGGACGAGCGCCTCGATCTGGTCCTGCGGCATGACCGGCCTGTCGAAGCGTCCGCCGCCCTGGAACGGCCGGCGGGGTGGGGAGTCGCCGGCGGGGCGGCCGGCGGCGGGGGAGAGCGTGGACATAGCGACGACTCCTTCCGGTTGGAGGTGTGACGCCCCCTGGGTGCCTCAGGCCGATCGAGGGCGGTGAGCGCGCGATTCGGTGGCGCCCTGACAGCTCACGCACAGCGTGGCAGTGGGAATGGCGTGCAGGCGTGCGGGCGGGATCGGCTCGTCACACTCCGCGCATCGTCCATACGTTCCGTCGGCGATGCGCTGGAGCGTCGCGGTGATCTGCCGCGCGGCGAGGGTCAGGCGCTCGACGCCCATCGTGTGGGCCTCCAGCGCGCCGATGGCCTGGGCCGAGTCGCACATATCGTTCCGTCGGGCATCGGCGATGATCTCGAAGCTGTCTCTCGGATCCAGCTGGTGTAGCCGTGCGCGGATGTCCAGCAGTCGCTGCCTGAGGTCCTGCTCGAGGGCCGCGGGTGTCATCGGCGATCCCGAAGACGATGCCTCACGGCGCGGAGAGGTTCGACGTCGGGACGAAGGACGCAAAGGGGCTGGCCGTCATGCGCGGCAGTCTAGGAGACGGGATCTCCCGGCGAGCCCCAGACAGCAGGTCGGCCGTGGCCGGGAGGTGAGCCGCGGCCTTCGGTCCACGTCGCCGGGCGGGCCGACTCATCGGCCTGAGTCGGCGGCTTGGCGCCCACGGCAGGGCACCGTCCCGGTCGCTGTCTCGACCGGCCCCGCCCCGACCTCCGGATGCTGGTCATCACCATTCGGTGAGGCGAGCGGTTCCCAGCCAGTGATCTCGATCCGGAATCCGGGAGGCGTGGTCGCGGATGCCGGCGGGGAGGCTCCGGGCCGGCCCTTCCGCTGCGGTCGGGCGGCGCGAATGCGACGATCGCGCATCAGCCGGAGGAGGTAGGTGCGCTGGAGCCCGAGGAGGCGCGCTGCGTGCGTGCGGTTGCCGCCGGCCGCGTCCAGTGCGCGCTTGATGACCTCGGTCTGGAAGGCGACGAGGAGCGAGTGGTAAACACTCTGTCGGGGCATGGCGAGGTCTCCGATGTGAGAGCCAGAATGCCGGGTCGGCCGTAGGTGGCGACCTGGTACGAGGTGGTGTATCCCAGCTGGCGCCGGAGAGACCGAGCGCCTCCGGAAACGAGAGAGCGGTCTTGATGTGGTCAGCGGCACCGGTCAGCACAGCAGCCCGCTGATCGGAGCACCGCGACGTCATTGTTCAGGCAGTGTTGGCGTGCTCGTCGTCGACGATCTCCAGCGGCTCGAGTTCCGGGATCGCCGGGTGCTCGTGGTCCAGCCACGCTCGCAGCGGATCGAGGCCATCCTCGAGCCGCCGACGCACCTCGCGCACCGGGACCATCGGCTCGTGCCCATCGGACGGCGCATCGTACGATCCCGCCATCCCCCGTCGGAAGTGGCTCACGCACTCGCCGGACTCGGCCACGGGGTCGCTCAGTCGATCGAACGCGATGCCGGCCGCAACGAGCGCGGCCTCCAGGTCGGTGAACTGAGCGTAGCTCGCCTGGTCGTCCTCAACGACAAGGTGGCCCTCGTCCAGGTAGGCCTCCAGACCGTAGCCCGAGTAGTCGCCGGGCTCCAGCGCCTCGTCCAGGTCGACGTCGTGAATCGCGAGCGCCTCGCGGAGCGCCCGCTTGGACGCCCTGCCGCCGATCTTCAGCTTGGCCCATCCGTAAGCGCCCATCAGGGTTTGCCCTCCCTGTATCTTCCGTTGCTTTGAAGGGGGCACGGCCGTCGCGACGACCGGCACGAAGCCACAGCGCCAGCCCTGTTCCCATTCGCCTCAGGCCGACGCGGCGAGGTACGTGCGCGCGAGGCGCTGGTAGAGGTGGCCGATCGCCGACAGACGCGACTCCGCCAAGAACCTCGCTCGCTCGAGGTCAGCCTTGCCGACAGCCAGGCGGATTCCGCCGGCCGAGTCGATCGGTTCCTCCTCGGTCGTCGCGTCCCAGGGCCCGGGGATCGCGTACTGGATCGCGGCAAGCTCCAGCGGACGCGCGCGGCCCCGGTCCCAGTTCGCCAGCACTTCGCTGACGTCGAAGTGGAGATCGGTCCGTCCCCGTCCGATCGGCAAGCTTGCGGTGGGCGTCATGTCGTGGAGCAAGGTTCGGCGCAGGATGAACGGGATCCCCCAGCGTGCGCCGCCATAGGTCACCAGCTGGTACTGCAGACGGAGGCTCTTCTCGACGATTTGCCAGAACGAGGCGAGCATGTCCGCCTCATCCTGGCGACTCTGCGCGATCAGCGTCTTGACACGCCAGTCGCCGTTCTGGCGATACCCGAACCCGAGCGACATGAGACGGGCGTACTCCGGCTCGATCCCCAGGTGCTCCTCGAGGGCCGCGTTGACGGCGTCGGCCTCCTTCGGAAGGAGTCGCCCCTCGCGGTAGGCCTCCCAGGAGCCTTCGCACGTGTGCACGAGGCCCCGGAGGTACCGGATGGCCTGCAAGAACACCGGTCGGGCGAGGTCCGGATGGAGCTGGCGGAGGTCGGTGTCGAGCGCGGTTACGGGGTCGACGATCAGGATCACGGCTAACTCCCTCGAGCGCGTGGCTCGGCTGGTGAGGCGGGCGGCTGGCGTTCGTCGGCGACACCGGGGGCGCCAGGTCGCGGATTCCGTGTCGGCGCCTCGCCGGCGAGGTAGAGCATCACGCCGCGCTTGACCGGGCGGATCTCGATGATGCCACTGGCGGTCAGGCGCTGCGTGACGGCGACGGGATCCAGGCCTGGAAACCGCCGGCGGAAGGCCGCAGTGAACCCCGACAGGCGGGCGTGGATGCCTTTGAACGGCGGCACGCGCAGCGTCTGGATCGCGTGGATGACGAATTCGTCGGGCGTCATCGCGGCGCGGCTGTGGCAGAAGTGTCCGGATGCGCGCTCAGTTCGGGCAGAGCGCCGTCGCGGCTGCAATGGCCTGGCGGACGAACCGCCGGCAGGCGGCCGGCGCGCGGCGCAGCGCAAGGGCTTGGGCGGCGGCGAGCGCCGAGGCATCGGCGCCAGACGCCACCTGACCCTCGGCCACGAACAGATCGACCGCGATCCGTTCCTCCTGGAAGGAGACGCGAACGAAGGTCGTGGCCGTGACGACGTCGGCCCTCGGGCGCGTGAGGACGACGTGAAGATTCACATCGGATGCCGGCGTCGACAGCAGCGACGTTGAAACCGATAAGGGGCGGCGGACGAGCCGCGGTGACGGTGCGCGATCGTGACGTTCCATATGGCACCAGGCTTCGTGGCAGCGATGCTTGGTATCGAGCATGCGCGGCAGGAAGATCCGCATCAGGCGGAACGCCCAGCGAGCGAGAGGCGCTCGTGTGCGGCAAGGAAGCCGAGCACGACCTCCGCGATGTCGGCGGCTACGGTGTCGACCGCGCGGGTGCCGTCGATTCGGTGGAACCGCGGTTCCGTGCGCATCAGCGCGAGGTAGCCCCGGCGTACGCGCTCGTGAAACTCGGGGCCCTCGCGCTCAATGCGGTCGAAGCGCCGGCCGCCGATCCGCGCAAAGCCAACGTCCGGGGGCACGTCGAGAAACAGCGTGAGGTCGGGGACGGTCTGGCCGGCGGCGTGCGCGTTGAGCGTCTGGACCATGCAGGACCCGAGGCCACGGCCGTACCCCTGGTAGGCGACGCTGGCATCGATGAAGCGGTCGCAGAGCACGACCCGTCCCGCGTCGAGCCAGGGCCGGATCTTCTCGGCCACGTGCTGGGCGCGCTGGGCCAGCATCAGGAAGAGCTCGGCCAGTGGCTCCGGGCGGAGGTTGTGCAACGCGAAGATCGCCTCTCCGAGCGCAGTGCCCTTTGGCTCGCGCGTGAGCTCGACTGGGAGGCCGGCGCCGCGGAGGCACTCGGCCAGCCGCGCGATCTGAGTACTCTTGCCGCTCCCGTCCGGGCCCTCGAACGTGATCAAGACGCCCGCGGTACGCGGTGGGAACGGTCGCGAAAGGTCGGTCATCGGTCACCTGGTCTCATCTGGCACCCCTGCGAGAGGCTCTCCACTGCGGTCGAGCAGCGATCGGGGAGCACCTTGTCCAACTACGCCATCTCACGCGCTCCAAGCTCCTGCGGATACAACGTCCCTTCGGGCCAGCATCGAAAGCTGCGAGGACGGCCACAATGCGGCCGATGGGGTCACGCTGGGCAGAGCAGTGAGCCAGAGGTCGCTGACAGGAGCCAGATTGGCGGCTCGGTGACGCGGCCCAGGCGGCGCTAACTCATGCGGACGTCGAGGTGCCCGGAGGCTGGCCGACCCCCAGGCAGTCTGCCGCGACCTAGAACGGAACGTCGTCGTCCGTGCCGGCGGCGTCTCCGGCCGGGACCTCCGCACCAGCGCCAGGGGCGGTCGGCGCACCGGACCTGCGCGTGAGGAACTGCACCGTGTCGGCGACAACCTCCACCACGGTGCGCTTGCCCCCGTCCTTCGCCTCGTACTCGCGGCTCTGGAGGCGACCGTCGACGAGGACCGCCGAACCCTTGGCGAGGTACTCGGCACAGGCCTCCGCCTGCTTGGCCCATGCGACGACGTCGATGAAGAGAGTCTCCTCCCGCTTGTCGCCCTGCACGACGAACGTGCGGTTGACGGCCAGTCGGAGGTTGGCGACCGCCGTACCGGCCGGCGTGTAGCGGAGGTCGGGATCGCGCGTCAGGTTGCCGATCAGGAGGACCTTGTTGAGCGAGGCCATGACAACTCCTTCGGGTGAGGGTTAGAACGCCCGCCACCGATATGGGTCACGCCGGTGAACCGCTCGTGGGCGTCGCTGTCTCCGCGTGGACCTGGCCGGCGCTGCGCAGGATTGCGGAGTACTCGTCGAGATGCACTGCGATGCGAGGGTGCCGAGCGCCGAGCACACGGGTCGTGATGCTCAGCGCCTCGCGGCAGTGCCTCCGGGCCTCGGCCCAGCGCGCCTGCCTTGCCCGGAGCTCGACGAGCGTGAAGAGAGCATCGGCGACAGCCAGGTGGTCGGGGCCGAGACGGTGCTGGAGGATCCCGAGGGCTTCCTCCGCAAGCGGCTCCGCCTCGCCGAGCTCACCGATCGCTACCGTGGCCTTCGCCAGAAGCTCGAGCGTCGTGGCGCGCTCGGGATGCCTCGGGCCCAGGCTCTTGACCTGGATACGGAGGGCCTCACGATGGAGGGAGACCGCCTCCCGCGCGCGTCCCTGCAGCTGCTGCAGCCGCCCGAGCGCGTTGAGACTCTGAGCGATCAGCGGATGCTCGCCACGACAGGCGCGCTGGCGGATGCTCAAGGCTTGCTCGAGGTGGTACGCGGCCTGGGCGAGCTGGCCTTCGAGGATCAGGAGCTCGGCCGCACGGGTGTGGCTCTGGGCCATTGTGAGGTGCGTCTGGCCTACCGTCCTCTGTCGGACCGCCGTGCTGCGCTGGATGTACAGCCCGGCGACGCTGTACAGGCCACGTAGCATCGCGACGTCGGCGCAGACGTCGAGCGCCTTGGCGTAGTTGACCTCGCCCTCCCCGTTCACGTTGTCGTAGACGCCCACGGCGATCCCGGCCGTCGTCTCCGCCTCGGTATAGCGGCCGAGGACGAAGCAGATGCCCCCGAGGTTCGCGAGGGCTGCGGCGCCGTCGAGGCTTTCGTGCGCCTTTGCCTGATCGAGGATGTCCAGGGCCTGGCGGAACAGCCGCTCGGCCTCGGCGTACTGCCCCATCGCCTCGTAGACGATGCCCAGCGTGCGGAGCGAGGTCGAGACGCGTGGGTTCGTGGGGCCGAAGTCCTTCGCCGTCTCCAGCGCCACAAGCAGTAGCGACTCGGCGCGCTCGTAGTGCGCATCGAGATAGGCCCGGACCGCCGCGTCGATGGTGACGTCCCAGGTCATTCCATCCCTCGGTCGAGTCGGATGCAGCGCAGGATCCATGAGAGTCTCCGCGGCCCGGCTAAACCAAGCACGCGTCATGAGGCGTCAGCTCCGAATGTCCGGAAACCCGACCAGCAGATCGGAGAGCGTCGGCCTGTAGTCCGTGGGCACGGCTTGAAAGCCCCGGGGTTGTGACGAAGTAGCGCGTCCCCTCGGCGACGACGATGTCACCCGCTTCGACGGCACGCGGCAAGCGCGCCGCGACGAGCGCCAGGGCGCGAGCGAGCCGGACGTCGAGCGCCGCGCCGGCAGGTAGCGACGCGTCAGGAACGGTGCACGCGACCGGAGTGCCGGGCTCGCCGCACGCGTAGAGTTCGACCGTGAGGGTCATGCTGACTCCGTGGGGATGAAGGGCACCGGGCGTTGCTGCAATCGACCGGCAGCGTGGCGCGACGTGGGAAACACCGCGAGGCGGCTGCCGGGCTCACCCGGCATGGGGTGGTGAGACGTCGACGGCTTCAGGCCGCTGGAGCTGGAACCGAAGAGCCGCGGCTGAGGGCCCGCGACATCGGGAGCCGACCGATCTCCGCCGCGCCCAGGCGGACCGCCCTGACTGCGTGAGCGATTGCCTTCTCGCTCGCGCCGTGGCCGCGGGCGAGCACACGCAGGGTCTGGATTGTGTCCGTCAGGTTTCCGTAGGCGAGGTAGGCCTGCCTGCCGTGCTCGACGGTCATCGTGCTGAGGTGGCGTTCGAGCGTCTCGCGTGTCAGCCGGAGACCGGTCCTCTGGGAAATTGGTATGGGTCTCCTCCTCTGGGCCGGGCGTTCACGTAGCGGAGGTCCAGGTCACTGACCGTCGGGCCTGCCGCCGGCGCGGAAAGAGAGCCGCTGAGGGGCGTCGTCGAATGACGGGATCGTCCCGGCCGAGCTGATCAGGAGCGTAGGCCTCGCAGACTACGGCCTTCGGCCGGCCGTCCTGCTACACCTCGCGCCGGGGGCGAGGCGCTGCCTCGTCGCCCGCAACGATCTGAGGGGCGAGGCAGACGTCGCGAGGCCGAACCGACCCCGGGACGCCGGGGACGCGCGAGAGAACTACTGGGTCGAGGCGGTGCGGCCGGCGGTCGCGGGCCGACGGCCCGGATCCCCCGGAAGCGTGGGGGCGGCCATCGCTGGCGACGGGCGCCGCCCGCCGGGGAGCTCGCCCGCCTGGGTGCGCACGTAACGCTTCCAGCCCCAGAGCGCGATGCGCTGCAGGAGGAGTGTGGCCACCGCGCCCGCCCCGACAAGCAGGACAGAGCCGAGGCGCGCATCGAAAACCACGACCTGCGGGCCATGGCCGACACCGATCGCCCATGCGCACATGAGGCCGAAGACGAAGGCCAGGGCGCTGTGGGTCATGAGGAAGCCGGGGACGTGGTATCGCTTCAACGTCATGTCCCTGGGTGTGTCAACGCTCGCCGCAGTACTGGGCGCCGAGCGCTGGCAGGATGTCCCGAGCCAGGATGCGTCGGTGGCAGAAGGACGCCGTGGGCGCGCAGTAGCACAGCAGAGTCACCTCGTCGCGAGCGAGCAAATGTGCCCATGCTTCCTGGCGCCGGCGATAGCTTGCGCGCATGAGATCGAAGTAGTACGTGCGGTACGCCTCCCGCGAGAGGCGGCCCCGCTTCGCACCGAGGACCATATCCCACCGGTCGGGCGCGAATGGGCGCCCCTCCGGCGGCGCCGACTTGATCGTGATGTCCAGCCCGTCGGCGCCGTGATACTTGCCCATCTGTGCCGTGTAGACGCGTAGCATAGGTTCCTCGCGCTGATGTCCTGACGTGCATGGCTTGTCGAGTGCCACCCGCCGCCGACCATCGGCGATCCGTGGTCAACCGTCCGGGCGACTCCTTTTCGACCCCCAAGGGAGTTCGGCGATCCATGCACCACGAAGACAGTGGACCTCGAAACCGGAGCCGCCCAACAGCACACACCTGAGTCAGTGGCCTCCGACGCTCAGCCACAGAAGTCCAAGGATCGGACCTCGACTCGCACACGAGGGCCCTCCGCAGTGGAGTTGGAGCGCCTGCACAGCTCCAGATCGCGGAAACGAGCTCACGCCGCAGAGCAGTCACGTACGTCGCGCGCAATCTCGGATGGGAGTCACCAACAGCCTCTCAACGAAATCAGACCGCCACCCGTGACGACGGCGCCAAACCGGAGCAATACCCCACGGCCGATACCAAGGGCACCGCGAGCAAGCGAACGATCACGCGCGACGGGAGCACCGCCGCAAAGCCGACACCAAGCCGCGAAGCGGCGTGGCTCAGCAACGGGTCTCGCGGGCGCCAACCCTCCTCATGACCCGCGCTCGGAGGCGCCCAACGCCAAGCACTTGCACGATGCCGCCCCTATATATTCATTAGGCATCTCCACACTCTGGCTCGGCGTCAGCCGATCCAGTGGCTCTTCATGAGGCGGTCGAGCCCGCTCTCGAGCTTGTGCTCGGCCGACTCTACGTCTGGCGGATCCCCAGTTCGGGCAGTCTGAGTGCCAAGGCCGGGAATCGCGTGCGTGGGGGTCTCCTCGGACGCGGCCGCCAGTCGAGTGGGAGCGTCCGGCTCGCTGGGCGCGCGCCGGCGACTGCGCGACCGGGCGGCGTTCGTGACGACTGTGCGTACCGCGTCTGGACCGAGGGGCGGGCCGTCGATGACGGTCGGGAGGTATTGCCTCAGCGCGGTCTTGATAGCGCTCGGCCGGCGCCAGCGCGGCAAGGCGAGGAGCATGCCCAAGAGTTCGAGGTCCTCGGGACTGTTGAGACTGAAGTAGAGGCTGCGGTAGTACGCGTCCGCCATGCCAGCAATCCAGGGCGTGGCGAGCGGCCTATGATCGTCTGTGAGAACTCACAGAACTCACAGATGGCCTGCGGACGCGCTACCTTCTCGCTTGCTTGGCGAGGCGGCAACCGAAGCGATAGTAACCCACGGCGTTCTGGATTCTCGGGTTGGCGACGAGCGTGGCGTGCCGGGCAAGCGGCTGTAGCCGGGCACCGAGAAGCTGCGCGCCCCCACCAGTCAACCACAGGACCTGGAGGCCGCGAGCCTCGTCGCCCCATAGCATCCGTCCGTGCGCGAGGATGGCCTCGGCGTGCCGGTCGAGGAGGGGGTCGACGATCGCGGTAATGTCGACGGTGTGCGGGCCGACGGGGAGCCTCCTCCTGAGGACGGCATCGTTCAACCCGTGAGGATCAGCCTCGATGCCGTAGCGCCCCGCGATCTCCCGACCGACATCGAGGAGGAGCTCGGCGATACCGGAGTTGCGGGTGAGGCATTGGGCAGGAATCACCTCGAAGCCCTGCAGGGTGAAGTAGTCCGACGTGCGGAAGCCGATATCGAGGACACCGATCCGGCTTTCGGCCAGCCGCGCATCGGTGAGATTGCCGTGGTCGTCCAGCACCTGAGAGAAGACAGTTCCCAGCGGCTGAGGTAGCACGCGAGCATCGGCGATCGTCACTTCCCACGCCTGCCTCTCGGGCAGGATCTCAAGCTTGTGGGTGCCCTCGAGCCGGCGCTTGACTGTAGGGGCGTGCTGCAGGATGTCGCCAACGGGAAGCCCGGTCACGACGGACACCAGGAGGCCGCTCTCGGGAACCCGTCTGCGGATGGCGTTGAGTATGAGGATCTGGTAGGGCACGGTGTCAAGCCATTCGCGGCTGAGGCCCACGAACAGGCGACTGGCAAGCTTCAGCGCCCGCTCCCCCACGAGGTACTGCCGTCCGTCGTAGCCGAGGGCCTCGGAATCGGCGGGATCGAAGCCACTAATCTGGACCTCGGATGGAGCCCAGTCGCCTACGACCGAGGGGAAGGCATCCGGGCCGAACCGCGTGATCGTCTTCGTGAATCCAAAGCCGACGTCGATACCCAGAAGCATAAGCCTCCTCCGTGCGGCTTCGCGCCGCACTGGGACGTCGCCTCGAGCCGCTTGACGGGCGCATCCATCGTGCGGCTACGCGGACTACCGCCCGAGGCTCTTTTGGGTTCAGAGAAGCACTGGACGGTGAGCTTCCCCGAGGCACGGCGCACTGCGCGGGGGCAGTACTCGTGTACTCAGGTGGTGGGGCGGGTGGCGGCATTCCCTCCGTTGCCAAAACCGGGCGCGATCGCGGCAGTCCGCTTCAGAGCGGCCCCGGCCCTTCTGCAAAGTTGAGCGGCCGTGGCGAGCGAATGGAGCTAGCAGGCGGCTCAACGTAAAGTTCGTCGGGTGAAGCCGCCTGCTAGACAGCTCAAAGCCGTCAAAGAGAACAGATGCTACGTATTCATAGGGGGCGGGCGAAATCCCTCTTCGAATCAATAGCTTAGAACCACGCCGCTGTGAATTCGCCCCGGAATTCACAGCCGGTCCTGCCGCTCGTGCCAACGCAGAAAACGAGCCATCGTCCCGTCTTCCAGTGCGCGGGGCGCGTCAACGGGAAGCTCTAACTCCGCCCTGACCCTCCGGGCGAGATCCCGGTGCGCCCACGGGTATAGTTGATACTTCAGAATCAGGGCGAACCCTCCCTCCCGAATAAGTTCGTGGATCCAAGACTTCGGAAGCATTCGAACGGCAAAGATAGGTGTGATACCAAGAGCCTGGCACATCTCGATCTTCGTCCTAAACTCCACGTAGTCGATGTAACGAAGCGTGTTCTTAACCTCCACGCCGTATACCCGGCTGTCCCTCTCGAAAATGAAGTCCAGATCGTGATCAGTCCTCGTCCACTCTCGCCCACCATAGCTCCGGGCATCTCGTCCCCGCATCACGAACTGCGATCGCGCGAAACCCTCCAAAACCATCGCCTCGCCCTGGAGACCAAGCGAACCACCGATGTTCGGGTCCGAATACTCCTCGACCAACCGCACGACTTTCGTCGCATCACGACGGTAGTAACGGTAGCTTTTGTGCCACATCAGGTGTATCGAGCCGCCAGTTTGGAGCTGTCGGATCTCTGTCCGAATCAACCCCCGGCCAGCGAGTTCGCGAAGCGCGCGGTTGGTGATCCAGTGATACCAATCGCCCTCGTTGCGGACTTCAAGCTGCCGAGAGAAGAACACCGACTCTTTGTGCGCATCGACGAAGACCTCCAAGGCTGCCCTTGCCTCGTCTTCGTGTACATCAGGCTCTCGCCGTCCAATCTCCTCAGGCGGTTCTAAGAAGTCTTCGTTTGGCACTCAATTCACGCAGTCGATTCAGCTGTCCAACGCCCCGTTCACCAGCCGCGAGCGAGCATCGCGAGCGAGCGGTCTGGTGCAACGCGAAGTCAGGCATCCCTCTCGAGCCGGCGGCTCCCCCATTCGTGATGGCAATCGACACATCGCCACTCCGGCATCGTGTCCGAGACCAGACAGCCGCCGAGCACCACGCGTCCAGAGTCGAGGTCGTGTTGCAAGTCGGCGTCAAACGCGGGCAGGCCGTAGAGGATGCTGGCGACACGGGGGCTCCCGCAGGACGGGCAATGAGATGACCTTAATTCGTCAATCACCAGCACCTCTCCTTGCGGCCACCGTGCTGGTTCCGTCCGCTGCGTCCAGCGTCGGTTGGAACCGATGCCTGTTGCAGGCACGCCATGTTCATTGCAGGGCTTTCACGAGTACTGCGGCTACTTCTTTCAACGGAAGTCGAAACTGCCTCCCCATGTCCTTCTTCGAGCCAAAGGTACTGTCGAAGATCCAGACGGGACGCGCGCCCTTCTGGTTCTCGAGAAGCTTACAGAAAGTGGGAGCAGGAACCAGCCAGCACGTGTCGCCGAGGGCCGCTTTCGCCTGGTCATAGTACACGAAGAGTAAAGACTTGTTCGGACCGGGCCTGCAGGTAGCTCGGCGGACGTCCGCCCGGTAGTGTCCGCGGCTGCTCAGCGAGAATCGCCCTTTGATCTGCAACAAGAGCGTTTTGTCTGTGGCGCGGCTGCCAATAACGAGATCCACGCCTTCGTCGTCCACCAGGGGCAGGCTAACCCTCAGCATGCCGTTGGATTGGAGGATGAGCCTCGCACCGACGAACTGCTCTATGGCGCGACCCTTCTGCGACTCCGAAATGGCCATCGCGCTCTCTCGATGCCTCTAACGCACGGTTTAGCTGCCGCAGTGAGCGAAGCGACCTGCGGTGGCGTGCAACCGGAAGTTAGACAGGAGCCGTCTCGCCATCGCTTTCAAGCCACTTCAGTCCGGGAACATTCGCTCGGTCTCTGAGATAGCGCAAGGCGTTGACCACTCGGTTTCGAGCCTCACGGGTCGCGACTGCATTGAACTCCGTCAGGATCTTGCCGTAGCCAATCCAGATACGCGTGATGGTCTCGTCGACCGGCCTATCTCTGGCCGCATCGTGTTCGAGCCGACCGTCCTTGTGCCGGACGATCAAGTCTTCAGCGGTTTCCATCGCTTTGGGGTGGGCGATGCGATTTCTGAGCTGATTGATGCGGTGGACCGTTTGGAGTGGCTCCTTCCCAGGATCCAGGGTATCGCCTGACACGAGACGCACGACCGTCCACCATTTCAACGGAATGTCTGCCTTCTCGGGCTTCTCCCAGACCCAGGTCTGGAGATAGGTCTCCCCCACTTCGTTGATCGCGCCTTCCAGAACCAAGGCGAGTATCAGATGAGCCCCGATGCTGGCCGCGACCTCGGTTTCTATGATGCCGGCCTGACGTGCCTCGTCGGCAGTCGACAGGAGCCGACGTGCGTTGTCGTATAGGAGATAGGTCACATATGCCTTCATCGCAACGCGACCGCCCGGTCGCTGTGGAGGATGACGCCGGGCCGCGGGTGGCGATGCGCCACGGCGTGGTTGAGCGCCGCCAAGGTCAACCGCGCGTCCTTGTTGGGCCCGAGACTCCAGCCGAGGATCCGCCGCGAGTAGCGATCCATGACGACCGCCAAGTAGCGCCAGGCCCCACCCACTTTCACGTAGGTGATGTCGCCGACCCAGACCTGATCTGGCCCCGTGGCTAGGCGGTCGAGCTGGCGATTGGGAATGCTGGTAAAGAACCCGTGCAGGCCGGGAATCCGTCGGTAGAGCTTTACCGCCCGGGCCCGCAGCCCGGCCTCGCGCATGAGCCGCTCGACCCGTCGCTGGCTGACCCGCGTACCGGCGGCCCGGAGGGCTTGGTGAATCCGCGGGCTGCCATACGTGCCGCGACTGGTCTCGAACAGCGTCCGAATCCTGCTCAGCAAGCCCCGGTCCTGTTCCCGACGGGCGCTCTCGTCGCGGTGCCGCCACGCGTAGTAGCCCACACGGGTGACACCATGGAGGGCGCACATCCGCTTCAACGGGAAGCCACCGCGTTGGCGGTCAATGAACGCGAAGATCTCCGTCTTCGTTCGGAACAGAACCGGGGTGGACCGCCCAGGCCCATGACCGTTTTTTAAGAGCTCGTTCTCCTCCTTCAGCATCGCGTGCTCGCGCTCGAGGGCCTGCAGCCGCTTGATCTCGCGCCGCGGGCCGACCTCGACCCGTCGGGCTCGCCCCCTCAACACCCCGTCGCGCACGTCCTTCCGCCAGCGCGACAGCATGAAGGGATGGATGTCCAATGCGGGGGCCACCGTCTGCACCTGCACCCCGGGCATCCCGCTGAGCTTCACCGCCGTGAGCTTGAACTCAACGCTGTACCGGTGAACCTTCTTCGGGCCGATCGGTCTGCCCACCAGACACCTCCCAGCGTTAGCTGAAAGTGTCTACTTTATCGAGGGAGGTTCTCGGTCCGGTCGAACGTGTTGTTGGGCAGTGACCAACGGCTACGACTCCTCAAAGTAATCACTGTCGAGTTGCTTGACGGTATACGTCGACCTCGGTGTGGCACCGACATCGAAGTCGAACATGAGTCGAGCCAAACGCCGTCCGTTGATGAGGATGATTCGGCTATCGATCCGCTGCGCGTAATCTTCTGCCTCTCGGCTGAAATCCGACGTGGTGATGAAGATGCCTTTGCGCGCTCGTTGCCCCTGCAGGGCGCCCGCGAATTTCTGAATCTCAGGCCGGCCGACGGCGGAGTCCCAGCGTTTTGCCTGGACATAGATGACATCGAGTCCAAGCCTATCCTCGTCGATGACTCCATCGATACCCCCATCGCCGGAACGGCCGACCGCACGCGCGGCATCGGCGCGGCTGCCGCCGTACCCCATCTTCACGAGAAGATCGATGACCAGCTGCTCGAAGAACACCGGGGAGGCGGCCCTGACAGCTTCCAGAAGCTCCTCTTCCAAGCCCGTACGGAGGCGTCCATAGGCGGCGTCGAGAGCCTCCTCTGGCGACGCCGAGCCTGACGCGACGGGAGCGACGCCGGAAACGACAGGTTCCTCAGCATCGGCCCTCTGAGCAGTCGCGGCGCGAGCCCTCTGGAGGAAATCGAGGAACTCCGGGAACTGCGATAGGAAATCGCCGTCGACTCTTGAGGGCTTGCTGGCGAGTACGCTCCTGCCTCGTTCCGTAAGCTCGTAGACGCCTCGGCGCGGGGAAGCGACAAGCTGCGCCTGCTTGAGATAGGCCAACGCCCAGCCAACCCGACTCATAATCGCGGTTACCTTGCCGCTTGGCAGCATCTGCAGGCGCTCTGAATCCGAGAGGTGCAACGCGTCCGCCACAGCCGCAGCGAGCTCACGGCGATGCCGCAGACCGCTGGCTTCCAGAATCCGGAGGACCGGGAGCATTACGTCCTCGTATGTCGGAAGCGCCATGGTTGTCCTCTCAGGATTCCCTAGCTGCCCAACGCCTACGCTCAGCGGCCGGAGGGCGAGTAACGCGAGCCCCCGGTCCGTTGGAGCGTGATGTTGGGCAGCCGTCCATCACTCGATGATCTGAGATGCCTGCACTCGTAGCGACGGCGGGATGGTCAGCCCAAGAGCGGCTGCGGTTCTCAGATTGATCACTAGGTCGAATTTTGTCGGCTGCTCGACCGCCAGGCCGCCAGGATTGGCCCCTTTCAGGATTCGGTCTACGTACGTGGCAGCCCGGCGGACAGTAGCGTCCAGGTCGGGTCCATAACTCAGGAGCGCCCCCGCCTGGGCCCACGGCCCCCAGCCCGACACGACGGGCAGCCGGCGGCGGGCGGCGAGCTCGATGATTCGTTGACGACCAAACGTCATCAGTCGGGAGGACACGACGATGATCGCCTCTGCGCGCCCCGCCTCGGCAGCCTGGAACGCCCCTTCGAGGTCACCGAGCGCCCTGACTTCGAGCGATTGAACGCCAATGCCGAGCAGTCGTCCGGCCGCCACGGTCTCGGCGTACTCTGGATCGACGTGATCGGGATTCCAGAGGACTGCCACGTGTGAAATGCTCGGGGCCGCCTCCTTCAAGAACTGGAGCCGCTTGGCCGCTAATTCGGATGATACAAACGTCACGCCGGTCACGTTTCCACCTGGCCTCGCCAGGCTCGGTACCAGTCCCGCCCGCACAGGATCGTTGCTGACCGCCATGACGATGGGAATGGTGTTGGTCGCAACCCGGGCGAACGGCGTGACGTCCCCGCCCATCGCGAAGATCACGTCGGGTTTGAGTGCCGCCAGCTCCGCGGCGAGATTGGGGAGCCGTTCGGGTTCTCCCCGGGCAGCGCGGTACACCGTCGTCAGGTTTTTTCCTTCGACGTAGCCCAGCTCGCTGAGACCTTGGCGGAACGACGCCAGATTCGGATCCCCCTCGGGGGTGCTGAATAACAACACGCCAAGACGGGCGATCTTCGCCGTCTGCTGTGCCTCGGCGCAGAGGAGCGGCGCCACCACGAGAATGGCCACGCCGATGACGAATCTGCTGGGCGTCAGTCTCTCGTCTGTCTCCCGTCGCAGGACAGCTTACCTACGCTGCCGAAGCCGACGCAGCCAGTTGTCGCGTCATCGGTCGGGGCCACCGCCCGTCTGCCCAACGTTCACGTTGACCGGCCGCGACGAGCGCATGCGAGCCGGCGGTCCGGTCGAACGTGATGTTGGGCGGGATGGCTTTAGAAAACGGTGTCATTCGATGACCTGGTCGGCGCGCAGCAGGATTGACGGCGGCACCGTGATACCGAGCGCCCTCGCGGTCTTGAGATTGATAACCATCTCGAACTTGGTGGGCTGCTCGACGGGGA
>Ga0187892_10001569_pt1 | contig 51530 bp, 48 predicted proteins | sample MA1701073metaG_FD_139345 | JGI IMG/M metagenome (GOLD analysis project Ga0187892, IMG submission 139345) | Bio-ooze microbial communities from a basaltic lava cave in the Kipuka Kanohina Cave System on the Island of Hawaii, USA - MA170107-3 metaG ...
CATGGCGCGCATGGTGTTCTCCGGCATGTTCGACAAGCTGCCGAAGCTGCGCATCATCACCCACCACCTCGGCGCGATGGCGCCGTTCTTCGACAAGCGGGTCGGCTACGGCTGGGACCAGCTCGGCAGCCGCACCTCCGACGAGGACTACGGTCGGCTCCTGAAGTCGATGCGCAAGCGCCCGGTCGACTACTTCCGGATGTTCTACGGCGACACGTCGGTGAACGGGTCGGCCTCGGCGATCCGTTGCGGCCTCGACTTCTTCGGCGCCCGGCACGTCCTGTTCGGCACCGACTGCCCGTTCGATCCCCAGGGCGGACCGCTCTTCATCCGCGAGAACATCAAGGCGATCGACTCGCTCAAGCTCAAGCCCGGCGACCGCCGGCGGCTGTACTTCGGGAACGCGATCCAGATGCTCCGGCTGAAGCTGCCCGCGACGGCGGCCAAGGCCTCAACGCGAAGGCGCAAAGGAAGCAAACCTCGCAAAGCTTCACGATGACCTTCCGCGCCGCGCCGGCGCGCGCGACGCAGCCCCGCGACTGGCGTCCCGCCTTTGCGGTCCTCCGCGTTGTTCGCGCCTTCGCGTTGGCTTTTTCGCGCTAGGCCGCCTTTTTCCCGAGCGCCTCGTCGCGCAGCGCGCGGCGCAGGATCTTGCCGACGTTGGTCTTGGGAAGCTCGGCGCGGAACTCGATCAGCTTGGGCCGCTTGTACGCGGTGAGGTTCGCCTCGCAGTGCCGGCGGACCTCCTCCTCGGTGAGCGCCGGGTCCTTCTTCACCACAAACAGCTTCACCGCCTCGCCGGACCGCTCGTCGGGCACGCCGATCACCGCGCACTCGAGCACGCCGGCGTGCTGCGCGACCACGTCCTCGATCTCGTTCGGATACACGTTGAAGCCCGATACCAGCACCATGTCCTTCTTGCGGTCGACGATCCGCACGAACCCCTTCTCGTCGACCGTCGCGACGTCGCCGGTCGCGAAGAAGCCGTCGGCGCTGATCGCCTTCGCCGTCTCCTCCGGCCGCTGCCAGTAGCCCTTCATCACCTGCGGGCCGCGCACGCAGAGCTCGCCGACCTCGCCGACGCCGAGCGCCTTGCCGCTCTCGTCGCGGATCTGGATCTCGGTCGACGGCATCGGCAGGCCGATCGCGCCGCTGAACTCCGCGGCGTCGAGCGGGTTGGCGCACACGACCGGAGAGGTCTCGGTCAGGCCGTAACCCTCGACCAGCGGGCGTCCGGTGACCTGCTTCCAGCGGGCCGCGACCGCCTTCTGCACGGCCATCCCGCCGCCGAGCGCCGCTTTCAGGGAGCCGAAGTCGAGCTTCGCGAAGTCCGGATGGTTGAGCAGCGCGTTGAACAGCGTGTTCACGCCGACGACGAGGGTGAACCTGTGCTTGGCAAGCTCCTTGACGAACGCCGGAATGTCACGCGGATTGGTGATGAGCACGTTGCAGCCGCCGAGCTTCATGAAGGCGAGACAGTTCGCGGTCAACGAGAAGATGTGGTAGAGCGGCAACGGGGTGATCACCACCTGCGCCTCGCCGCCGAGCGTCGGCTTCTGCCACGCCCCCAGCATCTCGACGTTGGCGAGGATGTTGCGGTGAAGGAGCATCGCGCCCTTGGCGACGCCGGTGGTGCCGCCGGTGTACTGCAGGAAGGCGATGTCCTCGGGCCCGATCTCGACGCGCTTCAGCTCGTGGCGCGCGCCCTCCTCCAAAGCGTCGTTGAAGCGCGCCGCGCCCGGCAGGTCGTACGCGGGCACCATCTTCTTCACGTGGCGCACCACCAGGTTCACGATCGCGCCCTTGATCCCGAGCAGATCGCCGAGCGCGGCGACGACGATGTGCTTCACCTTGGTGCGCGCCACGACCTGCTGCAGCGTGGTCGCGAAGTTCTCGAGGATGACGATCACTTCCGCGCCGGAATCGTTGAGCTGGTGCTCGAGCTCGCGCGGGGTGTACAGCGGGTTGACGTTGACGACGACGCCGCCCGCGCGAAAAGTGCCGAACAGCGCGACCGGATATTGCAGGACGTTCGGCATCATGATCGCGACGCGCACGCCCTTGCCGAGACCCTTCGCCTGCAGCCACGCGCCGAAGTCGCGCGCGCGCCGGTCGAGCTCGCCGAAGGTGAGGGCCTTGCCCATGTTGTGGTAGGCCGGCCGCGCAGCGTACTTCTTGACGCTCGCATCGAAGAGCTCGGCGATCGATTTGTGCTCGTCGTAGCGGATCTCCGCCGGGACGCCGGGCGGATACGACTTTAGCCAGATCTTCTCCACGACTGCCTCCTCGCTGACCCCACGGCTGCTGCGATCGATTCTCGTTGTGGACCGGGCGAAACCCGCCGGCAAAGGCTCGGCGATTATCCGCGAACGGGGGTCGGGTCGCCACCCGGGCCCCGGGCGGACCGCGCCCTGCGGGCCGCCGCTCCGACGTCAGCGCCGGATCGGCGGCAGCGTGAACCGCCGGAAGAACCGCCACAGCTCCTCGTTGGCGTCGATCACGTCGGTCGCCCCGGCGACCCCTTGTGGGAGGTCGTCCGGCCTGGCGCCGGGCCAGCCATGGCCGGCGCCCGCCAGCTTCCAGAGCACGACCTCGGCGCCGTCGCGGCACCCCGAGAACACGTACTTCGTGGCGGTGTGCGCCGCGGTGGCCGTGCCCGGCGCTCCGGCGCGGGTCTCCGCGACCGCCGGCTTCGCGCGGCATCCTCCGAAGGCGGCCCACCGATACAGCACCTCCTCGGCGCTGGGGTGCTGGATCCGGACGCTGCTGAGCGGCACCGGCCCGCCCAAGCCGCCGCGGTAGAGCGCGCGCTCGTCGTCGACGCTGTGGATGTGCATGATCGGCAGCGCGCGGCGGCCCGGGACCGCGAGCGACGGCCGCGGGTCGTCCGCGCGGGGCTCCGGCAGCACCATCGATCCGGCGACCGGCGCGATCGCGGCGATGCGGTCGGAGGCTTGCGCGGCGAGCCGGTAGGTCAGCATCGCCCCGTTCGAGAGGCCGGTCGCATACACGCGCGCCGTGTCGACGGGCGCCCGCGTCCCGAGCGCGTCGAGCAGCGCGCGTACGAAGCCGATGTCGTCGACCTTCTCGGACACGGCGTAGCCGCAGCACAGGCCGGCGTTCCAGGTGAGGTACTCGCCCGCGAACCAGCCGGTGCCATTCGGATACACGACGATGAACCCCTCGCGGTCGGCGAGGGCGTCCATGCCGACGTAGTCGCGATGCCCGCGCGCGTCGCCGCCGCCGCCGTGGAAGTTGAGGACGACGGGCAGCGGCCGGTTCGCGGCCGTCTGCTCCGGAAGATGGACGAGCGCGGTGCGCCTGCGCCCCTCGTGCGCCACCGCGAGCTCGATGTCTCCGACGGGGCCGGCGGGGAGCTCGCGCGGCACCGGCGGTTGGGCGGCCGCGGCGCCGGCCGCGAGCGCGCCCGCCAGCGCACCCCGGCGGACGGCGCGCATCGATGACAATGGCATGACCGCGATTCTAGTGCGATTGCGGTGCGCCGCGCGCGGCGAAGCCGAGCACGCGCGGGGCGACGATTCCCCCGATGCCGAGGGTGGCGAACGCGACCCCCCATGCCGCCGCGCTCTGGTTGCCGCCCGCGAGATCGAGCGCGGCGCCGAAGACGAGCGGCGAGACGAACCCGGCGGCGAAGCCGAGCGTCGAGTGCACCGCCATCGTCGCGCCGCGCAGCCCGGGGTCGGCGGCGGCGACCATTCCGGCGGTGAGCGTCGAGGAGTCGCTCATCATCAGCAGCATGTGGAGCACCACTGCGGCGAGCATCAGGGCCCACGGCGCGCCGGCCATGAAGCCGAGCGCGCAGGTGAGCATCCCCGAGACCGTCATTCCGAACCCGATCACCCGCGCGCGGCCCGCGCGCAGCGCCGCCTCGTTGCCGGAGACGCTGGCGAGCGGCGACACGAGGTTCGCGATCGCGTGGATCGTCGCCGGCGCGAGCGGCGCGGGCACGTGGGTCTGCGCGAACGTGAGGAACGCCACCATCCAGGAGCGCGAGCCGAGGAGCTCCCAGCAGTGCACGGCGTAGCCGTAGACGTAGCGGCTCGAGTCCCGGTTCCGGAAGACCGGCCGGAAATCGAGGAGGCGCTGCGCGACGGGCGCGGTGCGGGGGCTTCCCGGGGGCAGCGCGGCCGCGACCATCGCCGCGGCCAAGAGCGGGCCGACGCCGGCGGCGGCGAAGGCCCAGCGCCAGCCCGCCGCCGCCGCGACCCCGGCCGCGAGGAGGAGCGACAGGCTCGCGCCGACCCCGAAGAAGGCGGTGTAGAAGGACACGGCGCGCGACTGCAGCGGTCCTTCCGTGTGGTCGGTCAGCGCGCGCAATCCCGGCATGTAAGTGCCGGCGACGCCGACGCCGACGAGGAGCTGGAAGAATCCGCCGCTCGCCACGCCGTGCGCGAGCCCGCCGAAGCCCGCGGCGCCGACCGCGGCGACGAGGCTCGAGACGACGTAGATCCGCCGCGCGTCGACGCGATCGGTCAGCGCAGTCAGCACCGGGACCGCCGCCATGTAGCCGGCGAAGAAGAGCCCGCCGACGAAGCCGGCCTCGGTGTTCGAGACTCCCCACTCGACCTGGAGCTGCGGCAGCAGCGCGGGGTAGGTCGAAAACCCGGTCATGCTCGCGACGTGCGCCGCGCAGAGCCAGGCGATGATCGGCCAGGTGGAGCGGCGCATGTGCGTGACCGCGACCGGCCGCTAACTCGTCACCCATCACCCGTCGGAGCGCACCCCCGACTGCGCCTCCAGCACGCGCAGCAGGCTCGACGTGTCGTGCGTGCCCCAGCCGTGACCGAGCAGCGCCGCGAGCTGCTGCGCGGTGAGGGCGGTCGCGGGCAACGCGATGCCGAGCTCGTGCGCGAGCTCGACCGCGAGCCCGAGATCCTTGTGGTGCAGGCGCGCCTCGATGCCCGAAGCGAACGCCCGGTCCGCCATGCGCTGCCCGACGATCTCGAGCATCTTGCTCGCCGCGAAGCCGCTCAGCAGCGCCGCACGCACCTTCGCCGGATCGACGCCGTTCACCGCCGCGAACAGCAGCGCCTCGGCGATCCCCTGGATGTTGACCACCTGCGCCACCTGGTTGCACAGCTTCGTCACCTGCCCGGCCCCGTGGCCCCCCATGTGAAGGACGTGTCCGCCGAGCCGATCGAGGAGCGGCTTGACCCGCTCGAAGACCTCGGGAGGGCCGCCGACCATGATCGCCAGCGTCGCAGCCTCGGCGCCGCCGGTACCGCCGGAGACTGGCGCGTCGAGATGCTCGACGCCGCGCGCCGTGAGCCGTGCGGCGATCTCGCGCGTGGCGGTCGGGGAGATCGTCGCCATGTCGACCACGATCGTGCCCGGCCGCGCACCTTCCGCGATCCCGCCCCTTCCGAGGGCGACCTCCTCGCTGTCGGCCGTCGCCGTGACCATGCTGAAGACGATCTCGGCGTCCGCCGCCACCTCGGCCGCCGACCCGCAGGAGCGCGCGCCGGCCGCGACGAGCGGCTGCGCCGCCTCGGCGCGCCGCGCCCAGACGGCGAGCGGATGTCCCGCGCGCAGGAGATGCATCGCCATGTGCCGACCCATGGCGCCCAGGCCAATCCATCCGCAGCGAAGTGTCATAGCGCTCCCTCGACGGCCACGACGCCGGCGACCGCAGCGGCTGCGCGCGACCGTGCCGCCCCTTTGCGGTTCGCCGCGCGGCTTGCGGCGCTTACTTGTGCTTGAAGCTCGGCTTGCGCTTCTCGACGAACGCGCGCATGCCTTCCTTCTGGTCCTCGGTCGCGAAGAGCGAGTGGAACATGCGCCGCTCGAACAGGATTCCCTCCGCGAGCGGGGTCTCGTACGCGCGGTTGACCGCCTCCTTCGCCATCATCACCGAGGGCCCGGAGAACTCGCAGATCGCGTTCGCGACCGCGAGCGCCTCGTCGAGCAGCTTCTCGGCCGGCACCACGCGCGAGACCAGCCCCGCGCGCTCGGCCTCTTGCGCGTCCATCATGCGAGCGGTGAGGATCATGTCCATCGCCTTCGCCTTCCCGATCGCGCGCGGCAGCCGCTGGGTGCCGCCGGCGCCGGGCATGGCGCCGATCTTGATCTCGGGCTGGCCGAACTTCGCGGTGTCGGCGGCGAGGACGATGTCGCAGGCGAGCGCGATCTCGCACCCGCCGCCGAGCGCGTACCCGGCGACCGCCGCGATCACGGGCTTCCGCACGCGCCTCAAGGCCTCCCAGTTGCGGGTGATGTAGTCGGTCTTGTAGACGTCCATGTACGACCAGCTCGCCATCGCGCCGATGTCCGCCCCCGCCGCGAACGCCTTGTCGTTGCCGGTGAGCACGATCGCCCCGATGTTCGCGTCGGCGTCGAACGCGAGCAGCGCCTCGCCGAGCTCGCGCATGAGCGCGTCGTTGAGGGCGTTCAGCTGCTTCGGGCGGTTCAGCGTCACGAGCCCGACGCGGCCACGGGTCTCGGTCAGGATGTTCTCGTAGGGCATGGCGGCGGATGGAATCGGATGAGGTGAGGCCGATTATAAGGCGCGCTCACGGTTGCTCAGGCGGCCGGCGGGTCCGCATGACCAACGCGAGCAGCGCGCCCGCCAGGAACCCGCCGATGTGCGCGCCGTGCGCGACCGGCGAGCCGGTCGGCGCGATCACGAACGGTAGCAGGTTGTCGATGACGAGGTAGATCCCCAGCACGAGCCGCGCGTTCAGGAAGAAGCTGCCGACGTAGAACGGGAACAGGAACACGAACAGCCTCACCGTGTGCCCCGGGAACCAGACGAAGTAGAAGCCGAGCACGCCCGAGACCGCGCCGGAGGCGCCGACGAGCGGCACCTGGGTGCCCGCCGCGAAGAGCGCGAAGAAGAGCGTCGCCGCCGCGCCGGTGACGAGGTACCAGACCAGGAACATGACCGGCCCGAGGCGATGCTCGACGTTGTTGCCGTAGACCCACAGGTAGAGCATGTTCCCGGCGAGATGGAGGAGACCCGCGTGCAGGAACATCGACGTGAAGAGATCGGCGACGCCGGGCGCCGCCGGCCGGAACCCGTGCGCGAAGACGAAGAGGTCGTACCGGGTGAGCTGCGCGAGGAGCGCCTGCAGCGGCACGTTCGGCGGCAGCGCCGGCGCGATCGCCTGGAGGTATTCGCGGAGCAGCGGGTCGGCCGGGTCGGGACGCGCCGCCGAGAGCGGCAGCGTGAAGAGCACGTACGCGGCCACGTTCGCCGCGACGAGCGCGACGGTCATCCACGGCAGCCCGCGCGGGTTGGGGTAATCGCTGATCGGAAGGAGCACGGCTGCCCCGCGGGGGGCCGGAAGACGCTATGAGCGGCGCGCTTTCCACTCCTTGAGCGGCAGCACCTCGCCGACCTCGAGCCGCCGGCGGTTCGGCTCGACCGCGGCGAGCGCGTCCACCTCTTTCATCGTCTGGAGGCTGCGCACGGCGAGCTCCTGATACTGGCGCGTCGCGTCGGCTTTCCAGGCGAGCTCCTCGGCGGTGAGCTCGCGCAGCACCTTCGCCGGAATCCCGGCGACCAGCGTGCGCGGCGGCACCTGCATGCCGGCCTTCACGAAGGCCAGGGCGGCGACGAACGCCGACTCGCCGATCACCGCGCCGTCGTTGACCACGGCGTTCATCCCCACGAGCGCGTTCGCGCAGACGCGGCAGGCGTGCAGGATCGCGCCGTGGCCGACGTGCCCGTCGCGCTCGATCACGGTGTCGTCGTCGGGGAAGCCGTGCACGATGCAGCAGTCCTGGAGGTTGGCGCCCTCCTCGACGACGATCCGGCCGAAGTCCCCGCGCAGGGACGCCGACGGGGCGATGTAGACGCGCGGGCCCACGATCACGTCGCCGATCAGCGTCGCGGACGGGTGGACGTACGCCGACGGATCGACGACGGGCGTGATCCCGTCGATGGAGTAGACGCGGGCCATGGGGAGAACGAAGGAGGTAGACTTCGCGCGATTCTAGCCCAACGCCGTGACTCGACTTCCCGCCGCCCTCGCCGGTCTCGCCCTGATGAGCTCCGCCGCAGCGTTCGACCTTCAGGGCCATCGCGGCGCGCGCGGGCTCGCGCCCGAGAACACGCTGCCCGCGTTCGCGGGCGCCCTCTCGATCGGGGTCACCACGCTCGAGCTCGACGTCGGCATCACCGAGGACGACGTCGTCGTGGTGCACCACGATCGCCGGCTCAACCCCGACATCGCGCGCGGCGCCGACGGCCGCTGGCTCAGGGGCCCCACGCGGGCGATCCGCGAGCTCACTTCCCATGCGCTGCGACGCTACGACGTCGGGCGCATCCGGCCGGGCAGCGACTACTCGAAGCGCTTCCCCCTCCAGCGGCGCATGGACGACGTGCCCATCCCGCGGCTGGAGGACGTCTTCGAGCTCGCACGGCGCGCGCGCAACGACGAGGTGCGGTTCAGCATCGAGACCAAGATCTCACCCGAGGCGCCCGACGAGACCGCCGGGCCGGAGGACTTCGCGCGCACGCTCGTCCAGGCGATCCGCGCCAACCGCATGGAGCGCCGCACGGTCGTCCAGTCCTTCGACTGGCGCACGCTCGCCGTCGTGCAGCGCGAAGCGCCGGAGATCCCGACGTCCTACCTCAGCTCCCAGGGCGGCGTGCTCGACAACATCGGTGCGGGCCAGGCGGAGCCCTCGCCGTGGACCGCGGGGCTCCGGTTCCGCGATCACGGTTCGGTGCCGAAGATGGTGAAGGCGGCCGGCGGCGCGGTCTGGTCGCCGAACTATCGCGACCTGGACGAGGCGCTCGTGAAGGAGGCCCACGGGCTCGGCCTCAAGGTGCTGCCGTGGACGGTGAACGAGCCGAGCGAAATGGAGCGGCTGATCGACTGGGGCGTCGACGGGATCATCACGGACTATCCGAACCGCCTGCGCGACGTGATGGCGGCGAAGGGGCTGCCGCTGCCGAAGCCGACGCCGGTCACGCCGTAGCGCGGGCCCCCGGCCGTCGCGACCCCGAACGCACGAGCTTCGTCAGGAGTGCTCCCCCGGCTCGAGCGGCCGCACCTCGACCGTGCCGCCCGCGGGCAGCGTCGGGATGCGCTGCGCGAGCGCGATGGCCTCGTCGAAGTTCGCGCACTCGAGCAGGTGGTAGCCGCCCAGCTGCTCCTTGGTCTCCGCGAACGGCCCGTCCGTGATCACGGGCTTGCCGTTGCGCATGCGGACCGTGGTCGCGGCCGAGGTCGGCTGCAGCTTGCCGGTGGCGAGGTGCTGGCCGCTTTTCACCGTGCCCGCGACCCACGCCCCGTAGTCGCGCATGATCGCGGCCCTTTCGGGCTCGGCGAGGCTCGCCCAGCGGTCCTCGTTGAAGCAGCACATGAGCATGTATCGCATGATCCTCGTCTCCTCGTCGTTCTCGCGGCCGTCGACGCCGGGGTGGCTCGACGCGGCCCGTCGCACCTCCTAGTCGTCCGGCCGTCCTGGAAATCGACAATGGCGTCGGCCGCGGCCTGAGCCGCCCCGGTCAGCGATCGAATCGGTAGAGCCGCGCCGGATTGTCGGCGAGGATGGCGCGCCGGGTTACGGGGTCGGGGACGGCTTCCGCCAGGACGTCGAGCAGCTCGCCGGCGTCGAGCTCGCGATGGGGCAGCACCGCGTCGTCGCGGACTTGCCGACCCGAATGGAAGCCGATGTTCGGCCAGTCCGAGCCCCACACCAGACGCTCCGGCGCGGTCGCGACGAGCGCCTGCATGAAAGGGATCGCATCGCGCAGGCGGCCGCTCGCGCGGGTGATGCGGTCGCCGCCGGCGAGCTTGACCCAGACGTGCTCGCCGGCGAGCAGTCGCAGCACGGCCTGGAATCCCGCTTGCCCGGTCCCGGCGGCGGCGTCGGGCAGGCCCATGTGGTCGATCACTACGTTCACCCGGAGCCGCGCCAGCACCGGCTCCAGCGCGAGGAGCGTCGCCGCGTCGGCGAAAACCTGCAGGTGCCAGCCGAGCGGCGCCAGGAGACGCTCGTAGTCGCCGACGAGCTGTGCCCGATCGCCGGAATGGCGGGAGGGCAGCGTGACGAGGTTCAGGCGCACGCCGCGAACGCCCGCGCGATGCAGCCGCTCCAGCTCGGTTGCCGGCGTCGGCGGCTCGCAGACGGCGACCGCCCGGCCGCGCGCGCCGAGGCGCGCCAGCGCCGCGAGCATCGCGCCGTTGTCGTAGCCGTGCCCGCTCGCCTGGACGAGCACGGTTCGCTCCAGCCCCACCTGGCGCTTCATGCGCTCGTGCGCCGCGAGCGGCGCCTCGGGAACGTTGTAGGCGCGCTCGGCCGCGAGCGGATGGCGCTCGAACGGGCCGAAGACGTGCATGTGGCAGTCGGTGGCGCGGTCCGGAAGCGGCGCCGCTGGCGCGCGGTGCGTTCGATCGAGCGACTGCATCGCCGCTATCATAGCCAACCCGAAAAGCCCGGCTGCCGATCTGCGCCGGAGAGGAGGCACGATGACGGCGATCCTGCGGTTCCTGTGCGCATTCCTCGCGCTGGCGTGGGCGTACTCCGTCGCGGCGCAGACCTATCCCAGCCAGCCGATCAAGCTGATCGCCCCGTTCCCCCCGGGGGGCAGCGTCGACATCACCGCGCGGTTCATCGCAGAGCCGCTCGGGAGCCAGCTCGGCACGCGGATCGTGATCGAGAACCGCAGCGGCGCCTCGGGCAACATCGGGATGGAGGCGGCGGCGCGCGCGGCGCCGGACGGCTACACGGTCGTGCTGAACACGATCCCGCTGGTCACGAACAAGAGCCTGTTCGAGAAGGTCTCCTGGGACCCGGTCAAGGATTTCGCGCCGATCGGCATGGTCGCCACCTCCCCGCACGTCCTCGTGGTCCACAACAAGGTCCCGGCGGCGAGCGTCGACGAGCTGCTGCGGCTCGCGCGCGCCAACCCCGGCAAGCTCAGCTACGCCTCGGCGGGGGTCGGCACGACGTTCCATCTCTGCGGCGAGATGTTCAAGGACTCCACCCGGACGTTCATCCTGCACGTGCCCTACCGCGGCGGAGGCCCGGCGCTCCAGGACACGCTCGCCGGCCAGGTCGACATGAGCTTCCCGACGCTGGCCGCCGCGCTGCCGCACGTGAAGGCCGGGACGCTGCGCGCGCTGGCGGTGACCGATTCGAAGCGCTCGCCGCTGCTGCCGGACGTGCCGACGCTTCAGGAGGCCGGCGTCAAGGACGCCCAGTTCACGCAGTGGCTCGTGCTGCTCGCCCCCGCCGGCACGCCGCCCGCGGTGGTGGGCCGGCTGAATGCCGCCCTGAAGAGCGCGCTCAACACGAAGGAAGTGCAGGAGAAATTCCAGGCGAGCGCCTTCGAGCCCTTCATCACGACGCCGGAGGAAGCCGGCAGCTTCATCGCCAGCGAAGCGACGCGATTCGCGAAGCTCATCAAGGCGCGCGGCATCACGGCGAACTGAGAACTGCGCATTCCGTTCACCGCGCCATGAGCGAGCCGACGGCCCCGCAGTTCCTCACGCTGCACGAGATCGTCGTGGCGGCCCGCGCCAATCTCGCGCCCGGCCCGTGGGGCTACCTGATCGGCGGCACCGAGACCGAGGCCACGGTGCGGCGCAATCGCCTCGCCCTCGACTCGATCGGCTTCCGGCCGCGCGTGCTGCGCGACGTCAACGCGGTGGACGCCGGCGCGTCCTTCCTCGGCCGCGCGGTGCGCCTGCCCGTGATGATCGCCCCGGTGGGCGGAATGGAATCGTTCGCCGAGGAGGGCGCTGCGGCGGCGGCGCGCGCGGCCCGGCAGTTCGGCGTGCCGATGATGCTGTCGTCGGTCTGCCAACCAGGGCTGGAGGCGGTCGCCGCGGCCGCGCCGGATGCGCTGCGCGCGTTCCAGCTCTACGTGCGGGGCGACGATGCGTGGGTCGACGATTGGGGACGGCGCGCCCGCGAGCACGGCTTCCGCGCGTTCTGCTTCACGGTGGACAGCGCGTTCTACAGCCGGCGCGAGCGCGATCTCATCGGCCGTTTCGTCAAGCCGTGGCGCGCGACCGCGGCCGCCGGCATGCAATACCAGGCCGGGCTCTCGTGGGACCAGGTGAGGCGGTTCAAGGACCGCCACGACCTGCCGCTGATCCTCAAGGGCATCGCCACCGCGGAGGACGCGGAGCTCGCGGTCCGGCACGGGATCGAGGTGGTCTATGTCTCCAATCACGGCGGGCGCCAGCTCGATCACGGGCTCGGCAGCGCCGCGGTCCTGCCCGGGATCGTCGCCGCGGTCGGCGGGCGCGCCGAGGTCTGGGTGGACGGCGGCTTCATGCGCGGCTCGGACGTGGTCAAGGCGATCGCGCTTGGCGCGCGCTGCGTCGGCCTGGGCCGGCTCGCCTGCCTCGGTCTCGCCGCGGCCGGCGTGGCGGGACTGGTGCGCGCACTGGAGCTTCTGGAGGATGAGATCCGGGTCTGCCTCGGATTGCTCGGTGTCACGTCGGTCGCGGAGCTCACTCCCGCGCACGTCGCGGCCGCGCCGCCCGTGTTCGAGCCGTCGGCGTTGAGCGCGTTTCCGCTGCTCGGCGAGGATCTTCGGTCGGAGTCCGCACCCCGGGATGGGTGAGGGCCGCGAGTTGCCATCGCGCGAGGGTCGCCGATCGACCCGAAGCGGACGTATAGCGCTCGGGTTGGCCCTCCGCCGAGGCGCGCCGTGACGACGTACCCGTAAGCGCAGCTGGCGGGCCGCTGCTATTCGCTGAACCTCCCGAACCAATAGGCCAGCTCCGGCCCCCTCTCCCCTGGTAGGCGAGCTGACCGACGAGAAACGCGAAAGGCTCGGTGTACAGGGCGATCCGCCGAGGATCCCGGTCGACCGAATTGAAACCGACGTCGCGGATGAGGTCGGCGGCCAGTTCCTTGCCGCGCCGGTCGTCGCCCCAGTACGGAAGGCTCGGTCGGCGGGCTTTGGGCTTTCGTCTCGCGGCACAGTCTGCACGCGCGGCGCGCCAAGCGCTAAGCTTTCCGAGTTGGGCATGAATGTTCGGAGCAGAGACGCCCGGCCATCACGATGGAAAGCGCAACAACCTCGGGACGCAACCCGAGCCACAAAGAGATCGAAGTCGATGTTCTCGTCGCCGGCGCGGGGGCAGCTGGCCTGACTGCGGCTCTGGTCTGTGCGATCGAGGGACTGAACGTTCTGCTGTGCGAGAAGTCGGCCCAAGTGGGCGGCACTACCGCGACTTCCGCAGGCACGGTCTGGGTGCCAGGGACCAAGCAGGCGTTCGACGCGGGTCACAAAGATAGCATCGACGAGGCGCGCCGCTATCTCGACTCGATCATCGGTTCCGACGTCGATGGCCGCCGCGAAGTCTATCTCGCGACCGGTCCAGAAGTGGTCGATTATCTTGCGCGTCACAGTGAGGTTAAGTTCTCACCCTACGCGAAGCACCCGGACTATCTCTCGAACCACCCTGGCTCCACGCTGTCCGGCCGCACGCTCTCGCCAGTGCCATTTGACGGCAGGTTGCTCGGCGCCGACCTCGCCGCGCTGCGGCCGCCGATCGGCGAGTTCATGGCGCTCGGCGGCATGATGATTGGGCGCGACGACATCGAACCGTTGGCGAGGCCGTTTGGCTCGTATGCCAATTTCCGCGCCGCGACGTTGCTGCTGTGGCGTCATGCGAGCGACCGGATGCGTTTTGCACGCGGCACTCGCCTCCTTATGGGCAATGCGCTTGCCGGCCGTCTGTTCTACAGCCTGCGGCAGCGCAAGGTCCCGGTCTGGGTGAACGCGGCGCTCGGAGAGCTCACCAGAGCCGATGGCCGCGTTACCGGCACCGTGCTCTCACTCGACGGGAAGCTCTGCAGGGTGACCGCGCACCGCGCGGTCGTCCTCGCCACCGGTGGCTTCGGCGGCAGCGTCGAGCGACTCAACGACTACGTGCGCCCGCCGCTCAAACATGCAGTAGCGTTCGAAGGCGCCGAAGGCGACGGCATGCGAATCGCGTGCGCAGCCGGCGCTGCGGTGGAAAGGGATCACGCCAATCCGGTGTTCTGGTCTCCAGTTTCCGACACCTCCTGGGTTTCCGGCGGACGCGGCAGCTATCCACACCTGTCGCTCGACCGCGCCAAGCCCGGCCTGATCGCTGTGAACTCGGCCGGCCGCCGCTTCGTCGACGAGGCTGTGTCCTACCATGAGTTCGTCATCGGCATGCATAATTCGCACGCAATCGTCCCGAGCATTCCGGCTTGGCTCGTTTGCGGTGCCGGATTCATCGAGAGATACGGACTCGGCCGCGTGCCGCCCGGCCGGCGAAGCTGGCGCCGGCTAGTTGCTAGTGGTTATCTGGTCGAGGCCGATACGCTCGAGGCGCTCGCCGGCAAGATGGGCGTAGATGCCGCAGGCCTGTGCGACAGCGTGCGCCGCGCCAACCGCTTCGCTGAGACCGGCGTCGACGAAGAATTCGGCAAGGGCTCGACCGACTTCGACCGCCACAACGGCGATCCGGCGCACACGCCCAACCCCTGCCTCGGTAGGATCACCGGCCCGCCGTATTACGCAATGGCAGTGTATCCATCGACGCTCGGTTCGAGTGTCGGCCTAAAAGTCGACGCCGACAGCCGGGTGCTGTCGACGAGCGGCACGCCTATCGCGGGCCTCTATGCCTGCGGCAACGATACGGCCTCGATCATGCGCGGGAACTACCCTGGTCCCGGAATCACGCTCGGCCCCGGCATCGTGTTCGCGTATCGCGCCGCGATGGCGATTGCGAGGGGCGGATCGCTGGCCGAGATTTCGCGATTGCCCAAGTCCGCTCCTGGCCCGTAAACGGCCGTCGCGTCTACGCCGCGTGCGGCGCCCAGCCGATCGGGTGATCCCGTTCGACGAACTTCGCGCAGGCGAGGATTTGCGGTTCCGACAGGCGGGGGCCGACGATCTGAAGGCCGACGGGAAGCCCGGGATGCCGATCGTTGGCGAGCTCGCTCGAAACCCCCCGGCTCGCTTCGCTCGCATCCCCCCGTGACCGGGGGGCCGAACCCGGGGGGCAAGGGGCGAGGCCGGCCGGCACGCTCACCGCCGGCAGCGCCGCGAGCGAGACGAGATAGGTCTGCGCGACCCAGTCGATGTAGGTCTCGAGCTTCCGCCCGGCGATCTCGGCCGGGTAGTTCTGCTCGACCGGGAACGGCAGCACGGGCGTCGTCGGAGTGAGCACGAGGTCGTAGCGCTCGAAGACCCCGCGCCACCGGTGCCAGATCTCCGCGCGCTTGTGCTCGGCGCGCGCGATGTCGAGGATCTTCACGTCCAGGCCGAGCCGGATGTTGCCAGCGAGGTTGGGATCGAGCTCGCCGAGCTTCTCCAGGCGGATGAGGTGGTTTCCGACCATCGACTCGCCGCGCAGCGTGATGAAGGCATCGCGCCCATCGGCGAGATCAAGGGTGATCTCCTCGACCGACGCGCCGTGGCGCTCGAGGCGCACGGCTGCCTCGCGACAGATCCGCGCCACTTCCGCATCGATACCGGTCCGGCCCAGGTCCGGGGCGTAGGCGAGGCGGACGCCGCGGAGGTGCTCCGTCCGCTCCACGATTGCGTGCACGCTCTCCCACGTCGGCGGCACCGACAGCGGCGAGAGCGTCGAGAACCCCGTCATCGCGTCGAGGAACAGCGCGCAGTCCTCGGCGTCGCGCGCCATCGGCCCGGCGACGCTCTGGTCGTGCCAGGCCAGCGTCATCGGATGCCGCGGGACGAGTCCGGCCGTGGTGCGGAGCCCCACGACGCCGCAGAACGCTGCGGGCGTGCGCAGGCTTCCGCCGAAGTCGCTGCCTTCGGCGAGCGGGACCATCGCGGCGGCGAGCGCGGCGCCACCGCCGCCGGTCGAGCCGCTCGCGGAGAGTCGAAGGTCCCACGGATTGCGCGTCGCGCCGAACACGCGGTTCACGGTGTTCGCCCCGGCGGCGAACTCCGGCGTGTTGGTCTTGCCGACGACGATCGCGCCGGCACCCCTTATCCGCCGCACGACTTCAGCATCCTCCGCCGGCACGTGATCGGCGAAGAGCGTCGACCCCCACGTCGTGCGGATGCCGGCCGTAGGCGTGATGTCCTTGATCCCCACCGGCACGCCGTGAAGCGGCCCGAGCGTCTCGCCGCGCGTCACCGCCGCCTCCGCGACGCGCGCGGCGTCGCGCGCCTGCTCCGCCGCGAGGGTCACGATCGCGTTGACCTGGGGATTCGCGCGCTCGATCGCGGCGAGATGGGCGTCGAGGATTTCGAGCGGGCTCGCCCGCTTCTCGCGCACGAGCCGCGCGAGCTCCCGCGCCGGGAGCCGGTTCATTTCCCCGCCCAATGCACGAACCGCTTCTCGACCAGCAGGAACAACAGGTTGAGCCCGTACCCGAGCGCGCCGGCGGCGAAGATCGCGGCGTACATGTCGGGCATCTCGAAGAGCTGCTGCGCCTCGAACACCCGGAAGCCGAGGCCGTCGATGGAGCCGATGAACATCTCGGCGACGACCACGATGACGAGCGCGAGCGAGACGCCGTTCCGCAGGCCCACGAACGTCTGCGGCAGAGACTCGAGCAGCATCACGTCGGTCAGCACGCGCAGTCGCGACGCCCCCATCACCTTGGCGGCAAGGAGACGGGTCTTCCGCGCGTTCATCACCCCGTAAGCGACGTTGAACAGGATCACCAGCGCCGCACCGAACGATGCGACCAGGATCTTGGTCTTGTCGCCCACGCCGAAGATGACCAGGAACAGCGGGAACATCGCCGAGGCCGGGGTCGAGCGAAAGAAGTCGATCACGAACTCGGCGGCCCGGTAGGCTTTCTCGTTCGCCCCCAGCAGGATGCCGAGCGGAATGGCGATGACGGCCGCGATCGCGATCGCGTACGCCGTCCGCTCGAGCGTGCGCCAGAAGTCGTAGCCGAGCCGGCCCCCCGCCATCCCGCGCACGAGCGCCGCGAACGCCTTCTCCGGCGGCGGCAGCAGCACCGGATCGACGATCCGCACCCACACCGCGAGATACCAGACGACGACCAGCCCGACGACGCCGATGATGGGCAGCAGCGCCTGGCGCTTCACGCTCAGCCTTTCCGCACTTCCCGCTGGAACACGTCCAGACAGTGGCCTTTGATGCGCACGAAGTCGGGGTCGGAGAGCATCTGCGCGTCGCGCGGCCGCGGCAGGTCCATCGCCACGAGGTCGGCGACACGCGCCGGGCGCCGGGAGAGGAGCAGCACCCGGTCGGCGAGGTACACCGCCTCCTCGAGATCGTGCGAGACGAGGATCGTCGTCGTGCGCGTCTCGGCGAAGATCGCCTGCAGCTGGTCGCGCATGAACAGCGTCATCTCGTAGTCGAGCGCCGAGAACGGCTCGTCGAGGAACAGCACCTCGGGCTCGACGACGAGCGCGCGCATGATCGAGATGAGCTGCTGCTGTCCGCCCGAGAGCTCGTAGGGGTAGCGCGCGAGATCGATCTTGACGCCGAGATGCGCGACGAGCCGCTCGACCTTGGCACGCCGCTCGGCCTTGGGCAGCTTGGCGAGCTTGAGCGGGTACTCGATGTTGTCGACCGAGCGCAGCCAGGGAAAGAGCGCCTCGCGGTAGTTCTGGAAGACGTACCCGATCTTGGTCTGGGCGAGGCGCTTGCCGCCGAACAGGATCTCGCCGCGGTCCGGCGGGACGAGCCCGGCGATCATGTTGATCAGCGTCGACTTGCCGCACCCGTTCGGCCCGAAGATCGAGACGAACCGCCCGCGCGGGATGTCGAGGTCGAAGCGGTCGTACACGACCGCCTCGCCGAACCGCTTCGCGAGCCCGCGCACGGTGATGTGCGGCGCGGGCGCGGCGGCGGCCGGCGGCGCAGCGCGTTGCGGCGCGGTGTCGATCAGCGCCCCCTCGCCCCGACCCTCTCCCCCGAAAGAGGGAGAGGGCGAAGGGCTGTCAGAACCGCTGGAGGTACTGCCTGACCTCGACGCGCTCCGGCAGCGTGCCCAGCCGGGTCGAGTAGTCGATGAACGTCTGGAAGTCCTCGAGGTCGCGGTTGGTCAGGTCGGCGGCGCGGGTGAACTTCACGAGCGGCACCGTATCGACGACGTCCGGCGGCGTGAACGTGTTCTTGACGAGATGCTTGCGCGCCTCGGTGGGGCTCGAGTTGATGAAGTCGATCGCCCGCAGCCACGCCGCGGCGTAGCGCTTCGCGACGTCGGGCCGGTTCTTCAGGAAGTCGCTCGAGACGACGCCGCCCGCCACCCAGGCGTTGGCGTTCGGATCGCCGAGGACGTACTTCGCGATGACGCCCGCCTCCAGGGTCGTCGCCACGCCAAGCTTGCGCATGGTCGCCGCATTCGGCTCCAGGGTGTAGCCGGCGTCGAACGTGCCCGCGGTCATCGCGTTCACGTGCTGGCCCATGTCGAGCTGGTCGATCGTGTAGTCGCCCTCCTTCAGGCCGGCGATCGCGAGCACCGCCTTCGCCATCGACACGTTCGCCGGGCCGGGCGCCGACATGATCTTCTTGCCCTTGAGGTCGGCGAGGGTGCGCACGTTCAGGCCCTTGCGCACGACGAACTGCTCCATCTGGTAGCGGGCGTTCTGCCCGTTCACCGAGATGTACATCGCGACGCCCGCCTTCTTCAGGTTGGCGTTCATGCCCTCGATCGTCACCAGCACCGCCGAGGCGTCGATCTGGTTGGTGATCAGCGCCGAGACGTTCGGCGGCCCGCCGATGAGCCGGATCATCTCCGCGTCGATGTTCTGGTCCTTGAAGAACCCGCGCTCGAGCGCCACGAAGAACGGCAGCGACGAGCTCACCGGGAAGACACCGACTTTGACCTTGTCCTGCGCGAGCGGCGCGCCGCTCGCCAGCCCGAGCACCACGGCGGCGCAAGCCGCCAGCCACGCTCTGTTCCGCGTCATCGCTTCCTCCTTGTCGCTTTTCGAGGGCTCATTATATGCGCGGGTGCGGCGCGCGGAGCGCCCGCAGCCGGGATTGCAGGCCGGGCGTTCGAGCGGTACCGTTCGACACCCGGAGCGATTCAGGCGCGCGACCGCGGGGCATCCGGCACGGCGCGTGCGCCAAGGAGGGGCGGCGATGGCGATCGAAGCAGTCAAGGTGGAGCTCAAGAACGTGCAGGACGCCGCCGGGCTCGAGGAGCGGATCCGCGCCGGCGAGATGCGCGCGGACGAGGTGGTGGCCGTCATCGGCAAGACCGAGGGCAACGGGGGGGTGAACGACTTCACCCGGATCCTCGCCGACCAGGCGTTCCGGCGGGTGCTGCAGAAGCTCGGCACCCGCAGCGCGGAGGCGATCGCGCGGATCCCGATGGTGTGGTCGGGCGGATGCGACGGCGTGCTCACGCCGCACGCGACCGTCTTCGCGTCGAACGACCGGCGGGGACCCGCGGGCAGCTCGCGCCTCGCGATCGGGACCGCGATGAGCGCCGAGCTGCTGCCCGAGGACATCGGCCGCCCGGCGATGGTCGAGAAGGTCGCCGAGGGCGTGCGGCAGGCGATGCGCGACGCCGGGATCGAGGACCCGCGCGACGTGCATTACGTCCAGACCAAGACGCCGCTGCTGACGATCGAGTCGATCCAGGACGCCGAGCGCCGCGGCAAGACCGTCGCCTGCGAGGTCCACGACTCGATGGGCGTCTCGAACGGCACGACCGCGCTCGGCATCGGGGTCGCGCTCGGCGAGATCCCGATGCCGCGCGCTGAGCAGATCTGCCGCGACCTCGACCTCTACTCCTCCGTCGCCTCGTGCTCGTCGGGGGTGGAGCTCACCCAGGCGCAGATCGTGCTCCTCGGCAACAAGGCCGGCGCCGGCGGCCGCTACCGCATCGGCCACAGCGTGATGAAGGACGCGCTCGACATCGACGGCATCTACGCGGCGATCCGCGACGCCGGGCTCGAGCTGCCGGAGCGGCCCCGGGCCGAGGACCTGAAGGGGCGCGTCGTCAACTGCTTCATCAAATGCGAGGCGGACAAGCGGGCGCGCCTGCGCGGCCGGCGCCAGATCATGCTCGACGACTCCGACGTCCACCATCACCGCCACGCCAAGGCGGCGGTGGGCGGGGTGGCTGCCGCGGCGATCGGCGATCCCGCGGTCTTCGTCTCGGTCGATGCCATGCACCAGGGACCGCACGGCGGCGGGCCGGTGATCGCGATCGTCGATCTCGGCGAGTGAGCGACGACGTCCTGATCCGGCGGGCGCGGCTGCGCGGCCGCGGCGACGCCCTCCACGACATCGCGGTGCGCGACGGGCGCATCGCCGCGATCGGCGAGCGCCTGCAGACGACCGCGGCGGTCGAGATCGACGCGCGCGGCGGCCTCGCGAGCGAATCGTTCGTCAATCCCCATCTGCACCTGTGCAAGGTGTACACGCTGCGGATGATGGACGACGAGGCGGCGCGGGCCTACCACGGCGCCGGCATGGCGCGGGCGAAAACGGCCATCGAGCTGGCGGCGCGGGTCAAGGAGAAGTACGACGAATCCTGGATCGTCGAGAACGTGCGCCGCGCGGTCGCCCTCGCCGCGGTGCACGGCACGACCCACCTGCGCGCGCTCGCCGACGTGGACGGCAAGGCGCGGCTCGAGGGGGTGAAGGCGCTGCTGCGCGCGCGGGAGGAGTTCAAGGGCGTCGTGGACATCCAGGTCGTGGCGTTCGCGCAGGACGGGATCGCCCGCGAGCCGGCCGCAGGCCCGTTGCTGCGGCAGGCGATGGCGCTCGGCGCGGACGTGGTCGGCGGCATCCCCTGGATCGAGCACTCCGCGGCCGACACCACCGCGCACGTCGCGTTCTGCTTCGATCTCGCGCGCGAGTTCGGCAAGGACGTTTCGATGCTGGTGGACGACGCCGGCGACGCCGGCCTGCGAACGCTGGAGGCGATGGCCGTCGCGACCATCGAGCGGGGGTGGCAGGGACGCGCGCTGGCCCATCACGCACGGGCGATGGCGCTCTACCCCGCGGCGCAACTGGAGAAGCTGATCGGGCTCATGCGGCAAGCGGACCTCGGCCTGGTGAGCGACCCGCACACCGGTCCCCTGCACGCCCGGGTGAAGGAGCTTCTGGCCGCGGGCGTCAACGTCTGCCTCGGCCAGGACGACATTTCGGACGCCTACTACGCGTTCGGCCGCAACAGCATGCTCGAAGTCGCGTTCCTCGCCGCGCACCTCCTGTGGATGACGACGCGCGCCGACATGGAGACCCTGTATGAGATGATCACCACGCGCGCGGCGCGGGCGATGGGCGTGCCCGCGCACGAGCTGAAGGTCGGCGCGCCGGCCAACCTCGTCGTCCTCGAAGCGCCGGACGTGCTGGAGGCGCTGCGCGAGCACGCCCCGCCCGTCGCGGTCGTGAGCCACGGCAAGCCGGTCGACCAGGCAAGGTTCCGCGCGCTGTCGCGCCATGAAGCCCGCCCCGTTTAGCTACGTCGCCGTCGAGTCCCTCGATCGGGCGCTCGCGGTGAAGGCCGAGCACGGCGACGACGCGCGGTTCCTCGCCGGCGGGCAGAGCCTGGTCCCGGCGATGAACTTCCGCCTCGCCCAGCCGGCGGTGGTGGTGGACATCAACCCGCTCGCCGAGCTCGACTTCGTGCGCGCCGCGGGCGCGGGCGGGCTGCGGATCGGCGCGCTGACCCGCGGCCGAACGCTCGAGCGCGACCCGCTCGTCGCCGACCGTCAGCCGCTCGTCCACGAGGCGATGCCCCACGTCGCCCACCCGCAGATCCGCAATCGCGGCACGCTCGGCGGCAACCTCGCGCACGCCGATCCGGCCTCCGAGCTGCCGGCGCTCATGCTCGCGCTCGACGCGCGGCTCCGCGCGACCTCGGCGCGCGGCGAGCGCTGGATCGAGGCCCGGGAGTTCTTCCGCGGCGTGCTCACGACCGCGCTCCGCGCCGACGAATTGCTCGCCGAGGTCGAGCTGCCCGCCCTGCCGCCGCGCGCCGGGACCTGCTTCATGGAAGTGGCGCGACGGCGCGGCGACTACGCCATGCTGGGGGTGGCTGCCGTGATCGCGCTGGGCGAGGATGGCCGGTGCACGGATGCGCGCCTCGCATACTGCAACGCCGGCGAAACGCCCGTGAGCGCGGCCAAGGCAGCGCAGGCGCTCGTCGGCGGCCGCCTCGGGGACGCCGAGATTCGCGACGCCGCCGCGGCGGCGCAGCGCGAGATCGATCCGCCCGGCAACGTACACGCGACCGCCGCGTTCCAGCGGCACCTGGCCGCGGTGCTGACCGAGCGGACGCTGCGCACGGCGCTGGCGAGGGCGAAGGCCGGACGATGAGCTCGGAGCACGAGATCACCACCACGGTCAACGGCACGCGGTTCACGCGCAGCGTCGAGTCGCGCCTGCTGCTGAGCGACTTCATCCGCCACGAGCTCGGGCTCACCGGCACGCACGTCGGCTGCGAGCACGGCGTGTGCGGCGCGTGCACGATCCTGTACGACGGACTGCCGGCGCGCTCGTGTCTGATGTTCGCCGCGCAGGCCCACGGGCACGAGATCACCACGGTCGAGGGGCTCGCCCCCGAACGCGGCCGGCTGCATCCGCTGCAGGCGGCGTTCCGTGCGGCGCACGGCCTGCAGTGCGGCTACTGCACCGCCGGCATCCTCATGACGATGACAGCGTTCCTCGCGGAGCATCCGTCGCCGAGCGAGGGCGAGGTCCGCGAGGCGCTCTCCGGCAACCTGTGCCGCTGCACCGGCTACCAGCACATCGTCGATGCGGTGCTCGCGGCGGCAGCGCGCCTGCGGGCGGAGTCCCCCGCATGACGACCCGCTACTTCGGCGAACGCGTGCAGCGCAACGAAGACGAGCGGCTGCTCACCGGCCGGGCGCTGTTCGTCGACGACGTCGAGCTGCCGGGCATGCTGCACGCGGCGTTCCTGCGCAGCCCGCACGCGCACGCCCGCATCCGCTCGATCGACGTCGCCGCAGCGCGCGGCCGCGACGGCGTGGTCGCCGTCTACACCGCGGCCGACCTCGGCGACTACTGGCGCCCCGGGCCGCTGCTCGTGCCACCGCCGCCGATCGACGGCATCGTCTTCAACGAGCGCACGCAGGTCCCGCTCGCGAAGGACAAGGTGCGGCACGCCGGCGAGCCGGTCGCGCTGGTCGTGGCCGCGAGCCGCTACCTCGCCGAGGACGCGCTCGCCGACATCGCGGTGGACTACGAGCCGCTGCCCGCCGTGGTCGACCTGGAGCGCGCGCTCGCGCCGGGGGCGCCGTGCGTGCACGACGATCTGGGGAGCAACGTCGCCGCGCAGGTGCGCCAGGTGAAGGGGAACTACGCCGAGGCGGCGAAGCGGGCGGGGCTCGTCGTCAAGCGCCGCTTCGTCTACGACCGCGGCGCCTCGATGCCGATCGAGACCCGGGGCGTCGTGGCGCAGTGGGACGGCAAGGGCGAGCGGCTGACCGTGTGGGACACCACGCAGGCGCCGGTCGTCATCCGCGACGGGCTCGCCGCGATGCTGGGCCTGAGCGAGCGGCAGGTACGCGTGATCGCGCCGTTCATCGGCGGCGGGTTCGGCCCCAAGATCATGATGTTCTATCCCGAGGAGGTGCTCGTCCCGTGGGCGGCGATGCGGCTCGATCGCCCGGTGAAGTGGATCGAGGACCGGGCCGAGCACTTCCTCGCGACGACCCACGAGCGCGGGCAGATCCACGACGCCGAAATGGCGCTGGCCAAGGACGGCAAGATCCTCGGCATCCGCGACGTGTTCCTGCACGACACCGGCGCCTACGATCCGTACGGGCTCACGGTGCCGATCAACAGCCAGTGCACGCTGCTCGGCGTCTACGTCGTGCCGCACTACGACAGCACGTTCACGGCGGTCTTCACCACCAAACCGATCGTCACGCCCTACCGCGGCGCCGGCCGGCAGCACGGCGTGTTCGTGATGGAGCGCCTGCTCGACATCGCCGCGCGCGAGCTGGGGCTCGATCCGACCGAGATCCGCCGGCGCAACTTCATCCCGCCGGAGGCGTTTCCCTACAACAACGAGATCATCTACCAGGACTTCGCCCCGCTCGAATACGACAGCGGGAACTACGCGCCGATCCTGGAGAAGGCGCTGGAGCTCGTCGGCTACCGGAAGTTCATCGACGAGGAGCAGCCGCGCCTGCGCGCGCAGGGGCGCCATGTGGGCATCGGGGTGGTCTGCTACGTCGAGGGGACCGGGATCGGCCCCTACGAGGGCGCGAAGGTGCAGGTGCAATCGAGCGGCAAGGTGAGCGTCGTCACCGGGATCGGCACGCAGGGCCAGGGGCACTACACGGCGTTCGCGCAGATCGTCGCCGACCAGGTCGGCGTGGACGTCCGCGACGTCGAGGTCATCACCGGCGACACCGACCAGTTCTACTGGGGCGCCGGCACGTTCGCGAGCCGCGGCGTGGTGGTGGCGGGCACCGCGGTCAGCGAGGCGGCCAAACGCGTGCGCGCGAAGATCCTGCGCACCGCGGCCGCGCACTTCGAGTGCGCCGAGGAGGACCTCGTGGTCGAGAACGGCGCGGTCGCGGTGGCGGGCGTGCCGGGGCGCGCGGTGAAGCTCGGCGCGCTCGCCGCCGAGGCGAATCCCATGCGCGGCGCGGTCGCGCCCGGCACCGAGCCGGGGCTCGAGGCGACGAGCTACTTCGGCCCAGCGCACGGCGCGACGGCGAGCGGGGCGCACGCGATGATCGTCGAGGTCGATCCCGACACCTTCCTGATCCAGATCCGCAAGTACGTGGTGGTGCACGACTGCGGAACAGTGGTCAACCCGCTGCTCCTGGACGGGCAGATCCACGGCGGCGTGGCGCAGGGCATCGGCAACGCTTTTTACGAGCAGCTCGTGTTCGACGCGGACGGGCAGTTGCTGAACGCCTCGCTCGCCGACTACCTGCTGCCCACGGCGCTCGAGGTGCCGCGCATGGACCTCGCGCACACCGTGACGCCCTCGCCGCTCAACCCGCTCGGCATGAAGGGCGCCGGCGAGGCGGGCGCGATCCCCGCCGGGCCGCTGTTCGCCCAGGCCCTCGAGAACGCGCTCGAGCTGCCGGCGCTGGGCGTCGAGCTGCTCGAGATTCCGCTCGGCCCGAACCGGCTGTGGGAGATGGTGAAAGGAGGTGACGCCTGACCTAGAGAACACGGGCCGAGCCTGGGGTCCGACGTACGCGTTTCCAGCCGCGGAAGAAGACGATCAATCACCAAGGAGGAGAAGTCATGGCAACGACCGTACCTGGGTATCTGCCGAACGACCGGCCGGACATCGGCCGGCTCATCCTGTTCGGGCTGCAGCACGCGCTCACCATGTTTCCGGCCACGGTGTTCGTCGCGCTGCTGTGCGGCTTCCACGTCAGCACCGTGCTGCTCGGCGCCGGGGTCTCGACCATCGTTGCGCTCATCCTGTCGCGGCGCGCGATCGGGACGTTCATCCCGCTCTTCTACGGGTCGAGCTTCAGCTACATCGCCGCGTACCTCGGCATCGCCCAGGCGATGGGACACAAGGTGCAGTTCGCCGTGCCCGCCCCCGACGAGGTAATCTCGGTCATGCAGACCGGCATCATCGCGACCGGGATTCTCAACGTCATCATCGGATTCGTGATCAAGGCGGTCGGCAAGGCGGCGGTGGACCGCGTGCTGCCCCCGGTCGTCACCGGCTCGGTCGCGTGCGTGATCGGCATCGGTCTCGCCAAGGCGGCGCTCGACATGTCGCTCGTGGTCGTTCCCGGCTACTGGGGCATCGCGCTCGTCACGCTGCTCGCGACGGTGGCGTTCTCCTACCTGCTGCAGGGCAAGGGGCTGATCGGCATGCTGCCGATCCTGCTTGGCGCGATCGTCGGCTACCTCCTCACGCTCGTCGTCGCGCCGGACCAGATCAGCTTCCAGCGCGTGGCCGAGACGGATTTCTTCGTCTGGCCGCATCTCACCTGGCCGGCGCTCACCGGCCCGATGGTCACGACCGCGATCTTCAGCATCGCCATCATGGCGATCGCGACGATTCCCGAGTCGACCGCGCACCTCTACCAGATCAGCCTGTACGCCGACCGGCTCGCGGACGAGCAGGGCCGGCCGAAGCCGCAGCTCGACCGGTTCGTCGGCTACAACCTGGTCTTCGACGGCGTTGGCGACTTCCTCCACGGCCTGTTCGGCGCGACCGCCGGCACGAACTACGGCGAGAACAACTCGCTGATGGCGATCACCCGGAACTACTCCGGCCCGGCGCTGATGGCCGCCGGCGTGATCTGCATCGTGCTCGCGTTCATCGGCAAGCTCTCGGCGCTGGTCGGGACGATCCCGGTGTTCGTGAGCGGCGGGCTCGCGCTGTACCTCTTCGGCGTGATCGGCATGCAGGGCATCGCTCTCATGCAGGAGCACAAGGTCAACCTGTTCGACCCGCTCCAGCTCGCGCTCGGCGCGGTGATCATGGTGATCGGGATCGGCGGCAACATCGGCTACGAAGGCGGATTCCTGCCGATCAAGATCGCCGGCGTGTTCCCGCAGGGCCTGCCCGCGATCGCCACCGCGGCCGTGGTGGGCATCGTGATGAACCTGGTGTTCACCTGGATCAAACCCGTGCCGGCGACTGCGGCGGCGCGGTAGCGCGGTCGCGCCCCCTGTTAAGGGGGGGTCCGAACGAAGTGAGGCGGGGGGAGCGATCGACCCCCCGCCCCGTTTCACTTCGTCGACCCCACGGGGGATGACGAGCCGAGGCTTTGCTGCCAAACTGCCCGCCGCAACAACGACGCTGCTCGCTCCAAAGGAGGACACCATGTTGCGCTCATCTCTCCTCGCTGTCGTTCTCGTCACCGCCGCGCCGCTCTCGCAGGCGCAGAGCACCCTCAAGATCGCGATCCTCGGGCCGATGGCCTTCGTGCAGGGCGAGAACCACTGGGCGGGCGCCGAGATGGCGCGCGACGAGATCAACAGGGGCGGCGGCATCAGCGTCGGCGGCAAGAGGCTGCCGGTCGAGCTGGTGCGCATCGACACCAACGAGATCCAGTCGGTGCCCGACGCGACCAACGCGATCGAGCGCGCGATCACGCGCGACAAGGCCGACTTCCTCGTCGGCGGGTTCCGCTCCGAGGCGGTGCTCGCGATGCAGGAGATCGCGATGGACAACAAGAAGATCTTCCTCGGCGCCGGCGCCGCGCATTCCAAGCTCGGCATCAACGTCGAGACGAACTACGACCGCTACAAGTACTGGTTCCGCGTCACCCCGGTGAAGGACGCGGACCTCGTGCGTCAGAGCTTCGCCGCGCTCGGCGAGGTCGCGGCTCAGATCCGCAAGCAGCTCGGCAAGGACAGCCCGAAAGTCGCGATCCTGGCGGAGAAGGCGGTGTGGGTGGAGGGCATCGTCGCCGCCGCGCAGAAGAACCTGCCGGCGATGAAGATGGAGGTGCTGGGCCTGTGGCAGCCCTCCGCGGTCGCGACCGACGTCACCGCCGAGCTCGCCGCGATCGACCGCGCCGGCGCCGACATCGTGTTCACGCTGCTCTCCGGGCCGGTCGGCATCGTGGTCGGCCGGCAGATGGGCGAGCGCGGCATGAAGGCGATCGCCTTCGGCATCAACGTCGAGGCGCAGAAGGACGCGTTCTGGCAGGCGACCGCCAGCAAGGGCAACTACGTCTCCACGCTGGAGACCATCGCCGAGGTCGAGATCACGCCCAAGACCGTGCCGTTCGTGAGGGCGTTCAAGGCGCGGTTCAAGAAGTCGCCGACCTACAACGCCGGGACCTACGACGCGATCATGCTGCTCAAGGAGGCGATCGAGAAGGCGGAGACGACCGACGCCGACAAGCTGGTCCCGGTCCTGGAGAAGACGGTCTTCACCGGGATCACCGGCGTCATCGAGTTCGACAAGCGCCACGACCCGCTGTGGGGCCCCGGCAAGGTCCCCGGCCTCGCCGTGCAGTGGCAGGACGGCGAGAAGGTGCCGTTCTGGCCGCCGCAGGTGAAGGGCACGCGACCGTTCAAGATGCCGGCCCCGAAGTAAGCCCCTTTCCCGCCCCGCGCTCCACGCCGAGGCGAGCGCGGGCGGGCTGAGGGCCGCGCATGCTCCAGGACATCCTCGTCACGGGGCTGGTCAACGGCGGCGTCTACGCGCTGCTCGCGATCGGCTTCTCGCTCGTCTTCGGCGTCGCGCGCATCGTCAACATCGCGCACACCGCCTTCTACATGCTCGCGGCGTACTGCTTCTACACCCTGCTCGTGACCGCGAAGCTGAACGTGGTCCTCGCCGCCCTCATCGCGATCGCCGCGGTCACGGCGCTCGCCGCGCTCTGCTACCGGCTCGTCATCGAGCCGGTGCGCAGCCACGAATCCGCGGTGCTGATCGCCACCATCGCCCTCGGGCTCATCTTCCAGGAGCTGATGCTCGTCGCCTTCGGCGGGAACTTCCTCGGCATCCCCTCGGCGATCGACGGCGTGGTCTCGTTCCTCGGCGTGAGCATCCCGTACCAGCGCCTGCTCATCCTGGTCGTCGCGGCGGCGGTCCTCGCCGCGACCTGGGTGGTGCTCTACCGCACGCGGCTCGGGCTGGCGATCCGCGCCACCGCGAACGACCTCGAGGTGGCGAACCTCATGGGCATGGACGTGAATCGGGTAGCGATGGTCGCGGTGGCGCTCTCGGTCGCGCTCGCCGCGATCGCCGGCGTGGTGGTGGCGCCGGTCTTCGTCGTCGACCCGCTGATGTGGCTCGCGCCGCTCGTGACCATGCTCGCGATCGTGGTCCTCGGCGGTCTCGGCAGCCTCAAGGGCAGCCTCCTCGGCGCGCTCATCATCGGCTACGTCGAGGCGATCACCGTCTTCGCGCTGCCGCAGGGGGCGTTCCTCAAGGGCGCGGTGGCGCTCTCGATCATGGTCGTGGTGCTGCTCGTGCGGCCGGAGGGCCTGTTCGGCGTGGCGTTCGAGGAGGAGCGGTGAAGAACCCGCTCGCCTTCGCCGCGCGCTGGGCGTGGGTCAACCTTAAGAACGAGGTGCTGGTGCTGCCTTCGCGCACCCTCGTGGCTGCGTGGGTGCTGGCAGTGCTCCTGCTGCCGTACGCGTGGCCGGACCCGTACGTCCTGCGCATCGTGACCCTGACCTGTCTGTTCGCCATCTTCGCGGCGAGCTGGGACCTGCTCGCCGGCTACGCCGGCCAGGTGAGCTTCGGCCACGCCCTGTTCTTCGGCGCGGGCGCCTACACCTCGGCGCTCGCCTCGCTGAAGCTCGGGCTCTCGCCGTGGATCACGGTGTGGCTCGGCGCGGCGCTCGCCGCGCTCGCCGGTCTCGTCGTCGGGTTCCTGTGCCTGCGACTGCGCGGCGCCTATCTGTCGCTCGCCACGCTCGCGTTTCCGCTGATCGCCACCGGGGTGCTGTTCGCGTTTCCCGGGTTCAGCGGCGGGGAGCTCGGCATCTCGGGGCTGCGCCCCGTGGCGTCGACGCGCGTCGGCAACTACTACGTCGCGGCGATCGCCCTGCTCGCCGCGGCGTTCGGCCTGTGGAAGCTCGCCGATTCGAAGTTCGGCCTGGTGCTGCACGCGATTCGCGACGACGAGGTGGCGGCGCGGGCCTCGGGGATCAACACGCCCCGGTACAAGCTCGTCGTCTTCACGATCTCGGCGGCCGTCGCGGGGCTCGCCGGCGCGCTGTTCGCGCACTACCTCCGGGTGGCGGGCCCGTCCGCGCTCGAGGTGGCGCTCTCGTTCCAGGTGGTGATCTGGGGCGTGTTCGGGGGCGTCGCGACCATCTACGGCCCGGTGGCGGCGGTGTTCATCCTCTACCCGCTCACCGAATGGCTCGGCAGCTTCAAGGCGGTCGGCGAGCTGCGGCTCCTCGCCTTCGCGGTGATCGTGCTCGCGGTGCTGCTGTTCATGCCGCGTGGAATCACGCCGTGGGTGCGCGACAAGATCGAGGCGAAGTGCCAGCGCTGCAAGCAGCGCAACGGCGCCTGGCGGGCGCAGTGCCGGCTGTGCGGGGCGCCGCTGAAGGAGCTCCGCGCCGTGCGGGCCGGCTGACCGGCCCCGGACCAGCCCCGGCGTTATCATTGGCCACGCGCTCATCGACCGGGGAATGATGTCGTGATCGTCAAGCAGATCTGGACCGCCAACGCCTATCGCAACTTCAACTACCTCATCGCCTGCGGCGCGACCGGCGAGGCGCTCGCCGTCGATCCGCTGGACCACGCGAAGTGCCTGAAGGCCGCCAAGGACGAAGGCTGGACCATCACCCAGATCCTGAACACCCACGAGCACCGCGACCATACGGGCGGGAACGAGCCCATGGTCAAAAGCACCGGCGCCAAGATCCTTGCGCACAAGAACGCGAAGGACAAGATCGCCGGCATCGCGCGCGGCCTCGGGGCGGGGGACGTGATCAAGGTGGGGAAGACCGTGGAGCTCGAGGCGCTGGACACGCCGGGCCACACGATGAGCCACGTCTGCCTGCTGTCGCACACCGATCGGCCGGCGCTCTTCTGCGGCGATACGCTGTTCAATGCCGGGGCGGGGAACTGCCACAACGGCGGTCATCCGGCCGAGCTCTACAAGACCTTCTCCGAGCAGCTCGGCAGGCTGCCGCCGTCGACGCTGATCTATCCCGGCCACGACTACATCGAGAACAATCTGCGGTTCACGCTGGATCGCGAGCCCGACAACAAGGCCGCCCGGGAGATGCTCGGCAGGCTCTCGGGCCAGGACCCCGACAACGCATACGTCTCGACGCTGGAGGTCGAGCGGGAGATCAACACGTTCTTCCGCCTGACCAGCCCGACGGTGATCGCCAAGCTGCGCGAGGCCTTTCCCGATTTGCCGGACGAGCCCGACCCGCGCACCGTGTTCCTGAAGCTGCGCGAGCTGCGCAATAGCTGGTGAACCCAGATTTATATTAACCCATTGATTCGTCAGTGTATTAAGCGTCCCGAAGCAGCCTTGGCCGGCCGCCACCCGCCCCGGTAACACTAATTGACGGTCCCCCGGGCACCCCGACCCGCCGCAACGGCCGGCCCAGGACTATGATTCGGGCCGCGACCATGAGCCACCCTGACAAGCCGATCGTTCCCGCAGCGGACAAGGCCGCCGACGACGATCTCAGTGCCTTCGCCGTTTTCGACCCGGAGGCGGGCGAAGCCCTGCTCAGGAAGCGGATCAACCCGTCGCCCGAGCCGCAGGCCGCCCCGCTGGAATTCCCGGAGCTGATGGGCGAGCACACGCTCACCCGGGCCGCCGCGGAGCAGTGGAAGAAGCTCCGCGAGGCCGAACGGATCATGGAGCGGCCCAACCCGTGGCCGATCATCGAGCGCGGGTTCCCGCGCATCGCGGCGACCATCCGCGAGCAGTGGGGCAAGCGCTGGCTCGACGACTACCTCGCCAAGCTCGTGATCGACGAGCGCGGCGGCCGGCAGGGCTTCCCGATCGACGTCCTGTCGGCGATCATGGAGGTCGCCCGCCTGCACGCCGAGCAGTTCGAACTCACCAACCCGGTCCGCCCGTGGGAGGCGGACGTCAGCGAGACCAAGTGGTGGTACAAGCGGTAGTGCCGCGTCCCGCCGCCTAAAGTCCCAGATACCCCGCCCGCAGCGTCTCGTCGGCGCGCAGCTCGGCCGCGGTGCCGCTCGCGATGATCTTCCCCTGCGAGAGCACGTAGTTGCGGCTCGCCATGCGGAACGCCTGCCCGACCTCCTGTTCGACGAGCAGCACCGGCACCCCGCCCGCGTGGACGCGCCCGATCGCGGCGAACAGCTCCTCGCGCACGAGCGGCGCGAGCCCGAGCGAGGGCTCGTCGACGCACAGGAGCTTCGCCTCGAACATCAATGCGCGCGCGATGGCGAGCATCTGCTGCTCGCCGCCGGAGAGCGTGCCCGCGATCTGCCGCTCCCGCGCGGCGAGCCGCGGGAACGACTCGTAGCAGCGCGCGAGCCGCCGATCGGTCTCGGCCCCGCCGCGCGAGAGGTAGGCCCCCGCGAGCAGGTTCTCGAGGACGGTCAGCTCGCGGAACGGGCGCCGGCGCTCCGGGCAGTGCACGAGGCCGCGCCGGCGGATCTCGTGCGCCGGCAACCCGTCGATGCGCTCGCCGGCGAACCACACCTCGCCGTCGAGCACGATGTCGCCCTCGGTCCCGCGCTTCATCCGCGCCTCGAACCGCACCAGCCCGGAGATCGCGCGGAGCAGCGTCGACTTCCCGGCGCCGTTCGGCCCGACCAGGCCGACGAGCTCGCCCTCGCCGACCGCGAGCGACACCCCGTTCAGGATCACCGCCTTGTCGTAGCGGACCGAGAGGCGCTTCACCTCAAGCAGCGGCATCGTGCGCGCTCCCGAGGTAGGCCTCGATCACCTTCGGATCCCGCACGATCGCCGCCGGCGGCCCGTCGGCGATCAGCTCGCCGTGGTCGATCACGATCACCCGGTCGACGATCGCCATCAGCTCCTTCAGCTTGTGCTCGATCATCAGCACCGCCGGGCCCTCGGAGTGCAGCCGCCCGAAGCGCCCGCCGCGGTGCAGCCGGCGGATCGATTTCGCCAGGAGCTCCGACTCCGCCGGGTTCAATCCGCCGAGCGGTTCGTCGAGCAGCAGCAGCTCCGGCTCGGTGGCGATCGCGCGCGCGACCTCCAGGCGCTTGAGATCGCCCTGCGACATGGCGGAGGCCGGCTCGAGGGCCATGTCGGAGATGCCCACGAACTCGAGCGCGTCGAGCGCCTTCGCCTCGATCTTCTTCACCCACTCGCCGCGGCTGCGCGCGCGCGGGGCGACCAGCGGGACCATGACGTTGGCGATGATCGGCAGATGCCGGAACGGGCGGGTGTTCTGGAACGTGCCCGCGATCCCGCGGTTGACCACGTCCCACGGCCTGAGGGCGGTGATGTCCTCGCCGTTGAACACGATGCGGCCGGCGTCGGGCGCGAGGATCTTGGTGATCAGGCGCAGCAGCGTCGTCTTGCCCGCGCCGTTCGGTCCGATCAGCCCCACGATCTGGTCGCGCGCGAGCTCGAAGCCGACGTCGTTGACTGCCGTCAGCCCGCCGAAGCGCTTGACGAGGTGCTCGACCTTGAAGAAGGGGGCCGACATGCTTCACCGCCCCCTCACCCCGACCCTCTCCCCCCGCGGGGGAAGAGGGAGGGCGTCATTGGGTACCCGCATGCTCGTCGCGCAGCTCGCGGCGCGACACCTTGCCGACGTCGGTCTTCGGCAGCTCGCCGCGGAACTCGATGAGCTGCGGGACCCGGTACTCGGCCAGCCGCTCGCGGCAGAAGGCGCGCAGATCCTCCTCGGAGACCTTGCCGCGCGCGTCGCCCTGCAGCACGACGATCGCCTTGATGAGCTGCCCCGCCGCCGGGTCGGGCACGCCGATCACGCCCGCCGCCTTGACCTGCGGGTGCGCGTACAGGACGTCCTCGACGTCCTTGGCGAAGATCGAATGGCCCTTGTGCTTGATCAGATCCTTGGAGCGGTCGTAAAAATAGAAGTAGCCCTCCTCGTCCATGCGCACGATGTCGCCGGTCCGCATCCAGCGGACGCCGTGGGTCTCGATGAAGACTTGCGCGCTCTCGTCGGGCCGGCGCCAGTAGCCGTGCATCACGCTCGGACTGGAGAGCACGAGCTCCCCGGTCGCGCCCTGCGGCACGAACGCGCGCGTCTCCGGATCGATCACCGCGGCGAGCATGCCGGGCAGCGGACAGCCGAACGAGCCGGTCTTCGGGCGCCGGACCGGGTTGAGATGGCTCGTCGCGCAGTTCTCGGAGAGGCCGTAGCCCTCGGTGATGCTCGCGCCGGTGCGCTTCGCCCAGTCCTGCATCGTCGAGGCGTGCAGGGTGTCCGCGCCCGAGACCAGCAGCTTGAGCCGCCGCCAGTTCACCTTGGCGGTGTCCTTGTGATCCTTCAGGTACTCGTAGAGCGTCGGCACGCCGTAGAAGAGCGTGACCCGGTAGCGCTCCATCGCCGCCAGCATCGCTTCGGTGTCGGGCGTGGTGAAGAGCACCAGCAGGTGCCCCTGGCACAGGCCGTTCAGCATGATCTGGACCTGCCCGTAGACGTGGAAGAACGGCAGGAACGCGAGGATCGCCTCCCTGCCCGCCTCGAGGCCGGGCAGCATCGCCTGCACGCTCGTCATCGCGGCCACGAGGTTGTAGTGGCTGAGCATCACGCCCTTTGGATTGCCGGTGGTGCCGCCGGTGTACGGCAGCACCGCGAGGTCGGCACGGGGGTCGACGGTCACCTGCGGCGGCCGGGCGGGATACTTCGCGAGCAGATCCTGCAGCCAGTGGAGGTGCGGCGCGGCCGGAACCTCCGGCGCGCCGAGGTCGATGTCCGGCAGGAGTCGGCGCAGCGGGCCCTTGCCGAGAAAGCGCTTCAGCGCCGGCAGGTACTCGCCGACGTTGGTGACGATCACGAGGTCGAGCGGCGCGCCGCTCTTCGCGACCTTGTCGTGGAGGACGTCCTGGCAGACGATCGCCCGCGCGCCGCTGTCCGCGAGCTGGTAGCGCACCTCGTGGCTCGTGTACACCGGGCTGATCGGCGTCACCGTCGCGCCCGCCTTCAGCGCGGCGAAGTACGCGATGATGAACTGCGGGCTGTTGAGGAGGTACAGCGCTACCCGGTCGCCCTTCTTCACGCCGAGCTCGCCGAGCGCGCAGGCCAGGCGGTCGGTCGCCTCGCGCAGCTCGCGATAGGTCATCTCCCGCCCGTAGAAGACGACCGCGGGCTCGCCCGGCGAGCGCTCGGTCGCCTCGTCGAAGGCCTGCGGCACCGATTTCAGCGGGGCGTCCACGGTCTCCGGCACCCCGGCGTCGTAGAACTTCAGCCAGGGCCTGGCAAGGTATTGCGCTCCGGCGTCCATCGTCTCCTCCCCGCTCGATTCTAGCCGCTCGTCGCCCGGGACCGAGCGTGCCGCCTCCTCCCGAATCTTGACGCCCTCGCAATGAAGGCCGACGCTTGCGTCGAGCGACGAGAAGGAGCCGACCATGCTGCCCCACGAACGCCTGCCGTTCTCCCCGATCGAAGGCCGTCCACCGCTCAAGCTCCCCGACGGGGCGCGCCTGGTCGTGTGGCCCGTGCTCGCGCTCGAGGACTGGGATCTCGGGCGGCCGATGGCGCGCATGGTCATCTCGCCGCCCCAGGGCCAGCCGCTGGTGCCGGACCTGCCCAACTGGACCTGGCACGAGTACGGCAACCGGGTCGGGTTCTGGCGGCTGCGGCGCATGTACGAGCGGCTCGGCATCCGGCCGACGGTGACCCTGAACGCGAAGACCTGCGAGACCTACCCGCAGCTCGTCGAGGCCTGCCTGAAGAGCGGCTGGGAGCTGAACGCGCACAGCTACGAGCAGATCCCGATGCACAAGCTCGAGGATCAGGCGGAGGTGATCCGGCGCTCGGTCGAGATCATCACCAAGTTCTCCGGGCAGCGGCCGCGCGGCTGGTTCGGCCCCGGGCTCACGCAGACCTTCGACACGATCGACCATCTCGCCGCGGCCGGAATCGAGTACATCGGCGACTGGGTGCTCGACGACGAGCCGGTGGTGCTGAAGACCAAGACGCGGCCGATCGTCGCGCTGCCGTACAACTTCGAGCTGCACGACATCGTGCTGATGGCGCTCCAGCACCAGATGTCGGACGCGTTCCACGCCCGCGCGCTGGACCACTTCGAGTGCCTGTACGCGGAGAGCGCGGAGCGGCCGAAGATCATGGCGCTCGCGTGCCATCCCTATCTCTCGGGCCAGCCGCACCGCTTCCCGCACGTCGCGCGCACATTCGAGGCGCTCGCGCGCCGGCCCGGCGTGGTCGTCTGGAACGGCGCGCAGATCCTCGACTGGTTCAACCGCCAGCGGGCGAGCTGAGCCGCGCATGCGCACCGCGCTCGTCACCGGTGCGAATCGGGGGCTCGGCCGCGCGGTCGCCGATGCCCTCGCGGCAGCCGGGATGCGCGTGATCGTCGGCGCGCGGTCTTCGTCCGACGGCGAAGCCGCGGCGGCCGAGCTCGCCGCCGGCGCTGCGCGGGCCAGCGCGCTGCGGCTCGACCTCGCCGATCCCGGGTCGATCGATGCCGCCGTCGGCGCGCTCGCTCGCGACGGGATCGACGTCGACGTGCTGGTCAACAACGCGGGCATCTACCTGAAGGGCGGGAGCTTCGAGGTGCCGATGGCGGCGGTGCGCGAATCGATGGAGGTCCATTTCTTCGGGCCGCTCGCGCTGTGCCGGGCGCTCGTCCCCGGGATGGTCGCGCGCGGCTACGGCCGCGTCGTGAACGTCTCGTCGGGCTACGGCGCGTTCGGCCGCGGCATGGGACCCGACACCGCCTACGCGATCTCCAAGGCGGCGCTGAACGCGCTCACGCTCAAGCTCGCCGGCGAGGTGAGCGGCGACGTCAAGATCAACGCCGCCGACCCCGGCTGGGCGCGCACGCGCATCGGCGGCCCGACGGCGACGAGCTCCGTCGCGGAAGGCGCGGACACGATCGTCTGGCTCGCGACGCTGCCGGCGGACGGGCCGACCGGCGGCTTCTTTCGCCGGCGCCGGCCGGTCCCGTGGTGACGGCGGCGCGGTGAGTCTACGGTGACCCGCTGCCATCCCCCGCTGGGAGCCTGCGGCGTCGCAGTCAAGTGCTGCGGCGGGTTTCGGGCCGGAGTATTCTTTTGATTCTCGATCGCGTCCTCGAAAATGCAAGCGATGGCCGATGAATTCGTCGGGAAGGGGCTGCCGATCGATCCGGACGGCGTGCACCAGGCCGTCGACATCCTCGGCAGCGGGGCGGCCGAGCTTTGGGCCGTCATCCGGGTCGAGACGAGCGGCGCCGGATTTCTACCGGACCGGCGCCCGAAGATCCTGTTCGAACGCCACGTGTTCAGCGCCAAGTCCGGCCATCGCTTCGACGCGACGGATCCCGATATCAGCAACCCCATCCCCGGGGGGTACGGCGCAGGCGGCGCAGCCCAGTACGACCGCCTCGCCCGTGCGCTCGCGCTCGACCGCCGAGCTGCGTTGCTGAGCGCGTCCTGGGGAATCGGCCAGGTGATGGGCTACAACGCCGAGATCGTGGGCTATCCCGGCGTCGAGGACATGGTCGAGGACATGCGCGCCACGGAAGATGCACAGATAAAGGCGATGGCGCGCTTCATCACGGCCAACCGGCTCGACGGCGCCTTGCGCGCACACGACTGGCCGCAGTTCGCCGCGGGCTACAACGGGCCGAATTATCGAATCAACAGCTACGACACCCGGCTCGCCGCTGCGCTCGAGTTCTTGAAGCGCGGCGGGCTGCCCGATCTGAGCGTCCGCGCCGCGCAGGTGTACTTGACCTACCTCGGCTACGATCCACACGGCGTCGACGGGATCATGGGTCGCCTGACGCGCTCGGCGATGAACGACTTTCAGGAGAAGCACGGGCTCGCCACGACCGATCACGTCGATGACCGCACGCTCGCCGCGCTCAAGGACGCGCTCGGCGGCGCGGCGGCGGCCGCGCCTCAATCGTAGACGGAGCTGACCGTCGGCGTCCGATCGTGCGCAAGGCCCGCGCGCCCGATGATCGCGGCCGCCCGCTCGCGCGCCTCGCGGTGCAGGCTCCTCTCGTCCAGCGTCTGCACGCGGCCCTCGCGATAGAGCGGCCGGCCGTCGACCCAGGTCTCGGCGATCGATGCCGGGCTCGCCGAGTACACCACGGCCTGCAGCGGGTCGCCGTACGGCACCCATTCGAAGTGGTCGAGATCGAACAGCACGAAATCGGCCTTCTTCCCGGGCTCGATCGAGCCGATCTCGTCGGCCCAGCCGAGGAGCTCCGCGCCCTCGATCGTCGCCATCCGCAGCGCCTTGCCCGCGCCCATCAGCGTCGAGTCCATGCGCGCATCCTTGAACATCCCCGCCACCAGGTAGGTCTGCCGCATCAGGCTGAGGTTGCCGCCCGCGGACACGCCGTCGGTGCCGATCCCCACGCGCATCCCCGCTTCCATCATCTCCGGGTACTTGCCGATTCGCGTCGCGCCCTTGCCGAGCTTCATCGACGCCGCCGGGCAGAAGGCCACTTTCGTTCCCGCGCTCGCCATCAGCTGGATGTCCTCGTCGGTGACCGCGACGCAGTGCGCGATCACGAGGTTGGACCCCAGACCGCCGTTCACCGCGACGCGCTTCACCGGCGACATCCCGAAGCGCTTGTGCGACGAACGCGCTTCCTCGTTCGTCGTGGCGAGGTGATAGGTCGTACCGACCCCGAGCTTCTCGGCGAGCGCGCGCGCCCCGATGTGGAGCTCGAGGCTCGACGACGGCTCCTTCCCTTCGATGTTCACCCACGCGCGCACGCGTCCCCCGGCGGCGCCGTTGAAATCCTTGACCGTCCGCTCGAGCTCCCGCAGCGCCACCTTCGCGTTCGGAAAGTAGTGGTGCGCCACCATCTCCGCGGTCCAGCCCGCGGGCGGCTCCGGCGGAGGCACGTCGCAGGCGTGCCGCCCGGTGACGCCGCGGATGCCCACCTTCTCGATCCCGTCGACGATGCCCGCGACATCGTTGTGCGCGCCCATGTCGAGAAAGCACGTGGTGCCACAGCGCAGCATCTCGGCCATGGCCATCAGCGATCCCACCAGTTCGTCGCGCGCGTCGGTGTGGCCGTAGAACGGCTTCCCCCAGTGGAACACCCAGGCGTGGGTCGTGATCTTGTCCGGGAAAACCGCCCGCGACAGCGTCTCGCCGAGGTGGACGTGGGCGTCGACGAAGCCCGGCGTCATGCCGTAGCGGCGAGCGTCGACGACGCTGTCGAACGAGCCGCGCGCGTGACGCTTGGCGACCTCGACGGCCGGTCCGACGTCGGCGATGCGATCGTTCTCGACGACCACGGAAGCGCCCTTCAGGACGCGGTTGCCCCTGTCGACCGTCAGGACGAACTCGAGGTTCTCGAGCAGCGTGCGCATGGGCCTAATCGAGCCGGGCGCCGGAGATTCGCACCAGCGCTCCGGCCACGTCGCGATCCGACCTGATCAGCTGCGCGAACGACTCGGGCGTGTCGAGGATCGGTTCCCATCCCTGCGACAGCATGATCCGCTCGCGGAACTCCGGGACGGCGAAGACCCGCACGACGTCGAGATGAATCTTGCTCACGATCTCCTTGGGCGTCCCGGCCGGCACGAACAGCCCCACCCAGTTCTTCCCGTCGAGACCGGCCAATCCGGCCTCGGCGAACGTCGGCACGTTCGGCACGAGCGGGTTGCGCTGCTGGCTGCTCACGGCGAGCGCCTTCACCTTGCCGTCCCGGATGAGACCGAGCAGGTTGATCAGACCGAAGTACGCAACCTGGATCTCGTCGGCGACCAGCGCCTGAACCAGCGCCGGCGCCGACTTGTACGGGACGTGGACGAGACCCATCCGGTGATGCTGGTTGATCCACTCGACCACCATCTGCGGGGGCGAGCCGATGCCGATCGAGCCGTAGTTCAACGCGCCCGGCTTCGCCTTGGCGAGGGCCACGAGCTGGCCCATCGAGTCGACCGCCACCCCCGGGCCGACAGCCAAGACCGACGCCAGATACGCCACGTTCGTGACGGGCGCGAAATCCTTCGCCGTGTCGAAGGGAAGCTTCTTGTACAGGTGCGGCAGCATCGAGACCTGTCCACGATCGAACTGGCAGATCGTGTAGCCGTCCGGCGCGGCCTTGGCGCAGGCCTCCGCCTGGATGATCCCGCCCGCGCCCGGGCGGTTCTCGACGATGACCGGCTGGCCCCAGGCCCGCCCGAGATCGTCGGCGATCACGCGCAGCAGCCGGTCGTAGCCGCCGCCCGGGCTCGCGTAGGTCGTGAGGCGGACGGGCTTGGACGGATATTGCTGAGCGTGCGCACCGGCAACGACGAACAACCCGATGAAGACGAGCGCCGCGGACGAGCGGAATGAACGAGTCATGTGCGTCTCCTCCCCCCGAACGACTCTAGCAGAGGGGAAAAACGCCTACAACGCTTCGAGGCGCGACGAGTCCGGACCGTCGCTCGCTGGCGCGGGCGTCGGTGCCCGCTCCGCGGCGCGGCAGGCGGCGCCGGCGTGCAGCCTCAGCCAGCGGGACGCGAGCCACAGCGGGCGCCAGCGCAGGACGGCACCCGCGTATCGGCGCCAGCCGAAGATCGGCGGCGCGGTGGGCCGCAGCCGCCAGCAACGGAAGACCTGGAGCGACGCCGCCCCAGGCGGCGTTCGTCCGTCCCGGCCCGCAGACGAAAGCGGCAACTCACGCGGGCGCGGACCCGCTGCAGGGTCGTAGCAGAGGATCGAAGCTCGCCCTTCGCCGTCCGCTCGCAGGGCGTAGGCGACCAGGAATTCCGCGGCGACCGGCGGCGCCTCGGGATCGGTGATCCGCTCCAGCAGCACCGGGCGACGGGCGGAGAGCTCGGCCCGGAGCAGCGCGAGCTGCTCGGCCATGCGGGCGCCGATCCAGGCCGCGCCGCCGAGCGTGGGCGGTTTCAGGTCGAGCTCCACCGCCACGCGCGTGAACGGCTCCATCCCGCGCAGCCGCCGCTCGAGCGCCTGCCGGATCGGCTCGGCCGGCAGCCAGTTCTCCGGCACCCGGGACAGCACCGCCCGCCACAGCAGGGACTCGCGGAGGTTCTCCTCCAGCGCGAGCGCGAGCCGCTCGCGCAGGTACGGCCGGAGCCGCTCCCAGATTCTCCGGTTGGTCGGATTGGTCAGCGCCCCCACGCTTGGACGGGGCGGGGCCGTGCGGTGCCCGTAGTAGTCCAGCGCGGCGATCGCTCGCGCCAGATCGAAGCCGGCATCCTCATCGGGTCGCGCCGCGGCCGATGCCTCGAGGAGCTCCGCAGCGCCATAGGTCCGCGCCGCCGCCCCGTACAGGCTTTGCAAGTCCTCGGACGCCCGTCGCGCGGCGCTGCGGACGGCGCCATGGATCTGTTCGACCTCTCCGCTCTCCAAGGTCCACGGGCGCCACGGACCGAGATCGTCCAGGCAAGGCCGAAACAGCCGCGCGTCCACCTCAGGGCCGGCGTCGCGGCTTGCGCGACCGGCGCGGCGGTGGTTGCGTGCGCGAGCCCGGACCGCCGCCGTGGACCGCCTCGCGCGCCGACGCGATGTCCTGGTACCAACGGCCGAGACGACTCAACGCCCCGGCGGAGCGCGTCCGATCGATCGAAAGCTCCGCTGCGCAACCCGGGCAGAAGAGCGGCTCGCCGGCGAGGATCGCCACGACGCTCAACGGGATGGACGTGCCACAGAACGGACAGGGCGTGCTCCCGGACTGCAGCGTCGCGCCCGCCTTTTTCGGCGGCGCTTTCGCGCGTCGTGCGCGGGCCGCCGCCGCGGTTCGGCGGCTCATCGCGGCGCGGCGTCGTCGTCGGCGCGTTCCGGGCGTGGCTCGCTCGCCGGGCGCTCGACGACCGACTCTACGGCCAGGCCGAGGAGCTTCGCCAGGCCGCCGGGCATGTCCGACTGCTGGATGTTGACCTTCATCCGCACCAGCATGTCGACCGAGCGCCGGCGGTCGGCGGTCCGGTCGCGGGCGAAGGTCGCGCGGATGGTCGCGGGCGGGCTGACAGCGGTCTCGCTCTTCAGCTGGAGATTCCGCACGAGCTCCTGCCGCTGCTCGGGGAACACCTCCGTCTGCAGCACCCTGATCGTGAAATCGAGCTGGGCGTCGCGGATCTGCAGCGCCGGGATCGGGAGCATGGTGAGGAGCGGAATGGCCACCTCGGTGCTGCTCTCTCTGCCATTGGCCAACCGACGCCGGCGCGTGAAGCGCGCCATCTGCAGCTCGCCGAGACGGTCGGGCGCCTCCGGTGGCGGGCCCGTGAAGCCGACGTCGCGGATGAACCGAGCCGTGGCCATCGCCGCCTGCGCCTCGGCATCGACGAGCGCATGAATCGGCGCGCCCACGAGCTGGGCGAGCGACAGCACGTCCCGCTGCGGCTCCGCCGCGTCGCGCGGCGCGCCGGTCGGCGCTCCGCCGCTCCCGCCACCCCCGGATCCGCCGGCGGGGACCGTTCCTTCGACTTCCGCGTTGGACACTTCGACCTCCTATTCGGGCGTCAACGACCGCTGATATTGGTGCTCCCCGACCTTCACTTCGGTCCAGACGGAATTGCGCACCTCCGCCTTGATCCGGATCGACGAGATGGCCGCCGCCTGCAGCTGCGCGAGCTTGTGGCCGTCGACCTCGACTTCCAGGCGCGCGTCGTAGTTAGCCTGCCAGATGGTCTTGATGGGCTCGGCCAGCGAGTCGATCACCGCCTTGAACTCCTTGTTCGCGAAGACGTCGTCGAACACCGCGTTCAGCGGCCCTTCGAGGTCGGCGTTGCTGACCCCCTCCTGCCGGTAGTTCGCGTGCGCCCAGAAAAACGGCTGGCGCAGCCCCCGGAGCGCGGCCGCGGCGTCGAACGTGCCGTCGTTCGCGATCAGGTGGGTATAGGACTCGATGAAATAGCGCAGCGCGAGCTGCCGCAGCTCGATGCGCAAAACCATCGAGTTGAAGCCCTTCGACAGCAGCTTCTCGAGCCGCTCGGCGACTTCGCGATGCGCGCTATTCGCGGTGAAGTCGCGGGCGAGGTCGAGATAGGTCGCGACCAGCCGCTCCACCGACCGCTCCAGCAGGATCGCGACGTTGGCTTCCCGGCTCTCGGCGTTGACCTCGCTCTCGCGCACCTCGGTGATGCTGAACTTGAGGTCGATCTCCACCTCGGCGATGTCCGCGCGCGGGACCGGGAACTTGCGCAGCAGGTTGTCGCCCTCGTAGTAGCGGGCGATCGAGCGGGAGTACAGATCCGAAGCGAAGCGGGCCTTGGCGAGATCCCGGAGGATGGCGCCGATGATCTGCTGCAGGTCGGCCATGGGAAGAGGCTGCCTCTAGCTGCGCCGTTCGCGCCCGCGCGGCCGGACCGAACGGGAGTCGGAGGCGCGCCGGACAGGAACGACGCCCTCGCCGTCTAGCCGAGGGCCCTCAGAACCCACCCCGCCACGACCGTGCGGACCTGCTCCCACACCACGCGCAGGCGGAGCGCGCCGCCGGATCGATCGACCAGTCGCCCCGCCCCCCGGGCGAGCCGCAGGACCCCCGCGAGTCCTGCGGTCAGGGCTTAGGGGCCGGGGGCCCCTCCGGCGGTTCTTCGATCGTCTTCTCCAGGATGCCGAGCAGCCGCGCGAGCCCGCCCGGAATGTCGTCCTGCACCGCGTGCACGTTCACGTCCACCGTGTGCTCGATCGAGTAGCGCGAGGTCGCGGTCGACGTGGAGTCCTTCTTCGTGGAGAAGGACGCATCGATCTTGGCCGAGTACACGAGATAGTTCACGCTGCCCCCGAGACTCGCGCTGGCGACGATCGAGCTCGACGTCGCGTCCTCCTTCTCCTCGGAGGCCGTGATGTGCGCCTTGAACGCGATCGTCATGTTGTCGATGCGCAGAAACGGGATCGGCACGATGGTGAGCAGCGGCACGCTGAGGACCGTCTGATTCTGGCCCTTCTTCACCGTGAACGTGATGTTGCTCACGTTGCCGTCTTTGTCGACGCCGACGTCGCGGATGAACCCGACCGTGGCGATCGCGGCCTGGGCCTGGGCCTTGATGGCGGCGTCCAGCGGACCGCCGATCAACGAGCTGAAGGGAAGGGATTGCAGTGCGGCGGTCGCATCGGGCATTTGGTCTTCTCCTGCTCAGCGAGCATCGCGCGCTGGCCCGTCGCGGGACCGGCGCGGTCGACCTTGGCGGCATCGGGATTGCCGGCCGAGAATAACCGACACCGAAGTGATTGCAAAGGATTCCGACGGCCTAGTCCGCGGGGGTCTGCCCGTACGGTGTCTCGCCACGCGCGCACCGGTCGAGGCCCGCTCGGTCGCCGCGCTTACAGCACCGGCCGCCGGTCGCGCCACGGTCGCGCCTGCTCGAGCTGGCGCGCGAGCTTGAGCAGCGTGGCTTCGTCGCCGAAGCGCCCGACGAAGTGCGCGCCGATCGGCAGGCCGTCCGCGGACCAGTGCAGCGGCACGGCCATCGCCGGCTGGCCGGTGGCGTTGGCGAGCGGCGTGAACGCGACGTAGGTCTTCAGCCCGTTCGGTCCGAGGCGGTAGTCGACGAAATCGGGATTGGTCATCGCCCAGCGGCCGAGCGGCGCCGGGGGCTGGGCGAGCACCGGCGTGAGGAGCACGTCGCAGCGCTCGAAGAAGCGCGCCACCACCCGTGCGAACGCGTGCACCCGGGCGAGCGCAAGCAGGTAGTCGGGACCGCGGATGCCTTCGGCGAGACGCACCGCACCCCACGTCGAGGGCTCGAGCTCGTCCTCGCGCGGCGCTCGCCCGAGCTCCGCGGCGCGCTGGCGCACCGTCACGGCGGTGCCGCTCGCCATGATCGTGACGACGTCCCGCAGCACCGCCTCCCAATCGAAGCCGGAGGGCGCGGCTTCGATTACCTCGTGACCGAGGTCGGCGCACAGGCGGGCGCTCGTCGCGACCGCGGCCGCGCACTCGGGATGGACCGGCTCACCCGTGAACAGCTTCGCGGTGTACGCGATGCGCAGCCGCGCGGGCGGGGTCTCGATCTCCTCGAGGTACCGGCGCGGGACCGGAGGGGCGACGTAGTAGGCGCCGGGATCGGCGCCGTGGGTGGCGTCGAGCGCCGCCGCGCTGTCGCGCACGCTGCGCGTGAGCACGTGCTCGCACAGCAGGCCGCCCCAGCCTTCGCCGGCATCGGGCCCGGCGGGCAGGCGCGCGCGGGTCGGCTTGAGGCCGAAGAGCCCAGTGCAACCGGCGGGGATGCGGATCGAGCCGCCTCCGTCCGAGCCGTGCGCAAGCGGGACGATGCCGGCTGCAACCGCCGCGCCCGCGCCGCCGCTCGAGCCGCCGGCGCTGTGCGCAAGATTCCACGGGTTGCGCGTCGGCGCGCCGTAGACGACCGCCTCGGTCGAGGGGCTGATCGCCATCTCCGAAGTCGTCGTGCGCCCGAAGATCACGAACCCCGCGCGCCGGTAACGCGCCACGAGCTCGGTGTCGTGATCCCCGCCCACGCCCTGAAAGAAGCGCGAGCCGCAGCTCATCGGCAGGCCCGTGGCGGCCGCGGTGATGTCCTTGAGCAGCAGCGGTACGCCGGTGAACGCCCCCTGCGGAAGGCCCTGCGCGATCGCGCGCTCCGCCGCGTCGACGGCGAGGCCGCAGACCGCGCGGATCCCGGGGTCGACGCGCTCGATGCGCGCGAGCGCCGCCTCGAGCAGCTCGCGCGGCGTCACTTCGCGGCGCTTCACCAGCTCGGCGAGGCCGAGGCCGTCGTACCGCTCGTATTCCTTGAAGCCGCTCATGGCGATGGTTTCGGGCTGCGCCGCGCGACATTCTCTATCGTGTTCTTGGGGGTACACCGACTGTCGGCGCTGACCAGCTCAACGGCTCGTTCCCGCTTTTCTACTTGAACCCTTCCGAGCACGGATTGTGTTCGCTGATCCTGTTGCAGGGGTTCTCATACAAGTCTTTGCCCACGTTGTTGACCCATTTCAGGATCCTGTTCCGCTGTCGGCATTCAAGCTCAAATGCCGCGCGCTCGAATGGGTTCTGGGCGTAGCCGCCCCCCATCAACCAACCCGCTCCATAGGCGCAGGCGAAGGCGCGTTCCGATACGAAGCGCGTCATCTGGCGGACGTGCTCGAGCTCGTGTGCGACATTGGAGACGTGCCCGTATAAACGGAGGTCGAGCGGTAAATCCACGTAGACCACGGACGACAGCCGAATCCCCTTGTAGGTGACGCCGACGAATGCCGCACCCGCCATTCCGCCGATCCACGCATCCTCGACCAACCAGATGTTGGACCATCCGAGCCACGCGTTCTGATAGGTGCTGAACTCCGGGAAGACCGGTTGCAGAAATTTCTGGAGTTTCTCGGGGATCTGCCGAATTGGTTCGATCGAATTCGCGATTACGACGGTCGCCTTCCAGACGTAGTAGGCGACGGTTCCCCCGACGCAGCCTCCGAGTATCGCCACCAGGTCCACGAGACATCGCAAGGCTCTCCCCAAGAAGTAAATCAGCCCTTCCAGCATCCGTGTAAGCAAGTCGAGCATCTGTGCGGTCTGCTCGATGGCTTCGGACAACCGCGAAAGTGTGGTCTGCAGGATCCCTTCGAGCGCCGTCGCGGCCCGCATGACGTCCTCGACAATATCCTCGAATCGCCGGTCGACATCCGCTAGCACCCTGTCCCACGCTTCGACTGCGTGAGACAGCGCGTCGGCATACTGCTCCGGAATCGCGGCCAGCGCGCCTGCCGCAACATCGACGACCACGTCCGGAATCGTCTCGGCCGCGTTCTCCATGACGGCGACGATGTCGTCGAGATCGACGATTTCGCCCAATGGCGCGCCCAGGGCATCCGTGACCGGATCGAAGAGGTTACCGCCCGCGCTCTCTATCAAGTCCCACGAGGCACTCGCTTGGCCAGCGATCCATGCCTCTGGGTCTGAGAGCGCGTCGGTGGCGCTGTCCCACTGATCAGCGACGACAGCGGCTCCGTCCGAGGCGCCGTCGGCAACGCCGTTCGCCGCTTCTGATATCCACGACATGGCTCAGCGCGACCTGGATCCGAGCTCGGCCAGTATGATCCGCATTGCGGATTCGCTATCGAATCCAGCGGCTTCGAGCGACTGCTTCTTCGCCCAAAGCAGCTCGGCCCGGCGGCGAAGGATGGTGCTGACGTCCTCGGAGCGGCCGAGGAGTTCTATGCCCTCCCGGGCCGCCGACATCTTGTCGAGGAACCCCTCGAACAGCACGGGGCGCCCTATTCCCTTGGCTGCTGCCTCGGCATCGGCCTGGAGTCCAAGTTCGAGCGTCTTCTCCGATGCGGACGTTGCCGCCTTGTCGATCATCGGCTTTAGACGCGCGGGAATAGCTTCCCCGAGGGACAGGCCGAGCCGCTTTCTTAGGCTGCGAGTGATCTCCTCGCGGATCTTCTGAGTCAGAACTGGCGCGGCGTCACGGCTTTGGGGCGCTTGCGGCATGGGACACCTCCGGGCAGGGATGAGCTCGTTCTGAAATGCACTGACGCGAGCGTTGCTTCGCGCGCCTGCGACCTTAGACCCCGTAGAGCCTTCGGGCAAGGGTTAGCTAAGCGAACTTGACGAGCGCAGAGCAGCAACGCGGAGATCGAGCACCTTTCCTCCTGATCAAAGACCGTAGACGTAAAAGCGAGGCAGCCTTCATCACAGCAGTGCTCGTTCGACCTTGCGGGTGTTGCCGACGTCGCGGACCGCAAACGAGCAAGGGGCCGCATGATGCAACCCCTTGAGATGTCTGGCGCGCCCGGCAGGATTTGAACCCACGACCCCCTGGTTCGTAGGCGGTTGAAGCGGATTTTCGCGGCTTGTTAATCAGACACTTGCGGCGCTTGCCAATCTCGAAACCAATCTGTCCCAGTCACAGTTTGGTCACACCCAATCTGAGTTGGTCACAAACGGGTCACAGCCAGAGAACCGGGGACCAACTCGCGCAACGGCCGGATCCGACCATCAGCGGGCGTTCGACGGCCCGTCCTCGAAGGTCGCCTGCGGCTCGTTGCGGTACTGTCCCCATTGGAGAGTTTGCGCAGTTTGCGCATGTTCACGACTCCTTTTTCCCGCCCGCTCGGGTATCCGAGGCCAGGGCGTGCTCCTTACCGCGCTTCCCGAGATCCTCCAGAATCCTCCCCAGGTTTACGCCGATACCCATCACGTTCGGCTCCAGTTTCAGGTAGCGGCTCGCGCCTAAGGCGACTCCTGCGAGTGCGCGCCTCGCTCTTTGGACAACTGCACTTGACTTACCTGAGCGCCGAGTCTCAATAACAGTTAGCAGGAGGGCGTCGCGACTCTCCCGAAAATAAGGCGCCTTCAAGTCTAATGCCTTCAAGAGACGCTCCGCCTCCTGTAGTCGTTGCGGGTCCTCGCTCTCGACTGCAACAGCGGCTATGCTGAAGACGTAATCGGCGTACTCTCCCCTTTCCGTTTCAAGCGCGGCCGAATCGACAGAGGCCAGGGCGTTCGCCGCCGCCATCCAGCCTTCGAGGTGGAGCAGGCACTCGGCCAAAAACACTTTCGCGATGGCAAGCGGCGCAGCCTCGAAAGCCTTGAGGTATGCATCTCGGGCTTCACTCCACGCTGCCTTCCGGCGGTACGCGTCGCCGAGCTGGCGGAGCATGTCTGCCCGCCCCGTGATGCTGAGATCCTTGGATTCGAGCAGGCTCCGGGTCCGGGCGATCGCTTCGTCGACGATAGTTGAATCGGCCTTAAGGCCTCCAAGCAGTTCGAGTGCCATAGCGAACCGGTAGGCTTCATACGTCGATAAGTCGCCGTCGCCTCTAGAGGTCCTGAAATCGTTGATGGCAGCATCGACCTCCCGCTCTCCCGCTGCCTGATCTCCAATGAGTATGAACTGAACCCCTTTCAGTGCCCTGTAGTGTAGGCGGTCGACCTCCTTTTCCGCGAACATCAAAATACGATCTATCAGTTGTTGCATCTCAACGAATGAAAGCTCGCTTCCGAAGAGATCTAAGTAGAGTTGAAGTATCTCAACGTCTGTGTCTTCAAGCACAGAACCCAGCTTTCTAAGTTCTGTTCGCCCTGCATCCCTATCCCAAGCTGGCGTCAGGGCATGAAGTGCACAAAAGTAGACAATCTTTCGCTGCCAGCGCGGATGATTGATGTTTAGCCGTAAGCGCTCCAGAGTTGCCGGGAATTCGTCCCGCTTGCCCGCTTTCAAATAGCACCAATGAAGAAGTTCAACGCACCCCGCAAGGGCCTTGATGTCTATGTTGAGTAGATAGGAATCCTCGGCTACACCGGCGACAATCAACGGATCGGTGTGGCTCTTGTGCCAGATCGTGTACTGGGTAATGTCGGCGCGACACTCCGCGAGAGCCTCCAGGTAATCCTCACGCTCGAGTGCTGTTCGGGCTTTTGTCCCGATGCTGCGTCGAGCGTACCTTGCCGCACAGCATCGCTTGAATTTCTCACCTGAACCGCATAGACAGGGGCTCTTCTGAGCAGGGCGAAACGTGTATGGAGAACCGAGGCTTCGGGCGCGGGGCGGATTCATCGGCCCTCAGCGGCGGTCAGTGCGCTCGCCCGACTTCATGCGCAATCTAGCACCCTAGCCAAAGGGTACGAGAGTTCTCGTATGCTACTTCTCTGCACTACCCGCCACCTTGTGATAGGCAAACTCGAATATCCGTAGGACGTCGCTCATTCTCGTCTTCCCCATCTCAATCGGGATGATGGCGGCGTCGACCTCTGTATTCTTGAGTTCTATGATGCAGACGTTGCCCTCCCCGTCCACACCGATTATGTCGGGTATCCCTGTCTTGCTTCCGCCGCGCACTTGGCGCCTGAGGAGAAAGATGTCCTCCAGGAGTTCGGAAGTCTCGAAAACCGTGCGCTCGAATTCGTCTTCAGTCTTGAGGGACGATCGAGCAGTCCTTTCGTTCCCCCGGGCGTTTTCCAGAACAAGTTGGCCATGTGCTATGCCTCCCCCTGACGCTAACGATTGCATGTCGCACCTGCGGTTTTGGTCTAGCTTCCCCACCGGTACCAACAAGGAAGCGCTCAGGTCGACGCAACATGCGGCACTGTCTTTGGCATGCTCGCGCGAATCTCGTCCACGAGAGGTCGTAGGTCACCCGTATCCGCGGCCTGCAGTGCGCGTACGTAGCGCCCGCGATCGTGCGCGGCAAACTCCGGCACGGAACCGAGAAGTGCGGCGCATTGATGCTGCAATAGCAGGCGACCGATCCGACCGTTGCCATCTACGAACGGGTGAATCGTTACAAACCGATGGTGGAACGATGCGATTCGCAGCATGCGCTCCCCTTCGGACATACTGTCCCGGCGAGGATGTATGAGGTTCCACTCCGCCAAAAGCGCGTTCAGCAGAGCGGGAATTTGCTGGGGTACCGGAGGGACGAAAGTAGCGGAGTCGGGAGAGGACCCCGGTGGGCCAACCCAGACCTCGCGCTCGCGCAATCCCAATTGACCGCCCGACGGCCCAAGCACTGCGCGTTGGAGCAGTAGGAGGGCTTCCACCGTTATCCCACCGCGCGCTGCCGCGGCATCCACGACTTCGGGTTCGGGAAAGGGGGGGTGGCCTTGCCTGGAGAACTCGGGAGAATCTCCAAACTGCTGGGTCGCTACCGCGTCCGGCATGTTCTTATGCCTTAACTGCTCGCGAGTGCGGGCGAGCTCGGCTACGTGCAAGTCGAGCGTTCCCAAGAGCTCCTCTGGCGTCATGGGCACGCCTAGGAATCGCTGTCGAATTCCGTACCCAAGAGGTGAGTCCAGGAATGCTACGAGGCGCTCTACGTGTTGAATCTCAACCTCGTGCACTCCCTTTTTCCTTGCCCTGCCCTCAAGCTGCTGCCGCTGCTTTGGGGTGAGACGTTGGTTCGTCAGAAAGAGAAATCCGTCTGGCTTGTGTTTCAGCGCTTTCTTGAGATCGGAGTCAAATTTTCCCCGAAGCGCCTTGAAGTCCTGCGGAATGAGCGGAAAGGTGATAGCGGCGACGTACGTCCTACCCTCGCGGAGGCAGATCAGATCCTTGCCGCCGTCCGGGCCGCCCAATGGCGACTGCGGATCGACGTCAAAGCCTTTCGCCGTAAGCACGGCCCCGACGAGTCGCTCGGCTGAGGCTGTGCCGCCGCGCCAATGCAGGAGTCGCAATTCCGTGTCAGACAAGGCTCGACTCCGCTAACCCACCCAAATCGCGGTCAGCCACACCCAGAGCCTAGCGGTCCGGCTCGTTAGCCGTTGCCAGGGGCCCTGTGAATGCCGATGGTAGTTCTCTCGAAAAATAGCCCGCCGCTAGAACTCGCTGGATCTTCACCCCCGGGACAATAAGGCAGATCAGGGTGGAGGCGCGGTGCACAAATCCATATGGAGCCCCTCATGAAGTCTGGAAACAGAAGGGTCGGAAAAAGATCGGTTCCGCACGCGACTAGTCCGGCCGACCTGCAAGGTCCCGACCTCATCACCTGTAAGCAGCGGGCGCGAGGCTCAATGCAGCCTTCGGGGGCGAGCAAGGTCATGGATTGTCACCCCCTAGGGTGAGTATGCTCTTCGCGAGGGCTACAAACTCCGGGCCGTCAATCGTCTTGACGTTGAGCGCAGCGGCTTCCTCAAGAGCTGTCGGCGTGAACGATGACGTGGTCACGATCATTCCGCGGGTTCCCTCGGGATATCTATGAAGGCTCCCAGCAAGTGCGCGAACGACGTCTGGCCCAATCTTTCGCGCCGCCGCATAGCACTTGCACTGTATCGCCCACACGCGATCCTCGGCCTCGTCGTGAGCATAGATGTCAACACCGCCGTCACCGTTGCGGGAGGCCGCCTGGTGAATCACTCGTAGCCCAATCCGCGAAAGCATTGCGGCCACGTCCTTCTCGAAATCAAACCACGCCGGACGTGACCCGGTCGGAGCCTTCGCTAGAGTGCGGTAGAGAATGGCAGAAGCAGAACGGCTCCGATAGAGGCGTTGGCGCTCCTCCGCGGCAGCGTCTCCCCTGCGGTGAGGACGAACGAACGTATATCCTCGCGGAACACTAAACCCGTAGCGCATCGCCAGCACCATTTGCGCTGCGGTGCTCGGCGTCAACTATCCTGTCCGCTCGGCGTCAATCAACCTGGCCGGTGTGACGGGGAGTGGAATCGTGTAATCGGCCTATTTCTCCGGTTTGGTTCCTTCTGGCCCGTCCGGGGCGCGC
>Ga0187892_10001570_pt1 | contig 51530 bp, 35 predicted proteins | sample MA1701073metaG_FD_139345 | JGI IMG/M metagenome (GOLD analysis project Ga0187892, IMG submission 139345) | Bio-ooze microbial communities from a basaltic lava cave in the Kipuka Kanohina Cave System on the Island of Hawaii, USA - MA170107-3 metaG ...
GAGGTCCTCCGCGTCCGCCGCCGGACCGGGAACCGGTTGGGCCGGGCAGGTCGAAAGCCCGGTTGCATGGGAGCGGGAGCACGCTGCGAGCGCCGCGACCAAGCCCACCACGACGAGGCTCGAACGCCCAAGTACGCGCCGCGGCTGCCGGATCTGGGCGCGCGGGTTGGAGGGCAACTCGTCGATTCTCACCGGTTCGGTCGCGCCCGCGGGATGACCGAAAGACTCTATCTGCCCGGTGGTCGGCGTGTCCATGTGGAGCTCGGATCCCAGAGGTCGGAGCGCCGTTCCCTTCTGGTATCCGGGCGGCTTCCTCACCGGCGCCTTCCTCCGTCAGGGCGGGCCGGCCGCCGACGTGGACTTCGTGGACCTCTCTGGTTGAAACCGCTTCTGAGACCATGCCCGCCTGACCGGGGTGGTCCTCACTTCGACTGCTTGATGGCGTCCTGGGCCTTCTTGTAGCTCTCCATCACAGCGGCGTAGTTCGGCGCCACGAGGGCATGGAGCTTCGCCAGCTCGGCCGCCTCGGGGCGGTTCCAGGTGCGATGCGTCTCGCACAGGACGGCGTTTGCCGTCGTGGGGATGACGCCGGCCTGGGCGAAGCGGGCGAGCGTCGTCCTCGATGCGAACTCGCTCGGGTCGCCGGAAGCGTCCATCACCGCGTACACCTTGAACCCCGCCGCCCGGGGGCGCGGGGCCGGCGCCGGGACGGCGCGCCGCGTGCCACGGCTGCACCCTACTGAGCGGGGATGGTGGACAGCAAGCGGTCCGATCCGGCATCCCCGGCCCGACCCCGGCGGACGCCGGGCTCAGGGCCTGGGCCGCGCCACCAACCGGAACCCGACGCTCGCGTACGCGGAGGAGGGGTCGTTCTCGCGCCGGCTGGCCGCGCGGAAGTTCCGGACGTTCGTGTTGCTCCAGGAACCACCGCGCACCGGGTACGAGCGCGAGCCCGGCCTCCACTCGTTCCGGGTCCACTCGAACCGCGACCCGGCAAGGTCCGCCACCCCGAAGGGCGACTCGTCCCGCGGCTCGAAGCGACCCGGCACGGACTGCGGCTGGCCGGACGTTCGCTGACGGCCGACCGTCAGCGAAGGGTCGAACCGACCTCCCCACGGGAAGCAGCGTCCGTCCACTCCGCGCGCCGCCTTCTCCCACTCCTCCTCCGTCGGCAGGTCGACCACCCACCGGCCTTCCGCCTTCCCATTCCGCCACTCGAGGTAGTCCTGGATCTGGTTCCAGGAGATCCCCAGGACCGGGCAGGAGTCCGCCAGATCCGGAACGTACTTTCCGTCGGCGCCCCGCTGCCAGTACCCCTGCGGCCTCGACGCGTCGAGCGGCAGATAGACCGTCCGCCCCTCCTCCCTCGCGCGCTCGATGACTCTGAGCGTTTCCGGGTCATTCACGAAGTCCGACCACTCCCGGGTCGTCACCTCGAGGCGCGCGATCCAGAACTCCTTCAACTCCGGCTCCTGCGTCTGGCCGACCTGGAGCGCTTCCGGGTCGCCGCCGTAGATGAACCTTCCCGGCGGGATGTAGACGAAGCCGTCGGGGCTCGTGCCTTGCGCGAGCAGCTTCACCGGGGCCGTCACCGACCGGCTCCGCTTCACCAGCACGGGGTATCGCTGGTCTTCGTGCCCGGGAGCCCGCACGAGGAGCAGGTACGAGCCGGGGTCCACCTCCAACGCCTTCCCTGCCTCGATCCGGTTCGACCGGGAGAGGATCAGCGGATAGGCCGTCACCTCGCAGGCGAGCCCGGCCTTCCCGCCCTTCGGCACGTCCACGGTCAGGACCTCGCCGCGTTGCAGGCACTGGAGCGTCCGACACTCCCCGGAAGGCGGGCCGTTCACGTTCTGCCCGGCCGTGAGCCCCTCCCCGCACGGCTGCCCGTTCAGACGGATCACGAGGTCCCCCGGCCTCAGCCGGGCCCTGGCCGCGATCGAGTCCTTCTCGACGGCCGTGACGAGGAGGCACGGATCGCCCGGGTGGAAGCCCTCCGCCCACGCGCCTTCGCGGCACCGCCCGATCCCGTTCGTGGGCACGGGCACCAGCCGCGAGACCACGGGCGGTTCCCTCCGGACGGTCTCGAGCCGCTCGTAGCGGAACAGGAAGATCTCCGCGTCCGAGGGGTCGACCGTCACCATCAGCGTCCCCCGGCCGAGGAGCGTCGCCGCGTGGCGTTTCTCCCTGTCGTGCTTCTCCACCTCTTCCCGGTACAGCCGCTCGCGGGCCAGGTCCTGGGCTTCGAGCGCCTCCCTCCACCGCGCCAGGAAGTACTCGGCGAACGCCGACCTGGTCTTCGGGCTCGGCTCGCCTCCCAGGTGCGGAGCCTCATGGCGGTGGGCGCGCTCGAGCGCCTCCCGCCCCTCGCCCGCGAGCCGTTCCAGCCGCGTCTCGTCCTGGGCGATCTCGTTCTCGAGCCGGTTCAGCTCCGCCCGCTCCGGCGTCGGCGCGTACGCGTTGAAGCACCGGTCGCGGAGCTCGCGCTCTCTCTTCCGCTTCCCGTCCAGCTCCGCGCGTGCCGCGACGTAGTCGCGCTCCTTGGTGGCCGCCTCCTCCCGGGCCTTCGCGGCCTGGGCCGCCGCCCCCCGCCGCCGGAGGTCCAGTGCCGCCGCGCTCCCCGGCTCCACTCCGAGAGCCCGTTCCGCCGCGGCGACCGCCGCCTCGGGCCGCGCCTCCTGGAGCGCGACCTCGCCCTCGCCGAGGTGCCGGGACAGCTCCGACGCCGTCCGCACCTGGAGTCCCGCCCAGGCTCCGAGCGCGCCGAGCAGGAGGACCGCCCCCGCGAGCGCCGCCACCGCCTCTCCCGGGTGCCGGCGAGCCCACTTCCGGGCCCGGCTCACGGGACCGGCCGGCCGGGCGACGATCGGCTCCAGGTTCAGGAAGCGGCGCAGATCGGCCGCGAGCTCGCCCGCCGTCTGGTAGCGCTTGTCCCGGTCGCGGTCCGCGGCCTTGACGATGATCGTCTCGACGTCCCTCGGGAGGCCCGGGTTGACTTTCCGCGGCGGGACCGGGTCCTTGGTCAGGATCTGGGAGATGAGCTGCTCCCGGGTGTTCCCCTCGAAGGGCCGGCGCAGCGTGAGGAACTCGTAGAGGGTCACGCCCAGCGAGTAGACGTCCGTGCGGTGGTCGATCCCCATCCGCTTCGCCGCCACCTGCTCGGGGCTCATGTAGGCGACCGTGCCCATGAACTCGCCGGTCTCGGTGAGCGAGAAGTCGCCTTCCGACTGGGCGAGGCCGAAGTCCATCACGAGCGGGGTGCCGTCGCCGCGGACGATGACGTTCCCGGGTTTCAGGTCGCGGTGGATGATCCCGTGGTCGTGCGCGTGCTGCACCGCCTCGGCGACCTCCGCGATCATGCGGCAGGCGGTGTAGAGGTAGTTCCTCCCGCGCGCCGCCCCCGGGTCGGGCCCGCCGCCGGACGCCTTGAGGACGGCCGCCACGTCCCCTTCGGTCAGGTCGCGCCGGCCCAGCGCCCGCAGGCCGGAGATGACGTGGTCCAGCGTCCGGCCCTGGACCAGCTCCATCGCGATGTGCGGGACCCCGCCCTCCTCCCCGAACGCGTGGACCGGCACGATGCCGGGGTGCGAGAGCTTGGCGGCGGCCCGGGCCTCCCGGCGGAACCGCTCCAGCGCCCTCTCGGAGTCGAGCCCCGCCCGGTCCAGCACCTTGAGCGCCACGCGGCGCCGGAGCGACTCCTGCTCCGCCTCGAAGACGGTGCCCATCCCTCCGCGCCCGATGGGCCTCAGGATGCGGAAGCCCCCGATCCTCCGGGCTTCCGACCGCCCGGCCGGGCGAGCCGGCTCGATCTCATCGTCGGATGCCATGGACTCTTCCTCGGCCGGCGCGCCTGGTCAATGCACCGGGCAGGGACAGTTCCCGATCGTCAGCGTGACCGCGTTCGAGAGGCTGAAAGGAACCGAGGGACGGCGGGCCCCGAAGTCGAACACCGCGGCCTGGAGCGTGAGCGCGAGGTCGGGCAGCAGCGGGACGGGGAGGGTGAAGACCTGGTTCCCGCACGGGATGGCCCCGGACCCGAAGGAGCCGGTCAAGAGCGCCAGCCCCGGGAGAGGGGAGAGGAACCCGATCCCCGTTCCTCCGCCTCCTCCCGTCCAGCTCCCGAAGACGCCCCGGACCGGGAACGAGCCGAGGCCCCACCATTCGAAGCCTCCCGGGAGCCCCCAGAGCGAGGCATCGGTCGCGATGGGGGAGCCGCAGAACACCCCGCCGGAGGGATGGCCGAGGAACAGATAAAGGATGTAGGGCGTCAGCCCCGGGCCCCCCGCCGGCGCCGCCAGGTTCACGTTCACCACCTGCAGGGGCTGGACGCGCGCGCACTCCGTCTGGCCGTTGACGCAGAGGAGCGCGCCGCCGGCCGCGCCGGAGTAATTCCCCCTGAGCGCCGCACAGGTCACGTCGCGGGCGCGCGTCTCGACGCTGGTTCCCGGCGCCTCCCGGTCGAGCGTGGTGACCCGCGTGCGGAAGAAGGCCGTGACCGTGGCGCCGGGCGCCACGTTCGCAAAGGTCATCCCCTGGACCAGCGCGGCGTCCCCGCCGGTCCCCTCGTCGAGGAGCAGGTTGCCGTCGGTGTCTCCGCGGAGCGCCCCCGTGAGGAAGCCGACGGGGTTCCCCAGGAAGTTCGCCACCGGGTGGCCCATGGCCGACGTGTAGCCCTCGAACGCGAGGGGCGCCACCGGGCGCTGCGTGGCGTCCAGCCCCTCGACGGACATCGCGATGGCCGTGTGCGGCATTTCCGCAGGGTCGTACTCGAAGACCCACTCCCGGTTCGACTGGTAAGGGGGCGCCGCGGCGCCGCAGTCCGCGAGCCGGCGGGAGGCGCCCATCCGGTCGTTGAGGAAGTAGTTCGGGAGCGGGGGCTCGGCGCCCAGGTCCGCGTCGAGGAACCGGACCAGGGTGAACGTCCGGGCCGCGTTCCCGGTGTTCGTGATCCGGTAGACCTGCGTGAGCGTGGAGCCGTCCCAGGGCGCGCACGACTCCTGCGGGTCGGGGCCCGAGACGCGCTGCTCCACTTCGATCCGGTACCCGCAGACCATCTGCGGCTGCTGCGTCTGGATGTGGCGCCCGGGAGTGACGACGGTCACCGCAGGGTTCGCGGCCTGGAACGGGATCGTCACCGGGTAGTTGCCGGGATTCGACGCCAGCCAGTGCCGCCCGGGCGCGGGACAGTTCGCCGGGTCCTCGAGGAGCACCGCGGACCAGCACGCCGCCCGGTACTGCCGGTCGTCCACCGGGTTCCTCCAGATCAGGTCGGTGGTGGTCCCGGCCGTGGGACAGCTCCCGAACATCCCCCAGCCGTCCACCGTGACCGTCACCCCGCCGGGGCCGTCCCCGGTCGTGAGCCGGTAGGCCGGGATCGCGGCGCAGGCGGCGACCGCCACGCCCGCGGCCGCCGTGATCCCGTCGAGCAGCGCCTGGGACGTGGCGGTCGTGGCGGTGTTGAAGAACGGCGGCGGCGCCGGTTCGCAGTTCGCGTGCGTGTGGATGCCGATGACCCGCTCCTGGTTGTTGACCAGGGCCACCACCGGAGAACCGGAGCTTCCCGCGCAGGTGTCGGTGTCATGGCCGACCGCGGTCGCGGGACGACCGACGTCCAGCGCGACGATCCTCCCCGCCCCCTTCTGGAGGATCTGCGTGTACCGGCCGGTGTCCGCGTTCGGGACGCAGGGACAGGGATGCGGGTTCATGCCGGCCCCCAGCTCGTTGCCGTCCACGCCGTATCCGAGCGACCACACGGCCGTTCCGAGGGCCGGGACCTCGGTCGCGAGCCGGAAGGCGGCCCGCTGCTCCTGGAAGGTCGTGAGGCAGGTGTCGGGGTTGGGGAAGCACCGGAACGCCGCCCAATCGAGGCCCTCGCCTCCGTTCCGTGCCTCCGTGTTCGCGGCGGGGGGGCGCACCGCGAACTGCTTGCGGGCGGCCGGGTGCCGGAGCGTGCAGTCGCTCTTCGACAGGCAGACGTTGAACTGGAGGACGTCGCACGACTGATTGGGCTGGTTGCCGGCGACGAAGCAGTGGCCCGCGGCGAGGTGGACGCGGTCGTTGGCGTTGCCGGTCGCCGGGGTGTCGATGAGGAAGCCGGTGCAGGCGCTGTCGGGGTCGAAGCTCGCGGGGCGGTTGCGCGTGCCGCGGAGGAGTCTCCCCACCCGGGGATCGAACGCCGTGACCCGGTCGTCGTTGTCGCCGCAGATGTCGGTCGCCACGGGGACCCGGGGGAGCTGCCCGGCCAGGACCTCGACGATCCGGAGCGCGTCTCCGCGGGCGCCCGGGCCCGACACCAGCTCGACCTTGAGGGCCGGCCCGTTGAAGAAGGCCGTGGAGTGTCTCCACTCGAGGAGGTGCCGCGCGCCGAGCGACTGGGAGTCGTGATCGAGGAGCGACGTGACGCGGATGCGGCTCTCGGGACCGAGGGTCGCCGCGGCGAAGAACACGCGGAGCCACGGGACCTCCGGCGGCAGGACGATCAGCCCCTGCCAGACCGTGACGGGCCGGTCCCCCGGGTTGTCGTGGAAACCCGATTCGAGGAGGTACGGAACGGTGACCGACGGGAGCGGGGCCGGCTGTCCCGCGGACTCCCCCGCCAGTCCCCCGAGCGACGCCACGACGAGCATCCCCAGGTGCCGAAGTCTCGGAACGCGTCGCACCATCGAGAGTCCTCCTACCTGGCAGCCTGGTCGCTTTCGAGCCGCGCCGAGACTACCCGAGCCCCCCGGAGCGGAACAAGCGACGGCAGGACGGGATCGAGCCGCGGCCCGCGGGGCGGTAGAGTGTGCGGCCGGCACATCCCCTGAGGAGGTCCTCCATGCGCGCCGCGATCCTGACGCTCCTGCTGGTGACCCCCGTCCTCGCGATCGACGAGAGCTCACGGCTCATCGTGATCCGCCCCGCCGCGGGGATGGACCCGGGAATCTTCATCCGTGACCCGGGAGTCACCGTGCTCGCGGACACGTCGGAGTACCTCCTCGCCGCGACCGCGGATCCCGGCCTTCCGGTCCTCCGGGCGCCCGGCGTGCGCGTCACGCTCCTGGGCGCCGTCCCCGTGGCGGCGGATGACCTCTACGTGGCGAACCTCCCCGCGCCGGCGTTCCTCGAGGAGGTGGGCCGGCTTGCCCTGCTCCTCTACGCGGGCGAGCGCACCGCCGTGATCCGTACGGTCCCCGAGGCCGCCGCGGAGATCTCCGCGCGCGCGCACGAGGGCGCGCGGGGGTTCTGCGGCGCGCTCGTGAAGGTGCTCTTCGACGAGATCGCGGTGCCGGCGGCGCCCGAGGCGCCGCCCCCGCCGGCGGTCGCGGCGCCCGACCCGCGGGTCCAGGCCCTGGTGACGCAGGTCGTGGAGGCCAACATCGTCCAGGCGGACACCGACCTGTCGGCCTTCTTCAACCGACGCGCGGACGCGCAGGGAGGCCGCGACGCCCAGACCTACCTGGTCGGCCGCTACAACGCGTTGGGCGGCCGGCTCCAGGTGACCACCCACCAGTACAACCCGTCGTACCACCACAACGTGCTCGCCACCCTGCCCGGCCTCGTGAACCCGGGCCGGATCTGGATGCTGGGGGGGCACTACGACTCCACGGCGGGCGGCGCTTCCACGCGCTCGCCGGGGTCGGACGACGACGCCTCGGGGACGTCGACCGTGCTCGAAGTCTGTCGCATCCTCTCGTCCCAGCGGTTCGAGGACACGATCGTATTCGCGGGGTGGGGCGCGGAGGAGCTGGGGCTGGTGGGGAGCGGCGCCTACGCCGCCCTCGCGCGCGGACGCGGAGACGACATCCGCGGCTACGTGACCTTCGACATGGACTCGTACGTGCGCCCGAACGATCCCGTGCGGATCTACTTCGTGACCCAGAACACCACCCCGGCGCAGAGCACCGAGCTGGGTCGGATCCTCACCGACTACACGACCACGCCCTTCCAGAACGGGTCGTTGACCGCGGGGACCTCCGACCACCAGTCGTTCTTCAGCCGGGGTTACGTGGCCTCGTTCCCCTTCGAGAACCCCGCGGCCTATTCCCCCTACATCCACACCGTGAACGATGCGATCCCGCAGAGCGCGAACAACTTCGCGTTCGCGAAGGAGTTCGCGAAGCTGGGCGTCGCCTGGCTGGCCGAGAAGGCCCGGCTCTACGACGGGCTGGCGCTGTCCCATGCGCCGCTCGGCAACACGAGCGACAACGCGCTCGCGCGGCCGGTCACAGTGAGGATCCCGGCCGAGGGCGGGCTCCAGTCGGCGTTCCTCCGGTGGCGGAACTCGCCGTCGGGCTTCGCGACGGTTCCGCTGATCGCGACGGGGAACCCGGACGAGTACCGCGCCCACGTCCCGGCCCAGCCGTGGGGCACGACGGTGGACTACTACGTCGAGGCCACGAACGGCGCGAGCCTGACCAAGCGGCTCCCGGAGACGGCGCCGGGGGTGACCTTCTCCTACCTCACGAGCCGCGAGCAGCGCCTCTTCCTCGACGACATGGAGGTGACCGGCCGTTGGACGCACGCCGCCTCCCGGGGGACCGACGACTGGCAGCAGGGTCCCCCGAACCAGAACGGCGTCAATGCCAACGACCCGCCGGGCGCATGGTCGCCCACCAGGGTGTGGGGCACCGATCTCTTCGCCCCGGGGTTCAACGGCAACTACCCCAACAACACGACCTCCTGGCTCGAGTCGCCCCCCATCGATTGCTCGGGGCAGACGAGCGTGCGGCTCCGCTATCGCCGCTGGCTGACGGTGGAGTCGGGTCAGTTCGACCAGGCGGACATCAAGGTGAACGGGACGCAGGTCTGGGTGAACCCCTCCACCGGGAACCTGCTGGATGCGTCCTGGGTCCTGCACGAGGTGGACATCAGCGGGCCTGCGGTGGGGAAACCGGCGACACGGCTCCGCTACGGGCTGAACACCGACGGCGGCACCGTCTTCGGCGGCTGGAACCTGGACGACGTCGAGGTCTACGCGCCGGGGGCTCCCCCGTCGATCACGCCTTCGCCCGCGGCGCCGGCGCCGGGCGTCACCGTCGGGCTCGCGCTCTTCTCGCCGGTGGCGGCGGGGCATGCCTTCCTGCTCGCGATCTCGGGCGGGACGGCACCGGGCATCGCGCTGGACGGAAACCGGATCCTGCCGCTCAACCCCGACGCGCTCTTCTCGCTCTCCTGGGCCGCGCCCTCGATCTTCGTGGGCTTCGCGGGCGCGCTGGACGGGACCGGACGCTCGGGCCAGCCCGAGATCCGGCTTCCCGCGGTGCCGCAGCTCTCCGGCCTCGTCTTCTACGTCTCGGGGGTGACCGCCTCGGGCTCCACGATCAGCGACGTCTTCCCCGCGGCGCGGATCGCCATCCAGTAGGAAGACCGATCACTGGAACGTGATCCGGATGGAGTTGCTGGTCCGGACCGTGCCACCTTCGATCGGGCAACCGCCCACGGACGGGTAGTCGGCGCCCTGCACGGCCATCGTGATGCCGAGGAGCTGGGAGTGACCCGGCACGGTCATCACGAGAGAGCCGGTCCCGACGATCAGCGCTCCCGTCAGGCTCACTCCGATCGTGCAGGTCGGGCACAGCGGAAGCCCGTCCGGACTCCCGAGCAGGATCAGCGGCGCTCCCTGGACCCCGGACAGCGTGTAGCTCACGACCGCGCCCAGGGCGGGGGTCCCGCCGGCGGTCAACGACAGCCCACCGCACCCCGCGACCCCCGGGGAGTGGCCGCCGGAAACACGACGGCCGTCGTAGAGGCCCAGCCAGATGTTCCCGTTCGCCGGGGAGGGGTAGGAGTCCCAGACCACGCCGTAGCGGACCGTCGGTCCTCCTCCGCTCCAGGTCGACGTGATCTCGGGGCTCGCTTCCGCCGTGGGGGGGAAGATCCAGAACCTGGGCACGTCCGTCACCTGCGCGAGCGGAAGCACGGAGTTGAGATGCACCGTCGCGACGTAGACGTTCCAGTCGCCGGTGGTCGGGTTGCTCAGCTCCTCGAAAGTCACTGCGAATCGGACGCCGTCGGTGTCCGCGCTCGGGCTCGCCTCGCGGATGCCCTCGGTCTGTCCAAGCCACTGGGACATATTGGTGTGGAAGTACAGAGGGCCCGGATACGAGATGTAGATGCCGCCCCAGAGGTCCCCCCCGTTCTCCCAGGTCGCGAAGAAGGGCCGACCCCAGGCGTGCGGTACGTCGCACGTGATCGTGGGCTCGGTCTCGTCGCCCCCCATGATCGAGAACGGGGTCGTGGGCAGGAGCACGCTGCCGTCCCACCGGACGCGCGCCCAGTAGACGTCCCCGTCCGTGGGCGTGTGCTGGTAGCTCCAGATCAGGTTCCAGACCTGGGCGCTGGCCGGAGGCGCGCCATCGGACTTCGAGATCGTGGGCGTGTGGTCGATGCGGTTCCCGGCGTTCTCGAGGAAGTTCACGCCTCCGGGAAAGGTCCCGTCCGGGGCCACCAGCCGGAAGTGCACGTCCAGGTCCGTCGGGCTGTAGTTGCGCTGCCAGACCACGCAGTAGTACGTGGGCCCGGACGGGCTCGGGTCCCCGCCCACGTCCGGCGCCACCTTGTCACCGCTCTCGTTGCCGCTGATCTGGAACTGGCTCCCCATCGCGAGCGTGGCCGCGGCGCGTGTGCGGCCCCAGATCGCCCACCCGCTGCCGCCTGCCGGCCGTCGCTGCGCGACCACCAGGAAGTTGTCCGCGAGGTTGTTGCTCGCGCACTTCGCCAGCCGCCAGTCGTCCACGCTGCGATCGATGTAGCCGCCGCCCCCGGCGATGGGAGCGCCGTTCGCGTCGCGGGTCTCGGCCCAGATGTCGTGGTCCACCGCGCTGTAGGCCTCCTCGAAGATCACGAGGTAGCGATCGGTCGTCGCGTCGTAGGCGATGTCCGGGAGGAAGTTGTTGAGCGGCCCGCCCTCCACCAGGTAGGGCAGGAGGACCGGGTCGATGGTCGCGGGGTAGACCGCCGAGGCGAGGAACGCGGCCGGGACCACGAGCTCGATCGATCCCTCGTGGTAACGGCTCGTCACGGGCTCCGCCCGACCGCCGGCATCCAGGACGGTGGCCTTCCCGTAGCGGACCCCCCCGAACCGGTTCTGGAACTCGAACCCCTCCGCAGTCTCGGTGAACTCCAGCTCGGTCGCGACCCGCATCCGCACCACCAGGTCGCCCGCGCCCGGCCAGGCGTGGAGCACGAACTTCTGCTCCATGTGCCGGGTCGTCAGCTCGTAGAGCTCGGTCACCGGGCCGCGGTCAAAGGAGATCACGTCGGCCGCGCGCACGGGGAGCGCGGGCCGGGCGAGGACGAGGGGCACGCCTCCCGCGCGGGCTTCCTCGAAGGTCAGCGTGACCGGGTAGTTCCGGGGCGCGTGAGAACCCAGGAACGGAACGAAGGTCACGTGGTTCGCCGAGAACTGCGCCTTGTAGCGGCGGCTGGAGGCCCACAGGCTCGCCTGGTCCTGGTCGTGGAAGACGGTGTCGGGGAGCCCGACCCGGGACGGACGCCGGCTGACCGAGCTCTCGAGCGTCTGCCGCTCGACGATCTCCCGGACCTTGGGCGCCAGCGCCGAGGCCGGCGGGGGAGGCGCGCCCTCCTTGATGGGCACCTCGCCGATGGTCTTGAGGTCGGGCATCTCCCGCGGCAGGGGCTGCGGGACCTTGACCTCCGTCTGGGCGGTCACGATCCCCCCGAGAAGGACCGTGCCGGCCACGAGCACCGAGAAGAGCGTCCGGATGGAAGGGGCCATAGGACCTCCTGATTGGCTGTTGGGAACCGGAGAGGAGGACCGCGTGGTTCCGGTGTGCCTCCTTCCCGAGGAGCGCAGGGGAGGTCAAGAGCGCACAAACGGAATCGCAGGAGAAGGCTCTACGGCAGGTGCTTGGTCTGAGCCTGGACGGGCCCCCTCGCCCCGCTTACCCACACGGAATCCGGAAGACCCAGAATCTAGACTAGTGCCGTGTCCTGAAAGGTCGCTTGTGTTCTTTCGCCCGTCTCCTGGGCCTTCGAGGATGAAGAACCAGAGCGATCAGGAGAGGCGTGGGGGAGCTGCGCTCCCCCAAATCCGCGGCCGGAGCCAGCCTGCCGCTGGCTCGTCCGCGGCCCCCACCGGCGCGCCTCGCGCGCCGCGGCCGCCTTCGGCGTCCGGTGCCGAGTCAGAAACGCATTCGCGTTTCTGACTCGGCACTGGTGTCCTGTATCAGAGATTCGTTGAAGAGGTGGGTCCTCGATCGGGGCGGATCGCTCGAGCTGACGAGCAGAGGAATCCGGAGGTGAGTGGGGGAGTTTCACTCCCCCAAATCCGCGGCCGCAGCCAGCCTGCGGCTGGCTCGTCCGCGGCCCCCACCGGCGCGCCTCGCGCGCCGCGGCCGCCTTCGGCGTCCGGTGCCGAGTCAGAAACGCATTCGCGTTTCTGACTCGGCACTAACCGCCGGAGACCGCCTGCACGACGGCGATCTCGTCCCCGTCCCGCACCGTGCGGTCGAGGCCGGCGCCTCGCACGTCGGCGCCGTTGTGCAGGCAGAGGACGTGGACCCGGAACCGGCCGTCCGGCTCGCAGAGGTGGAACCGGAGCGCCGGCACCCGACGGTAGACCTCCTCGAGCGCCTCCCGCACGGTCGCCGCCGGCACGCGGAACCGACCGCCGGCGGCCACGTCTCTCAGCACCGACGGGAGGAGGACCGTGACGGCCATCGTCGCCTCACACGACCGCGACGCTGACCGACTGGACGGCGGGCAGATACTCGGCGAGCGTCCTCCAGCTCCGGCCCTCGTCCGAGCTGTTGAAGACGTGGCCCCCGCCCGTCCCCACGTAGACCCCGCACGGAGTCAGCGGATCGGAGGCCATGCCCTCGCGCAGGACATTGAGGTAGGCGTCCTCCGGCAGCCCGCGACCGTGCGCCGTCCATCCGGCGTCCCCCCGGCGATAGACCCGGAACGCTCCCCGCGTCGCGCGGTAGGCGTAGTCCTGCGGCTCCAGAGGCACCACCCAGCACACCCGGCGGTCGCGCGGATGCAGCGCCAGGCCGAAGCCGAAATCGGAGGGCAGTCCGCGGTCGATGGCCTGCCAGGACGCGCCCGCGTCGTCGCTCCGGTAGACCCCCAGATGATTCTGCTGGTACAGCCGTCCCGACGGATGCAGGAGCAGCTTGTGCACGCAGGTCCCCACGGCTGACTTCGGCTCGCCCGGGAGGCGCCGGATGCCCCGGTTGATCGGCTTCCAGCTCCGCCCGCCGTCGTCGCTGCGGAAACCGCCCGCCGCCGAGATGCCCACGTACAGCCGGTTCGGATTCCTCGGATCGAGCTGGATCGAGTGGAGGCACATGCCCCCGGCGCCCGGCATCCAGAGCTTCCTCGTCGGATGCCGGAGCAGGCTCTTCATCGGCTCCCACGTCCGGCCCGCGTCCTCGCTGCGGAAGAGTCCCGCCGGCGCGGTCCCCGCGTAGAGCACGCCCTTCTCTCCCGCGCGCCCCGGCTCGATGTGCCAGACCCGCGGCGTCATCGGGATGCCGTACTTCCGCGCCATCTTCGCGCCGCGCTCGGGGGGCTTGGGGGGCATCGGCGGCGTCTTCGCCGCGACCCACTTCCTGCCCCGGAGATCGCTCGAGAACGCCGAGCAGCCGAACACGTCGCTCGAGGCGGCCGCGTGCACGCGCGGCGTCCCGCGCGCATCGACCACCGCGTGGTAGATCTGCCAGCCCGTGAGAAAGGGGCCGCGCCGCGTCCATCGCGAGCGCGACCGGTTCGACTCGAAGAGGAAGAGACCGCGCCTGGTTCCCGCGCAGACGACCACTCGATCAGGCATTCGTTGCACCTCCGGGCCGGATCATAGCCGCGTCGGGATCATCTGAAAACAGCAACCATCGGGTTGCATATCGGTCCGGGCCGGATGCCCTGCGATCAGGAGGTTGCACATGAGCCCAGCCCCACCGATCGCATCGGGAGGAACGTCGTCCTGCGCGCGCCGCGCAGCGGCGGAGGACGAGCTATTTCTTGGTCACGTGCGGCGGGGTCCCGGAAGCCTTGCAGCTCTTCACCAGGTCCTCCTTGTCGCACGCATCACACCGCTCCTTGCCCACCATCTTGTCGGCGCAGACACATCCTTTGCACTTCCCCGACGCCTGGGCCGAATACGCGCACTTGGGGTTCGCGCAGCGGTAGTAGACCGGCGACTTGACCGTCTTCTCCCGAAGCGCCTTGTTGCAGTGCGCGCAGTCTCCCTTTTCCAGGGACCATGCGCCGCATCCATCGCAGACGAAGCCCTTCGCGACGCAGAGGTCGATCTCCTTGGCGGCGCTACGACAATTCTTGCACTCCTTGTTCTCGTCCATGTCCGTCTTGGCCAGCGCGGCCTTGCACTTGTCGCACCACCAGGACTTTTCGGTGTCGGAGACGGCGCACCAGCCCCACTTGGGATCCGCGGGCTGCTTGCGGGGCGGATCGGCTTGCGGCGGGTTCCAGGCCTGTAAGGCCGCCGAGAGGGCGACCAGCGAGCAGACGACGAGACATCTACGCAACATTCGACCGGTCTCCTTCGAGACGGCGCTTCATCCCGTCTCATACGCCGTCCGTCCCGGCCCAGGTCGGTCCGGCGGGTCCATGAAGATTCGTCCCCGGGAAAGTCCCGGGACGAAGGGTCGTGGAGGGATGCTCCGGATGAAGCACGCCCCGGTTTCCTGGTAGCACCGGACGGGGGCGCCTTCAACCCGCGCCGGCGCGCCTGGATCGCCCCGGGACGCGCAGATAGACTCGTGCCCGCCGATGAGCGCGAAGCCGCCAGGCGACGACGGCGCGGCCCGACCTCGCGAGATGGAGACGACCGGATCGCTGGCCCGGGGCGCGAGAGAGGGCGACCAGGAGCGGCTCGGACGGCTCTTCACCCGCCTCGCGCCGGCCCTCTACGCCTGGGCCCGCCTTCGCATCCGGGCAGGCTTCCGGGCGACCCTCTCGCCCGAGGACCTGGTCCAGGAGGTCTGGGTCCGGGCGCTCGAGGTCTTCCCTTCGTTCGAGCCCACGCGCTGCTCCTTCCGGACCTGGCTCTTCGCCGTCGCCAAGCACGTCCTCTTCGAGGCGCAACGCCGGCTCGCGCGGCGCGCGCCCGTCCAGCCGGCGGGCGGCGGGACGACCCGGCTGGGCCGCCTCCACGAGTTGCCCGCGGAGATCACCGATGTGACCCGGCGCGTCGCGCGGGACGAGGCGGTCCAGGCCTTCCAGGAACGGATCGCGAAACTGGAGGACCTCGATCGCAAGCTCGTCCTCCATTGCGGATTCGAGGAGCTCCCCAACCGGGAGGTGGCGGAGCGCCTCGGGATGGAGGTCGAGGCGGTCAAGAAGCGGTGGCAGCGGCTGCGCGCCCGCCTCCGGGAGTGGAACGTCCCCGACGAGCTGTTGGCGGAATAGTGCCTTATCGGGCCCGGAGCAGGCCCGCGGCCTGGAGCTGGACCGCCACGGCATGCGGAGGGTCCGAGGACCTCAAGTGCTCCTCGGCCGCGCGGACCGGGTCCACCGGCCAGATGCGGGCCGTGCCGTCCGCCCCGGCGGTGATCACGCGGTTCCCTTCCGCATCGAAGCTCGCGTCCAGGATCGGACGGCCGCCGTGGCGCAGCGTGAGCCGCAGCCGGGGCGGGTCCAGGTCCCAGAGCCGCGCGGTGCCATCCAGCGAGAAGGACAGCACCAGCCGTCGTCCCGGGTGCGTTCGAAGCCCCCGCACGGCGTTCGTGTGCTGGCGGTGGTGGACGATGCGGGCCTCCGGCAGGTCCTCGTCTCCCGAGAGGAACGTGAGGCTCCCCGCCCACCGGCCTCCGGCCACCAGCCACCGCCCCTGCGACTCCCATTCCAGCGGGCCCGGGGTGCCCACCCCCGTCCGCGAGCGCGCCCGCCACTCCCGCCCGATGTCCCAGGAGCGGAGCCATCCGTCCTCGCAAGCCGCGAGGATCCTCTCCCGGTCGGGGTCGAAGCAGACGCCGAAGACGTGTCGGGGCTCCTCCATGAAGACCAGTCGAGGGTCCGACCAGGGGACCGAGCTCCAGACCGCGCGCCCCTGTTCCAGGTCCCAGATCCGCACGGTGCGATCCGACCCGCCGGTCGCGGCCCAGGGGCGCCCGGGATGGAACGCAGCGCAGGCGATCGCGCCCTCGTGGCCCTGGAAGAGATGACGCGGCTGGCCGGTCCGGACGTCCCAGGTCCGGGCGCTTCCGTCGTCCGAGATCGTGAAGACTTGGCGGTCCCCGTCGACGAACCAGGCATCCGTGACCGCTCCGGAATGTCCCCGGAGCACCTGGAGGCAGCGTCCGGACCGGTCCCAGAGTCGCGCCGTCCCGTCCGCCGACGCCGTGACGATCGGATCGCCCGCGGCGCCGGGCCGCGCCCGGAGGACCGGCGCCGCATGCCCCTGGAGCTGGCCCCGGGACGCGCCGGTCCGGGAGTCCCAGAGGCGGACCGTTCCGTCCCGGGAGGCCGTGAGCGCCTCGCCGGTCCCCGGCACGAAGCAGGCGCTCGTCACCTCGGAGCGATGGCCGCCGAGGACCTGCAGGAAGGGACGCTCCGCGGGATACCAGATGCGGCAGGCGCCGTTCTCCTCCGCCGTGACGATCCGATGTCCCTTCCGCGACCAGCACGCGCCCATCGGCCGGGCGTGACCCAGGAAGCGCCGCTCCTCGCGCCAGCCATCGACCTCGTAGATCCGGGCCGACTCGTCCCAGGAGACCACGGCCAGGCGGCTGCCGTCGGGGCTGAAGGCCCCGTGGGTCACGGGACGACGCTGGAAGGTGTCGCGTTCCAGGAGACGCTCTCCGGTGCGGGGCTCCCAGACGACGAGTCCCTCCTCGCCCGTCGTCGCGAGCCAGCGTCCGGAGGGGTGCAGGCCCGCCCAGAAGAGCCGGCCTCGAGGCCGGAACGAACGAAGGAGGCGCCAGGTGCCGGCCTCGTGGAGCCGCGCCTCACCGTCCTCGCTGGCGCTGAGGAGCCGGTCCCCCGATGGCGACCACTCGATGTGCCGGATCTGGCCGCAGTGGCCGAGGACCGCGACGGGCTCGCCGGTCCGCGCCTCCCAGACCCGGACCGTCCGATCGCTCGGCGCCTCGAGCGACCATTGCGCTCCCGAGGCCGTGGCCAGCCATCGTCCCGAGGGGTCGAAGACCGCCTGCGAGACGCAGCCCGTGTGACCGGGGCATTGCACCGCCCCGGATGCGCCGCCCAGCCCGTAGATCCGCACCTGGCCGTCGTCGGCCCCGCTGGCCGCCCGCTCGCCGGTCCGGTCGAAGGCCACGCATCGGACCGCTCCCTGCGAACCGCCCAGCTCCCTGAGACGCGTTCCGGTCTCGGGGTCCCACAGTACGACGCGGCCATCCGGGCCGCCGCTCAGGAGCCGTCGGCCGTCCGGACTGAAGTCCACCGCGACCGCATTCCAACCGTTCCAATCGTGAGGCTGCGGAACGGGAGGGCTGCCGGACCGGTGGCCGGCGATCCGGGTCCGAGGCTCTCCGCTCTCGAGGTCCCACAGGTTGACCCCGCCGAAGGCGTCGCCCATCGCGAGCCACCGGTCTCCTGGATCGATGCGGGGACGCCAACCCTGCGGGCAGGATGGGTTGTAGTCGAGCGGCCGGCACGCGGCCGCGAGGTAGTACTTCTCCAGCAGCCGGAGCACGATGTCGTTGATCTCCTGGTGCGGCTCGCGGAGTGAGGCCTCGACCGCGAGCCGGAGCGCGGCGTTGGGATAGCTCTCGGCGAGCTCCTGCGCGTAGTAGGCCTGCCGGAGCGCCTTCAGGCGCTCGCGCTCCACCGCGAGCTGCCGCAGGAAGAGCAGCGCGACGACGAGGCCGCCGGCCAGGAGGACGAGCGACGCGGCCCCGGCGACCGCGAGCACCGGGTTCCGCTGCGCCCAGCGGCGCACCCGGAGGAGGGGGCCGGCGGGCCGCGCGCGGATGGGCTCGAACTCGCGCACGCGCCTCAGGTCCTCGGCCAGCGCGAGCGCGGTCGGGTAGCGTCGGTCCGGGTCCGGCTCGAGGGCGGTCTCCACGATCCGGCAGAGGTCACGCGGCACCGAGGCCGGATAGGAGGAAGGCTCCGGAGGGCGGCCGGTGCGGATCGCCTGGATCAGCGCCTCCCGGTTCGGAGCCACGAAGGGCCGGCGGAGCGTCAGGCACTCGTAGAGGGTGACGCCCAGTGAGTAGACGTCGCTCCGCCGGTCCGGCTCCGCCCGTCCCAGGACCTGCTCGGGCGCCATGTACGCCAGCGTGCCGAACAGCTCTCCCGAGAGCGTGACGGGCGCGGAGGCGCCGCCCTCCTCGCGGGCCAGGCCGAAGTCGAGCAGCACCGGCTGGTCGGCGGCGTCGATCATCAGGTTCCCGGGCTTGATGTCGCGATGGACGATCCCCGCTTCGTGCGCCGCGTGGAGCGCCCGGGCCGCGCGCTCGAGGAACTGGATCACCTGGTGGACGGCCACGATCCCGCGGGGACGGCCCGAGAGGAGCGCGCTCGGCCCGGCCGCGCCCGCGGTCTCGGCCTCGAGCGCCCGCTCCAGCCGCGCCGCGACGGTCTCGCCCGGGACGTAGCGCATGGCCACCCAGGGCCGCTCCCCCTCGAGGTGCGCCTCGTGCACCGTGCAGATCCCCGGGTGGTCCAGGCGTCCGAGCGTCTCCGCCTCCCGCCGGAGCCGCCGGACGCGCGCGGTGGAGAGCGACCCCGGCGGCGCGTCCAGGACCTTGAGCGCGACCGCGCGCCCGAGCCGCGTGTCCTCGGCGAGATAGACGACGCCCTGTCCTCCCCGCCCGAGCAGGCGCACGAGGCGGAACGGGCCGATCCGGCCGACCTCGCCCTCCGGCAGGCTCTCCGCGTCCCGCTCCGGCCGCGGCCCCTCCTCGAGCGCGAGGAACTCCCGCGCGATGAACTCCTCGTGGCCGGGGAACCGGGCCAGGTACTCCCGGAGCGGCCGGGGCTGCCCGGCCTCCCGGTCCTCCAGGTAGAGGTCGAGGAAGTCGCAGCCCGCCGCCTCGTGGCTCTCGCGGGGGTCCAGCATGGGGGGGCCACTATACGCGCGGCGCGCTACGGGACCGCCTGCTGGAGCTGGAGGATCGGGCACCAGCCGGCGAAGGGGGTCACGACCAGGGCGGGCGGCGAGCGGCACGCCTGCGCGAAAGGGTGTTCGTGCCCTGGTGGGAAGCGGGTTCCGCGCCCGCAGTGCCTCCTGGACCCGAAGGGTGGCGCCGGGGACTCAGGTGGGAGTCGCCCCGGAGGTCGGAGCGACGAACCGCTCCGTTCCGGGCCGGGCGTCGGCTTCCGCGCGAGACGCGACCGACCGACCCCTTTGGTGCCTCCTCTCCTGTTCTCGGCCTGGCCCGCCTTGACGCTCCCGGCGGCCGGTTCTAAGGTCTCCTGCGCGTCGCCAGGGGTGGGGGCGCCCGCGGTCAAGCCGACCGCTCACCGATCAACGGAGGAGTCCTCTCATGAAGCAGCTCACCCTGGCCGCTCTCATCACCGGTCTCGCCCTGGACGCGAGCGCACAGATCGCCTTCGCGCCCGCCGTGAACCTGCCCGTCGGACTCCTTCCCGAGGAGGTCGCGCTCGGCGACTTCGACGGGGACGGCGACCCCGACCTCGCCGTCGCGATCGCGGGCCCGGTCATGGGCATCGGCCTCTGGCGGAACCACGTCGGCAGCTTTGTCTTCCATGCCAACCTCGTCCTCGGAGTGACGCTCTTCGGCACGTCGGTCTGCTGGGCCGACGTGGACGGCGACGGCGACCTGGACCTCATGGCCAGCGACGCCGGCACCTTCATCTTCGTGTTCCTCAACCATGGAAACGGCACGTTCGCCTCGCCGATCGCGTACGAGGGCGGCTACGGTCCCCGCGGGATCAGCGCGGCGGACCTGGATCGCGACGGCGACCCCGATCTCGTGGCGGTGAACCACGACGACCAGTCGATCGAAGCCCTGTTCAACTTCGGGGGCGGCAACTTCACCCCCCGGCAGGTGTTCACCAACGGGATCCAGGGACGGAACGTCCTCGCGGCCGACCTGGACCGGGACGGCCTCCCGGACCTCGTCACCGCGAACCACTTCACCCGCACGCTCTCCGTGCTCCGCAACCGGGGCCCAGGGGGCTTCGCGCCGGCCGTGTTGCTGCCCGCGGCCGGCAACGGCCAGCCCCGCTGGGTGACCGCGGCCGACGTGGACCGCGACGGCGACCTGGACCTCGTCGCCGCCATCGATCAGCTCGTGGTATATCCCAACTTCGGGAACGGCACCTTCGGCGCGCCCGTGAGCTTCCTGACCGGCACCCAGCCGGGGCAGGCAGCCGCCTACGACCTCGACGGCGACCGCGACCTGGACGTGGTGACCGCGAACGAGGGCTCGAGCGACGTGAGCGTGCTGGTCAACGACGGCGCGGGCGGCTTCGCGGCGCCCGTGTCCTTCGCGACCGGGCTCTTCTGCGGGCACGTGACCGGCGCCGATCTCGACGACGACGGGGACATCGACCTGGTCGCGGCCAACCGGGACGCCAGGACGGTCTCGGTGCTCATGAACCAGACGGCCGGCCCGGCCCCGCGTCCGTTCCTCGCTCTCGGGGGCGTGCCTGCGATCGGGAACCGCCCGCCGATCCTGCTCACGAGCCCTACCGACCCGGCCCACCGGTACGTGGCGGCGCTCGCGCTGGGCTCGACCCCGGGCATCCAGCTTCCCGACGGGCGCACGCTCCCGCTCAATCCCGACCCGCTGTTCGTGCTCTCGCTCGGCCAGCTCGGCGCGATCTTCACCGATTCGATGGGCCTCCTCGACAGCGTCGGCGGCGGTCAGGTGTTCCTGGCGATCCCGGACCTGACCGCGCTCCGCGGGCTCACGATCCAGGCCGCCTTCGTGGTCGTGAACCCGCGGCAGCCCTTCGGCATCGGTGAGATCTCCCACCCGCTCGCGATCCGGTTCGAATAGTCTCGCAAGGCATCACGCCGAAGCCCGACGGTCAACGCCCGGGAGGTCGCCGACTACCGGAAACGGAGCGCCCCCGGAGACGCGCGCGCGGCCCTCGCGTGGCTCGAGTCCGCGGCGCTACTCCCGTTCCCGCCGGGTCGTCCAGGCCTACCGCGTGGCGCTCGCGCTGGAGGCGGCGCTGCTCGCTCCGCTTCTTCCCTCAGCATGGGACCGTGCTCGCGTACTTCGGCAGCAAGGGCTGAGGTCACCCGGGCTGCGCGTGCCGCGCGGCCCGGGTCATCAGGTGGTTCCGCTCGGCCAGGCTGGCCGTGCCTTCCGCGGCGAGCCGGTAGTGGCGGATCGCCGCCTCCGGGTCCCCGGCCCGCTCGCAGAGGTGCGCGCGGACCGCCTCGAGGCGGTAGTGGTCGGCGAGCCGGCCGTCGGCCTCCAGCGCGTCGAGCAGCGCGAGGCCGGCGCCGGGTCCGTGCACCATCGCGACGGCGATGGCGCGGTTCAGCGCGACCATGGGGTTGTCGGACATGCGCTGCAGCAGGCCGTAGAGCGCGAGGATCTGCGGCCAGTCCGTGGCCGCCGTGCTCGGCGCCTCGTCGTGCAGGGTCGCGATCGCCGCCTGGAGCTGGTAGCTGCCCACGGAGCCCCGGGCCAGCGCGGCGGTGACCAGCGCCGTGCCCTCCGCGATGGCGCCGCGGTCCCACAGCGAACGGTCCTGCTCGTCGAGCGGGATCAGCTCGCCCGCCGGCCCGGTGCGGGCGGGGCGACGGGCGTCGGTCAGGAGGAGGAGCGCCAGCAGCCCGGCCACCTCGGGATGGCCGGGCTGCAGCCGGTGGAGGGTGCGCGCGAGCCGGATCGCCTCGCTCGTGAGCTCGACGCGCACGAGCGCCGGGCCCGAGCTCGTGGCGCAGCCCTCGTTGAACATCAGGTAGAGCACGTGCAGCACGGCGCCGAGCCGGTCCGCGCGCCCGGCGCCGTCGGGGAGCGCGAAGGGCACCCCGGACGACCGGATGGTCTGCTTGGCCCGGCTGATGCGCTGCGCCATCGTCGCCTCGGGCACGAGGAAGGCACCGGCGATCTCGGCGGTGGTGAGCCCGCCGACGGCGCGGAGCGTCAGCGCGATGGCCGAGGGGGGCGTGAGCGCCGGATGGCTGCACATGAACAGGAGCACGAGCGTGTCGTCTTCGGCGGCGTCGAGCGGGTCCATGGGGTGCTGCATCCGTTCCGCGGCGACCGCTTCGCGGCGTCGGCGGGCCCGTTCGCTCTCGAGGTGATCGGCCAGGCGGCGGCAGGCGACCTGGAAGAGCCAGCCCCCGGGGTTCCCGGGCACGCCGGTCCCGGGCCATTCGCGCGCGGCGGCGAGCAGGGCCTCCTGCACGGCGTCCTCGGCCGCGGCGAAGTCGCCGCACCGCCGCACGACCGCCCCGAGCACGCGCGGCGCGAGGTCGCGGAGCTGGCGCCCGGCTTCGGGGTCCGGGCGCTCCGGGCTCATCCCTCGACGTTCGGCGCTTCCCCCACGCGGCGCACCTCGATCGGGATGCCGAGCGGGGCGCCGCCGCGGCCGGGTGCCGTCGAGGCCCGGGCGGCGATCGCGATGGCGCGCTCCGGCGTCTTGCAGTCGACGATCCAGAAGCCGGCGAGGAACTCCTTGGCCTCGGCGAACGGCCCGTCGGTCACGACGGGCACGTCGGCCCGCTTCGCGGTCACGATCTTCGCGTTCTTCGGCAGGTCGAGTCCTTCGGCCAGCACCAGCTCGCCCGAGGCGGTCAGGTCGCGGGCGAGGTCGATCATGAACCCGATATGGGCCTTGAGGTCCGCGGGGGACCAGGTGCCCATCGACTCCCAGCCGGCCTGGGTGCCCTGCATGATCAGCATGTACTTCATGGCCCTGGTTTCCTTGGCGTGGTGGCCGGAGGCGGGTCGGAGCGGCCGGGGCCCGCGTCGGCCGATGGAGGTCGGACATGCTCGCCGCGGGGTCCAGGGCCCACAAGGCCCCGGCCGCGCGAGCGTCACCGGCGCCCGCGGGTGCCGGGCTCCCTCGAGCCCGGCACCCGGCGGAGGCTCAACGCCCGTCCCGGGCCTGTTGCAGCCGTCGGATGTCCAGCTTCTCCATCTGGAGCATCGCCTCGGTGACCCGCTTTGCCCGGGCGGGGTCCGGGTCGTGGAGAAGCTGTTCCAGCACGCTCGGGATGATCTGCCACGACAGGCCGTACCGGTCCTTGAGCCATCCGCACCGCCCGGGCTCCCCGCCGGCGCCGAGCTTCGCCCACAGCTCGTCCACCTCCTTCTGGGTCTCGCAGTTCACGAACAGCGAGATGGCCTCCGTGAAGCGGTAGAGGGGGCCGCCGTTCAGGGCCATGAACTCCTGCCCCTCGAGCTGGAAGCGGGCGGTCATGAGCGTGCCCTTCGGCACGGGCCCGCCCTCGCCCCAGCGCGTCTCGCTCAGGAGATTGGAGTTCGGGAAGATCGAGAGGTAGAAGCGGACGGCCTCTTCGGCCTGGTGGTCGAACCAGAGGAACGGGGTGATCTTCTTCGGGGGGGGCATGGGGGGGGCTCCTGGGTTGGCCGCGGCGGAGGGTGCCGGTGGGCGGAGGGGGCTGAGCCGAAGGACGGCGACGAGGGGTATCAGGGTCGGAAGGATCGGATTCATGGCTGTCCTCGGGACAACGACCCGCGCCTCACGGGGCGCGTATCCGACTCCAAGTCGGAGCCGCCCGGCCGCATTCGACATCGATTCCCCGGCGCTTCACGATTCCGGGACTGAGGACCGGCTACCCGTTCCGGAACGGACAGGAGAGATGATCCCATGGGGGAGGCCCGGTCGGGGAGAGAAGCGGCCGGCCTGTCAGCGCTTCGCCTTCGCGAACCGCTCGACCTGCTCGAGGTAGCGCGCGACATCCTCCCGCGCCCGGAGCTCCTGGGCGCGACGGAGGAGCGGGACCGCGTCGGCGTACCGGCCCATCCCCACCAGCACCTGGGCGTGGCGGACCCGGGCGTTGACCTCGAAGGCCTCGATCCCCTCGGCCCGCTCGTAGCAGAAGATCGCCCGGTCGGGCTGGCCCTGGCGCCCGTAGTGCTGGCCGAGCAGGAGCAGCGCCTCGCCGTCGAGCGGATCGAGCTTCACGATCTCCTCGAGCACGGCCGCGGTCTCGGCGGTCCCGCCCCCCTCGGCCATGCTGAGGCGCGCCTCCAGCTTCAGGAGCTTCCGGCGGTCGGCCTCCTCCAGCCGCGCCTCCCAGGCCTGACGCAGATGCGCCGCCACCTGCCTCGCCTGCGGGAGCGCGCCCCGCGCGGCCAGGAGCTCGGCCGCGCGCAGCGGCCGGGCGACCGGCTGCTTCCCGTCCGCGTCGATCGCCCGCTGGAAGGCCCGCGCCGCCAGGTCCATCAGGTTCTCGCCGACGTAGATCTCGCCCAGCGTGTGGAGGCTGTCCGCGGTCGATTCCCCGAGGAGATCCAGCGCCTCCAGGTTCCCGGCGGCCTTGAGCGGCTGCTTCATCCCGATATAGGTCTGGGCCTGGAGCAGCCAGAAGTCGCGTTTGTCCGGGTACCGCTCGATCAGCCCGTCGAGGAGCGCCGCCGCATCCTCGAACTTGTCCTGCTTGAACACGCACCGCGTCAGGCCCAGGCGCCACTCGTTGTTCTCGGGCTGGAGCAGGAGCGCGTTCCGGTAAGCGACCTCCGCGGCCTGGTAGTCCCGCTTCGAGGCGTAGGCGAAGCCCAGGAGGCCATAGGAATACGAGTCGCCCCCGCCGAGCTCGATCATCCGGGTGAACGCCCGGATCGCCTCGTCGAAGCGTCCCTGCCTGGCCTCGATGAGCCCGATGTTGCGCCACGCCCGCCGGAAGCTCGGGAACTTCCCGACGGCCTTCCGGTAGTTCCGGAGCGCGTCCACCATCTTGTCCTGCTGGAACTGGATCCCGCCCAGCGTGAAGTCCAGGATCGCGGAGCCGTCCGGCTTGATCCCCTTCGCCAGCGTGGCCTCCGCCTTGGGGAGCTGGTCCGCCATCAGCGGCCGGACCTTCTCCAGGAGCTTCACCTCGTCCGGCGTCACCCGCGGCTCGACGTCCGCGTTGATGCCGTAGGCGCCGATGAACTGCTTCTGGAAGACCGGATTGTTCCAGACCGCGGCGAGGTCGGCGGGACCGTCGGCGCGCGCGGCGCCGGACAGCGCCAGCACGAGGAACCCGAGGAGCTTCGACGATCGACGGTGCGACATGGTTCAGCTCGGAGGAAAGCGGATCGAGACCCGCATCTTGCTGGCGACGCGTTGCCCGGCCCGGACGCCTGGTTCGAACTTCCACTTCCGGACGGCGCTCACCGCCGGCGACTCGAAGGCGGCGTGCGAGGACTTCTCCACCCGCGGGTTCTCGACCTTCCCGGCCGCATCCACGATGAAGATCACGGAGACCACGCCCTCGACCTTCTTCCCCCGCATCTCGGAGGGATAGACCGGCGACCCCTGGAACACCGCCCGCGGCTTCTGGTCGATCTCGGCGAGGCTGAACGCCTCCTCCCCCCTCTGGTCCGTCCCGCCGGCCTTGCCCAGCCCGCCGATGCCCCCGCCGGACGCGAAGGTGAGCGCCTCCGCGAAGTCGCCGCCGCCGCCGCCGCCGAGGCCGCTGAGCGCGGCCTCGATGGCGCCCAGGCTGGCCGCCTCCAGCGCCGGTGCGCGGTCCGTGCTCTCGAGGCTCCGGATGAGCTCGGCGGCGTCCGGAGGCTTCTCCTCCTGGGTCTGGAGGTCCTCAATCTGCTCCTCCTTCTTCTCCTCGGGCTTCGGCTGCTCCTTCTGGTTTCCGGCGTCCACCTCGCTGACCAGTTCCACCTGCTGGATCGTGCCTGCGTCCGGCTTCCGGTCCATGAAGAACCAGCCGCCGAAGAGGAGCACCCCGGCATGGAACACGACCGCGGCGAAGATCCCGAACCACCAGGAGGCTCTCATGGTCATTTCTTCAGCGTGTTGATGCCGACCTTGGCGATGCCGATCCTCCGGACCTCGTCGAGGACGCCGACCACGAACCGGAAGTCGGCGGTGCCGTCGCTGTTGATGATCACCCGCGGGTCCTTGGAGGTGGACTTCACCGCCTGCAGCCTCATCGGGAGCTGCGCGATCGTGATCTTCTCCTTGTTGTAGAAGACGTCCCCCCGGTCGTTGACGCTCAGCGTCACGGCCTTGTCCATCTCCTGCTGGTCCCCGAGCGAGGCGGCCGTGCCCGCCGTGGGCAACGCCACGTTCACGCCCTGGTTCCTGGTCATCGAGAGCGAGACCATGATGAACGTCGCGAGCAGGAAGAAGATGATGTCGATGAGCGGGACGATCTCGATCCGCGCCTTCCTCCCCCCGCCGTACGATCCGCCGTGCATGGTCGTTCTCCTGTTACCGGCTGACGGTTTCGAAGTGCTTGTAGCGGGCGGCCGGATCGGGCGCGGGCGCGGAAGCCGCGACGCCCGCCGCCGACGCCCGGATCATCAGCTCGAGCTGGGCCGCCGCCGACTCCATCTCGTGGCGGGCCTCCTCCATCCGGGCGTTCAGGAAGTTGAACGGGATCACCGCGGTGATCGCGATGCCGAGCCCGAAGGCCGTCGCGATGAGCGCCTCGGCGATGCCGCCCGTGATCGCGCCCGGCGCGCTGAGCTCGCCGCCGATGATCGAGAACGAGGCCATCATCCCGGTGACCGTGCCGAGGAGTCCGAGCAGCGGCGCCAGCGTGATCACGGTGTCCAGGACCGGGATGCCCCGGCGGAACCGCTTCATCTCCAGGGCCTGCGCGTAGAGGAGCCCGCTCTCGAGCGACAGCTCCTTGTGCGCCACCGCGTAGCCGAGCGCCCGGACCACGAAGAACTTCGAGGTCCGGCCGGCGTTCGCGGCGCCCTGGTGATCGCCGGTGGCGACCGCCTTGAAGAACCGGTCCAGCGCCTTCGGGTCGCGCTTGAACTTCTCGCGGGTGAGGAAGAGGAGCCGCTCCAGCACCGTGCCCAGCGCCAGGATCGACGCGAAGAGCAGGGGCCACATGATCGGCCCGCCCTTCTCGAAGATGTGGAGGAGGTTCGTCTTCTGCACGAGCTCCTTGAGCGCCCCGCCGCGAGAGGGGTCGAGGGGCATGAGGCCGTCGCCCCCTCCGACCAGCGACGCGATGCCGGCCTGGAGCGGCCCGTCGTCGAGCGCGCGGATCAGCGGCCGGGTCGAGCCCGACTGCGGGACCACGAGACCGGTGGCGCCGCCGCCCTCGCCCTGGAAGACGGCCACCGGACCGATGAGGGCGAACTGGCCGTTCGCCACCGCGCCCTGCGGGTCCACCCCGACGCCGGGGAAGCGCATCCCGCCGATGGCGTCGAACAGACGCTTCACGGTCAGGTCCACGAACGCCGTCTGCCGGGTGAACCTCTCCGACATCGCCAGCGTGGTGTTCTCGGTCGCCTGCTTCGCGGTCTCGAGGGCCTGGCCGCAGTACTGGAGCTCGCTGACGTTCACCTTCGATTCGAAGGTGCGCGCGTATTCGTCGAGGAGGTTGCCGACGTAGTTCAGCTCGTCCTGCCAGAGCTTGATCTCGCCCTTGATCTTCGAGACCTCGAGGTTGCCCTCGTCCACGAGGCGCGTGACCTTCTCGTGATCGCGGCGGAGCTGCGTGAGCTTCTCCTCCAGGCTCGTCAGCTCCTGGGCCAGGGGCTGCTTCTCGGCCGCGATCTGCTCGCGCAGCCGGTTCAGCTCCTGGATGCTGAGCGCCAGTTCCTTCCCGGCGGAGCCGGAGACGCGGGTCATGGTCGACGGAGCGGCGGCCGGCTCCTGGGCCGGCGCGCCGGCCGCCAGACCGAGGAGGCAGCCGGCGAGCGTGAAGGGTCTCATTGCAGTTTCACCGGGAGGGGCACGAAGGCCGGACTGTGCTTGGCCTGGATGATCTCCAGGGCCGTCAGGACGTCGTTGGCGATCGCCGGGGACGGCTCCCATTTCCATCCCTGCGCCGTGGGGCGGCCGATGCCCGCCTGGCCGTCGGCGCTGACGTAGTAGGCCTGCGCCAGACCGACGTACATCGCGCGGACCTCGCAGGGTCTGCCGTCGGCCAGCGCGCGGACCTCATAGGCGACGGTGATCTCGTTGTTGACCTTGTTGACCTCGTTGAGGATCCCGATCACGTTCTGGAAGCGCTCGGCCACGGTCACCTTGGTGGCGGCCGGGTCGTCGGGGATGCGCTGATGGAGCAGCTCGAGCTTCTGCCGGACCGGCTCGGGAAGGATCCGGAACAGCTTCCGGACCTCGACTTCCAGGCCGGTGACGACGTCCGCGAGCTGCTTCCTCGCGGCCATGAGCTCGTCGGTCTGGGCGACCAGCCCGTTCCGCTTCGCCTGGGCCTCGGAGACGCCGGACTGCGCCTCCCGGAGCTTCTCCTCCAGGCTCGCGATCTCCCGCTTCACGAGGTCCAGGCGTCCGGTCAGGATCTCCCTGCCCTGCTGCCACTCGTTCCGTTCCCTGGAGATGATCTGCTGGGTCTCGATCCACTTCCCCATGACCAGACGCATCTCCTCGAGCCTGGGCCGGGAGCCCTCCTCCTCCCGGGCCGGGGCGGTCCCCGGGAACAGGATCAGGGTCGCGAGCGCGATCAGGCCGACGGATCTCATGCGCACCTTCCTTCAGAACCGGAAATCCGCGCTCAGGGAGATCGAGTACTCGATCCCCCTCGTGAACGACGTCCGGGTCCTGTCCTCCTCGATGTACTTGGAGCGGTAGACGGTCTCGATCTCCGGGTTGGTGAGGTTCTTGGCCTGGAACTGGAGCTTGAAGTGCTTCAGGAACTTCTGGGACGCGGTGAAGTTGAGCGTGTCGTACTCCCGGGCATAGATGTTCGGCACGAAGTTGCCCCGGGACTCCCCCGCCCCCGCCACGAGCGTGTCTCCCTGGATGGTGTAGAAGAGCGCGAACTGGGTGCCGGTCGAGGCCAGGTCGTACGTGACGTAGAAGTTGAAGAGGTGCTCGGGCGCGCCGGTCATGTCGCGCGTATCCATCGGCGCCTGGATGCCCGGATCCCTGAATCCCTCGGCCTCGTCCTCGGGCAGCGTCACCTTGGACTCGATGAACGTGGCGTTGGCGCCGACCCCCAGACCCTCCAGCGGGTCCCAGAAGTGCCCGAGCTGCTGCCTCGCTTCCAGCTCGAAGCCGGACAGCTCGCCCTTCGGGTAGTTCCGGGCCGTGGTGAACGTGAAGGACGCCAGCCTCTGCACGTACTCGATCGGGTCCTCGATGTCCTTGTGGAACCAGGACGCCGAAAGGAGGGCTCCCTCGTAGGGGGCGTAGTCGGCGCGCACGTCGTAGTTCTTGACGTCGCTCATCCCCAGCCTGGGGTTCCCGATGAAGATGGGCCCGCCCAGGAACTCCTGCTGGAGGATGGGGGTCAGCTCCTTGAAGGTCTGGCGGGCCACCGTCCGCGCGTAGGAGGCCCGCAGCGTGAGGTTCCCGACCGGAGTGACGATCAGCCCGAACGACGGGAGCACGTCGTGCTGCTTGAAATCGACGTCGGCGGCGCCGGGGAGGAGGATCACGGGCTGGGTGGCGCCCTCGGGCAGCCAGTGCGCGTTCTTCTCGGGCTCGTTCACGATGCCGATCTCGGTGGACTCGAAGCGGGCGCCGGTGATCACGCGGAAGACGGAGGAGAGGGGCAGGTCCAGCATGGCGTACTGGGCCGTGATCTTCTGCTCGCCCTCGTAGTCCACGTCCTCGTTGGACGGCGTGATCAGGTGCGTCTCCGACGGGAACCGGCGGCTCCAGTACTCCTCCCATTCCCCCTCGTAGAAGGACCCGGCGTCGCCGAAGTTGCTGAAGGTGTCCTGATTGAAGCTGCGTTCGAGGTCGTCCCCGAACAGGCCCACCTTCACCGAGGCCTCGAGGCCGTTCCACTGCTCGAAGGGCAGCCTGAAGTTCCCGAAGTACTGGGTGCTCTCCTCCTCGAGGTCCTTCCAGATGCGCTGGAGGTTCCCGAGGTTGATGTTGGCGGAGGGGAAGAAGGGACCGTGCCGGGGCGGGACGACCTGGGGGATCCCCGGAACCCACAGGGACCCGAACTGCCGCTTGTCCGGCTGGTTCAGGCGCGCCGAGCTGCCCGCGAGCGTCCAGTCCAGCTCGGGGGTCCGGAAGATCCCGAGCTCCAGGAACGGGAGCTTGTGGCGTCCGTTCAGTTGCAGGGTGTCGGTGACGCGCTCGGTGTACTCCAGCGTCTCGAGCCGGATCCACGGCGCCGAGAGCCGCTCCTCGTGACCGGGGGTCGAGGGGTTCCGGGGATCGTAGCCCGGGAAGAAGAACTGCTTGCCGCGCGTGTCCTCGGCCAGCGTGGCGGTGTCCTCGGCGGTCCGGGTGTACAGGTAGACCAGGTTCACCTTGTGGTTCCCGGTCTCGGCGCCGACCGTGCCCAGGCCGCCCCACTGGACCGATTGCTGTCCCTGGGTGACGTCGAAGAGCGCGGTCTTGAAGTCCATCTGCTTGCGGGTGCCCTGGAGCTGCTCCGGCGTCATCGGAGCCCCGGGGTTCTCCACCCACCAGGAGTCGTCGATGCCGTTGTCGAAGAACGAGCTGTCCTGCTCGTAGAAGAAGCTCCCGAACCCGCCGAGCTTGAGCCCGCTCTCGAACTCGTGCTTCCCGCCCGCCGCCGCGGACCACTTGGAGTCGATGGGAGCCTGGCCCTGATCGACGCCCACCGCGCCTTCCCAGCTCTCGCCGATCCGGTCCTTCTGGATGTCCCGGCCGCCGTCGTCCTGGCCCCAGAAGTTCAGGCCCCCGCCGTTGTAGGTCAGGAACCTGCTCCTTCCCGTGACCTGGGTGTTGTAGGAGACCTGGCTGGACATCTGTACGAAGAACGGATCCTCCGGGATGGCCTTGAGCTTCACGTCCACCGCGCCGCCGGAGGCATCCCCCTGCTGGTCGGGAGTGAAGGTCTTGGTGACCTGGATGCTGTCGATCACGGCGGCGGGGAACTGGTCCAGTTCGACGGCCCGCTTGTCCTCGTCGGCGGTCGGCAGGCGGACGCCGTTCATCTGCGAGCTGACGTACCGGTCGGGCAGCCCGCGGATCACGGCCGACTTGCCGTCCTGGACCGAGGCGCCCGCGATCAGCCGGAGCGCGCTGGCGGCGTCGCTGGCCCCCGCCCGGCTCATCAGGTCGGCGCTGATCGAGTCGAGCAGCGCCGTGCTGTCCAGGCGCAGCCTGAGGAGCGCGGCCTCCGACGCACCCGAGAGCACGACGTCCTGCACCAGGAACTCGTCCAGCTCGGTGAACTCGCCGGAGAGCGAGACCGTGACGTCGGTGAGCGCTCCCGGCGTGACCAGGACGTCCGGCCTCACGTGGCGCACGTAGCCATCCCTGGAGAACACGAGCGTGTACCTCCCCGGCGGCACCTCGAGGAAGACGAAGTTCCCCTGGTCCGTGGTCGCGGTCTTCTGGCCGTTCTCAACGATCAGCACCTGCACGCCCGGCAGCGGCGCGTCGTAGTCCCGGTCGTTCACGAGCCCGCGAAGGGAGCCGGGCTGCGCGTACAGGGCCGCGGCCAGAGTCAGCAGTCCTCCGAAAGCCTTCCGACACGATGAGTCCCATCTCACCACGGGGGGCCCAACCCGCGGAGAAGCTCGAGCATGCGCGTCCGGAGTCCGGCGTCGGGCTCGAACGCCCGGAGCGCCATGGAGCAGCAGGTCGCGGACAGCTCCAGGGCCCGCGGCCGGGCATTGGGGTTCGCGGCGCCTTCCTCGACGGCGCGCCGGTAGGCCGACAGCGCGGCCTCCCGCGCGCCCAACGACTGCCAGGCCTCGGCCAGCGCGCGGAGCGCCGCCGGCCGGTTCCGGGCGTCGATCCGGTCGAGCTCGGCGTCGAGCTGCGCGAGCGCCGCATCGGCCTGGCGCCGGGCGCCTTCGAGGTCGCCGGCGCGGTGGCGGAGCCGCGCCAGACGCGCCATCAGCAGGATGCGGTCCTCGGGGGTCCACTTCGCGCCTTCGAGGAGCCCCTGGGCCTCCTCGAGGAGAGAGAGCGCCTTCTTGGGGTCCTGATGGTCCAGCGCGAGGCCGGCGAGCTCCGCATGGGTCTCGATCCGGACCGAGGCCGGGAACCGGTCCAGGGACGCCTTGATCCCCTGCTCCAGGCGGGACCGCCGGCTCTCGTCGTCGTAGACGCGGCTGAAGAGCCGGGCGCAGACCCCGACCTGCCCCCGGATCTGCTCGAAGCTCCCGCTGGTCACGAGGCGGTCGAGGTGCGCCAGCTCGACGTCGAAGGCGCCGGCGTCGATGAGCTGGGCCCGGACCGCCTGCACCGCGCCCTTCTCGGACTCCTCCAGGCCCCGCTCGAGCTCGCGGGCCTGCTCGGTCTGACCGAGCCAGGCATGGGTCCGGGCGATCCTGGCCCGGATCCGGTCCCTCCGCCACGCCTGGGAGTTCTCGTCCCGGGCGGTCTCCTAGGAGATCTGCCGGGCCTTCTCGAGGTAGGAAGCGACCTCCCCGGTGACTCCCTTGCGCGCGCAGTGGAAGGCGAGGTCGGCGGTGCACGCGCCCCGCCGCCAGTTGGCGATGTTCTCGAGGAAGCCCAGCGCCCGGAGCGGCTGGTCGAGCTCGAGGCAGGCCGCCACGACCGCCTCCTGGGCCCGCGACCGGTCCTTGATGTGCGGATCAACGGGGAGCGCCGTGGCCGCGTCGAAGGCCAGACCGAGCAGCTCGGTCCGGGAGGCCGCCAGCGGTTGGTCGGAGAGGGTGACGCCCGCCCGGGCGCCGGCCCTGGGCTTCGAGCTGGCCAGGGCCAGGAAGAGCACGACGCCGACGCCGACCAGGAGAAGCGCTCCGGAGAGCACGAATCGGTTGGAGGCTGTTCGCATCTCAGGCATTGCTCGGGTGGTCAACGAACGTTGAGGGACGGGAATCGCCCCCCGAAAGAGCGGGCGGCCGCCCCGGTGGGCGGCCGCCCGCGGCTTCACGGCGTGGTCATGGAGACCGCGTTGGACGCGGAGAGGCCGAACGGACCGGCCGCGTCGATGATGAAGTACTGGAAGTAGAACGTGATGCCCGAGGGCTGACCCGGCGGCCAGTTCCCGGCGAGAACGATCTGACCCGTCCCGTCGGTGGGGAGCGTCAGCAGGGCGATGGTGGGGTTGGGGACGAGGATCGTGCCCAGGAGGGGCACGTCCAGGCGGCTGAGGCCGATGCCGAAGAAGGCGATGGAGTTCGGCGCCGCGTTGGAGAGCGTGAGGTCGAAGGGGGTGTTGGGAGCGAGGGTCCCGGTCCCCGCGAACACCGGGTCGCCGGTGACGCCGGCCAGGGCGAAGCCCAGGTCGCACCAGGGATCGAACACCGGACCCGCCGGACCGGACGTGAAGCTGAACGCCTGGGAGGCCGTCCAGTCACAGAGCCAGTTGTTGCCCGGGGCGAACGCGCCGCGGTAGTGGGCCGACGAGAAGAACCCGTCGCGCGGAGCCCAGGCGACGGAGGTCAGGGCGGTGTTGGCCGGACGCGGATCGAGGAAGGTGACCGGCTCCATGAACCAGGGGCCCGGCGCGGGGCCGCGCTGGACCACCGGACCGCGGGTGATGGCCCGGATCGGCATGCCGGCCGGCTCCTGGACGTTGTTGTTCGCCATGGCGAAGACGCCCCGGTTGTTCGCCTCGGTGTACGCCGCGGCGTGGGCGTTGCCGAAGAACACGCTGTCCGTGATCGCGGCGAGCTTGCCGCCGGTCTGGACCGGGTACCACGTGGACCGCGGAGCGGGCGGATCGTTGGGGTGGGCCGGAACCGCGTTGTAGTCGGTGAGCCAGGTGTTCGCCCAGGACAGCGTCGGGGTCAACGGCATCCCCCCGGAAGCGCCGTACCCGTCGCCGCCGTCGCCATCGACGTTGTCGAAGGACACGACGCGCTCGCCGATGTGCATGAAGATGCAGTTCCGGTACTGCACGCGGGCGTTGTCCCGCCAGGCGGTCGCGTGGTCGCCTGCGAGGCTCAGCGTCTGGTTCGGCTGGCCGATCACGGTGGCGTTGTAGACCGTCGTGGTGGTGACCGGCTGGTAGTAGGAGTCCTCCGCGCCGTCGGTTTCGAAGCAGTTGTCGCCGACGCCCGAGCCCTGGGCCGCGTTGAGGCTGTGGCCCTGGACGATCAGCACGTGCTGGATCTTCCCGCGGTAGCCCTGGTCGAGGTCCACGCTGTCGTCGCCGACGTTCCAGATGCTGACGTACTTCAGGTTGACGGTCCCGCCCCAGACCTCGATGCCGTCATCCACGTTGTTCATGATCTCGACGTGGTGGATGTCGGTCTCGCGGCCGATGCCGCCCAGCGACAGGCCGTTGAGCTCGTTGTTGAGCGAGATGCGCTTGCCGCCGTAGCGGAGAGACAGATACGTGATCGTGCCGCTGTCGTCGTCGTCGTTCGTGCCGCCGTAGCGGTCGGTGGCGGGACCGCGATCCAGACCCTCCATGTCGGCCACGTTGTTGCCGAAGGTCTGCGAGTTCCCCGCGATCGCGTCCTCGGAGATATAGGCGTTCCCCATGATCGTGAGGTTGCCCCATTCGTTGGCCGCCTCGCGCCAGGTGCCGGTCTTGGGGTTGCCGCCCACCCAGGTCGCCTTGTCGGCCTGGGAGGTCATGATGACCGGGTTCGACTGCGTGCCCTGCACGAAGATTTTCGCGCCCCGGGTCACGGCGAGGCTGCCGCCCAGGCCGGTGTCGCTGGCGATGACCGTGCCGGCCTGGATCGTCAGCGTGGCCTGGTTCGTGACGTAGATCTGGGCCATCAGCTTGTAGACGTTGTTCGCGGTCCAGGTCGTGGAGGTCGTGATGTCCGCGGTCACGGGGACGTCGGCTGCGCGAGACGCCCCGGCGGTCCAGAGGACCAGGACCGCCGCTCCGAGGAAGTGCTTCATCTGGTGTGACTCCTAAGAATGGACCCCAACAATCCAGTGAGAAACGACTTCACGCGGTGGGAGGGGGCCGCCCCGCCCTCGTCACCACTGTGCCGGGCGAGAGCCTAAGGGTGGTCCATTAACGGATCGCAAAGACGGAGTGAGGTTGTGCCAAATCCGTCAGGGGCGACCGGGCATGGGGGGGCCGGTCTCGCGGCCACGGCGGCGGGTTACTATCATCCGCGCCGGTGGGAACCGATGGTCCGATCCGCGCCGGGGGCGGGCGTCTTCTCCGATAGGCCGGGGTCTTCCTCCTGGCCGCCGCCACCCTCCACCTGGAGATCCTCCAGACCCGCATCTTTTCGGTGATGCTCTGGCACCACCTCACCTACCTGGTGGTGACCTTCACGCTGCTGGGCTTCGCGGCCGCCGGCACCGCTCTCTCGATCCTCTCCCGGCTGTTCGGCGCCGACGTCGATTCTTCGCCGCCGCCGACGCGGGCGGCCCGGCGTGGCCTAAAGGATCAGCGTCGCGAGGATGAGGAGCCCGACCGGGTCGTCGCCCACCATGCGCTTCTGGTCTCGGCCCGGGTGCTCGCGACCTCCCGCCGCCGGTGCTACCGTGACCCCCGGCGACGGAGCGCAACCCCCTCCGCGCCGGAGGCGCACATGTCCCTTCGACCGGTGAAGCGGCTCGTCCGTGCCAAGCCGACCCTCGAGGGCGCGGGCGTGCACCTGCGCCGCGCGTTCGGCTTTGGCACCACGTCCGACTTCGACCCGTTCCTCCTGCTCGACGATTTCCGCAACGAGCGGCCGGAGGACTACCTCGCCGGCTTCCCCTGGCACCCGCACCGCGGGATCGAGACCGTCACGTACGTGCTGGCCGGGACCGTGGAGCACGGCGACAGCATGGGGAACCGCGGCACGATCGCCGCCGGCGAGGTCCAGTGGATGACGGCGGGGAGCGGGATCATCCACCAGGAGATGCCCAAGGGCGATCCGGCGGGGCGCATGCACGGCTTCCAGCTCTGGGCCAACCTGCCCGCGTCGCTCAAGATGACCGACCCGCGCTACCAGGAGGTGAAGGCGGCCGAGATCCCCGTGGTGACGGAGGACGACGGGGTCGAGGCCCGCATCGTCTGCGGCGCGTTCTGGGGGAAGTCCGGCCCCGTGACCGGGATCGCCGCCGACCCGGTCTACCTCGACGTGTCGGTGCCGCCGGGGCGCCGGAAGAGCCTGCCGGTGGAGACGACCCGGAACGCGTTCGCGTACGTCTTCGCCGGCTCCGGGAAGTTCTGCAACGCGTCCGACCCGCTCGCGGTGCCGACCGAGGGGGTCGGCTGGGCCGACACCTCGCTCCCGTCCGAGGTGGACAACCGCTCGCTCGTGCTCTTCGACCGCGGCGACGAGGTCACGGTGCAGGCCGGCGAGCAGGGGGTCCGGTTCCTGCTGGTCTCGGGGAAGCCGCTCCAGGAGCCGGTCGCGTGGTACGGTCCGGTCGTGATGAACACCCAGGAGGAGCTGCGCCAAGCCTTCGACGAGCTGAAGCGGGGGACCTTCCTGAGGCGGAAGTCGCGGGGGGCGGCGCCGCCCGCGAAGTGAGACGTCCGATGCTCCCGGCGCCGCGGCGCGTCCGGGCCTCGACGTGCGGCTCGAGAGCGGGCCGCGCCGGCTCGCGCTGGGGACGCTCTCGATGCGGCTCAGCCTGACCGGATTCCCCTGGCCGCTCGACCAGTTCGTGGAGTTCCTCCCGGCCGACCTGTACCGGGTGCGCGGCCTCAGCGTGAGGAACCGGAGCTCAGGCCTGGGGGCGCCGTTGATCGCGGTGGAGCGGCGGCGGAAGGGGATGCCGTTCCACCGGAGCATGCCCGCGACGGACTTCCTCCGGGTCGAGAGCGGAGTGCGGGACCTCGCGACCGCGCCGGTTCGCGCGACGCTCGAGCTCCACTCCGGGTACAACCGGGGGGTGCTGGAGGTGGCGGGCCATCCCGTGCCGCTCCAGACCGACCTCACGGCGCCGGTCGCTCACGCCCTCAACCAGAGCGTGATCTGGAGACTGGGCTCGCGCCAGTTCTTCTCCTCGGCCGAGCCGGTCCCGAGCGGCGTGTACCCGATGCAGCCGTTCCAGCGGGGGCGCGTCCCCGTGGTGTTCGTCCATGGCACGTTCAGCAGCCCGATCTGGTGGGCGGAGATGTGGAACACGCTGGCCGCGGACCCCGTCTTGAGCCGCCGGTTCCAGTGCTGGTACTTCGTCTACAACAGCGGGAACCCGATCGGGACCTCGGCCCGCCGGCTGCGGGAGTCACTGACCGAAGTGCGGAACACGCTGGACCCGGAAGGGGACGACCCGATGCTCGCGCGGATGGTGGTGGTCGGGCACAGCCAGGGCGGCCTGCTCGCGAGGCTGACCGTCACCGATTCCGGCGATCGGCTGTGGCGCGTCCTCTGCGACCAGAGCATCGACGACTTCGAGCCGGACCCCAAGGCCCGGGAGGAGCTCCGGAGCTTCACCTGCTTCGAGCCGCTGCCGTTCGTGAAACGCGTGGTGTTCCTCTCGACGCCGCACCGCGGGAGCTACCTGGCGACGTCCTGGATCAACCGGCTGGCGGCCCGCTTCATGACGCTCTCGAAGGACGCCCTCGGGCGCGTCCGGACTGCTCCGGCACCGCGAGAAGCTGCGCCTCCCGCCCGGCCTCGCGGACGGCATGCCGACGAGCCTCTACAGCATGTCGCCGGAGAACGCGCTGCTCCTCGAGCTGGCCCGGCTGCCGCTGGGGCCGGGGGTGCATGGCCATTCGATCAGCGCTGTCCAGGGGGAGGTCGGGGGGAGGGAAGGTTGGGGCCTCGGCCCTGCCCTGCTTGCCTCATCCCTGCCAAGGTCCCCAGCCCCGCCGAGCCACTCCTGACTATGACGATGTCACAAAAACCGGCTGTTTCGTTCGCAAGTCCAAGCGTTGCAGTCCGAGGTTCCTTCTGGCTTCGAATTGCGTAGTGACAACTATTGGACTTACGGACCGGGGGGATTGCCCTCGTTTGTTCTCTTAGAAATGGCTCTTGACCCCGCGAGGTGAGCAAGTGACAATCCGAGCGTGTTCTTCCGAACGGTCAAGGTCCGGAGCAGCTCGGGTACCGTCCACGAGTACGTCCGCTTGGTCGAGTCGGTCCGCGAGCGGGGACAGCCTCGCCAACGCGTCGTAGCCACGCTCGGTCGCCGCGACGTCTTGGAACCGCTCCTCCCCCAGTTGGTCGAGTTCCTCAAGGGGCCCGCCACGGCCGCCCGGCTGTTCCCAGCGGCGCAGGGTCTGGACCCGATCGAGTCCAGCACGTGGGGACCCATCCTGGTGACGCGCGCCCTCTTCGAGGAACTGGGACTGGGGCGTCTCCTGGATACGGGCGGGGCCCGGGGAGCGCGGGCGTCCGAGCCCGAGGCCTTCGCGGATCGCGTGCTGGCGCTCGTGGCCAACCGGCTGACGGCCCCCACCAGCGAGCACGGCCTGGCGCGCTGGTTGGAAACCTACTTCGTGTGCGATCGTCACGGGCGACGCTTCCAGCCGCGTTGGAAGACCCACGGGCGTGTCCGAGTCGACTTCGCGCAGCTCCAGGAGTGGTATCGCACGCTGGACCGCCTGCTCGAGCAGAAGCCCCGCCTGGAGGAGGCCCTCTACCAGCGGCTGCGCGACCTCTTCTCCTTGAACCCCGACCTGGTCTTCTACGACCTCACCTCGACCTACTTCGAAGGTCGCGGACCCGACGCTCTGGCCCGTCACGGCTACAGCCGCGATGGCAAGCCGCGCAATCGCCAAGTCCTGGTGGGCTTGGTCATGGTCAATGGCTGGCCCATTGCTCATCACGTGTTCGAGGGAAACCTGAGAGACAGGACCACGGTGCCTCGCGTGCTGGACGATCTGGAGCAGCGGTTCCACTTCGGGCGCCTAGTCTTCGTCGGGGACCGGGGCATGAGGACCACCAAGAACCTGGCCCTCCTGCGCGAGAAGCACCAGGGCTACTTGATGGGTCTGGTCCGACGACGACGCCCGGAGGTGCAGCAACTGATCGACCGCGCCACCGGGCCGTGGATCGATTGCCCGGCCGGGGTGACCGCCTCCGAGAAGACCAACGTCCCGCGGACCCGCGTCCAAGAAGTCCTGGGCGAGCTACCTGGGGTCCGCGTCTTCGTGGTGGACAGCGACGAGCGTCGGGACTACGAGCGGGGGCAACGCGAGAAAGCCATGGCGCGCACCCGCGAGAACCTGGAGCAACTCGCGGCTCGCGTCGCCGCGGGCCGTTTACGCTCACCCGAGAAAGTGGGCGCCGCGGCCGCCCGGGTCCTGGCCCGGCACCAGGGCCACCGGTACTACGACTGGAAGCTCGCGGCGGGCCGGTTCCAGTTCTTCGAGCATCCGGTCCGACTCCCACAAGAACTGAACTATGAAGGCAAGTACCTGATCCAGACCGAGGAGAAGACCCTGACCCCGCTGGAGGCCGTGGCCTCGTACAAAGAGCTCAGCGAAGTGGAACGGGGCTTCCGTCACCTCAAAGACCCCTTGGGCGTGCGTCCGGTCTTCCATCAGACCGGCCCTCGCACGCAGGCGCACATCTTCGTGGCCGCGTTGGCCTTCTTGCTGGATCGCTTCATCGAGCGTCGGCTCAAAGCCGCGGGCGTGCCACTCTCCTCGACCGAGGCCCTTCAGGCCCTCGAGACCGTGCGCCACGTCACCTGCCGCGTCGGCGAGGACGTGCGACGCGGAGTCACCCCAGGCACCTCACGTGCCCAGCAGGTACTGAAGGCCCTCGGGATCACCGAGCGGCAGCCACCGCAACTCGCCTCCGCCCTTGAGGACCGGCTGTAGTGACCAACGAAAAAAACGATCCCTGCCCCCCAAGGGGTTACGAATTCAAATGTCAAACATGGGCTAGACCGCGCCGGCGGCGAAGGCGCGCCCCAGGTCCCGGGCCAGCGCCGGGGTCGAGGCGATCACGAAGCGGTCGCTGGAGCGGAGCGCGCTCCACTCGTAGTTCGCGGCGATCCCGGGCTCCGGCTCCGCGACCAGCGGGCGCATGGTCCACGAGGTGAGCCCGTCGTGGGTCGTCGTCTCGAGCCGGTAGGGGGGGAGCCCCTTCTGCCCGCGATCGAGGTTGACGAACCCGAGCACCGTCTGGAACGCGACCTCGAGCTCGGGACCGCCGCGCTCCGGGTCCTTGAGCCGGAACACGAGCGCGAAGCCGGGGAGCTTGACGACCGGCGCCCGGCGTCCCTGCTGGGTCCACTCCTGGCGCTGCGCGACCAGGAGGATCTCGGGGCGGAGCCACGGGAGGAGCTCCTCGCCCAGGGTGCGCCCTCCGAAGAGGAGCGCGATCGTGGTGTCGAACTGCGCCAGCCCGGCGAGCGCGGCCGGAGCAAGCAGCTTCTCGCGCGACTCCCAGAACCGGCCGAGGTCGCGCGAGAGCGCGAGCGTCGCCTGGCGCCGCGGCACCACCGGGAGGTCCATCGTCGACGGCCCGGCACCCGGGCGGGCCGCCGCCGCCGCCCCCCAGCTCAGGTCGACCAGGAGGGCATCATCGCGCTCGAGGGCCAGCGTGGCGCGGACGGGGCCTCGCGGAGGCGCGCGAGCGCGTCCGAGAAGAGGATCGCGGCCACCGGGTTGTCGAGGTGCTCGGGAGGACCGGCGCCCGGTCCGAGCGTGGCGAAGAACCGCGGCAGGTCGACGAAGCCGAAGGCCAGGGCCGTTCGCGGCGTCCCCTTGCGGGCGGCTCGGAAGAGGTCTGAAGCGGCGAGCGACCCGCCGCCGTCGCCTCCGCGCGCGTGGAGACGCAGGGTCTCGAGGAGGAAGGCCCGGTCCGAGGAGAGCGCGAGCGTGCAGACCGAGACAGAAGCCATGGAGGCTCGAGCTCGAGCCGCGCGAGTAGAGGGGGACCCCCTCCCGCTCCTCTCTCGTCCAGGCATGGCCGTCGAGAGGGATCCGGCGGAGCGTCTCCCAGAGCGCCTGCTGCTCGCGCGCCCGCTTCCCGCGGAGCAGGAAGAGCGCCTGGGGCCTGCGCGTCGCGCCGTCGGGACGGAGCGCGAGCGCCGCCGAGATCCCGGCCGCGGTGGCGAGCGTCTCATTCAGCGGCCGTCCCAGCGTTCCCTCGAACCAGTTGAGCCCGAACTCCATCTGCTGGTACTCGGGTGAGGCCTCGAACTCGCGCCACAGGGGCGAGGCGCGGAGCCGCCGGCCGGGCTTCGAGGTCGGGAGGTCCGCGATCCAGGGGCCCGGCGCCTCGAGCTCGAGGTAGACGAGCGCGCTCTCGGGGACGAGGGCCGGAAGCGCCGGCTCGCCGGGGTCGCTCCAGGGCGCGGCGGCGGCGGGGATCGATCCGGAACAGAGGAAGACCGCGAGAAGCAAGCGGATCATGATTCCGACCATGGACGGCTCTCCCTATTCACCGAGGCGCGCCGGCGCTCGCGCGCCGGCGCGAGCGGGGCGCGGGCTACTTGAGGCATCGCTCGAGGGCCTCGATCGCCTGGTCCTTGAGCTTCGCGTCGAAGCCGGTGCTCACGAACGCGATCTTCCCGGCGCGATCGATCACGATGAAGGTCGGCACCGCCGAGAGGTGCCACGCCTCGGCCGCCTCCTTCGTCGCGCTCAGGAGCGGGTAGCTTCCCCCCTCCTTCTTCTGCACGGTCGCCGGGTCCTGGGAACCGCGGTCGGGATCCTCCCAGACGTTCACGCCCACGACCCGGACGCCCCGGTCCCGGTAGCGCTCGTGGAGCTTCTGGACCGTGGGGATCGCCCGACGGCAGGGCCCGCACCACGTGGCCCAGAAGTCGAGGACCGTGACCTCCCCTTCCTTGAGCTTCACGGCCGCGCCGCTCAGGTCGCGGAACTCCGTCTCGGGCGCGCGGCTCCCGACGGCCAACGGCTCCGGGTTCCGGTCGTTCTCTGCCCGGAGCTGCTCATAGGTCTTCACGCCGGAGAGGAAGCCCTCCTCGATCCCCACGTTCGCCTCGATCTCGGAGAGCCGGAGCTCCTGCCGGCGCCCCGGAGACTCCCGCTTCTGCGGATGGGCGGTCGTCAGCTCGACCCGGAATGCTCCGGGCAGCGTGAACCCCTTCACGACGACGGGATCGATCGCGACGCGCATCTCGAAGAGCGGCCACGCCGCGGGTTGTCGGTCCGGACCCCGCAGGAAGCGATGGCGCAGGGAACGGATCACGAAGCGCTCCCCCGCGGGCGCGTACTCCACCTCAAGCTCGACCTCGGTCGGGGGGCCCATCGCCGCTTCCGGGTCCTGGGCCTCGCCGGGCTCGCCCACGACGACCTGCCGCGTCACCAGCCCTCGCTCGTCGAGCAAGAGCGAGATCTTCCGGACTCCTTTCCAGCCGAACTGGGCGTACTCCTTAGCCAGCTCGCTCTTCGGCCCGGGCCGGACCTCGATCTCGTTGGGACCGGCCAGCCGGAGCGGCTCCTTCAAGAAGGCATCGACTTGCCGGCGGGTCGTGACGGGACGCAGGAACTGGAGGAAGTTCTTCTCGATCGCCAACTGCGCATCGAGCTTGTGCTCGGCGCCCTCGGTCACGTCGACCCGGCACCGCTCGGGCGCCTTCCAGGCGAACGTTCCCGCGACGTGGCGCGGCTTGCCGAACCCGGTCTCCTGGTAGGTGAACCGGGCTCGGAAGTCCTCGAGCCCCTGCGTCGTTGGGTCATAGAGGAGCGATTCCGTGCGACGGAGCCGGGTCCGCACCTCATCGTCGTCGGCGGCGATCGTAGTCCAGAAGAGGAGGATCGCGAATCGGGTCATGGTCTCTCTCCAGTCTGCAGGTTCGAGGCTCGCTACAGGATACGACATCCGGCCGCCGGCCCCGCGCGTCTGCCCGCGCCTCGCGCCAGCCCCGAGGCTCACCCCAGAGGAGAGGATCGCGGCGCCGCGGTCAGGCTTTCTCCCCGATCAGGTCCAGGAACTCTTCCTCCGTCAGAATGGGCACCCCGAGCTTCCGGGCTTTCTCGGCCTTGGTCCCCGGATCGGCTCCGACCGCCAGATACGAAACGCGGGCGGAGAGCCCCTCGACCGTGGTCCCGCCGCGCGCCTCGACGCGGCCCTGGGCCTCGTTCCGGGTCATCGAGGTGAGCGTCCCGGTGAACAGGAAGACCTTCCCCGCCAGCGCTCCCTCCGCCGCCCGCGGTCGCCCTACGTGAAGCCCCGCCTCGACCATGCGCCGGATCGTCCGGACGTTCTCGGGGGTCTGGAAGAAGTCGTGGATCGCGGCCGCCACCTCGGGCCCGATCCCCTCGACCTCCTGCAGTTCCTCGAGCGAGGCGCGGTCCAGGTCCTCCAGCGAGGGGAACCGCTCCGCCAGGAGCCGCGCCGTCGTTTCCCCCACCTGCCGGATCCCGAGCGCCATCAGGAGGCGCGGGAGCGGGACGCGCTTGCTCCTCTCGATCTGCTCCAGCAGGTTGTCCGCGGACTTCTCCCCCCAACGTTCCAGCGCCACGAGCTTCTCCCGGTCGAGGTAGAAGACGTCGGCGACCTCGCGCACCAGCCCCGCCTCCATGAGCTGCGCCACGAGCTTGACCCCGAGCCGGTCGATGTCCAGCGCGCGGCGTCCCGCGAGGTGCACGATGCGCCCCAGCACCTGGGCGGGGCAGGAGATGTTGGGGCAGAGGACGAAGGCCCCCTCGCGCACCACCTGGGCGCCGCACTCGGGACAGGTCTCGGGCATGGCGAACGGCGGCGGCTCCCCGGTCCGCTCCTCGCGGAGCACGCGGACCACCTCGGGGATCACGTCCCCCGCGCGCTCGGCCACGACCAGGTCCCCGACCCGCACGTCCTTCTCGCGCGCCTCGTTCTCGTTGTGGAGCGTGGCCCGCTTCACGGTCACGCCTCCGAGGGCCACCGGCTCCAGCACCGCGACCGGGGTCAGCGTCCCGGTGCGGCCCACCTGCACGCGGATCTCGCGCACGCGCGTCGTCGCCTCGCGCGGCTTGAACTTGTAGGCGAGCAGCCAGCGCGGGTGGCGCGACGTGGCGCCCAGTCGGTCGTGCGCCTTGAATTCGTTCACCTTGGCCACGATCCCATCCATCTCGTAGGCGAACCGGTCGCGCGCCTCCTGGAGCGCGTCGTGGTAGGCGAGGACCTCCTCGACCCCCTTCAGGACCTGGAACCGCTCGCTGACCCGGAACCCCCATTCCCCGAGCCGGAGCATCGCCTCCTCGTAGGTGCGGAACGAGACCCCGTGCACGCGTCCGAGCCCCCAGGCGATGAACTCCAGCGGACGCCGCGCCACCACCGCCGGGTCGAGGCGCTTGAGCGTCCCGGCCGCGGCGTTGCGCGGGTTCGCGAACGGGGCCTCCCCCTGGTCCTCCAGGCTCCGGTTGAGCTTCTCGAAGGCCTGGCGCGAGAGGATCGCCTCGCCGCGCACCTCGAGCAGCCGGGGGAGCCGGTCCGCGTCCCCGTGAAGGCGGAGCGGGAGGCTCCGGATGGTCCGGAGGTTCCTCGTGATGTCCTCGCCGTGGACCCCGTCTCCCCGGGTGAGCCCGCGCCGGAGCACCCCCTCCTCGTAGAGGATCGAGGTGGAGACGCCGTCGAACTTGGGCTCGGCGGCGTACTCCACGCGCGCCTCCTCCGGAAGCCCGAGACCGCGCTTGATGCGGGCGTCGAACTCCAGGACCGCCTCGGGAGATGAGAGGCTGTCGATTGAGAGCATCGGGAGCGAGTGCGGCACGACCTCGAACCCCGAGCCCTCCTCGGGCGTCGCGCCCACGCGGCGCGTGGGGGAGTCGGGGGGGACCTGGTCGGGGTGGCGTTCCTCGAGCGCCTTCAGCTCGGCGAAGAGGCGGTCGTACTCCGCGTCGGGGACCTCGGGACGCGCGAGCACGTGGTAGAGGTGGTCGTGGCGCCGGATCAGCCGGCGCAGCTCCTCCATGCGCTCCTGGTCGCGCCGCGCGGTCCTGGTCCCGGTTCGGAGTCGACGTCCTCTCGGGGCCGGGCGAACGGGAGACCCAGGCCCAGGATCTCGGCGAGCGCGCCCGGGGTCCACGGCGCGGGTCCCGGAAGGACGCGGACCTGGCCGCGCGGGACCACGCGATAGCCGCGGATCGAGAGCCTCAGGTGGCGGTGCTGGCGCTGGCCCAGGTCCAGGTACCAGTACTCGATCGCCCAGGTGGGGGTCTTGCCGGGGCACAGGGTCTCGACGTGGTCGTAGAGGTGCACCGACAACGTCCCGTCGGCCGCGATGTGGGCGAGCTGCAGCTCGGTCGGATGGAGGAGGACCGGGAGCCCGCGGACCCCGACCGCCACGATCCCCAATGCGGTGGTCGGAGCCGCCGTAGGAGTAGTCCATCCGGAGGAAGCCCCGGGCCTCGTCCGGGATCGAGGGGCCGTAGACCGTCGGGGGGGCCGTCTCCAGGTCGAAGAGGAGCTCGAGCGGCCCGCCCTGGAACTCTGGCTCGCGGCGCGTCCCGTCCGGGCTGGAGCGCTCCCCCATCAGCGCCACGTGGAAGAAGGCCAGGTGGTCCTCCGGGAGGTCCCAGCCCGTGACCTCGAGCCGCTCGACCTTCTCGGCGCTGAGGACCGGGACACTCGACTCGCGTTCGAGGAACCCGGCGTCCGGGAAGGTCGGGTAGTTCACGGTCTCGTTCTCGCCGAGGTAGATCTGCTCCAGGGCCTCGCGGACCTGGGCCTTCCCATGGAGGGATCTCTCAGCAGTGACCTCATGGAAGGTGCCCCGGGGCTAGTGACGGCGTGGAAGAGCCGGCCGCGGATCAGCGGGTCGAGCTGCCCGGGTCCGGCGACCTCCCGGCGCGGCTCGAGGCGGTGGACCGCGGAGAGGAGGAACCGGTACGGGAAGACGGCGAACTTCTCGAGCGCGGACGGGGAGTCGGGGCGCGGAGCCGGTGCGCGTCGAGCGCGGGGGCGACCGCCTCCGTGCGGCGCACGAGGCCGTCCTGCTGCTCGCTCCACTGTCTCTGCTCCCAGCGCGTGAAGCGCGCGCGCAGCGAGCGAGCGAGGTGGGGGTTCAGCCGGAGCAAGTAGCGAGCGCGGCCCTTCACCCCGCCCGGCGGGGCCCGGTGGAGGAGCCGCCGGAGCGTCGAGAGGTCGTGCTCCATGGGGTCGATGGCGCGGTCCGGGTCGGGCGGCGCCGGCCAGTCGAGCCGGGCGCCCGCCGCCTCCGCCGCGCGGCGCTCGAGGTCCTCGAAGTCGGGGATGCGCCCGCGCGTCGCCCGCGCCACGTCGAGGCCGTAGAAGGAGGTGACGCGGGGCCGCGCCTGTGCGACGTCCACGCGGGGGTAGGAGAGGTGGAGGCGCTCGCGCGCCGCCCCGGCGGCCAGCCGGAGGAGGAGCCGCTCGCGGCTGCCGCGCCCGGCCTGGGTCTCGAGCGCGCTCGAGAGACGCTCGCGGTGGAGGTCGAGCAGCAGCGGATCCTCGCGCGGCCGCTGGGGGAACATCCGCTCGGCCAGCCCGGGGACGAAGACGACCGCGAAGGCGCGGCCGCGCGCGTGGGTGAGCGGCGCGACGAAGACGCGCCCATATCGGTGCGCGGGGAGCTCCGGCTCGAGGAACGAGAGCCGCTCCGCGAGCACGTCGCGCACCTCGTCGAGCGACACGGGGCCGACGACCCCCATGGGCTCCAGCTCGGCGAGCACGCGGAGCACGGGTTCGGGGCGCGCGAGCGTCATCGACGCCAGCTCCGCGAGCCCGCCCAGCCAGTCGCGCCAGGCCGCCTCGGCGGGGAGAGCGGCGAGGCGCTCGATCACCGGGAGCGCGAACCGCTTCAGGTGTCCGATCTGAGCCAGTTCGCGCGCGCGCCCGCGCGCGCGAGCGGAATCCGGGTCGTCGCCGGCCGCCTCGTCCCGCGCGATCCGGAGCTCGTTCTCGAGCCCGTTCAGGCGGCGGGCCCAGCGCTCCTCGCTCCCGACCACGGCGGCCTCGACCAGGAGCCGCTCCCACCTCCAGGGCGCGGAGGGCGTGGAGTCGTCCTCGGGAGCGGCCTCGTCCGATCCGACGAGCTCCGCCGCGCGCGCCGCGGGGCCGAGGTCCTCGTCCCGGCTCCCCGACCACGCGACCCGGCCGGTCTGCTCGGGCCGGGGCGTCTGCCCGAACGAGAGGTACTCGGCGAAGCGTCTCGCCGAGAGCCCCTCGGAGCGGCAGGCCAGCAGCGCGAGGAATGCCCGGCCCGACGGGTCGGGGCGCCGGGTCCCGCGCGCGAACCAGGCCGGGATCACCGGCCCGCCGGAACGCGGTCTCGAGGAGCCCGGAGTAGGTCTCGGGGTTGCGCAAGAGGACCGCCATGTCGTCGAAGGCGACCCCGGCGCGCGCCTCGTCGAGGAGGCTCCGGGCGATCTCGACGGCTTCGCGAGCCTCTCCCGGCGCGGAGAAGAACCGCACGCTCGCGTCGTCCGCGGCGGGCGCCGGCGCCTCGTCGGAGAAGAGGTGCTCGCGCAGCCGCTCCAGGCTCGACCCGCCCGGCGCCGCGAACGGTTCCGCGGGCCGGCGCCGCGCGCCGAGACGCTCCAGCGCTTCCGCCGTCCGGGCATCGCCGGCCGGCACGGTCGCGAGCGCGCGTGGGGCGCCGGAGAGGAGCGCGCCGATGAGCCGGGCCTCGAGCGGGGACACGATTTCGAGGTCCAGGAGCAGGATCGGCGCCGTCCGCGGCAGCGCCGCCCAGCCCGACTCCCAGGCGCGCGCGGCCGCCTCGAGCACCGCCGCGCGGTCCATGAGACGGGCGGCGGCGAGGAGCCGCTCGTGGAGCGAGAGGAGGAGCGCGAGGTCGGCGCCGGGACCGGGGAGGTCCCGGAGCGCCTCGACGCCGACACGCGCGAGGCGCAGTTCCGCCAGCGTCCGCGCGAGCGCGCGGGCGAAGCCCGGGAGCCGCGCGACCGGGGCGAAGGTCGCGAGCCCCGGCTCGCGCAGGGCTTCGAACACCGAGCGCGCCGCGAGCGCCTCGGCCGCGAGCGCGGTGGCCGGAGCGCTTCCGCGCTCCGCCATCTCCGGGGCGGCCAGGGAGGCGGCGAGCTGCGGGAGCGAGAAGCGGTGGAGGCCGAAGGTCGCGGGGCCGGACCCGGCGCGCACGAGGACGTCGGCGGCCTCGCGCGTGGCGCCGAGGACGAGGACCTCCGTTCCCGCGCCCAGCGAGTCCAGGAACTCGCGGGCCGCGCCCAACCGCTCGGCCGCGGCGTTGGATTCGATGAGCTCGAACACGGCGCCCCGCAGTCTATCGGCGGCGCGGGCCGGCCGGGCGCTCAGAAGTCTTTGATCTCAGCCGTCGCCTGGTTCGTTGTCTCCCCGATCTCGTCCAACAGGTATCTGCACTCTTTCGCTCTGATCAGTCCGAATACGCGACGAATCACCCACGTGCTGGCTCGACTGGGATTGAAGGTCTCGCGGACGAGCGGGCATCGGATACTCCAAAAAGAGCGGCGACCGCGCCGAACCCGACCGGTCCCGGCCAATGTCCTACGGCGCATCGGTCCAGGGATTGGTCTGCACGAAACACCCCGCTGGCGGCCCTGCGGGGGCCGCGGACCATCCGGAGCGCCAATCAGAGCCAAAAGAACGCCTCAGGCGTCAGGGTCCACGCACCGGTCTGCGGGTTGGACACGACAGCAGCCGCGTGAACCGGGATACCCAGAGGAGCAAACGGGATGGGAAGCGTCACCGAAACCGTCCCCGTGGGTCCGAGAGAACCCGCGAAGGGAAGGCAGCACAAGGAAAGCAACACGAGTTGGTCGAAATTCACGGGCACCACCGCCGTGCCGAAGGGCGGAGTCGTGACCGGAGGGAAGCCGATGCCAGGGACCGTGCCCGCCGCCGAGACCACGAATTGGAATGATGGGTAGGGAGGGGCGGCCACTGGAATGCCCCGGAGAGTAAGGGTGACTTGGAGTGGAGGTGTGGCAGTCCGAACTGCCTGGAAAGTGTCGGGAACCAGCTCCCATGTATCGAACAGGTTCGTCCCCGGGAAGTTCGGGTTCCAGCCACCATAGACCAGGATTCGCTGCCGCGCCGCATCGTAGGCCATCGCGTGTTGGCCCCGGACCACTTGTACCGGCCCAAGAGCCGTCTGCTGAACCCAGTTCGTCCCGTTCCAGTCCCACAGGTCGTTGAACGGCCCCAGATTGCGATTCTCTCCCGCGAAGAGGACGACGACGCGACGCGACGCGTCATAGGCCATGGCATGCCTTCGACGCGGAAGTGGTGAGACCGGAGGCAAGGCGGGGGTCCACGAACTTCCGTTCCACAGCCAAGTGGAGTTGAGGTCGTTCCCATTGCAGTCATCCCCGCCGAAAAGGACGACTTGCTGCCGGGCTGCGTCGTAGGCCATCGCATGGTCCTGCCGACCCGGAGTGGGCATGGAGCCGGTCCACTGCGTCCAAGTAGTGCCATTCCAGGTCCAGGTACCCTGCATGCAGCTCTGGATGCCCGACCCGCCAAACAGGACGACGTTCTGACGAGCTGCGTCGTACGCCATTGCGTGTGACCATCGGGGGGGCGGGCTTGCGGGAGGAGAGGCTGGGCTCCAGGTAAGGCCGTTCCAGAGCCACGTGCCGGGCAGAGGGTTGAACACCCCGCCACTGAACAGGACGGTGACGCCACGGGCGATGTCGTAAGCCATCGCCGGAGCGCTGCGGCTCAGGGGGATCGGGAGGTTGGGGAACTTCTCGATCCAACGGGACCCGTCCCACTCCCATGTCTGGCCATTCCCTTGAGCGTCCTGGCCACCGAAGATCACCGCCCGCTGCCGCAACGTGTCGTAGGCCATGCGTTGGAACTGGTTTGGCGGGCCTCCGCTTCGGTTCGATTGGGTCCAGGTTCCGCAGACTCCCGAGACTCCCGTCCAGGTGCCGATCCAAGGCGTTGGAGCACAGGTCCCTTCAAAGAGGACGAGCGTTTGACGGTTCGAGTCGAAAACCAGGGCCGACTCCGCGATCGTGCCCCACGGATTGGAAGGGTTGATCCGAGTCCAGGCTGATCCATTCCAGACCCAGGTGTCCGCGAAGCAGTTCCACGGTCCTGATCTCCCCCCTACGAGGACGGTGCCCTGGCACGTGGGGTCGTAGGCCATGACGTGCCCCCACCTGGATGGAGGAGGGTTCGCTGGGTTCAGCTTGGTCCATGTAGAGCCGTTCCACAGCCAAGTGTCGTTCAGAGGAATCCCTTGAGGGTTCTGCCCTCCGAAGAGAACGACGCTCTGCCTGACGCTGTCGTAGGCCAAGGCGTGCCCCCACCTTGCGGGCGGCGTTGGTTGGGGAATCGTCGTGAGTTGGGTCCACGTCGTTCCGTTCCAGGTCCAGGTGGCGCCTAGCGGCGTCCCTCCCTGATTCGTTCCGCCGAACAGCACGGTGACACCACGTGCGGGATCGTACGCCAGCGCGTGACCCCACATCGGGGGAGGCACAGTCGCCGGGGGGTGCATCCCGTTCCTGGGGACCCGACTTGGGCTAGGCTGCAACCCGGCGATCGAAGACTGAATCGAGGTGTCCAGTGACATAGGCAGTCCTGAGTGCCATGACATTGCCAGCGCCCTCTTCGCTCCAGAACATGCCGGGTCCCTTGATGCGCATGGTGAACACCTGCTTGCACAGACTCTCAATGGCGCCGGAGCCAATGAAACGTCCCGCGTTGCGATGCTGGCCGAACCGGATCAGACCCGAGTGGTTCTCCAGGTAGGTCGCGAGCTCATCGAGCGCTTTCCGCTTCCGATCCCGATCCAGGCCGCGGGGCTTCATGCGATCGAGCTCGGCCACGGTACTGGGGACCCAGCCGCGCCAGAGGCGATTCAGGATGTGGTCCGCCCAACGGGCGGCCTGAGGGGTCCCTTCACCGTGGAGTTCGTTCGCGGCTTTCCAGACGTGCTCCTTCACGTGGTAGTAGTCCAGGATTCGGATGGCCTCGGGAAACTGGTCGGCCCAGTTTTGGATCCATTCGGCGCCATCGGAGAGGATGACCACCTCCCGGCTCGGAAGGAAGCGTCGGATGTACCGTTCCAGCACCGACAGCACGCGCGTCTTGTCCGAGGGATGGCTGATCCCGCGCTTGATCAGCTTCCCATCTCTTCCCTCCCACATCACGAGACCCAGAACCGGCTCCCGCCAGGGTCGCCCGGGCTCCCGCGACCGGCACCGTCCTCCATCCACCAGGATGTAGACCCGTGCCCCCTTGGGCGGTCGCTCCCGGCCCATCAGCCGAGGCGCCTGTTCCTGAGCCCGTTGCGCCGCCGGTCCCAGGAGCGAGACCGTCCGATGAATCCGGTTGTCGTCGACTTCGAGACCCTGCAACCCTTGCAGATGCTTCCGGGCCGGTTCGTAGGCGAGGACGACGCTGGCCTCGGCTACCGTGGCGGCGGCGTCGGCGGTCATCTCGTTCACCTCGCCCAAGAGCTCATCCAAGGCACCGATCCTCCGGTGACAGACCCGGCAGATCGCCGTCCATTGCCGGACCTGGACCGGACCGAAGAGGAAGAGCAGCTCCGTGGTCTTGAACCCCTTGCTCTTCAAGGCCCCCTGACAGAGATGTCCTCCTCCATCGCGGTGCCCCTGCTGGCGCAGCCGCTCCCGAAGGTCCGGCTCCGCCCGCTCCAAGACGTCTCGGACGAGCTCGGCGTTGACGCTCATGAGCACGGAGCGCAATGCCTGCTCCTTCCCGCGGGGCGACTCGTCCATACTCAGCCCGGCCAGAAAGGCCTGAAGTCCCTCCACGACTCGGTGCCCGGAAGTTGTCAACGATAGTGAGACACCCGCCTTCACGAGTTTACTGTAGCGTCGGAGCCTCCTGGGCTGGGCCCGGCGGATTGATCCAGACGGCCTGAGGCAGCGGCTGGGGTCGGGGCGC
>Ga0187892_10001571_pt1 | contig 51518 bp, 39 predicted proteins | sample MA1701073metaG_FD_139345 | JGI IMG/M metagenome (GOLD analysis project Ga0187892, IMG submission 139345) | Bio-ooze microbial communities from a basaltic lava cave in the Kipuka Kanohina Cave System on the Island of Hawaii, USA - MA170107-3 metaG ...
CGGGTCCGGGGCGCGGGGGTCGAGGGCGGGGCGGGGGCGGGGGCGGGGGAAGAAGGGGTGGGGGCGGGGGAAGAAGGTAGGGGAGGGGGCAAGGGCAGGGGGCAGGGGGCAGGGGAAAGGGCCTCGTGGCTTCCGGGTGGGAGGCGGCGGCGATTGCCGGCCGGGCGGGCGGGGCGGTAGACTTCGGGCGCGCGCGAGGGGGGCGCCATGTCGGCCACGTTCTCGAAGACGATGCGGTCGCTCGCGAGCGACGGCCCGCGCCGCGGCACGGCCGGCCTCGTCGCGGCGGCGCTCGGGCTCGCCGCCTGGGGGGCGTGGTTCGTCCTCGGCCGCGTGGCCGTCCACGAGACGAGCGACGGCGCGCGCATCGAGGAGGTCCGCGCCGCCCACCCCGTCGCCGTCGAGATCGCCGGCCGCGTCGTCGCGACGTCCCTCGCGATCGGCCGCGAGGTCGAGGCCGGCGACGTCCTCGTCCGCCTCGACGCGCGGGCGGCGACCCGCGCGCTCGACGAGGCGCGGGCGCGGCTCCAGGACCAGGAGGGGCGCCTCCGGGCGGTCAAGGCCGAGGTCGCGGCCGCCGGGTCCGCGCTCGCCGCCCGCGGCGAGGCGTTCGCCGTCGCCGTCCTGGAGGCGCGGGCCCAGGCGGCCGAGGCCGAGGCGCGGGCCCGCCTCGCCGAGGCCGAGGTCGAGCGGAACCGGAAGATCCCGGGCCTCGTCTCCGAGGAGCAGCGGGCGAAGGTCGTCGCCGAGGCCGAGGCGGCGCGCGCCCGGGCGCAGGCCCAGGGGCTGGCGGCGAGCCGGCTCGAGCGCGAGCGCGAGGCCGAGGAGAGCGACCGGCGCTCGCGCCTGGCCGAGCTCGAGCGCGACGCCGCCGAGCTCCGCGGCGAGGCGGCCGTGGCCGCGGCCGCGATCCGGCGGCTCGAGGGCGAGGTCGAGCGCCACGACGTGCGCGCCCCCGTCGCCGGCCGCGTCGGCGAGGTCGCGGCCGAGCTGCGCACGGGCTCGGTCGTCGCCGCCGGCGACCGGCTCGGGTCGATCGTCCCCGAGGGGACGCTCCGCGCCGTCGCCCACTTCCCCGTCGCCGCCCTCGGGCGGGTGCGGCGCGGCCAGCCGGCGCGCCTGCGCCTCGACGGCTACCCGTGGACGCGCTACGGGACGATCCCGGCGAAGGTCGCCGACGTCGCGAGCGAGCCGCGCGACGGCCGCATCCGCGTCGAGCTCGACCTCGAGCCCGACCCCCGCTCGACGATCCCGCTCGAGCACGGGCTGCCGGGGACGGCCGAGGTCGAGGTCGAGCGCGCGTCCCCGGCCGCCCTCGTCCTCCGCGCGGCGGGCGTGTGGCTGCGGCCGGGGCGCGGCCCGTGAGCGCGAGCGCGGGCCGGCGCCGTCTCCTCGCCCCCGAGGTCGTCCAGACCTCGGCCATGGACTGCGGGCCCGCCGCCCTCCAGTGCCTGCTCGAGGGGTTCGGCATCCGCGCGAGCTACGGTCGGCTCCGGGAGGCGTGCCAGACCGACGTCGACGGCACGTCGATCGACACGATCGAGGAGGTCGCGAGAGCGCTCGGCCTCGAGGCCGAGCAGGTCGTGATCCCTCCCGACCACGTCGTCCTGCCCGAGGCCGACGCCCTCCCGGCCCTCGTCGTCGTCCGGCTCCCGAACGGGGCCACGCACTTCGTCGTCGCCTGGCGGCGCCACGGCCGCATCGTCCAGGTCATGGACCCCGGCGTCGGGCGGCGCTTCACGACCGTCGAGGGGTTCACGGAGGAGGTCTACCGGCACGAGCTGCCGGTGCCGGCGGCGGCGTGGCGCGAGTGGGCGGGCTCGCCGGGGCTCCGGGCCCCGCTCGAGCGGCGGCTCCGCGACCTCGGGCTCGGGCGGGCGGCGGCCCGGGCCCTCGTCGACGAGGCGGCCGCGGACCCGGGCTGGCGGCGCCTGGCGACGCTCGACGCGGCGGCGCGCCTCGTCGCCTCGACCGTCCTGGCGGGGGCGGTGCGGCGCGGGCGGGAGGCCGGGGGCGTGCTCCGCGCCCTCGGCGAGGACGGCGCGAGCGCGACCATCCCCGAGCCGTTCTTCACGGTGCGCGAGGCCGCCCCGGCCGAGGACGGGACCGAGCGCGTCTCCGTCCGCGGCGCCGTCCTCGTCCACGTCGCCGGCCGGAAGCCGCGCCCGGCCGACGCGCCGCCGCTCGGGCCGGAGCTCGAGGCCGCGCTCGCGGAGCCGCCCGCCCGCCCGTGGCGCGAGGTGGCGCGCCTCCTCCGGGGCGACGGCGCCCTCGCCTTCGCCGCCCTCGCCGCCGCGCTCGCGCTGGCCGCGGGCGCGACGGTCCTCGAGGCCGTGCTGCTGCGCGGAGCGATGGACTTAGGCCGCGACCTCGGGCTCGTGGAGCAGCGCCTCTCGGCCGTCGGCTTCCTGGCCGCCTTCTTCGCGGCCGTCACCCTCCTCGAGCTGCGCGCCGGCGCGGGGCTGCTGCGCCTCGGGCGGCGGCTCGAGACGCGCTTTCGCGCCGCCTTCCTCGAGAAGCTGCCGAGGCTCCACGACCGCTACTTCCAGAGCCGCCCGATCTCGGACATGGCCGAGCGCGGGCACGCGCTCCAGCACCTGCGCGTGCTGCCGCGGCTCGGCGGCGACCTGGTCCAGACGGCCCTCAAGCTCTTGCTGACGGCGGCGGGCCTCTGCGTCCTCGACCCGGCCGTGGCCCCGCTCGCGCTCGCGGCCGCGGCCGCCGCCGTCCTCCTGCCGCTCGGGGTGGCGCCGGCGCTCCTCGCCCGCGACCTGCGCGTCCGGACGCACGCCGGCGCGCTCGGGCGGTTCACGCTCGACGCCCTCCTCGGGCTCGCCGCCGCCCGCGCGCACGGGGCGGAGGCGGCCGTCCGGCGCGAGAACGAGGGCCTCCTCGTCGACTGGGCCCGCGCCGGGCTCGCGTACCTGCGGGCGGCGGTCGCGCTCGAGGCGGCCGTGGCCGCGGTCGGGACGGGGCTCGCGGCCGCGATCGTCCTCGTCCACGCCCGGCACGTGGACGACACGGGCGGGACCCTGCTCCTCGCCTACTGGGCGCTCTCGCTCCCGCAGCTCGGGGAGGAGCTCGCGGCCCTCGTCCGCGAGGTCCCGAGGCTCCGGAACACGACGCTCCGGGCGCTCGAGCCGCTCGGGGCGCCGGAGGAGGAAGCCGGGACGGCCGGAGGGGCCGCCCTCGCGCCCGCCCCGGCTCCGGGCGCGGGCCCACCACCCCCCGCCCCGCCACCCGATATTTTACCGAACAGGTCCGACACGCCGGACCGGTCTCGCGGCCCCGTGCCGGCCGCTCCGTCCTCCTCCCGCCCCGCGGGGGTCGCGATCGCGATCGAGGGCGCCACCGTGCGCGCGGCCGGGCGTCCGATCCTCGAGGAGATCGACCTCCGCCTCGCGCCGGGCGAGCACGTGGGGGTCGTCGGGCCGTCGGGGGCGGGAAAGTCGAGCCTCGTCGGCCTGCTGCTCGGCTGGCACCGGCCGGCCGCCGGCCGCGTCCTCGCCGACGGCCGGCCGCTCGACGCCGCGGCCCTCGAGCGGCTGCGCGAGGAGACCGTCTGGCTCGACCCGGAGGTCGCCCTCTTCAACCGCTCCCTGCTCGAGAACCTGCTCTACGGCGCGGCCGCGGACGGCGCGGTCGCCTTCGACGAGGTCGTCGCCGCCGCCGACCTCCACGGCGTGGTCGCCCGGCTGCCGGACGGGCTGCGGACGCCGCTCGGCGAGGGCGGCGGCCTGCTCTCGGGCGGCGAGGGCCAGCTCGTGCGGCTCGGGCGGGCGCTCGCGCGCCGGTCGCCGCGGCTCGTCATCCTCGACGAGCCGTTCCGCGGCCTCGGGCCGGCGCGGCGGCGGACCTTGCTGGCGGCGGCGCGCGAGCGCTTCGGCGGCGCGACCCTCGTCTGCATCACCCACGACGTCGGCGAGACGGCGCACTTCCCGCGCGTCGTCGTCGTCGACGGCGGGCGGATCGTCGAGGACGCGCCGCCGCGCGAGCTGCTCGCCCGCGAGGGCTCGCGCTACCGCGCCCTCCGCGACGCCGAGACGGCCGTCCGCGAGCGGACGTTCGGGAACGGCGGCTGGCGGCGGCTGCGCCTCGCCGCCGGGCGGCTCGTGGATGCCGCCGCGCCGGGCGGCGGCTCCGCATGAGCGCCCCCGGCCCCGCTCCGCTCCCCACCCCGGCGGCCGCCGCCCCGCCCGCTCCACCCGCGGGGCTCGACTTCCTCGCCTGGCCGGTCGAGCGGCTCGACGAGGGGATCGAGGCGCTCGCCCGCGAGGCCGGGTTCGCCCGGGCGGCGGCCCGGGACGCCGAGCCGCGCCCGGTCCCGCCGCCTCCGGGCGACGAGGCCGCCCTCGCCCGCTTCGTCGCGGCCCGGGCGGGGAGGCGCGGGCTCGAGGCCGAGCCCGTCGAGGCGCCGTGCGCGGAGCTCGAGGCCCTGGTCCGGCGCGCCGGTCCGGCCCTCCTGCGGCTCCCGGGCGGCCCGGCCGGCGAGCCCCCGCGCTTCCTCCTCGTCCGCGGCGGCGGGCGGCGCGCCGTCTCGCTCGTCGCCCCGACCCTCGAGATCGCCAGGGTCCCGGTCGCCGCGGTCGCCCGGGCGCTCGCGGGCAAGCGGGCGGCGCGGGTCGCGGGCCCGGTCGACCGCGCCCTCGACGGCGCCGGGCTCCGCGGGGCGCGGCGCGAGCGGGCGCGCGCCGCCCTCCTCGCGACGCTGCTCGTCGCCGAGCGCGTCCCGGCCGGCTTCCTCCTGCGCCCGTCCGGGCCGGCGAGCCTCCTCGCCCACGCCCGCGAGGCGGGCCTCCCGGCGCGGCTCGTCGGCGCGCTCGCCCTCCACGGCGTCGCCTGCGGGCTCCTCGTCCTCTCCTGGTGGCTCCTCGGGCGCGGCGTGCTCGGGGGCGGCCTCGACCGCGGCTGGCTCGTCGCCTGGGGCCTGATCCTCTTGACGACCGTCCCCCTGGGCCCGCTCGCGAGCTGGCTCGCCGGCTCGGTCTCGATCCGCGCCGGGGCGACGCTCAGGCGCGAGCTCCTGCGCGGCGCGCTCAAGCTCGAGCCCGACGAGATCCGGCGCTCGGGCGCGGGCGAGCTCCTCGGCCGGGTGATCGAGGCCGGCGAGGTGGAGACGCTCGCGCTCGGCGGCGGCCTCCTGGCGCTGACGGCGGTCCTCGAGCTCGCCGTCTCGGGCTTCGTGCTCGCGAGCGGGGCGGGCGGGGCGGCCCACCTGGCCCTCCTCGCCGTGGCGGCCGGCCTCACGGCCGCGGGCGGCCTCCGCTACTACCGGCGCCGGCGGGCGTGGACGGACGGGCGGCTCGCCCTCACGGACGACGCGGTCGAGCGCATGGTCGGGCACCGGACGCGGCTCGCCCAGATGCCGCGCGGGCGGCGACACGAGGGCGAGGACGATGGTCTCGAGCGCTACCACGGGCTGTCGCGGGCGCTCGACCGGGCGGCCGTGCGCCTCGCGGTCCTGCCGCCGCGCGGCTTCTTCCTCGCGAGCCTCGCCATCCTCGCCCCGACGCTCGTCCTCGGCGACCGCTCGCCCGCCCTCGTCGCCGTCGCCCTGGGCGGGACGCTGCTCGCCGCCTTTGCCCTGCGCCGGCTCGCGGACGGGCTGGCCCGGCTCGCCGGGGCGGCGGTCGCCTGGGACCGCGTCGGGCCGCTCTGGCGCGCGGCCCGGCGCCCCGAGGCCGACGACTGGCCGTGGCACGCCGAGGCGGCGCCGGCCGCAACGCCGGCGGGCGGCGGCGGCGGCGTCATCCTCGAGGCCCGCGACCTCTCCTTCCGCTACCGCGACCGCGGCGAGCCGGCCCTGCGCGGCGTGCGCTTCGCCGTGCGCGCGGGCGAGCGCCTGCTCGTCGAGGGGCCGACCGGGGCCGGCAAGTCCACGCTCGGGGCCGTCCTCGCCGCTTTCCGGGCGCCCGAGTCGGGCCTCGTCCTCCTCGGCGGCTTCGACCGCCAGACGACGGGCGCCGCGGCCTGGCGGCGCCGCGTCGCGCTCGTGCCGCCGTTCCACGAGAACCACGTCCTCATGCACTCGCTCGCCTTCAACCTCCTCCTCGGCCGCGGCTGGCCGCCGCGCCCGGAGGACCTGGCCGAGGCCGAGGCGGTCGCGCGGGCCCTCGGCCTCGGGCCGCTCATCGACCGGATGCCCTCGGGGCTCCACCAGATCGTCGGGGAGACGGGCTGGCAGCTCTCGCACGGCGAGCGGGCTCGCGTCTTCGTCGCCCGCGCGGTCCTCCAGCAGCCCGACCTCGTCCTCCTCGACGAGAGCTTCGACGCCCTCGACCCCGAGACGCTCGAGCGGGCCGTGCGCTGCGTGCTCGACCGGACGAGGACGACGGTCCTGCTGGCCGGCGCCTGACCGTCACCCGGGCCACCGGACGCCCGCCCGCGGACCTTTGACGCGCCGCGACCCAGGCGCTATTCTTCTTCGCTTCGCGATGCCCACGATCCGCGCCGTCCATGCCTTCCATTGCGGCCTCTTCCGCGCGCCGGGCTTGCTCTTCACGCGCGGCGGCGGCCTGGCGACCGAGTTCGTGCCGGTGCTGTGCTTCGGGCTCGAGGCCGACGAGGGGTGGGTCCTCGTCGACGGCGGGTTCGGGAGCGCGGGGGTGAGCGGGCTCGGGCGGGTGCGGTCGTTCGCGTTCGGGCGGCTCGGGCGCCTGGCGTTCCGCCCGTCCTGGGGCGCCGCGGCGCGGCTGCGCGCCCTGCGCGGGGAGAAGCCGCTCCTCGCCGCCGTCGTCACCCACCTCGACATCGACCACGCGGGCGGGCTCCGCGAGGCGGCGCCGCCCCGGGTGTTCCTGTCGGCGGAGGAGTGGGAGGAGGCGAAGGCGCCGGCCTGGCTCGAGGCGCGGGTCGGGCGGTACCAGCCGCTCGACTACCTCGACCTCCCGATGCGCCCGGTGGACACGACGGCGCGGGAGGCGCGCGACATCTCGCCGCTCTTCGCCGCCGCCGACCTCTTCGGCGACGGGTCGGTGCGCCTCGTGCTCCTCGCGGGACACAGCGCCGGGCACGCGGGCGTGCTCGTCCGCCTGGCGGACGGGTCGCGCGTCCTGCTCTGCGGCGACGCCGCGTTCTCGGCCGACGTGGTGACGGGCGCGGCCCAGCCCGGCCTCTTCCCGCGGGCCGTGGCGTACGACCGCACGCGCATGTTCGAGACCCTCGAGCGGCTCCGGAGCTTCGCCCGCCTCCACCCGGACGTCCCCGTGGTCCCGTCGCACGATCCGCTCGTCGGGGCGCGGGCCGCGGACGGGCCGGCCGTGATCGCGCGGGCGAAGGCGCCGGGCGCCCCGGCAGCCGCCCCCGGGCCCCAGCCGCCGGCCCCTTCCCCCGCTCCCGGCCCCCTGCCCCTTCCCCTCGCCCGGTCCCCGATCGCCCCGCCGCCCGTTCCGGCCGCGGCGCCGGCGCCGGCGACGACGGGGTCCGGCCGGCTCGCGACGCCCTCCGACGAGGCGCCGGAGCCGACGTGACGGCCCCGGCCCCGGCCCCGGCCCCGGGCCGGGCCCAGGACCCGGCCTCCCTCCCTCTCGAGGATCGACGGGTACGTGCACGCAGACCCACGGCGCGTGTCCGTTCCTCCGGCGACGGCGGGACAGGCGAGCGTGCGAGCCACGCACGCTCGCGCGGGGTGGCCCGCGCGAGAGCCCGATCCGGCGAGGGTAACACGGCTCACGCGGATTACGCAGATTTCGGGATTTGACAACCAGGAGCGGGCAGTCGACGCCGCGCCCGGACGTCGACTGCCCGTCCTGTTTCCTGTCTTGCAGGCAAGACGGTTCATCCGGAGCTCGAGTACCTGTCGGATCGCCAGGGTATGGTCCGGCTTCTTCTTGGAGGGCCCGACGCTCGGTGCGCACGGGAGCGCCGGATGGTATCGTGTCGCCCGCCATGACCGCCACGTCTCTTCGCCCCGGCCCCGGCCCCGGCGCCGGCGCCGGCGCCCGCGCCCGCGCTCTCGCTCTCGCCGCCGCCGCCGCCGCGGTCGCCCTCTTCGCCGCCCTCGCGGCCGCGCTCCGCCCCGAGCCGCAGGTCTTCCCGGCCGGCGTCGTCGCGTGCGCGCATCCGGAGGCCGCCCGCATCGGGGCCGACGTCCTCCGCCGCGGCGGCAACGCCGTCGACGCGGCCGTCGCCGTCGGGTTCGCCCTCGCGGTGTGCCTGCCGGAGGCCGGGAACCTGGGCGGCGGCGGCTTCATGATCGTGCGGGCCCCGGATGGGCGGGCGTGGGCGATCGACTTCCGCGAGACGGCGCCGGCCCGCGCGCACCGGGACCTCTACCTCGACGCGCGCGGCGCGGTCGACGCGGAGGCGAGCGTCGTCGGGCACCGGGCGGCCGCCGTCCCCGGGACGGTGCGCGGCCTCGCGCTCGCCCTCGAGCGCTTCGGGGCCACGCGGCTCGAGGATGCCGTCGCGCCGGCCGCCCGCCTCGCCGAGGACGGCTTCAGGGTCACGCCCCGCCTCGCGCGCGGCGTCGCCTCCGAGCGGGAGGCCTTCGCCCGCTTCCCGTACGCGCTCTCGCTCTACTCGCGCCCGGACGGCTCGCCGCTCCGCCCGGGCGACCGCCTCCGCCAGCCGGACCTCGCCCGGACGCTGCGCTCGATCGCCCGCGACGGCCCCGACGCCTTCTACGAGGGCTGGATCGCCGACGCCATCGTCGCCGAGATGGAGCGCGGCGGGGGGCTGATCGCCCGCGACGACCTCGCCCGCTACCGTCCCGTCCTCCGCGAGCCGCTGCGCGGGCGGTTCCGCGGCCACGAGATCGTCACCATGCCGCCGCCCTCCTCGGGCGGGATCGTCCTGCTCTCCGTGCTTCAGGTGCTGGAGCCGCTCGACCTCGGCCGGGACCCTTCCGACCCGGCGGTGGTCCACGCGATCGTCGAGGCCTGCAAGCGCGCCTTCCAGGACCGGGCGTCGGTCATGGGCGACCCCGACTTCGTCGATGTCCCCGTCGCCCGCCTGCTCGACCCGCGCCTCGCGGCCGCGCGCCGCCACGAGATCCTGGGCGGCGGCGAGCAGACGACCCACTTCTCGGTCGTCGACCGCCGCGGATGGGCCGTCGCCTGCACCTACACCCTGAACGACAACTTCGGCGCCAAGGTCGCGGTCACGGGCGCGGGCTTCCTCCTGAACGACGAGATGGACGACTTCAGCGCCGGCCCCGGCGCGCCCAACCTCTACGGCCTCGTCGGCGGCGACGCCAACGCGATCGCGCCCGGCAAGCGCCCGCTCTCCTCGATGACGCCGACGATCGTCGTCGGCCCGGACGGCCGCGTCGACGCCGTCGTCGGCGCCCGCGGCGGGCCCCGGATCATCAGCGCCGTCCTCCGCGTCCTCCTCGGGCGCTACGCCTTCGGCCTCTCTCCCCGGGCGGCCGTCGCCCTCCCGCGCTTCCACCACCAGTGGCGACCCGACCGCATCGACGTCGAGCCGCGCAGCCCCCTCCCGCCCGCGACGCTCGACGCGCTCCGCGCCCGCGGCCACACGATCCACGAGCGCCCGTACCTGGCCGAGGTCCACGCGATCTTCCGGGACGGCGAAGGGCTCGTCGGCGTCCCCGACCCGCGGCACGAGGACGGGACGGCCCTCTCCGAGTAGGCGCCGGGGGCCGCGCGCGGCGACCGTCGCTTCGCCCGCGCCCATCCGTCTTGACGCCCCCAGGTCGCGCGGCCTACCATGGACGTTCACCGTTCACTCTTTGACCGAGGCGGGCCATGCTGAAGAAGATCGAGTGCTACGTCTCCCCGAAGAAGCTCGAGGAAATGAAGCGGGCCCTCATCCAGAAGGGCGTCGAGGGCATGACGATCTCCGATTGCCGCGGCTTCGGCCGCCAGGAGGAGCGCGTCATCCGCGAGGAAGGGCCGGACAAGGTCGTCTGGCAGGAGCGGCTCAAGATCGAGATCGTGGTCGACGAGGAGTTCCTCGAGTCGGTCGTCGCCGAGCTCAAGCGGCTCGCCTGGACGGGCGCGAGCGGAGCGGGCAAGATCTTCATCCTCCCGGTCGAGGAGGCGGTCCGCATCTCGACCGACGAGAAGGGCTCTCTCGCGGTCTACTAGTCCGGTCCGGTCCAGACAAGGCTCGCAAACCGAGGGGCGCGGCACCGATGACGACGACGACGACGACGACGACGAACCCGACCTCCCCGTCGCAGCCGGCCCCGGTCGGCACCGGCTACAACCCGTGGCGCAACGCGCTCACCCAGCTCGAGATCGCCGCCCGCCTCATCGACCTCGAGCCGGACATCCACAAGATCCTGGCGAAGCCCGAGCGGACCTTCATCGTCTCGCTCCCGGTCCGCATGGACACGGGCGAGATCGAGGTGTTCGAGGGCTACCGGGTCCACCACAACACCGCCCGCGGTCCCTCGAAGGGCGGGATCCGCTACCACCCGGGCGTCACCCTCGACGAGGTCCGGGCCCTCGCCATGTGGATGACGTGGAAGTGCGCGGTGGTCGGCCTCCCCTACGGCGGAGCCAAGGGCGGGATCATCTGCGACCCGAAGCGCATGTCATCGGGCGAGGTCGAGCGCCTCACGCGCCGCTACACGTCGGCGATCGTCAAGTTCATAGGCCCGGAAGAGGACATCCCGGCCCCCGACGTCAACACGAACCCCCAGGTCATGGCCTGGATGATGGACACGTACTCCATGACCAAGGGCTTCGCGGTGCCCGGGGTCGTCACCGGGAAGCCCCTGGCGATCGGCGGCTCCCAGGGCCGCCTCGAGGCGACGGCGCGCGGCACGATGTTCTGCGCGCTCGCCGCCTTCAAGGCGCTCGGGCTGAACCCGCAGGGGGCGCGCGTCGCGATCCAGGGCGCGGGCAACGCCGGGGCGATCGCCGCCACGCTCCTGGCCGAGCAGGGGATGCGGATCGTCGCCCTCAACGACTCGCGCGGCGGGGTCTACCGCGAGGCGGGGCTCGACGTCGAGGAGGTCCTCGCTCACAAGCGCCGGACGGGCTCGGTCGCGGGCGCGCCGGGCACGGAGGCGATCTCGAACCGCGAGCTCCTGACCCTCCCGTGCGAGCTGCTCGTCCCGGCCGCCCTCGAGAACGAGATCACGGCGGAGCTCGCCCGCGAGGTGAAGGCGCGGGTCATCGCCGAGGCGGCGAACGGCCCGACGACGCCCGACGCCGACCCGATCCTCCACGAGCGGGGCGTCTTCGTGGTCCCCGACATCCTGGCGAACGCGGGTGGGGTCACCGTGTCGTATTTCGAGTGGGTCCAGTCGCTTCAGTCGTTCTTCTGGACCGAGCGCGAGGTGAACTTGAGGCTCCGGGATGTGATGATGAAGGCGTTCGACGCCGTCCTCCGGGAGAGCCGCGCCCGGAAGGTCGACCTCCGGAGCGGGGCGTACGCGCTCGCGGTCGGCCGGGTGGCCGAGGCCTACCGGATCCGCGGCCTTTACCCGTAGGCCGTCGGATGACGAAGAGAATGAAGAGGTTGGTGAAGCGCGATCGGAAACCGGACGGGGGGAGGGAGAGAGCTCGATGAAGTCGGACACCGGCCGCGCCCAGATGACGCCGAAGATCGCCCAGCTCTCCTTCTTCCTCGAGAACCGGGTCGGCCAGCTCCTCGGGATCGCGAAGCAGCTCGACATGCACGGCGTGCACATCTGCGGGATCGCGATCGTCGAGAACGCCGACCTCTCCCTCGTCCGCATGGTGTTCGACCGGCCCGCGGAGGCGCGGACGGCCCTTACAGCGCGCGGTCTCCAGGTCTACGAGCAGGACCTCCTCGCCGTCGAGATGCCCTTGAAGGACGGCATCGACATCTCGAGCATCCTCGGGACGATGCTGCGCGCCGAGATCAACATCTCGTACGTCTATCCGCTCATCGTCCGGTCGAACGGCCAGCCGGTGCTCGCGTTCCACGTCGACAGCACCGAGGAGGCCATCGCCGTCCTGCGCCGGCACGGCCTCGTCGTCGTCGGCCAGGACGAGATCCAGTGGGAGGGCCCCTGATGCTTCCGGAGCATGAGATCGCGACGCTGAGGCAGGAGGAGAAGGACGCGATCCTCGACGCGATGCTGGGCATGGCCTGGAGCGACTCCGAGGCCGAGACCCAGGAGATCGAGCTGATCAAGACCTACGCGGCGGCCCTCACGAAGGACGACTTCGAGGCCCTCGTCCGCGACTACCAGCCCGACATGGAGCGCGTCGGCCGCAAGATCGTCAAGGCGGATCTCTCCGGCACCGGGCGCCGGCTCCTCGTCCGCAGCCTCGCCCTGGTGATGGCGGCCTCGGGGACGGTCGCCGACACCGAGCTGGCCTTCTACCAGCAGATCGTGCGCGCGTTCGGCATCCCGGAGCGCGAGCGCAAGAAGCTCGAGGACGGCGTGCGCCGCGACGTCTTCGCCGACCTGATCCTGCGGGCGCTCGCGGCGCCCGAGGCCGACCGCGCGGCCCGGCTGCGCGACGCGCACGCCGAGCGCGAGCGGCTCGGGCTGTCGGCGGACGCGGCGAAGGAGATCGAGGAGCGGGTGCGCCGGGAGGCGGGGGCGTCGCAGTAGCGCCCGGACCGGAGCGCGCGCTCACTCCCCCCGGAACAACCTCTCCCCGAGGATGTCGTCCAGCATCTCGATCGCGTAGATGTGGTTGTAGGTCTCCTGGATGTCGTACGCCACCCGCCGCCAGGAGATCCTCCCGTCCTCGTAGATCGCGTAGCAGGCGCGGTTGTCGCCGTCGCGCGGCTGCCCGACCGACCCGACGTTGATGATGTACTTCGTCCCCTGCTGGAGCGGGTAGGTGAAGTCGCGCATGGGCGTCGGCGCTATGTACTCGCCCTGGTCGCTGAAGACGCCCGGGTAGTGGCTGTGGCCGATGAACGAGAGCCAGTCGGTGAGGCGGAACGCCTCCGTGAGCTTCGCCCCGTAGCGGCGGCTCATGGGGTCGATGTCCATCGGCAGGATGTACTCCTCGACCGGGTCCTGCGGGGCGCCGTGGATGAACTGGAGCGGACCCTCCTTGTGGACCTTCTGGAGCGTCGAGATGAAGGCCCAGTTCTCCTGCTGCTCGCCGGTCAGGTTCTGGACGTCCGGGAAGAGCGTCGTGTACGTCCAGTAGATCGCCCGGGCCGCCATGGGGTTGAAGTCCTTCGGCCCGTTGACGAGCGCCGCCTCGTGGTTGCCCGTGAGCACGAGGTCGAACTGCTTCGCGCGGTTGAGCGTCTGCACCGGCCGCGGCCCGTAGCCGACGACGTCGCCGAGGCAGTAGACCCGGTCCGCGCCGCCGCGCGCGTGGAGGTCCCGGAGGACCGCGGTCAGGGCCTCGTCGTTCGCGTGGATGTCCGAGAGGATCGCAAGCTTCATGGGCGCGCTCCGGGCGAGTTCGGGGTCGTCCTGGTGACTCGTGCTCGTGGTCCGGGGTGATGTCGTCGGGGCCGGACCGGATTGTACCACAGGACGCGGCGCCATAGAATGAGGTCATGCCGAGGCGCGCGGGACCGAGTCGGGCCGGAGCGATCGAGCGCATCTCCTGGTACTTCGCCGAGGAGCGGCCGCCGGGGGCGCGGGCCAAGCCCTTCCGCCTCATCTACGAGGGCGAGGGGGTCGAGGAGGTGAAGGGCGTCGGCCTCTTCCAGAACGGGACGTCGGCCGAGTGCGACGCGGCGACCGCGGCGCGCTACCGCGACCGGGCGGGCTGGCGGGTCATCGAGCAGACCGCCGCCGGCTGACCGAGCGCGCCGCCCGTGTCCGCCTTCCTGAACCTCCCGAACCTCATCTCCCTGACGGGCCTGCTGTGCGGGCTCGCGGCCGCGCTCCTCGGCGTCTCGGGCGAGGTCCACCTGGGCCTCGTCGCCCTCGTCGCGAGCGGGATCTGCGACCTCTTCGACGGCTTCGTCGCGCGCCGCCTCGACCTCCCGCCGGAGGCGCGCGAGTTCGGGCGGCGCCTCGACAGCGTGGTCGACGTCTGCTCGTTCGGGTTCGCGCCCGCCGTCCTCCTCCACGGCTACGGGCTGCGCGCGCCCCACGAGGCCGCGGCCCTCGGCGCGCTCCTCGTCGCCGCCGCCTGGCGGCTCGCCTGGTTCGACACCTTCGGGCTCGCGGCCGGCGAGGCCGGCGCGAAGTACTACCGCGGCCTGCCGGTCACGTACGTGGCGCTCGTCGTCCCCGTCACCTTCCTGGCCGACGTCCTCCGCCCGGGCGTCCTCCGGCCGTTCCTCTTCGTCGAGCCGCTCGCCCTCGCCGCCCTCATGGTCAGCCCGCTCCGGATCCGCAAGCCGGGCGGGGTCTTCTACGCCGTCTTCCTCGCCCTCGCGGTCGTCGTCTCGGCGGTCCTCATCGCGGCGCGCCTGCGCGCGGGCCCGTCGGCGGGCGCCCCGGCGGGCCCCTGACGTGCTCGACCTCCTCCCCGCCGTCCTCTGGTTCGCGGTCCCGGCCGTCCTCGGCGGCGTCTCCCACATGGTCGTCGTCAAGAAGGACCTCTTCCGGGTGCTCAAGGTCCCCCTCGACGCCGGCGCCACGTTCCGCGGGCGGCGCATCTTCGGCGACAACAAGACGTGGCGCGGGGCCGTCTACATGGTCGTCGCCTCGACGCTCGCCGGCCTCGCGCAGGCGCCGCTCGCGGGGTGGGCGGAGGCCGCCGGCCTCGACCTCGTCGGCTACGCGCGCGTCGGCGCGCGCGTCGGCCTCGGCGCCGCGGGCGGCTACGCGCTGATCGGCCTGCTCGAGGGCGTCGGCTACGTCCTCGGCGAGCTGCCGAACAGCTTCCTCAAGCGCCGGCTCGACATCGTCCCCGGCAAGACGGGCGCGGGGGCGCTCGGCGCGCTCTTCTTCCTGCTCGACCAGGCCGACAGCGTCCTCGGCTTCTTCCTCGTCGCCTGGGTCGTGTGGGTGCCGCCGCTCCGCGTCGCCGTCGCCATCGTCCTCTGGCTGACGGCGCTCCACGTCGTCCTCAATCTTCTGCTCTACCTCGCCCGCATCCGCCGCAACGTCTGAGCCGGCATCCGGTTCACTCCTCCTTTGCAATCATTTCATGCAAAAGCGTCATGGACGCGGCCGCAGGCACGCTCTTAGAATCGCGCCCTTCGCCTCGGGGAAGGCGACTCGAGAGGGGGAACCTCATGCCACGCATGCTCTTGGGAACGGCCCTCACGCTCGTCGCGCTGGCGGTCGCGGGGGCGCCCGCGGTCGCGCAGGACGCACCGCCGGCGGCGAAGCCTCCGGGCAACGACGAGCGAATCGACCGCATCGAGAAGGAGCTCGAGAAGACGAAGGCCGAGCTCGAGGCGCTGAAGCGCGAGCGCGAGGGCGAGGCGAGGAAGGCGCCGGCCGACGAGAAGCCGGGAGAGGCGAAGCCGGCCGGGGAGAAGGCGACCGCGGACGCGCCCCACGCGGAGGGCTTCGGCGAGGAGTTCGTGAAGAAGTTCGGCCCCGACGCCGTCGTCACGTGGAAGGACGGCTTCAACATCCTCTTCCTCGACTCCGACCGCGACGGAACGCCGGCGAAGGACGCGGTCCTTCACCAGGTGGGCGTCCACGGCCGGCTCCACGTCGACTACCGGGGCTTCTTCGAGCACAGCTACCCGACCGGAGACGAGTTCCGGGTGCGGCGCGCGCGCATCGCCGCCAGCGGTTTCCTCTTCAAGTACCACGAGTTCGTGGTCGAGTTCGACATGGGCGGGTTCGCCTCGGGCATCCGCGACGCCCACATGGACTTCCACTACATCGACCAGGCGCGCCTCAAGGTCGGCTCGCACAAGCAGCCGTTCTCGCTCGAGCAGCTCATCTCGTCGCGCTACATCCCCTTCGTCGAGCGCTCCTTCTTCAACCTCGGGACCTCGAACATCCAGTACGACATCGGCGTCCAGCTCCACGGCGAGGTCGGGCCGCTCAAGTACGGCTTCGGCGTCTACAACGGCCGCGGCCAGCTCACGCGCGACGACAACGAGGACAAGGACGTCGCCGGGCGCCTCGTCCTCCAGCCGTTCAAGGGCGACAAGGAGAGCGTCCTCGAGTCGTTCGCCCTGGGCGGCAGCTTCTCCGTCGGCCGGCAGTCGAGCTCGCCGCAGGACTTCTCGACGTACGCCGGGTCGACCTACATCGACTTCGCCCCGGACGTCTCGCAGGACGGGACGCGCTGGCGCGCCGGCGGCGACATCTCGTACGCGGTCGGCCCGGTCTACTTCCTCGGCGAGTACTTCCACATGCGCCTCGAGGACGTCTTCCGCGGCACGGGCGCCACGCGCGTCGAGGAGTCGGGCGACATCCTGTCGTTCTACGTCGGCGCCGTCCTCTTCCTCACCGGCGAGAAGGCGGCGGTCGGCAAGCGCGTCTACCCGAAGTCGAACTTCAATCCCTTCGAGGGCGGCACGGGCGCCGTCGCGCTCGCGGCCCGCTTCGACCAGCTCCACTGCGAGAAGGACTTCTTCCGCTTCGGGATCGCGCGGGGAACGGACCAGGTCGACGCGGTGACTCTCGGCGTGCGCTGGTTCCTGAACCCCTACTTCAAGGTCGAGGGCGACTTCTACAAGGCCTGGTTCGACGAGGACATCCTGGGCGACGAGCGCGACGAGTGGGGCATGAACATCCGGTTCGCCATGGAGTACTGATCGGGCCCTTCCCGCGTCTCGCGCGCCGCCGCCATTGGCCGCGTTCTCCGGGCGATGGTAGACTGGATCGGACTTCTTGCCGTTCGCTCGAGCGCCCCTCCGGAGGGCGACCGATGGCCGTCGTTCCGCCCTGCTCGGCCCGGCTCGTCGCATCCGCGGCCTCGCTCGCCGCGGCCTCGCTCGCCGCGGCTCTCCTCGCCGGGTGCGGGCCGGGGCCGTACCTCGTCTCCCTGTTCCTGATCTCCGGCGACGGGGGATCGAGCTCGGTCCGACCGGCCGCGCCCGTCGTCGCGAGCGCCGAGGGCTCGCTCGACCGCGCCCAGCTCGCGTCCGTCACGAGCGTCCCCGTCGTCTTCCGTCTGACCCACGAGGGCTCGGCCCCGGCCGATGTCGCGGTCGAGTGGGCGCCGGCCTCGAGCCCCGACGCGCGCCGGCTGGCCTCGCCCGATCCGTCCGCCCCCGAGGCCGAGCGGGGGACGTCGGGCCTCGAGACGTCGCGCGAGGGCAGGGTCCACACGTTCCGCTGGGATGCGGGCAAGGACCTCGCCGCCCACGCGCTCGAGACGGGCCGGGGGCAGATCGCCCTCGAGGTGGTCGTCACGGTGACGCCGACCGGCCCGGCCGGCAACGGGATCGCGGCCCGGTTCGGCCCCGTCGAGCTCGCGAACGACCCGCCGCAGCTCGTCTCGGCGACGCCGCCTCAGGCGGCCACGCTCTCCGGCAACGTCGTCTTCGGCGTCGCGCTCAGCGACTCGTCCGGGGACCCGGCCTTCCTCGAGGTCGCCTTCTCGACGGACGGGGGCGCCACGTTCCTGGCGGCCGCGCGGGCCTCCGGGCTCGTCGCCGACCTGCCGACGGCGCGCCCGCCCGGCGCGCGGACGCAGGACTTCGTCTGGGCCTCGGCCGAGGAGAACGGCGGCGTCGGGCGCACGAGCGCCCGCGAGGTGCTCCTCCGGTTCCGCGTCCGCGACCGCTACGGCGCGTTCGAGGAGGCGACCGTGGCGAGCGGGGCCCTCCGCGTCCTCGGCCCGTTCCTCGTCGCCAACAACCAGCTCCCGATCGTCATCGTCTCGGAGCCCGGCGGCCAGTTCGACCGGACGAACGAGATCCCGCTCCGGGTCACGGTGATCGACGCCGAGTCGCACCCGGTCGACCTCGTCGTCCAGTGGACGTTCGTGGGCGAGGACTTCCCATCGCTCGACGGCGTCCTCCGCGCGTCGGACGTGGGGGCGGGATTGCCGCCGGCCGGCCCGACGACGATCGCCGACCTCGCCGATCGCGTCGATCCGCCCGCGCTCTCCGACATCACGACGCGCGCCGGCCTCGAGGCCGCGCTCGCCGACCCGGACATGCGCCGGCGGCTGCGCCTCGTCATGGAGGCGCCCGTCCCCCTGGACGGCGTCATCGGGCTCGCCCCGACCCGCGACCGCATCCGTTCGACGATCTTCGCTGCCATCGGCGCGCCGCCGCGCCAGCTCGGCCGGCGGATGACGTTCACGACCGGACCGAACGCCGGCCTCGTGCGCCGCATCGCCGCCTACGATCCGGCGACCGCCACGGCGACGCTCGACGCGCCCCTCGACGCGATCCCCGAGCCGGGCGACGCGTTCGTCCTCGACGGGCGCCCGGGGCTGCAAGGCCTGCGCTCTTCCGCGAGCGGCTTCGAGCACGAGGCCGTCTGGGACTCGCGCCACGACCTCGGCGCCCGCGACGTCCAGGTGAAGCTGCGCGTCACTCCGTTCGATTCGGAGCCCGGCCGCGCCTTCGAGACGTTCCCGTTCGAGGTGCGGAACGCCCCGTTCCGCAAGGTCCTCGACCTCCTGAGCCAGGGGTCGCTCGCGAGCGGCGACCTCTCCGGCGACGGGCTCCCCGAGCTCGTCGTCTCGAGGATCGAGTCGACGGCGGAGGCCGAGACCGTCGCCTTCCAGCCGACGGGCGACGGGCAGATCGTCCAGACGGCCCTACGGATCCCGGGTCTCGTCGACCTGCCCGCCTCGCCGCAGATCGCTCCGCTCGGCGACGCGCCGGGGAGCCGGAACGCGCTCGTGCTCCCGTTCCCGCCGAGCGTCGCAACCGAGTTCCCGAGCGTCCGCGTCGTCACGTTTGTCCCCCGGGCGTTCCCGAACGTCGAGAATGAGGTCGAGATCCAGCGCGATGGCCTCCGCCTGGCGCGCTTAGGCGACGTGACCGGCGACGGCGTCGCCGACCTCGTCGTCGTGGTCGTCGGCGTCGGCGCCTTCGACGAGGGCGCCATCCTGGTCGCTGCCGGCAACGACCCGGGTGTCCCGCTCTTCTCGAAGTTCGACCTGGCCGCGACGTTCACGGCCGAGGCGGCGCTCGCGCTCCTCGTCGCCGACTTGGACGGCGCCGGCGCGGCCGAGATCGTCGTCCTGACGGGCCAGGGGGGCGGCCGCGGCGGCTTCCAGGCGCGGGACCTCGTGGTCGTGCAGCGCCAGGAGGGCGTGGGCTTCGTGGTCGGCTCGACGCCCGCCCCGCCCGAGATCGTGGCCGATTTCCTCATCTTCCCGAAGCTCGCGGCGGGGACCTTCGGCGGGAAGAGCCCGCGGCTCTTCGTCGGCGGGCTCTTCTCGCTCCATCGAGCCGCGCTCGAGGCCGACCTCACGCTCACGCTCGAGGACCTGACGGCCCTGATCCCGGGCGCGGGGAACGGCTTCCTCGGGGACATCCTCCTCACCGACATCGACTCCGACGGCGCGAACGATCTGGCGCTGGCGACGATCGCCGATGTCGGCGCGGGGCTCGTGAACGGGGTCGAGATCTTCGCGGCGAGGCCGGAGGGGACGCCGGTCCCGATCGGCTCGCTCGCCGCCCCGGGCGGCGGCTTCTCGTTCGACGTCACCGCCGGCGACTACGACGGCGACGGGGCGACCGACATCGCCCTGAACCAGCTCCTCACGATCGGGATCTTCGCCCAGGTGCCGCGCTTCGAGCGCAATCCGGCGCTCGAGGGCACGTTCCCGGCCGCCGCGGTCGCGGCCGCCGATCGCGACGGCGACGGGCGGACCGACGTCCTCGTCGGGGCGAGGGGCCAGAGGACCGAGCTGCGCTTCCTCCGCCAGCTGGCCACGGGCGAGCTCGAGCCGCGCGCCCTCCTCCCGATCGAGGCCGCCGTCGAGGTCGGCGACCTCGCGGGCGCGGACGGGGTTCCCGAGACCCTCCTCGGGGGCGAGTTCATCCTCGACGCGGAGGCGCGCGTCGTGGCCCAGCTCTCGGTCGTGGTCCCCGGCGCGGGGATCCGGAGCGCGGCCATCGGCGACTGGGACGGCGACGGGCTGGCCGACGTGGTCGCGAGCACGGAAGGCGGAGAGATCGTCCTCATGCGCCAGCGACCGGGCGGCGGCTTCGTCGGGGCTACGCGCGAGGTCCTCTCCGACCGGCCCGGGGACGTCGCCGTCGAGGACCTGGACCGGGATGGCCGCGCCGACGCCGTCGTCGTGACCTCTTCCACGGTCGAGGTCCTCTTCTCGAACGGCGACGCCGCGCCGACGGCCGTGCCGCTGCCGGTCGCCGCCACGGGCGCCTTCACGCTCGCCGGCCTCGCCTTCGGCGACGTCGACGGCGACGGACGGCTCGACGTGGCGGTCGCCGACTTCGACGGCTTTCCGTTCACGCCGGTGGTCCACCTCGCCGTGTCGACGGGGCCGAGGATCTTCGAGGTCCACCCCGACTCGCCTCTCGGGAGCCGTCTCGAGTTCGAGACCGTGCCCGTCCTCGGTCTCGCGATCCTGGACGGCAACGCCGACGGCCGTTCGGACGTCGCCCTGCGCGCCATCGCGAGCCCCTTCATCTTCGAGTCGATCGGCCGCCAGCCCCTGTTCGTCTTCCTCCAGGATCCCACCGGCCGCTTCGCGTCGAGCTTCGAGGTCGGGGTCGATCCGGCCGGCCCCCTGGCCCAGGACCTGACGCCGCTCCTCGCGGCGGCCGACCTGGGCGGCGACGGCCGCCGCGACCTGGCGACGGCCCTCGAGGGCCGCGGCCTCGGCCGCTTCATCAACCACGGCGGCGACTCGGACCTCCTGCTCGACGGGCGGATCGAGGGTGTCGGCGCCGGCGCCGACCTCGAGGTCGTCGTCGCGCTCCCCGGTCGCGCCAAGGAGGCGCCTGCCATCTCCCGCGCCCGCGTGCGGGCGGACGGGACGTTCCGGGCGAGGGTCCCCGCGGCCGAGCTGGCGGCGCTCGTGCCTCCGGTCGCGGCCCCGCCCCCCGATGGGGACGGCGGCGGCGATCCCGGCCCGCCCGCCCCCAAGCTCGTCGCCATCCCGCCGTCGAACGGCGGCCCGCTCCCGCCGCCGGCCGCCCCGCGCCGGATCGAGCTCTCGGTCGTCCTCGTCGTCGCCCCGCTAGGCGCCTACGAGGGCGGCAATCGCTTGCCCGACGGGGCGGTCGCGCTCGGCCTCGTCCTCGAGCCCCGCGAGATCGAGCGGCGGCTCCTGGCCGGGCTCTCGATCTCGCCCATCTCCACGATCGCGGCCGTCCTCGCCCTCCGTCCCGGCGCATCGGTGGAGGACGCGCGGGATGGCCTCGCGCTCGCTCGTGCGCTCGTCGAGGGCGGCGTCATCGCCGCCGGCGACCCGCGCGACCTCCGCCTCCTCGGCGAGCTTCTCCGGGGCGCGATCGAGGACGCGGGGCCCGGGGCCGGCCCGGCCGACCTCGCCGCCGCCTTCCGGGCCCGGGACACGGGCACGGCGTTCGAGGACGTGGCGATCGCCATCGAGGCGGGCGTCCTGCCGCCGGCTCCCCCCGGGGACTTCACGCTCAGCCCCGACCGCGGCCCGGCCGCGGGCGGGACGCGCGTGCGGCTCGTCGCCCCCGCGCCCATCCCCTTGGGGGCCGGGGTCCGCATAGGCTACTCGGCCATCGTCCCGGCGACCCGCATCGACGCGACGACGCTCGAGTTCGTGACGCCGCCCGCGGCGGCGGGCGCCCAGGTCGTCGCGCTCGTCCATCGAGGGCGCGAGGCGCGCGGCCGGCCCTTCATCTACTTCACCGGCGCGCGGGAGGCCGTCTTCGACATCGAGCCGAGCACGCCGCTCGCGTTTCCGCCCACCCTTCTCGGGACGATCTCGGGCTCGAGCGCGACGTTCACGATCCGGAACCCCGCCCAGGCTTCGCAGGCGCTCGCGATCGCACGGGTCGATCTCATCCGCGTCGAGGACCCGGACCAGGGCGGCGGAGCGCCTCCGGGCGAGCCCTTGCCGTTCGCCGTCGCCCAGCCGGCGACCGTTCCCGCCCTCGTCCCGCCCGGCGGCTCCCTGACCGTCGACGTGCGCTTCCGGCCCCGGAGCCTCGCCCCGCCCGGGCTCGTGGTCCTCGAGGTCCGGAGCGACGACCCGGATCAGCCGCGGCGCATCGTCGCGAGCCTCGAGGCGGGCGAGGTCCTGAACCCGATCGTCGTCCGGCCCGAGCGGCTGGACCTCGGTTATCACCCGGTCGCCGCCGCCGAACCGAAGACGGGCGTGCTCACCCTCGAGAACCAGGCCGATGGCCCGGTCGACGTCCTGCTCCTCGACGCGGGGGGCGGCAAGGACGCGAGGGCCTTCCGGATCGAGGCGGAGTTTCCCCTCACCGTGCCCCCGATGGGGATCGACGTCCCGGTCCGCTTCTTCCCGTCGCGACCCGGGGTCGTCGAGACGAGGGCCGACTTCCAGCTCGTCCTCGCCCCCGAGTTCGTCGCCGGGGCCGAGCTGGCGGCCATCGCGACGGGACCGGACCTCCTGGTTACGCCCGGAAGGCTCAACCTGGGCGGCGACGAGGTTCACTTCCCGCTCGACCTCGGCATCCAGGATCCGTTCGCGGTCTCGCCGCCGCTCACGATCGGCCTCCAGAACCGGGGCACGGCGGCGCCCGGCGACCCCGAGAGCGGGCGACTGACGATCTCGACGCTTACGGTCGTCGGTCCGTTCGCGATCATCTCCGGCGGGCCGGCACCGGGGTCGCCGATCGTCATCGAGGCCCCGGTCCGGACGTTCGCGGTCCCGTTCCCCGTGCCCGAGGCGTCCCAGTTCCACCAGGTCGAGGTCGCGTTCACGCCGCCCCCGCTCGCCCCGGGCGTCGAGTGGGAGCGGCACGACGGCGGCCTCTTCATCGGAGACACCGCGATCCGGGGCGCCCCGCCCGACGTCGAGCTGTTCGGCCACGCCACGACCGCCGAGATCGCGGCGGGCGGCGGGCCGACCGGCCCGGCGCTCGACGCCGACGCGGGCCCGACCGACCTCAGGGTCCGCGTCTACGACGCGGGTACCGGTCAGCCCGTCGAAGGCGCGACCGTCATCGTCCTCGACGCGGCGACGGGCGACCCGGTCGCGGAGACGCTCACCGGTCCGGACGGGGCCGCGGTCGTCCCGGCCGTCCCCGCGGATCGCGTCGACATCCACGTCGGCAAGCCGGGCGAGTTCGGCGGCCCCAGGAAGGGCTCCCCTCTCGACGAGCCGTACAGCTACGGGCGGAGGAGCATCCTCGGGAGCGCCGCCAGCGACCACGCCGTGCTCCTCCCGCACCGGCGCTTCTTCGCGAACCAGACCGCGTTCGCGAGCGGGCCGTTCGACTTCCCCTTCTGCAGCTTCGACTTCAGGCAGGCGTCGAGCTACCTCGAGACCGGGCTCTTCGGCTCCGAGGTGGGCAACTTCGGTCGCCTCTCGCTCACGGACCCGGGGCGCGCGCGCGTCGCGGCGACCCGGCTGCAGGTCGACGCCCAGGGGCTCGCCTGCGGCGTCGAGCCGAGCGGCTACGGGACGTGGCCGAACCGCGATCAGTTCCTGGCGTCGCTCCCCATCGTCGTCGCCGACCCGGCCGCTACGCAGCCGACCGACGGCCTGGTGGCGAGGGGGTTGGGGATTCGCAACGACCTGCCGTATCGCGCCTTCGGCGTCGTCGAGCCGCCGCCGGGGATCGACCCGGCGACCGGGCTCGTCGTCGGCTACGGCGAGGGCGTGATCGGGATGGACGACGCCTGGCAGATGGGCGCGGCCCTCGACCCGCTCGCGCTCGCGCCGGCGGGCTTCCCGGGCCGGCTGCGCGTCCACATCCAGACCGAGACGTTCCTCGGCACGATCCCCGCCCCCGCGCGCAGCCACGGCATCCGGCGGCTGGACCCGATGGAGACGTTCTTCCCCGCCGCCGTCGCCCCGCCCATCGAGCTGCCGGCCGTGGCGGCAGTCGTCGACGCGCCCTCGGGCCCGGTGCCGATCGACATCGTCTTCGAGGACCGGCTGGCGACGGACGGTGTCCCCGGCTACTACATCCTCCACCTCCGGAACTTCGGCTTTCCGGACCGGCTCTTCTGGAGCATCGTCGTCCCCAAGGGCACCGGGCCGAACCGGGCGGTGCGGCTCGTCGAGCTGCCGCTCCCGGGCCGCCTCGGGGGGGCGGGTCCCACCGAGCTCTTCATCGAGTGCGTGAGGCTCGACCCGGCCGACCCGCTCCCGGCCGACGACTTCCGCTTCCACGAGGCGCGGCGCCGGGTCGTCGGCCGGACGATCCACGGCCCCGTCGAGTTCACGGCGACGGAGCCGGCGCCGCCGCCTTAGTCCGGGCGGAAGCGCAGGCCTCGTCGCCGGGTCGAGAACGCCCTTGATCCCGATGCGGGGAACGGGTAGAGTCTCCACCTCTCGTCAGGAGGACGTTCCATGCCTCTCATCACGGTCAGGCGCGCGCTCCCCGACGTCGAGCTCAAGGAGGACCGCGACTGGACGCGGCTCTCCCTCGAGGGGCTCGTCCCGGAGGACATCGCGCACATCTACCTCGAGATCATCATCCGGAGCGAGAAGCCCGACGACGTGGTCCTCGAGGTCCGCTCCCCGAGCATGAAGAAGGCCGACGAGCGCGATGACGCCGACTCCCGCAGCCGCCGCCTCATCGCGAAGTGCGGGCGGATCGCGTCGAGCTACGTCTGGATGCGCTACGACCCGACCGCGCGCGCGATCGAGTACAAGACGCAGGGCGTCGAGTCGGCGACGAAGGTGAGCTTCGCGGTCGTGGCCGAGTTCTACTGGCCGGAGACGGTCCGGGCCCAGGCCGCGTTCCGGCAGACGACGGCGGAGGGCGGCTCCGAGGAGCCTCTCGACCTCGGCGACTGGACGCCTTTCGGCGCGTAGTCCCGGTCTCCCGGTCTCGTGGAAACCGTCTCCTTCGACTTAGCCGTCCTGGGCGGGGGCGGCGCCGGGCTCCGGGCTGCCATCGCGGCGGCCGAGTCGGCGAACGGCGGGCCTCCGCTGTCGATCGGCATCGTCTCCAAGGTCTACCCCATGCGCAGCCACACCGTCAGCGCCGAGGGCGGCGCGGCCGGGGTGATGCGCGACGACGACAGCTTCGACCTCCACGCTTACGACACGATCAAGGGGAGCGACTTCCTGGCCGACCAGGAGGCGGTCGAGGCGTTCGTGCGCGAGGCCCCCGGGGAGCTGATCCGCCTCGAGCACTGGGGGTGCCCCTGGAGCCGCGAGCCGGACGGGCGCATCGCCGTGCGCGCGTTCGGCGGCATGAGCACGAAGCGGACGTGCTTCGCCGCCGACAAGACCGGCTTCTTCATGCTCCACGCGCTCTTCCAGACGTCCCTCAAGTACGAGTCGATCCGGCGCCTGGACGAGCACTTCGCGACGGCCCTCCTCGTCGAGGACGGGCGCTGCCTCGGCCTGACGTGCATCGACATCCGCACGGGCGAGATGAAGACGGTCCTGGCGAAGGCGGTGATCATCGCGACCGGCGGCGCCGGGCGCATCTTCGCGTTCACGACGAACGCGTTCATCAAGTCGGGCGACGGCATGGCCCTCGCCTACCGCGCCGGCGTGCCCCTGAAGGACATGGAGTTCGTCCAGTACCACCCGACGGGCCTGCCGGGGACGGGGATCCTCATCACCGAGGCGTCGCGCGGCGAGGGCGGGCACCTCGTCAACAAGGACGGGGAGCGGTTCCTCAAGCGCTACGTCCCGACGAAGATGGAGCTCGGCCCGCGCGACATGCTGTCGCGGGCGATCATCCAGGAGTTCGAGGCCGGGCGGGGCTTCGAGGGGCCGTACGGCGAGTACGTCCACCTCGACATCCGGCACCTCGGCGAGAAGCTGATCGACAAGAAGATCCCCTTCGTGCGCGAGCTCGTGAGCCGGTACGTCGGGATCGACCCCGTCCACGAGCCGATCCCGGTCCGGCCCGTCGTCCATTACATGATGGGCGGCGTCGACACGGACAAGGAAGGCGCGACCCGCCTGCCCGGCCTGTTCGCGGCCGGCGAGTGCGCCTGCGTCTCGATGAACGGCGCCAACCGGCTCGGCTCGAACTCGCTCACCGAGCTCCTCGTCTTCGGCGCCCGGGCCGGGCGATCCGCGGCCCGGGCGGCGCGCGAGGCGAAGGCGCCGACGGCGAACCCGGTCGCGGCCCTGGCCGAGCGCGAGCGTGAGCGGGTCGAGCGCGACGTGCGCGGGCGCACGGGCGGGAAGGAGCGCGTCGGGACGCTCCGGGCCGAGCTCCAGAAGGTCATGGAGCGCGGGGCCGGCGTCTACCGGACCGAGGAGCGCATGGCGGGGTGCGTGGCCGAGCTCGCGAAGCTGAAGGAGCGCTACCTCGAGCTGGCCCTCGACGACCGCGACCGCACCTTCAACACGGACCTGACCGGGGCGCTCGAGCTCGGCTACATGCTGGACGTCGCCGAGGCGGTCGCGCACTCGGCCCGGGCGCGCCAGGAGTCGCGGGGCTCGCACACGCGGCGCGACTTCCCGGACCGCGACGACGCGCGGTTCCTGAAGCACACGCTCGCCTACCGGGCGGCCGACGGAGCGGGGCCGCCGCGGCTCGACTACTCGCCCGTCTCGATCACGAAGTGGAAGCCGGAAGAAAGGAAGTACTGACCCCGCCATGGCGCTCGGTGGAGAGCTCCGGAAGATCACCATGCGCGTCTCGCGCTACCGCCCGGAGCGCGAGGAGGGGCCGACGTTCCAGGAGTACGAGGTCCCCTTCCGCGACGACTGGGTGGTGCTCGACGGGCTCAACTGGATCAAGGACAACGTCGACGGCGGCGTCACGTTCCGCTGGTCGTGCCGCATGGGCGTGTGCGGGAGCTGCGGCATGACCGTGAACGGCGTGCCCAGGCTCACCTGCGCGACGTTCCTCCGCGACTACATGCCCGGGCCCGTCGTGGTCGAGCCGATGGCGAACTTCCCCGTGATCCGGGACCTCGTCGTCGACGTCGACGACTTCATGGAGAAGCTCAAGCGAGTCCAGCCCTGGATCGTGCGCAAGGAGGGCGAGAAGCCCGTCTCCGAGGGCGAGTACCGGCAGTCGCCGAAGCAGCTCGAGCACTTCAAGCAGTTCAGCGCCTGCATCAACTGCCTGCTCTGCTACGCGGCCTGCCCCGTGTACGGGCTCGACCCGGAGTTCATCGGTCCGGCGGCGATCGCGCTCGCCCACCGCTACAACATGGACTCGCGCGACGAGGGGCGGGCGGCCCGCCTGAAGACGATCGGCTCGAACGCGGGCGTCTGGAAGTGCACGTTCGTCGGCGAGTGCAGCGAGGTCTGCCCGAAGCACGTCGACCCGGCCGCCGCGATCCAGCGGAGCAAGGTCGCGGCCGTCAACGACTGGGCGCTGTCGTTCATCCTGCCGCGCGGAGGGGAGACGTGAGCGCGCCGGCGATCGGGGCGGGATCGGGCTCGAGGGCCAGGACGAAGACCTACCGGAAGCCGGTCCCCGCGAACTGGTGGCTGCAGCGCTGGCCCTACCTGCGCTTCATGCTCCGGGAGGCGACGAGCATCCCGATCGCGGCCTTCCTCGTCCTGCTGCTCCTCCAGGTGGCGCGGCTCCCGGGCGCGGGCCTCCTCCGGTCGCCGCTCGGGATCGCGGTCTCGGTCCTCGCCCTCGTCGCCGGGATCTTCCACAGCATCACGTGGCACATCCTGTCGGCGCAGATCTTCGTCTTCCGGCTGAGCGAGGACTACGAGGTCCCGCGGCCGGTCCTCATGGCCGTCAACTTCGGCGCCTGGCTCGTCGTCTCGGCCATCGTCTGGGGGCTCGCATGGTAGGATCGAAGGGCGAGATGCGGGGCCCCGGCCTCGAGCCCCTCTTCTGGGGCCTCTTCTCGGCCGGCGGGGTCGTCGCCTCGTTCCTCGTCCCCGTCTTCGCCGCCCTCGCCCTCGCGGGCGGGCTCGAGCCGGGGCGCCTGCGCGCCTTCGCGGCCGGCTGGCCGGGGAAGCTCCTGCTCCTGGCGCTCCTGACGCTGCCCTTCTTCCACTGCGCCCACCGGGTCAAGCACGTCCTCATGGACCTCGGCCTGCACGGGGCGCACGCGGTCCTCGGGATCGTCTGCTACGGCGGGGCGACGGTCGCGTCGATCGCCGCGGTCGTCGTCATCCTCAGGATCTGAGTCACCCTCGGGATCCGGGTCACCCCCGGGCGGCGGCGGAGCGCACCCGGTCGACGAGGCCGTGGACGGCGGCCGCGCACTCGCGCGCGACGCGGGCCATGGGCCCGCCCCCCTCGCCGAACGCGAGGACGGCGCCCTGGGCGAACGTGCGGCGCACGTCGTCGAACGAGAGCCCGTCGAGCGCGAGCGCCGTTCGCCGGAGCCCGACGGCGGCGCGGCGCACGGCCCCGCTCCCGCCCGCGACCGGGCGCCCGACCGAGCGCGCGAGGGCGCGCGGGACGGGCCGGTCGGGCCCGACCAGCAGCGCGTGCACGCCCCGGCCCTCCCGCCCGCCGAGGACGACGAGGGCGTCGCGCACGCCCGGCTCCGCCCGCAGGCAGACGAGCAGGCCGCGCTCGCGCGCCTTCCGCACGAGCTCCTCGAGGCGCGGCGTGAACCCGTAGAAGAGCGACGGCGAGAAGTCCCGGGCGAGCTCGGCGAGCGCCCGCGGCGGCCCGAACACGACCGCCCGCGGCCCCTCCTCCGTCCCGACCTCCGCCCCCGGGAGGACGCGGGCCCCGCCCTCCCACGCGATGAGGCCCTCGTCCGCGCGCGGCGCCCCCTGCAACGCGCCGAGCGCGCCAGGGGCGTGATCGGCGGAGTAGCGCTCGACGACCCCGATCCCATCGAGGCCGCAGAGCGCCGCGAACCGGGCCCATTGCCCGACCCGCTCGAGGAATTCCTGACCCTCGGCCCCCTCGCCGGTCGCCGTCGCGCCCGGCTCGAGCGCCCGCACATCGAGGTCGAAGATCGCGATCATGGCTGCCTCCGCTCCTTCTCTCCCACGAGCAGCCTACGACGTGCCGGTGCAAGGGGCGCGAGAAGCGCGTGAATTCGCCGCAAACGGCGGCGGCGCCGGCGGCTTGACTGCGGCCGCCCCGCCTGCGAGGATTCGGCCATGGCGATCCACTTCACCAAGCTGCGAATCGAGAACCTGCGCGGGATCCGGGACGGAACGCTCGACGGGCTGACGGACGTCAACATCCTCGTCGGGCGGAACAACAGCGGGAAGTCGACGGTGCTCGATGCATTGACGCTGGCGGCGGCGCATTCACACAGGCCGGACGACCCCACCGGTCGTGGGTATGCGCAGCAAGTCTTCAAGCGACACAACGAGCCGAGCGAGTACGCCGATTCCCTCTGGCATTCCCGCAAGAGGGACCACGCCATTGGCGTAACGCTCACTGCGGGTGCCGACGCTCAACTGACGATCGAAGGTAGGCGGACAGGGTATTGGAACAACGCCGGCCATCGTCTCGTGACGGACGTCTTGACCCGGCTGATCCTGTTCGACTCCTCCGACGGGCGCCGGCGAGAAGTCGAGCGTCTCCTATGGCCCGCTCTGCTCGCCACGCGCGACGACAAGCGACTTCTGAAGCAGGTGAGCGACATCTTCGCTCTGAACGCCGAGACGACGAACTACCTCACTGACGAGGTCTGGGTCCTGCTACCGGATCGAGGTGTCCGGCTCGACGACCTGGGCGACGGCGCCCGCGCGTGTCTCCGTATGCTCCTCTGTTTCGCCGCCGTTCAGAACACGACCTTCCTCCTCGAAGAACCCGAGACGCATCAGCACCCCGCCGCGCTCGAGCGACTCGCGAAGACCCTCTGCCAGGGCGCGAAGCAGAGCGGCATCCAGCTCTTCCTGACGACCCACAGCCGGGAGTGCGTGCGCTACTTCCTCGACGCTTCGACCGCGTCCGGGCTCGTGGCGACCGTTCACCACACGACGTTGGAGAAGGGCTCGCTCAGGGTGAAGGCCATTCCCGCCGAGACCGCCAAGAGCCTGCTCGATTCCGGTCCGGACCCCCTCTTTCTGGACCTCTATGCCTGAGGTCCACACCCTCGTCGAGGGCGACGACGACCGAGCGTTCCTGTCCGGCCTGCAAGCTACCGGACTGGTCGAACCACGGGTGAGCGTTGGCAAGCCATCGGGTGGCAAGGACGCCCTGCCGGCGTTGGCCGCCGAGCGAGCGAGGATCGGAGTCCCCGTCCTGGTGGTTCGCGACCCGGACGACCTGGAGCCCGAGCGCGTAAGAGCGGCCTTCGCTCGCAGCCTCCAAGACCTGGCTCCGACCCTTGAAGACTCGCCTCCCGGCTGGATCCTCCGGGCGGGCGACCAGATCGGGCGCATCGCCCTGGTCCTTCTGGGCGTGGACCGGGGGCACGAGCTCGCGCAGCACTTCAGGCTCGAGTCGTTCGCCATGGACGACCACGTGCTCCTCCTCCTCTGGAAGATCGCCGCGACCTACGGGAGCGACCTCCAGTGCGAGGGCGTGGGTCGTGACCTCGCTTTCAAGAAGCTCGACGAGTTGCTCGCGCTTCTCCGCGGGCAGGGCGTCCCCGTCCGGGACGCCAAGCGCGTGCTTCACCTCTTCCGGGGGATCTGCGGCTTTCGGGCGTCGCCGGCGACGTTCGTGGACCGCACCGTTCGGCTCGCCGCAGGGAGCGCCCGCGACGAGCTGATCGCCTGCACCGCCGGCGTCTGCGCGTCGCTGCGCGAGGCCGTCGATTTCCTCAGCCCCCCGCCCCCGCCCCCGCCCCCGCCCCCGGGAACGTCAGCGTGAACGTCGCCCCGCGGCCGAGCTCGCTCTCGACCGAGACCGAGCCGCCCGCCTGCTGGACTATGTGCTTGACGATGGCGAGGCCGAGGCCGGTGCCGCCGGCCTCGCGCGAGCGGGACTTCTCGACGCGGTAGAAGCGCTCGAAGATGCGGGCCTGGTCCTCGGGGGGGATGCCGGGGCCGTCGTCGCGGACGATGATGGCGACGCGGCCGGCGGCGGCGGCCGCCTCGACCGCGATCGAGCCGCCCTCGGGGGTGAACTTGACGGCGTTGTCGACGAGGTTGCGGACGGCGCGCTCGACGTGGTCGCGGCACGCGCGGAGGGCGGGGAGGCCGCCCGGGAGACGGCGGGCGACCGCGAGGCGGCGGCGCTCGAACACGGGCTCGAACGCGGCGAGGACGGACTCGACGGCCTCGGCGACCGGCACGTCCTCGGGCGGGGCCGACTCGGCGCCGGCCTCGAGGGCGGAGAGGGTCAGCAGGTCGTCGACCAGGCGTTCGAGGCCCCGGACGTGGCGGGCGAGGATCTCGAGGAAGCGCGGGCCCTTCTCGGGGTCGCGGAGGGCCCCGTCCTCGAGCGTCTCGAGGAAGCCCTTGATGAGCGCCAGCGGGGTGCGGAGCTCGTGCGAGACGTTGGCGACGAAGTCGCGCCGCAGGCGCTCGTAGCGCTCGAGCTCGGTCACGTCGCGGAGGAGCAGGACGACGCCCTCCGGGTGGCCCGGCTCCTCGCCGAACGCCGTCGCCCGCGCCTCGACCGCCCGCGGCTCGCCGCCCTTCGCCGAGAAGACCTCGACCCGGCGCTCGAGGCGCCCGAGCCGGATCCGGCCCGAGCGGCTGTCGGCGAGCGGCGACGGCGTCGGCGGGCCGGAGACGCCGTTCGCGGCGGCCGGCGGCGGCCCGAAGCGCGCCGTCTCGAGCGCCTCGCGGACGACGGCCACGACCTCCCCGTGCGGCACGACGTCGACCAGCGGGCGGCCGGGCGCCACCGACCGCTCCACCCCGAGGATCCGGGCCGCGGCCCGGTTGAAGAGGAGGATGCGGGCGTCGGCGTCGACCGCGACCAGGCCCTCGCCGAGGCCGCCGACCACCGTCGCCAGCCGGTTCCGCTCGCTCTCGACGGCCCGGAGCCGGTGCTCGAGCTCCTCGGCCATCGACCGGACCGTGCGCGCCAGCGTGCCCACCTCGTCCTGCCGCTCCTCGGCGCCGACGCGCGCCGCCGGGGCCCCCTCGGCCACGGCCTGGGCCGAGGCGGTCAGGTCGACGACGGCCCGCGCGAAGGCCCGCAGCCAGAGGGCGGCGAGCGCCAGGGCCGCGAGCCCGAACGGGGTCGCGGCGAGCGCGATGCGCCCGTAGAGCGCGTGGAGCCGCCCCTCGAAGGCGGACGCGGCGAGCGCCGCCCGGACGGTGCCGCCGCGCGGGTCGTCCGGGTCGGCGCGCACGGCGACGTAGATCATCTCGCGGTCGAGGGCGTAGTCGTGGCGGCGCGCCACGCCGACCCCGCGCTCGCGCGCCTCCCGCACCTCCGGCCGGGCGGCGTGGTCCTCGACGGCGGCCGGGGCGTCGCTGTCGCCCAGCACCCGGCCGTCGCCCGAGAGGAAGGTGAAGCGGACGTCGAGCTCGCGCCCGAGCCGCCGCGCGAGCCCGTCGAGGGCCGGCCCGTCGCCCGCGCGGAAGTGCGGGAGCGCCGCCTCGCGCCCGAGCAGGGCGTGCGAGCGCAGCCGCTCCTCGGCCGCCCGCCGCGACTCCTCGCCTATGAGCAGGGCCGCGCCGACCGCCGTCGCCACGAGCGGCAGGAGGGCGAGGAACGCGACCGTCCCGAAGAGGCGGCGGAAGAGCGGAGAGTGCAGCATGGACGGGACAGGGTACCGCGGGCGCGGCGCGGGCGCTACCGTCCCAGCTCCTTGAAGCGGTAGCCGAAGCCGCGCAGCGTCTCGATGTAGGCGGAGGCCCGCTCGCCGAGCTTGCGCCGGATCGCCGCGATGTGGGCGTCGATGACCCGGTCCGTGACGACCGCGTCCTCGCCGAGCGCCCCGTCGATCAGCTCGTTGCGCTTGAAGGCGCGGCCCGGGTGCGAGGCGAGGTAGTGGAGCAGGTCGAACTCCGTCGCCGTCAGCGGCACCGGCTCGCCCGCGACCGTGACCTCGCGCTTCGAGACGTCGATCGCGAGCGGCCCCGCCTCGATCGCGCTCGGGCCCTCGATCGCGCGCGCCGTGCGCCGCAGCACGGCCTTCACGCGGGCGACGAGCTCGCGCGGGCTGAAGGGCTTGACGATGTAGTCGTCGGCGCCGAGCTCGAGGCCGACGACGCGGTCGGCCTCGCCGCCCTTCGCCGTCAGGACGATGACCGGCGTCTGCCCGCTCGTCCGCCCGCTCCGCAGGCGACGCAGCACCTCGAGGCCGTCCACGCCCGGCAGCATGAGGTCGAGGAGGACGAGGTCGGGCAGGAAGCGGCGCGCGGCCCCGAGGGCCTGCTCGCCGTCCTTCGCCGCCTCGACCTTGAACCCCTCCTTCTCGAGGTTGTAGCGCACGAGCTCGACGAGGTCGGGCTCGTCGTCGACGATCAGCACCTTCTTCATTTCGAGGACACCTTGGGCTGCGAGTCCCGCGACTCCCCCGAGGCGTCGTCGTGATGGTGCCGCACCTCCCGCGCCTCGACGAGGTAGATCACCTCCTCGGCGATGTTCGTCGCGTGATCGGCGACGCGCTCGAGGTTCCGGGCGACGAAGATGACCGAGATCGCCCGCGAGATCGTCGTCGGGTCCTCCATCATGTAGGTGATCATGTTCCGGAAGATGGAGTCGCGGAAGGCGTCGACCTCGTCGTCCTCGGCGAGCACGCGCCGCGCCAGGTCGGCGTCGCCGCGCACGAAGGCGTCGAGGCTCTCGCGGAACATCTTCATCGCCCGCTCGGCCATGACCGGCGTCACGACGAGCTTCTTGAACGGGGGCTCGTCCAGGTACTTCTCGGCCGAGGTCGCCATGTTGACGGCCTGGTCGCTCACCCGCTCGACCTCGGACGCGATCTTGATCACCATGATCAGGAAGCGCAGGTCGGCCGCGACCGGCTGCATCCGCGCGATCAGCTTCATCGCCCGGTCCTGGACCTCGATCTCGAGCTGGTTCACCTCCTTCTCGATCTCGTGCACCTCCGGGAGGTGCGTGTGGTCGCGCCGGACGAAGGCCTCGACGGCCCGGTGCAGGGACGTCTCGGCGAGCGAGCCCATGCGGAGGAGCCGCTCCTTCAGGAGGTGCAGCTCCTCGTCGTAGTGCCGGTAGTGACTCATGCGTTCGCGCCCGTGCCCGTTTCTCGCGCTCGCGCTCGCGCTCGCGCTCGCGCTCGTGCGCGTGCTCGCGCTCGCCTCATCCGAAGCGCCCCGTCACGTAGTCCTCGGTCTTCTTCTCGCGCGGGTTCGTGAACACCTGGTCCGTCTCGCCGAACTCGACCAGGCGCCCGGCGTCGAAGAAGGCCGTGTAGTCCGAGACGCGCGCCGCCTGCTGCATGTTGTGGGTGACGATGACGATCGTGTAGCGCTCCTTCAGCTCGAAGAGGAGGTCCTCGATGCGCGCCGTCGATGCCGGGTCGAGGGCCGAGCACGGCTCGTCCATGAGGATCACCTCGGGCTCCATGGCGAGCGCCCGGGCGATGCAGAGCCGCTGCTGCTGCCCGCCCGAGAGGGTGAGGCCGCTCGAGAAGAGGCGGTCCTTCACCTCGTCGAAGAGCCCGGCCTGGCGGAGCGAGCGCTCGACGAGGTCGGCGAGCGCCTGCTTGCCGCCCGAGCGCCTGGCGTACCCGTTGATCGACGGCCCCCAGGCGACGTTCTGGAAGATCGACTTCGGGAACGGGTTCGGTTTCTGGAAGACCATCCCGATCCGCCGCCGCACCTCGACCGGGTCGACATCCCGGTCGTAGAGGTCCTGGCCGTGGTAGAGGACCTGGCCCTCCATGGTCACCCCGGGCGTGAACTCGTTCATCCGGTTGAAGTGGCGGAGGAGCGTGCTCTTCCCGCAGCCCGACGGGCCGATGATCGCGGTCACGCGGTGCTCGGCGATCGCGAGCGTGCAGTCCTGGATCGCCGGCCGCCCGGAGTAGCGGATCCAGAGCCCGCGCGTCTCGAGGACGGGGCGCGCCGGCGCCGGCTCGCCGGTCCCGTCCGCGGGCGCGCCGGCCGCCGCCGGGGCGGGCGGCGCGGACGCGCGCGCGTGGTCGGTCAGCCCGTGGGGGCTCAGGCGCGGCGGCTGCATCACCATCGGCGGTACCTCTGCGTTCGGTGTCTCAGGAGGACGGCGGCCGAGTTCATGAGCAGCAGCACCGCGAGCAGCACGAGGATACCCGCCGCCGCGGCTTCGTGGAAGGCCTGCTGCGGGCGCGACGCCCAGTTGAAGACCTGGATCGGCAGGGTCGAGAACGGGTCGAGCGGATGCTCGGGGACGAAGGCGACGTACGTGAGCGCGCCGATCATGATGAGCGGAGCGGTCTCGCCCAGGGCCCGCGACATGGCGAGGATCACGCCCGTCAGGATCCCCGGCGCGGCCGCCGGCAGCACGTGGTGCCGGACCGTCTGCCAGCGCGTCGCCCCGAGCGCGTAGGCCGCCTGGCGGATGGAGTCGGGCACGGCGCGCAGGGCCTCGCGGGCGGCGATGATGATGACCGGCAGGATGACGAGGCTCATGGTCAGCGAGCCCGAGAGCAGGCTGCGGTCGAAGGCGAGGAAGCGCACGAAGACGGCGAGCCCGAGGATGCCGAAGACGATCGAGGGGACGCCGGCGAGGTTCGCGATGTTGATGTGGATGAGCGTGCTCAGACGCCCGCGGCGGGCGTACTCCTCGAGGTAGATCGCGGCCGCGACGCCGACCGGGATCGAGAACGCCGCCGTCAGGCCCATGAGCCAGACGCTGCCCCAGAGCGCGGACTTGACGCCCGCCTTCGCCGCGAAGCGCGAGGGGTAGCTCGTCAGGAACTCCCAGTTCATCCGCCCGAAGCCGTCGCGGACCAGGTGGAAGAGGAGCACGGCGAGCAGCCCGCAGCCGAGCCAGGTCGTCGCCGCGCAGACGAGGCGAAACGCGCGCGACAGGCGGCGGCGGAGCCGGAGATGGCGGCCGGCCCTCACTCGTACGCCTCGCGGAAGCGGCGCAGGATGCGGTGCGCGAGGAGGTTGAGCGAGAGCGTGATGGCGAAGAGGAGCGCCCCGACGGCGAAGATCGTCTGGTACTCGACCGTGCCGGCGGGCGTGTCGCCGAGGCTCACCTGGACGATGTACGCGGTCATCGTCTGGATGCTCTCGAGCGGGTTGGCCGTCAGCTTCGGGGTCACGCCGGCCGCGAGCGTGACGGCCATGGTCTCGCCGATCGCCCGCGACATGGCGAGGACGAACGAGGCGAGCACGCCCGAGAGCGCCGCCGGGAAGACGACCCGCATCGAGACCTCGAAGGGCGTCGCCCCGACCGCGTAGGCCGCATGGCGCAAGGACTCGGGGACGGCCCGGAGGGCGTCGTCGCAGAGCGACGCGACCATGGGCAGGACCATGATCCCGACGACGATCGAGGCGCTCGCGGCGTTGAAGATGTGGATGTCCGGGAAGACGCGGGCGAGCTGCGGGGTCACGAAGGTGAGGGCGAAGTAGCCGTAGACGACGGTCGGGATGCCGGCCAGGATCTCGAGCACCGGCTTGACGATGCCGCGGACGCGATCGGAGGCGAACTCCGAGAGGTACATGCCCGAGAGGACGCCGATCGGGATCGCGATCAGGCTCGAGCCGGCGACGACGAGGAACGTCCCGCAGACGAGCGGCAGGACGCCGAACGAGCGCGGCTCGAGGAGAGGCGCCCACCGCGTCCCGAAGAGGAAGTCGGCGACCGGGACGTGCTCGAAGAAGGCGGCGGCCTCCCTCGCGAGGACGACGAGGATCCCGACCGTCGTCGCGACCGAGATGAGCGCGCAGATGAAGAGCACCCCGCGCACCGCCTCTTCCCGGGCGCTGCGCGTCAGCTTGCGACTCAGGCTCTTCGGCGCGCTCATTCGCTGCGGCCGTCACCTCCGCGGGGAGAGAGACAGGGCGAGGGCGCTACCCCTCGATCTTGAACAGCTCCTCGAGCGCGATGCCGATCTTCGCCCCCTTGCCGCCGTACACCGTCCCCGTCCTGCGCGCCTCGAACCGCTTGGCGGCCATCTCGTAGACGGCGTCGGGCAGCGGGATGTAGCCGGCCTCCGGCACGAGGCGCTTCGCGCTCGCGATGTAGAACTTCACGAACTCCTGGACCTCGGGCCGGTCGGCGGCCTTGCGGCTCACGTAGATGAAGACCGGGCGCGAGAGCGGCTTGTACGTGCCCTTGCGGATCGTCTCGTCGTTCGGGGCGACGGGGCCCGAGCCCGTGTCGATCGGCACGATCTTGAGCTTGTCCTGGTTGGTCACGTAGTAGGCGTAGCCGAAGAAGCCGAGCGCGCCCTTCTCGCCGGCTATGCCCTGGACGAGGAAGTTGTCATCCTCGCTCGCCGTGAAGTCCGACCGGCACGCCTTCTCCTTGCCGCAGATCGCCTCGGTGAAGTAGTCGAACGTGCCCGAATCGTGGCCTGCGCCGAAGAGCCGGATCTCCTCGGCCGGCCAGCCGGCGCGGACGTCGCTCCACTTCTTGACGGTCGAGCCGGGCTGCCAGATGCGCTTCAGCTCGTCCACCGTCAGGTGGTCGACCCACGTGTTCTTCGGGTTGACCATGACGGAGAGGCCGTCGAAGGCGACGGGCAGCTCGATGTACTCGACCCCGTGCTGCGCGGCCGCCTGCATCTCGACTTCCTTTATGGGACGCGAGGCGTCGCTTATGTCCGTCTCGCCGGCGGTGAACTTCTTGAAGCCGCCGCCCGTCCCCGAGATCCCGACGGTGACCCGGACCCTCGGGTGGACCTTCTGGAACTCCTCGGCCGCGGCCTCGCTGATCGGGTAGACCGTGCTCGACCCGTCGGCCTTGACCGTGCCCTCGAGCTTCGACGCGTTGGCGTCGTGCCTCCCCGGGCAGCCGGGGGCGGCTACGAGGACGGCCAAGGTCAGGGCCGTGAGGGCGTGCTGGCTGGTCATGCGGTTCTTCTCCCTTGGTTTTCCGCGTCTCTCGGGGACCCGGACGGGCTCGTGCCAGCGTATCGGGGGGTGGTGAAGCGCGAACGACGCGATTGTGAAGATCCGGTGAATTCCCCGGGGTGCCGTGGAGGCGCGGGCGCCGCGCGGATGCGGAGGGCAGCTACAACACGGTCGGCAAGAAGCCGGCGGCCGTGATCGGCGACTCCCTGAACCTCCTCTCGAACTCCTGGAACGACACCAAGACGGCGAGCACGCTGCCGGTCGCGACCGCGACCACCTACAACCTCTCGTTCGCGACGGGGAACGTGCCGACCGCGGGCTCGGCGTACAGCGGCGGCTACGAGAACCTCATGCGCCTGCACGAGAACTGGAACGGCGTGACGATGACGCTCGTCGGCTCGATGAACTGCCTCTGGACGAGCTCGATCGCCGTCTCGCCCTGGCAGTCCCCGTCGGGCAACTACTACCGGAAGCCCGTGCGGGCCTTCGGGGTCGACCCGGACCTGCTGGCCGGGGCGCTGCCGCCGTTCACCCCCATGTCCGTCTCGGTGACCCAGACCATCTACTGGGTCGACCGGTAGCGGCCGGGAGAGCCCGCCCTCAGCGCGGCCGCGTCACGTCCCTCACCTCGTCCAGGTGCATGGGCCCGCGCCCGTAGCGGAGCGCGGCGTCCACCGGGTAGTTCGTCTCCCAGACGCTGTCCGTGCGGCCGGCGCGGCGCCAGGCGACGGCGTCGGCGGTCGCCTCGTCGGTCGCGGCGACGATCGCCCCGACGTCGCGGACGGTGTGGTAGGCGTCGGGGCCGCCGCCCTCGCCGATCTTGGGCTGGGTGGCGATGACGAGGTCGGAGGGGTACGGGAGCGACGTGAGGAGGCCGATCCTCGCCCCGAGGTCCTCGTCGCGGATCTCCTTCGGGACGAGGCCGCGCAGGTTGCGACCGGCGACCATGGCGACGCGGGTCGTCTCGTGCGCGGCGTCCCAGAGGGCTTGCTTGAAGCCGGGAGAGGCCTCGTCCGCGCGCTCGAGGACCTCGCGCGTGCGCGTGCGCATCTTGTCGAAGAGCGCGGGCTCGCTCATGCCCCGATCCCGGTCGCGCCGCAGCTCGGCGGCGAGGTCGGCGACCCCCTTCTCGTAGATCGAGAAGGCGCGGCCGCTCGCGCGGAGCGCGTCCCACTTCGACTGGCAGGCCCGCCAGTCGGCCTTCAAGCCCTCGTCGCCCGCGGAGAGGATCTTGGCGCCGATGTCGCCGAGCCCCGTGCGGCCGCCGATGACCGCGCCGAAGCCCTGCGCGCCCGAGAGCGCCGAGAACATGCCGAGCGGATCGAGGCCGCGCTTGTTCGCGCCCTGGTCGGCCGGGCGCAGGCCGAACTCGTGGAGGCCGATCAGGCCCTTCGTCGGCCCCGTGAAGCCCGCGAGGAAGTGCGTCGACACGCCGCGCGTCACGTGGATGCGGTAGTCCGCCTCGACCCACGGCTTCGCCACCCGGAACTCGCGCGTCCCCCAGGCCGCGAGCCCCGCCGGACCGAGCTTCGGGTCGATCGACGTGTAGCCCGCCTTGTCGTAGTCGACGACGGTCACGTACTTCGAGGCCGCCTCCTCGGCCGCCTTCCGGTCGGCGGGCGTCGAGACCTTGTCGTCCTTGCTGCCGAAGTAGACGCCGCTCCGCTCCGCGTCCTCGACCTTCGCGAGCGCGGCGCGCGCCGCCGCCGATCCGTCCGCCCGGGCGGCGTGGGCGAGGCCGGCCTTGAGCGCGTGGTGGTAGTTGCCGGTGTCGCGGATGATGTCCATGCTCGTCCGGCCGAGGAAGATGTTCTCGCCGCCCGCGCTGTCGCCGACCGTGAACCGGATCGCCTTTCCCTGCTTCTTCGAGCGGTCGAGCAGCTCCGCGATCGTCGCGCCGGTCGCCGTCGGGTCCGTCACCGACGGGGGGCCGTCGGCCCCGAGGTTCGCGTCGATCTTGAGCGCGACCGTCTTCGGCGTCGTCCCGGGCGGCACCTTGTCGAGGAAGAGCGTGCCGGCGGCGGACATGTCGTCGAGCGACGCCTTCACGGCGGCGCGCGTCGTCGCCTCCCAGCCCGGGATCGGGCGGTTCGGCAGGAGCTTGTTCGTCCCCCGGATCTCGGGCGGGAGCGGCGTCTCGTGGACGGCCGCGACCGAGTCGAAGCGGGCGGCCTTCTCGAAGGCCGCCCGCGAGATCGCGCCCGGGACCCCGAGCGCGCGCTGCGTCTCGTCGAGGGCCGCCGCGATCCGGGCGAAGGCGTCCTCCTGGAGGGCCCGGTCGGGGACCTGCGCGAGCTGGGCCCGCAGCAGGTGCACCTTGTCGGCGGCGATGGCCTCCGACGGCGACGTCACGAGGTCGAACGCGATCTTCTTCGCGAGGGCGTCGACGCTCGCGCCCCGCTCGCCCTTCCGGAGCGCCTTCGTCAGCTCGCCGGCCGCGCCGCCGCGCAGGTCCTGGCCCGCGAGCCACTGGAAGTGGATCTCCTTGTCCTCGCCGTAGACCCTGAAGGCGTCGGCTCGCGTCTGCACCGGCACGCCCGGCGGGTAGCCGCGCCTGGCCGCCGCCTCGACGTAGGCCTTCCCGATCAGCCCCTGGAGCGACTGGATCTCGTCCAGCTCCTTCCGCGTCAGGACGCGGTCGGCGAACGCCCTCTCCTTCGCCTTCACGACCTTCGAGGAGAGCTGGTCGAGCTCGCGGTCCTTGCCGAAGAGCGCGGACGTGCGGTTCAGGAAGCGCTCCCACGTGTCGTAGACGCGCTTCAGGGAGCCGGGCTCGACGGGCGGCGGCTCGGCGGCCGCGCGCGCCGCCGGGGCCGCCCCCGCCGGCGCCGGCGCGCTCTCCCGCGGCGCCTGCGAATCGTCCACCCACCGGCCCGCCCCGCCGCCGCCGACGCCCGAAACGCTCATGCCTCGCCTCCTCGCTCCCTCGACCTTCGGGGGCCCATTGTAGTCGGCCGGGCCTCGGATGTAAGCTCTGGCTCTCATGCCGCCCGCGCTCCCTCGCGCCCGCCTCCTCCGAACCGCCTGGATCGCGGTCCTCGCGTGCGTCTCGGGCTGCTCGTTCGTCCCCGACGTCGGGCTCGAGCCCGGCTCCTCGGTGCTGCTCTGGGCGCAGGGACCCCGCTCGAACCACGAGCACGAGCGCCTGAGGAAGCTCTACCCCCACGTGCGCCCGGCCCCCGCCTGGCTCGCCGACCGGTTCGCCGTCGCCGTCGCGCGCGACCGCGACCCGGCGGCGGCCCCGGGCGGCGTGACGCTGGTCTCCTGGGATCGGGCGCTCACGCGGGACGCCTCGCCGGAGCTCGACGGCCGGACGGCCCTCGACCCGGAGCTCGCCCGGGCGCTCGCCGGGACCGGCGCCGCCCGCGTGCTCGCCGTGGCCGTCTTCGTCGGGTCGTCGCAGTGGTTCGAGGGAACGGACCGAGCGCCGATCGCCGAGCCGACGCCGGAGGTGAACCTCGCCGTCGCCGCGCGCTACGTCGTCTACGAGCTGCCGAGCGGGCGGCCGCTGCGCACGGGGAGCAGCGTCAAGAACGCGGTCGGGCTCGAGGTCGATGGCGCGAGCCTGTCCGAGCCCGCGGTGGACCAGGTCGTCTCCCCGGGGACGCCCGTCGGGGCGTACGCGGCGACCCTCTGCGACGTGTTGGCCGCGCGGTTCGTCAAGGCGCTGGGGCGCTGAGAGGTCCCGGGCTCCGGGCCGGAGCTCGAGCCCAATGCTGGGTCGGCGGCCCCGACGCTCCGTCAGCGCTCGACGAAGACCCCGTGGTTCTGCAAGGCGAGCGGCCGCAGGAAGGCCGCCTGGCCGGCGAACGAGATCGTGTTGATCTGGATCGCCCGCCACTCGTTGAGCTTGCGGACCTCGGCGAGGATCCGGGCGGGGTCCGTGTAGCGGCCCGCGCTCGGGGCGCCGTCGGTCAGGAAGTAGATCGTGTCGACGTCGGGGTCGGCGAGGCCGGCCGCCAGGGCGTCGTAGATGTTCGTGCCGCCGCGCGGCGTGAGCTTCTCGACGAAGGCCCTGGCGTCCGCGACCGCCGCCGCCGTGGCCTTCGTCAGCTTCGGCTGCCAGCTCTCGACCTGGTGGTCGAAGACGATGACGTTGAAGTACACGTCCTTGCCGAGCCGGGAGAGCGCGCCGATCAGCTCGCGCTTGGCGTAGTCGAGGCGCGTGACCTGGCCGCCCGTCTCCTCGCCGTCCTTGACCGTCTGGAGGGCCGACATGCTCCCGGAGATGTCGACGATGAAGAGCAGCCGGTCCGAGACGACCTCGAGGCCGAAGTAGTCGTTGCGGGCGCGCGACTGGGCCGCCTCCTCGCCGGCGCGCGCCTTGCCGCGGGCCGGGACGACGAACGTCGCCGCCCTCGGCTCCCACCAGTTGCGCCAGTCGCCGGCGTCGTCGCCTATGTCCTCGCCCGTCAGGTCGACGAGCGCCTGCCGGATGTCGGCGCGGAGCCGCTTCTCGGCCCGCCCCAGGGCCTCGATCAGGGCCGGGATCGCCTCCTTCTCGCGGCGCTCGGCGAGCGCCGCGACCGCCTGGGCCTGCACCGGCCAGACCTTGTCGGAGAGGAGGGCCACCAGGCGCTTGAAGGCCTCGGCCGTGCGCCAGTCGGCGAGCGCGCGGGCCGCGACCGCCCGCACCTTCGGGTCCTTCGCCTGCGTCGCCTTGAGGATCGCGGGCCAGGCGGCCTCGCCGCCGATGGCCCGCAGGGCGCGCGTCGCGGCCAGCGCGACCTCGACCGCCGGGTCCTTCAGGCGCTCGTCGAGGAGGTCGACGGCCTGGGCCGACCCGAGCCGCCCGAGCCCCTCGGCGGCGGCCTCCCGCACGAGCGGGCTCGCGACCTTCAGCATCTTGCGCAGGGCGCGGAAGGCGTCCTCGTCCCCGCGCGCGGCCGAGGCGAGGATGCACCCGACCGCCAGGACCGGCGGGGGCGGAGGGTCGCGGCGCCCGAGGACGCTCTTCACCGCCCAGGCCCCGACGGCCGGATCCGTGCAGGCGCGCGCGTTCTCGAGGACCTCGGCGTTCAGGCGGACCTCGACGTCGTCGTCGCCCTCCCCGTCGCCCATCGCCCCGAGCTGGTGCGTGAACGAGGCCACGCTCGGGAAGGCGCGCAGCGCCTTCGCCGCCCTGACGCGCGACTCCTTGAGCGTCCGGTTCGTCGCGACCTTGCCGAGGTCGTCGGCCGAGGCCACGCCGCGGCCGATGCGGGCGAGGGCGTCGACCGCGATCGAGACCAGGGCGTCGTTCTTGTCGGCGAGGAGCGGGAGGAGCGCCCGCCCCGCCCGTCGCGTCTCGATCCGGGCGAGCGCCTGGGCCGCGGTCTGGCGGACGGCGAGGTCGGTCTCCCGTCCGAGCACGGCCTGGAGCTCGGCCACGGACTCGTCCAGGCGGATCGCCCCGAGGGCGGTCACCGCCTTCACCCGGTCCGCCGCCGTCCCCTTGGCCGCGGCCGCGAGCGCGGTGCGCGCCGCCGCGAGCTGCCCGCCGAAGGTCGCGAGCAGCTCGGGCGTGGCCGCCTCGGGCGCCTTCTCGGGCAGGCCCACCACGACCGCAGGCTTCGGCGGCTGGCCGATCCGCGCCGCCACCGCGCTCGCCAGCGCCGCGCCCCGGATGTTCTGCTGGGTGACGTTGCCGGCGCGGTCGACGAGCAGCGCGCTCGGGACGGCGCCGACGCCGAGCCCCTTCGCCAGCTCGGCCCCGAAGCCGTCCGGCAGGTGGACGACCGGGCCGGCGAAGCGCGCGAGCCCGCGCGCCGCCCGGACGTCGTCCTTCCGCGCCGCCTTATCGAGAGCGAAGGCGACGACGGTCAGGCGGTCCGCCCCGTGAGCCGCGGCGAGCGCGCCCGCCCGCTCGAGGTCGTCGACGCTCGGGTCCCAGCCGGCCATGAAGAAGAGGAGGAGGACGTCCTTGCCCTCGAGCTTCGCGGCCGCGACCTCCTTCCCGTCGAGGTCGGCCGCCCGGAAGTCCGGCAGCGGCGGGAGCCGCGCCAGCGCGAGCAGGGCGCGGCGCGCCTCGTCGGCCTTCTCGTGGGCGGGGTGCCGCGCCAGGTACGACTCGTAGGCGGCCCGGGCCTTCTCGACGAGGCCGGCCTTCGCGTACGAGAGCCCCGCCTGGTAGCCGGCGAGGGGCGCCAGCGCGTCGTCTTGGTGCCGCGCGCCGACCTCCGCGAACGCGTCGCCCGCCGCCTCGAACTGCCCCGTCTTGTAGAGGGAGTTGCCGAGGAAGTGACGGGCGCGGCCGGCCTGGTTCGACGACGCGTGGCGGTCGAGGAACTGGCGGTACTCCTCGATCGCCTCCTGGAACAGGCCCTTCCTGTACCCGGCCTCGACGATCCAGTACGACGCGTCGTCGACGAGGTCCTCGGGCGCGCCCTCGGCGGCGAACGCCCGCAGCTCGGCCGCGATCGCGTCGTAGTGCGCGTCGCGCGCGGCCGCGTCGGCCGGCGGGCGCTGGAAGCGCTCGACGATGGCGGCCAGGCGATCGGCGGGCGGCGGCGCCGGCGCATCCTGGGCGCGCGCCTCCGGGGCGAGGAGGGCGCCCGCGACGGCGATGGCGACGGCGGCGAGGGCGAAGGCGAGGGCGGCGAGAGCGCGGCGGGGCATCGTCACTTCCCCGCCGGGGCCGGCAGGCCGAGGAGCTTCATCTCGTGGGCGAGCGTCTCGCGCAGGCCCTCCTCGAGCGGCCGCGCCGTGAACCCGAGCTCCCGGCGCGCCTTCTCGGCGCTGCCGAGGTAGGTGACGCCCGCCGAGACGCGCAGCGTCTCCGACGCCATCTGCTCGGGCACGGACACGACCTTCTCGACGACCGACGTGACCGCCGCCATCGCCTTCAGCATCGTCGGCCCCATGTGCAGGCGCGGCGGCCGGACGCCCGTGATCCGCTCGGCGATCGCGAACGCCTCGTCGAGGGTGTGCACCGGCCCGGCGGTGATGTAGGCCTCGCCCGGCCGCCCCTTCTCCATGGCGAGCAGGTGCGCCCGCGCCGTGTCGTCCACGTGGCCCCAGCAGTAGGCGACGCCCTTCGGCACCGCCGGGAGCTTGCGGGTCAGGTACTGGATCCAGATGTCGCGCACCTGGCTCGTGTCGCCGGGACCGTAGACGAGGCCCGGCTGGACGACGACGAGCGGCAGCCCCGCGCGCATGAGCGGCAGGGCGACGTCGAAGTGGGCGGCGCCCTTCGTCCGGTCGTACTCGGAGACGTAAGGCTCCTCGGGGCGGTAGCTCTCGTCGACGACCTTCTCGTGGGTGTGGCCGAAGACCGCGAGCGTGCTCGTGTACACGCCCTTCGGGACGCCGAGGTCGCGCATCGTCTCGAGGACGTTCCGCGTCCCGTCGACGTTGATCGCCCGGGCCACCTCCTTGTCCCTCGCCCCGACCTTGTACCAGGCGGCGAGGTGGTAGACGCCGTCGACCCCCTCCATCGCCTTTCGCAGGCTGGCGCGGTCGGTGATGTCGCCGTCGGCGAGCGCGATCCCCTCCTTCTCGAGGGCCTGCGACTCGGCCTTCGCCCGCGAGCGCACGAGCGCCCGCACCTCGTGCCCCGCCTCGAGCAGCAGGCGCGCGACCCGCCCGCCGATGAAGCCCGTCGCGCCCGTCACCAGGAGCTTCATGACTTCACCGCCTCCGGGGTCGCCTCCGTGTGCCGTCGCTGCTCGAGCGGGGCGACGTCGCCGGTGATCAGCGCCGCGCCCTTGTGGGCCATGAGGTACGCGTAGCCCCACGACATGAGGACGCCGAACCGGTTCCGGAACCCGATCAGGAAGAGGACGTGGATGAAGAGCCAGGCGAGCCAGGCGAGGAGGCCCGTGAGCTTCACCTTCCCGAAGTCCGCGACCGCCGCCGCCCGCCCGATCGTCGCCAGCGAGCCCTTGTCGACGTAGCGGAACGGCTCGAGCGGCCGGCCGGCGATCGCGCGCTCGATGTTGCGCGCCGCGTGCCGCCCGCCCTGCATGGCCGCCGGGGCGACGCCCGGCACGGGCTTGCCGCCGTCCTGCTCGACGGCGGCGAGGTCGCCGATCACGGTCACCTCGGGATGGTCGGGGATGGTGAGGTCGCGGTTCACCTTGACGCGCCCGGCGCGGTCGAGCGGCGCGCCGAGCGAGCGCGCGAGCGGCGACGCCTGGACGCCGGCGCCCCAGAGCACCGTGCGGGCCGCAAGCCGGTCGGGGCCGAGGGTGACGCCGTGGTCGTCGATCGCCGTCACCTTCGCCTTGAGCCGCACCTCGACGCCCAGGCCCTCGAGCTGGAGCTTCGCCTTCTCGGAGAGCTCGGGCGAGAACGCGCCGAGGATGCGGTCGGCCGCCTCGACGAGGACGACGTGGGCGATGCTCGGGTCGATCTTCCGGAAGTCCCGCACGAGCGAGCGCCGCGCGAGGTCGGCGATCGCGCCGGCGAGCTCGACGCCCGTCGGCCCGCCGCCGACGACGACGAAGTTGAGCCAGGCGCGCCGCGCGGCCTCGTCGTCCTCGCGCTCGGCCGCCTCGAAGGCGTAGAGCACGCGGCGCCGGATCTCGAGCGCGTCCTCGATCGTCTTCAGGCCGGGGGCGTGCCGCGCCCACTCGTCCTGGCCGAAGTAGGAGTGGGTCGCGCCGGTGGCGACGATGAGGTAGTCGTAGGCGATGGACTCGCCGTCGTCGAGCGTGATCCGCCGGCTCGGGGCGTCGATCGCCGTCACCTCGGCGAGCAGCACGGTCGCGTTCGCCTGCTTGCGCAGGATGCGGCGGATCGGGGCGGCGATGTCCGAGGGGTTCAGGTCCGCGGTCGCGACCTGGTAGAGCAGCGGCTGGAAGAGGTGGTGGTTGCGGCGGTCGACGAGCGTCAGGCGCACGGGCGCGCGCCTGAGCGTCCGCGCGGCGTAGAGACCGCCGAAGCCGCCGCCTATGATGACGACGTGCGGGGGCGCGTTCGTGTTGGCCGTCATGGGTCGGCATGATAACCGGGCGGGGCGGCGGGTGAAACCCGCTCGGGAGACCGCGCGTAGAGAGATGCGGAGTCAAGCGGAGGCCCTCATGCCCAGGACGCTCGCCATCCTCCTCGGGATCCTCCTCGCGCTCGCCCCCACGGTCCCCGCCGCGGCGGCCGAGCCCGAGGTCCCCCTCGCCCGCCACCTCCCCGCCGACACGCTGGCCGCCATCGCGGTCGACGACCTCGCCGCCATCGAGGGGGCGCTCGCGCGCACGCGCGTCGCCTCGCTCTTCCGCGAGCCGGACGTGGCGGCGATCGTCGACGAGGTCGCCGCGACCGTCGCCCCCGACATCGCGCGCGCCGAGGCGACGCTCGGGTTCAAGCTCCGCGAGCTCGCCGGTCTCGCCCGGGGGTCGGCGATCTACGGGATCACCGACCTCGGCCTGCCGGCCGAGAACCCGGCGCTCCGCTACCAGCTCCTGATCCTGCGGCCGGACGACGACGCCGCGCTCGCCCTCTGGGGGCGCATCCAGGCGCGCCTCGCCGAGACGGGCGTGGCCCGGCCGCCGGGCTCCGTCGCCGGCGAGATGGAGATGAACGGCGCGACCGTTCACACGCTGCGCGCCGGCGACGTCGCCTCGTACCTCGCGCACTTCCGCGGGCACGTGGTCTACGGGACGGACGCCGTCGCCGTCGGCCGCGCGATCAAGAGCATCGCCGCCGGGAGCGCCGCGCCCGAGGAGGGCTCGCTCGCGGCCCGCGCCGAGTACCGGGCCGTGCGCGAGGCCTGCCTCGGCGGGCAGCCCGGGGCGCTCCTCTACGTCGACGTGGCCGGGATCCGCGGCAAGATGCTCGTCAAGGCCGCCGAGGCGGCGAGCGGCGTCGCCGGCGGCGGCGACAAGGGCGGCCTCAAGGTGCTCGACGCCCTCGGCCTCGCCGACGTGCGCGCCGGCGGGCTCGGGGCGGCGCTCGACGGCCGCGGCTTCCGCGACACCCTCTACCTGCACGCGCCGGACGCGCGCGCCGGGCTGTTCGCGCTCGCCGGGCCCGACCCGTCGGTCGACGCCGCGCGCGCGCTCGCCCGCGTCCCGGCCGACGCGTTCCTGGCGGTCAGCGTGCCCGGGAGCCTCGCGCGCGCGTACGTCCTGTACCTGGCGCTCGCCCAGCAGATCGCGCCGCCCGGGGACTACGGCAAGATCAAGGGCGCGCTCGACACGTTCCGGAGCGAGACGGGCATCGCGCTCCGCGACCTGCTCCTGCCGTTCGCGGGCGACATCGTCCTCTACGCGACCCTGCCCGAGCGCGGCGAGGGGCTCTACCCCGAGGTCGTGCTGCTCGCGGACCTCCGCGACCCGGCGGCCCTGCGCGCGCACCTCGACGCGCTCGTCGCCCGGCTGACGCGGGCCGGGTCCGACCGGCCGGCGCTCGACATCCGCACGATCCCGCTGCCCGCCGCGGGCCCGGGGAGCCCGGGCACGTTCCACTACGTGAACCTCGGGCGGCTCGCGGGCGCCCAGGTCATCGAGCCGGCGCTCGCGATCCGGGGGAGCACGCTCGTCGTGGCGGCGACGCCCATGCACCTCAAGCGGACGATGGAGCGCCTCGCCGCGACCGATGTCCCCGGTCTCGTCCACGGCCCCGCCTGGAGCGACGCCGCCAGGGACCTGGAACCGGGCGCGCGGCTCGTCGTCTACGCCGACCTGCCGAAGGTCCTGGCCGGCCTCTACAACACGTACGGCCCCTTCTTCCAGTCGGCGCTCGACAAGGGCGACCTGCCCTTCGACCCGGGCCTGCTGCCGACCGGGACGACGCTCTCGCGGCACCTCTACGGGGCCACCCTCGCGCTGTACCGCGAGCCGCGCGGCGTGCGGCTCGTGCTGCGCTCGCCCGTCGGGCCGTGGGCGGTCGTCGCCGCCGGCGCGGCGACGGACACGATCAAGAAGCTCGCCGCGAAGGCCCCGCCGGGCATGGCCGGGCCGAGCGCCGCGGCCCCGCGCGTCACTTTCGATTTCAAGGAAATGGAGCTGGCCGCGGCCCTCGAGGCCGTCGCCGCCCAGGGGAGGGCCCAGGTCTTCTTCCCGCGGGCGCGGTGCGAGGGGCGGCGCGTGACGGTCGCCGGCACCGACCAGCCGCTCGAGGCGGCCATCGAGCGGCTGCTCGAGGGGACGGGGCTCGCGGTCCGCGTGCGCCGCCTGCCCGGCGACGAGATCCAGGTGACCGTGTACGAGGCGGCGGCGGCCCCCGAAGGCGAGGGCGAGAAGCCGTGACCCCCGCCGAGGCGGCGGCCCTCTTCGAGGCGTACGACCCCGCCCGCGACGGGCCGTTCGACCGCCGCCGCGCCGCCCACCTGCTGCGTCGCGCCGGCTTCGGCGGGACGGCCGGGGACATCGACGACGCCGTCGCCCGCGGGCCCGCCGACACGCTCGCCTGGGTGCTCGCCGATCCGGGCCCCGCCGACCCGCTCGCGGACGGCGTGGCCCGTGTGCTCGCCGGACGCCTCGACACGGAGCCGCTCCGCGGCATGCAGACGCGCTGGCTCGACCGCATGCTGCGCGCCCCGCGCCCGCTCGTCGAGCGGCTGACCCTCTTCTGGCACGACCACTTCGCGACGAGCTTCCGCAAGGTGGGCGACCCCGTCCTCATGGAGCGCCAGGTCCTCACCCTGCGCGCCTTCGCGCTCGCGAGCTTCCGGGCCCTGCTCGCCGCCGTCGCGCGCGACCCGGCCATGCTCGTCTGGCTCGACGGCAACGAGAACAGGAAGGCGCACCCGAACGAGAACTTCGCCCGCGAGCTGCTCGAGCTGTTCGCGCTCGGCGTCGGTCACTACACCGAGCAGGACGTGCGCGAGGCGGCGCGCGCCTTCACCGGCTGGCACGTCCGCGACCGGGACTTCCGCTTCGTCCAGGAGGAGCACGACGACGGGCCGAAGTCGCTCCTCGGCGAGAAGGGGCGCCTCTCCGGCGACGACGTCATCCGCATCGTCCTCGAGCGCCCGCGGGCGGCGCAGTTCCTGGCCGCGAAGCTGCTCGACCTGTTCGTCGGGCCCATCGCCGACGAGGCGCTCGTCGAGCCCGTCGCCCGGCGCCTGCGCGACACGCGCTACGCGATCCGCCCGGCGGTCGAGATGATCCTCCGGAGCCGCCTCTTCTTCGGCGAGCGGGCCATCGGCCGGAAGGTCCGGAGCCCGGTCGACTACGCCCTCGGCGCCGTCCTCGCGCTCGGGGCGCGGGTCGAGCTCGGGCCGCTCGCCGCCGACATCGACGAGATGGGCCTCTCCCTCCTCCAGCCGCCGGACGTCGACGGCTGGGAGGGCGGCGCGGCCTGGATCAACGCGGCCACGCTCGGCGCCCGCTACCGCTTCGCGAAGCGCCTCACGTCCGAGACGGGCGGCCCCGGCGACGCGCCCTGCTTCGATCCGCTGGCGATCCTCGAGGGCCGGAGGATCCGCGACCCGGAGGCCTCGGTCGACCACTTCCTCTCGCTCCTGCTGGCGCGCGAGGTCGGCGCGGGCACCCGGGAGGAGCTCGTGACGCACGCGCGGAACGGTCCGGGTGGCCCGGCGGAGCGGGCGCGCGAGGTGGTGCGCTTGATCCTGACGCTCCCGGAAGCACACTTGGGATAGGGGGAACGGAGGCCATGTCCCACACTCGCCGCGAGTTCCTGCGCGTCGTCGGCCACGGCGGCGTCGCCATGGCGATCGGGAGCTTCCTCCCCTCCCTCTTCGGGCGGCGGCTCCTGGCCGAGGAGGAGGCCGGCCGCGGACCCTCGGGCGGCGCGGCCGGGCGGGCGCTCGTCGTCCTCCAGCTGACGGGCGGCAACGACGGCCTGAACACGGTGATCCCCTTCGGCGCCGACCCCTACCGGCGCGGGCGGCCGACGCTCGCCGTCCCCGCGTCCTCGGTCCTGCGCCTGGACGACGAGTTCGGCCTGCACCCGGCCCTCGCGGCGCTGAAGGAGCTCTACGACGACGGGCTCGTGGCGATCGTCCACGGCGCCGGCTACCCGAAGCCCGACCGCTCCCACTTCCGCTCGATGGAGATCTGGCACACGGCCCGGCCCGAGGCGGGCGAGGGCATCGAACGCACGGGCTGGCTCGGCCGCTACCTCGACGGCTGCGAGGCCGCGCGCGCCGGACGCCTTCCGGCCATCGCCATCGGCCGCGAGGTCCCCCACGCCCTCGCCTCGGCGCGCGTCGCCGTCCCGGCCGTCGACGACCCGGCCCGCTTCGGCTACGAGACGGCCGGCGAGGAGGGGCGGCTCCTCAAGGCGCTCCTCGCCTGCACCTGCGAGGCCCACGCGGCCGGCGGCTCGTGCGCCCCCGCGGCCGCAGCCGGCGCCGGCGCCGCGGCCGACCCGCTCGCCGCCGTCCGCGAGGCCGCGCGCGGGGCGCTGCTGACCGCCGAGGACATGCACCGCCTCGGCCAGGGCTACGAGGCCGCGTACGCCTATCCGGAGACCGCGCTCGGCGCCGGCTTCAAGCGCATCGCCCAGATGCTCGCCGACGGCAAGTTCGGGACGCGGGTCTTCTACCTGACCATGAACGGCTACGACACGCACGCCGGGCAGGACGGCCCGCACCGCGACCTCCTCCAGCAGCTCGGCGCCGCGCTCCGCGCCTTCTTCAAGGACCTGCGCGGCCACGAGCTCGACGAGGGCGTCCTCGTCCTCGCCTTCTCCGAGTTCGGACGCCGCGTCGCCGAGAACGCCTCGGCCGGGACCGACCACGGCGCCGCCGGCCCGGTCTTCCTCGCCGGCCCCGGCGTCCGGCCCGGCCTCCACGGCGCCCACCCGCGGTTCGACGCGCTCGTGGACGGCGACCTCGCCTTCACCTGCGACTTCCGCCGCCTCTACGCGACCGCCCTCGAGGGCTGGCTCGGCTTCGACTCGACGCGCGTCCTCGGGGCGCGCTTCGAGCCGCTGCCCGTCCTGCGCCCCTGATGCCCTTGGTCGCGCGCGCGGCGGCGTCCTCGTAGGGACCTGCGCCCATGGCCGCCTCGCCCGACCCCGACCCCGCCCCCGTCCCCGACCCCGCCCCCGCCC